>Ga0180732_1000009_pt1 | contig 358561 bp, 300 predicted proteins | sample KR11_01MetaG_FD_148674 | JGI IMG/M metagenome (GOLD analysis project Ga0180732, IMG submission 148674) | Groundwater microbial communities from the Olkiluoto Island deep subsurface site, Finland - KR11_0.1 MetaG | ecosystem: Environmental > Aquatic > Deep subsurface > Groundwater | place...
CCGGAATCAGCGGTCACGATAAACCAGAACGGGCGGTCACGATCGGCCGGAATGGCCGGTCACGATAAACCAGAATCGCCGGTCACGACAAACCGGAATGACCGGTCACGATCGACCGGAATACCCAACGACATCGCGGGTTCAGCGTCGTTCCGCTGGTACGAATGGGAAGGCCGGCCGTTCGCGGCGTTGGTGACGCCGGAGATGCTTCCGGTGGTCAGCCAGCGATTGGCCGACGCCGACCGACCAGAGAACCATCAACTCCTCGTGCTCGCCCTGCTCGAAGGACTGCGCCACGCGCCGCCGGACACCGGCCTGACGCCGCTTCTGCTGTCCATGGTCCGGGATGCGTCCCGGTGGCCAGCCGTGCGCGGACGGGCCTTGAAAATCTATCAACGCTGGGTTGGCGTGATTGATTCCTCCCTGCGCACCTTGCTGGACGACATCGGCACCGGCGCGGTGACGGACAGCGACGACGAACTGCTTGGCGTACTGCTCAAGGCGATGTACCCGCGAGCGCTTCCGTCCACCGATCTTCCTGCCTTTCTTCATCCGCCGAAACGAGAAAACCTCATCGGCAATTACGCGATGTTCTGGCGGCGCGTCCTGGATCGGATCGACGCCGCAGAGGCTCCTGGCTTACTGGACGCGTTCGCCGCGCGTAACGACCTACGCAAAGGAGACCCGCCGCGTGAGTACGCCAAGGTCGTCGGCAGCCTGCTAGCCCGCGTGCTGAAGGAAGGCGCGGACGAAACTCCCGACGAGCAATTGCTGAACTGGCTGGACTCTGCTTGCGGCAAGCACGCCGAGAGCCTGCTGGAGAATGATGACAAGCAGCTGGTCCATCAATGGTTGCAAGCCCGCCCGAATCGCTATTTCGCGCTGCTGGACCTCGCGTTGAACCGGTACGCGAACAAGCAGAAGGGGGTGTGGCCCGCCCAGGCTCGCCTGCACGGGACCAAGGCACCGGCGAACGAGGCGGCGTGGTGGTTGGCCAAGGCCCAGGCAACCCACGATGAATCGCGGGCAAAGGAGTATTTCGTGCAGGCTCTCCATGCGATCCCCGACGAGCCCGGACCCGGACTCGAGGAGATGCTGATCGCGTGCGAAAACCTGGCGGCGTCGCGGGGGTGGCAATCTTCGCTCGCCGGGCGGCTTACTTACAGTTTCGAGCAATGGGAGTGGAAATTGGACGAAGCTGCACGCCGACAGGAGCGCCAGCGTGAAGCCGCCGAACGGCGCGACCTCTATCGTGCACGGCTGGCCGATTTTGGGGTGCCACTCGTGCCGCTCGACATCCTGCTTGCCGTCGCCGAGGTGTATGAGCACAGGCAATACGAAATCGACGGTGAAACGCCCCTGGAGCGGCTGACCAATTTCTTTGCGGACGACGTGGAACTCGTTCAAGCTGCGTTCGCAGCGCTGCGCAACACGATTGGCCGGGAGGACTTACCGGCCGTGGAAGAAACCCTGGCGGCCATCGCCGAGGGCAAGGTAATGGTGCTGAACGCGCCAGCGCTGATCAGTCTGGAGCTGGCCTATCTCCAGAATCCAGAGCTTCTCAACTCGCTGTCCGACGAACGCCTCGTGGCCGCACTGGTGGCCCATTTGGTGCGCTCGGTCGAAGACCACGACACCTGGGTCGCGGCGGCCGTCGCATCCCGGCCGCAATGCATGGCCGATGCCTTGAGTGCCTACCTCACCGCCGCGATGCAATGGAAAGCCCGTAGCCCCCATGTCACGCATCACTTTCGAGACCAAGCATATGCCGAAGTCACAAAGAGGTGCCTACTGCCGCTCTTGGCGCAATTCCCATTGCGTGCACATTCCAACCTGCGCAGCGCGCTCTCGGACATGCTTCACACGGCGCTGACGCTTGCTGTGCGTGACGAGCTGCTTCCCCTCATTCAGGTTCGGCTCGAGGCGCCGAAAGTGGACGGACCACAGCGCGCCTGCTGGCTTGCAGCGGGCCTGCTCCTGGACCCGGATTACTACCTGCCGCTCGCGAGTTGCTACTTGCAACGCCGGCCGCCTGCGTCCCAATACCTGGCCGACTTCCTACATTACCACCGCGAGGTGGACGGCGACGGCGTTCCGCAGCCGTCGAACGTACTGGGATTCTTGACCGAGCATTTCGCGGGCGGTTGTTCGCCCCGACAGTTCACCGGCTCTGGCCGGGTGAGCCGCGAGATGAATAGTGCGGATCTCGTCAAGCGCTTCCTCAACGACTTGGCAGGCAGGCCGGATGCGGAGAGCGCCCAGATGCTACAACGCCTTGAGAGCCTTCCGGCACTGTCTCAATGGATACCAAACTTGCAAGCGGCCCGTGCGGCCCAGCAGGTCGTTCGGCGTGACGCAACGTATGAGCGGCCCACGTGGCCGCAGGTCTGCACGGCCTTGCAGCAGGGAGCGCCTTCCAGCCCGGCCGAGATCGCCGCCGTCGTGAACGACACCATCGAAGATCTGAAGGAACAGGTTCGCCACAGCGACCTGAACCTGAATCTTGAATACTGGAACGCCGATTCACACAAGAAGGCGACGACGCCGCGACATGAAGAGCTCTGCCGCAATACCTTCGCCGACCAGTTGCGGGTTCGACTGGAGCGATTCGGGGTGACCTGCTTCCCCGAGACCCACCACGCCGACGACAAGCGCTCCGACGTGTGGTGCACTGCTGGCTCACTGGGCGGTGTGCCGATCGAAGTCAAGCTGGATCGCCACAAGGACCTTTGGACGGCCGCTCGGGGGCAACTGATGGCGCGCTATGCGACCGACCCTCGGGCGAGCGGGCTGGGCATTTACTTGGTGCTCTGGCTGGGAGAGCCGAAACGCATCCCACTCCCGCTGTCGGGCGTTCGATTGGAGACGCCCGAGGAACTCCAGGCGCTGCTGGAAGCGGGCTTGTCGGAGGAAGAGAGGCGCTCGATCACGATCCACGTGCTCGATTGTTCGGTGCGCGGGAAGTAAGCCGCGCGCCTGTTTATGGTGCTGGGAGCTCCGTCGCAGCCAGAGCAAGGGCCCGGGTCAAGGGCAAAAAATGCGTTCGGGCTGGGGCTGCTTCTGGCCCGTTCCGCAGATTCAGTCAGCCACATTGAAAGTCCGCAACAGTTTAGGGTTGTATGATGCCTGCCCTTGACCACGAGCGCGCGAGCCCCAGCGGTACTGGGCGGGCACCTGCGCAGCCGCGGCGAAGAGCAACGGGACATTCGCGAACTGGGCTACCGTGCCCGGCGCTGGGGTGGTTGAGCGCACACATGGATGGCTGAACCGATATCGCGGCTTGCTGATCCGGTGGGCCAAGAAGGCCGAAAACTATCTTGCCTTCTTGCATCTGGCCTGCGGCATCATTACCTGGCGGGCGACCAGCCTACGACCCTCCTATTCAGTTCAAATGTTTGATGCGCAACTCCACTTTGGCACAAATGATGCCGATTAGGGTGGGGGCGTCCATTCCATTGGGTTGTGCGGTCACGATGAAACGAAATGCTCATTTTCGGAAAATGAGGCTATTTGTAGATCCAAGGCACACAGCATTTCGTCACCATCCTCCTCACACCGTCCGCCCACTACGCGAGCCACAATTTCACGTTCAATATAGCGCTGATAAATCTTCATCAAGACATGAAATAAGTCTTCATTTACTTTCAGTTTTGTGACTTCATGGCCGTTTTCACGCATGCGTTCGCGCATTAGGTGAGCTATCAAATACAAAATCCCACTTATATATGGCTCTTTCGTGTAGTCTCCTCGCAGGTAGAGCTCTGCTATCCTGAGATCTCGCCCAATTTGATGGAGGTAGGGATCTAGAAGGTTGCTCGGCAAAGCCGCCGCACGGGATTTGCCTTCAATTGTGGCAATGAGCCCTTTGAAATTGGTTGCTTGAATATTAATCATTGCTGAAGCCTCATATGTCTATTGAAATCAATAATGCTACTCTAAGTCTGTAGACTCAAAAGCATCAACATTCGAAGCTTCTGCTCCATGAAGGATCAGAAGATTACGATTGAAACTGCCAGACATAGGCTTGCGCGCCACATCCGAACCCTGCGTTCGGCAAAAGGAATGTCACAGGAGTCGCTGGCCGATGTAGCTGAACTGCACCGGACTTATGTTGGCTCAATTGAACGAAGAGAAAGAAACGTCTCACTGGACAACATTGAACGAATAGCATGGGCGCTCGGGGTTGATGTGTGTGAGTTGCTCAAACCCTAAACGTCAAAGATGACTATTCTCACCATGGCACAGTGTCTGATAAGAATTTGGGGAAACTGCATTCCATTTGTCAGCCACCAATCGGTCTGGTTGACCGACCACTCCCTGCCAGGTCATGACGGTCAACTGACACGCTAATGCCCGTATTTTCCGTGATCTCCAACCATTTGCCCCCGTCCCTGAACGAAATCATGACGGCGGGAACTTTGTCGGTTGACGATTGACCGCGCTTAGGCGGACAGTGGATCTCCCATCAACTCTCTGGAGATTCATCATGGAACAAACAAGCACCTGCAAAAGCCATACGTCATGGAACAAAGGCAAACTGGTCGGCCAAAAGGCTCCGTTCAAAGTCAATGAAATCTGGGCTATCCGAACACGCCTACAGTTGCAGCACCGTGTTCGTGAACTGGCTCTTTTCAACCTCGGAATCGACAGCAAGTTGCGTGGCTGCGACTTGCTAAAGCTGCATGTCAATGACATTTGTCACGGCGATCGTGTTGCTCCGCGCGCCATGGTGATGCAATAAAAGACGTCTCGGCCGGTTCAGTTTGAAATTACAGAGCCAACCCGAAACGCCGTCAACGCATGGATCACATCAGCGCACTTGCGCTCCGATGCCAATGATCGTGACCGATGCCCCAGCAGGCATGGTGTTGCGCATGTAAATCAACCTTGTGAGCCTGTTTGTTCGATGTTGAGCGTTGGCTGAATCGGGCGACGTGACCGAGCGCATCGTCGCAACATTCGGATCCGGGTGCCCCGACTGTTGGCTTGTCGCAATTCATCCGGGGTTCTCAGGGCACTGCGTGCGTAGGTTATTTCCGAATCCAGTTTGGACAGGTCGAGAGCCACCGCTGTGGCGTCGTTGGAAAAATTGTCATTGGTCATTTGAGCCCGGTTGGAATGGGTGATTGGTGGCAAGTCCAAGGGGATTTGCGGGGTCCCGGCGCCAAATGTTCATAAATCGCGGGGCGGCAGGCAATACTTTCGGAGCATCCACACCACCCCTGAGCGTCGCATGAACGCTTTGGTGGTTACCGAAGAAGGCGAGCGGCCAGCGCGCGCGGCCCGAACAGGCAGCAATTTTCCGAACTCCTGGGATGACATTGCGTTTAGTCGGCGCAGTCGCGGCTGGAAGTCGCAGTGGAAAAACTTGAAGGCTTGGATGAGCTGAACTGGTTTATGGCGGCGGAGACGGCGGACATCGGAAAACGTTGCAAATGCCGCATTGATATGCCTTAATTACGGCATGAAAAAGGTTATCACCGTGCCGCGATCGCCGAGCGCGCCAACCCGGATCGCAACATGCCCGACCGATGCGGGGGAGAACGTTTTGCGCCTATTGGAACTCGACGGGATAGCGGCTAAGACTTTCGCGACCGAGGCGGCGGAATCCGCTTGGTTTCGCAGGGCGCACCCGATGCTCGATGGCGAGACGCCACTGGCAGCAGCCAAGACGCCGTTTGGAGCGCAACGTGTGAAGGACATCCTGCTGGCGATCAAGTATGGCGGTGTCGTTTGACTTACGTTCGATCCGCGGCTGTTCGCTCCTTGAAGCCGGAGGCTCTGGAAGAGATCACCAAAGCGCACCAGCTTCAGACAGCTTTTAGCATGAAGTCCAGATGCACGGCGTCGTAGCGGAACGCAATCCCGTCTTCGGTTTTGACCAACAAACCACATCCCGACATGGCCTGGAGATCACCGTGAACAGCCTTCACATCGCGGCCAACACGTCGAGCAGTTTTGCCGATGGACACAGCTCCGGCACCTGCCGAAGTGCGCAGCAATTCCCATCGCTTTGGCCAGGTTAAGTATGAATGATCCTTGCCTATCCGGTTGATTGCCAAACACCCAGATTGGCAAGCCCCGGGGTCGTCTAAGGCGAGTATCTTCCGAGTGAACTTGGGTCCGCATTCCAGGGGGCAGCTGATACCGGTTGCCATTTTGGCAATGAACCGGATAGGCAGGGAATGATCAAGCAGTGACCCGGTGATCTTGTCCATAAATCACCGCGTCATTGCGGCTCGGTATGCAGTTTCAACGGCGCGCATTACTGTTGCGTGCAAAGTTCCAATTTTTGGTGTGTTGCCAATGGCGAATCATGAGACCAAAGACCAGTCCAAGGGACGGCTTTCCATCATCGAAGCGATCCTCCTGCACGGGATACTGACTGGATCAGGGCCAGCTTCTGAGCGCAAGGCATCCCTGTAACCCGAGCCAAGACAATCATCGATCGGTGTGCCATTCACGGCTGGCGCAGCGGCCTCCTATTGCTGACCAGCCAGCTCATCCGGATTTCCAAGCACAGCGTCGATCGAGCGCTCCGCCTCGGCGCGAAGGAAACTGCCGAAGCTGCTCATCCCTTCCCAATCGACGACCACCTTGCGATCGGCATCGGCACCGGTCTCCACAGGCACCATGATGCGAGTCTTTCGAAGGCGTCCAAGGGTCGCCCCGTTCCCGCCCCAGCCAAACTTGCTCATCTGCTTCCTGATCAGCGTCACCAGGACAAGCCCGCTGTCGACGTCTAGACGATCGTGCCGCAGCACTTGGATGTTCTGGCTCGTGTAAAAAGGCGCTGGCTGATACGCGATCGTCTGTGTGTCCAGTCCTATCGTGATGGCGTTTCCGGGCTCGGGGTCCTTCACTTGCCGAGGACAAGTTGCAACGATTCCGTTGTTCTCGCTAGCCCGTGAGACGAATGGATAAGTCGCCCTGCCTGTCATGTTCAGGGTTGCCCTGTCATACCACGCCGCTGTTGCCCGCATCGATTCGAAGACGTCGGTGATGAGCATCGGAGCGAACGTCAGCGCCGGGGGCGCTGTCCGTTCCGTCGGGGTCGACGTTCGAACGGTCCGCGCCCGCTTCTTTGCATCCCTCAACAAGGACTCGCCGAGGCGCGCCAACCCGAGCCAGTCGACCACCTGCTCGCCGCTGTCGTCGGTCGTCACGGGCGCCATGATCTTCTGGCGATCCAGCCGATCCAGTGTGAGCTTGTAGCCGAACCCAAACTTAGGGACGCATTGTTGTGTGAGCATGCTCGCAATCAACAGCAGGGCGGGCTCAGAAGCCAGTCCGGAGATGGGCTCCAACGCGATCACATCGTCCGACGCGCTGAACGGAGCGGGCTGGTATCTGGCCTGTCCGGTTCCTCCGTCGCCGTTGTAAATGAGAGTCACCCACCCTCCCGGAAAGAGCGGAGGTGTGTCAGAGAAGTCGGTGATGCTGTTATTCATCCGCGAGGCGCCAACGAATGGGGTGCGGCCCGAACGCCTGGCCCTTGCGACCAGCCGCTTGCCCTTATGAGGGAGGAAGATCCCGTCGTGCTGCCCCTCAACGGCGACGACGTATACCGGCGCGAATGTAAATTCGTCGTAGAGGCTCATTCTTTGATCGCTCCGTCGTCGTCGGTAGCTCCATCAAAGAGAGCAACCAAATCGATCTCGTCGGGGGTGATAATGTCGCCCTTGCCGTGAGCATGCATGTCAACCTGCCATGCGAGGAAGTCCGCCACGGTTGTCTTGAAATCATTCAAGGTTGGCGGCAAGTCGTTGAAGTAGAAATATGAATGCTGCCACTCGTCCTGGGCCGTCGCCTCCGAGCGGACGATGAATTTTGTTTCCTCGATCGTGTCGCCTTTAAGGACTTCAAGCAAATGCTTGCGCCGAGAAGCTGCCGTTCCATCGTCCGTAAGACCGCGGTGAATCAGAACTTTGTAACCGTCCTTCTGAAAATCCACGAACTTGACTTTGGCGGTTGCCGAATGCGGCCTGCCGGCAGTGAACAGTGCGATGACCGGATGGACCGAAACGCCCGAGTCGGCGAATGTAGCCATGTTCAACGTGATGACCGCATCGAGCGAATGTTTCCGCATGATCGCAACCTTCCGGGCCCTGTCCTCCGCGGTTTTGCCAACCATCGTCGACTGAGGGACGACAGCTGCCAGGCGACCGCCCGGGTTCAAGAATGACAGTGCCTTCTCGATGAAGGCCAGCTCCGAAAGGTGGCGCGTGACTGCGTCCTTGGCCTGCGAATAAGGAGGGTTCAAGAGCGCCTTCGTGAACCCGTGACCCGGGGTCCACTTGCCATTGGTGCCCTGCCTGTCGCCACGCATCTCATGCATTGGCGCCTCAAAGATGGAATCGCGGCGGAAATTTGCTTTGCCGTCGCCCCGCAAGATCATGTTCGTTGTACCGATGGCGAAGAGCTTGTCTTGCAGCTCAATGCCATGCAGTCGGTTCTTGCGGATGTCGTCCTTGATCGTCTCGTCGTCGCCTGCGTCTATGAACATCCTGTGCATCGCTGCAATCAAGAACGAGGCCGTTCCTGCAGCGGGGTCGATCACCCAGTCGCCTGCGCCGACGTCGATGAGTTCGGCCATCAGCGTCGTGACGTGTTCCGGGGTGAGCACGATGCCAAGCGTGTTCCCGTCGCCGCCCCCGTATGAGATGAATTCGTGGTAAAAATTGCCAAGCACGTCGAACGAGATCATCGACGGGTCAGTGACGACCTTTTGCACGTCCGATTTCAGGATCTTCGCGAAATGCCGAAGCGGCGTCATCCCCAACTCATTGTTGATGCGGTTGAGGCTCGGCGCTTGCCTGATGAACGAAAACTGGTCCAGCAATGTGCCGATCTTCTGCAGGGGCCCGAATCCTTTGGAGGTCATGTAGTCGTGGGCAGCTTTGTAGATCTTGGCTCCGTCCCAATCATCTGGAAGAGATTCGTCGAATGACCCTCTAAGACTGCTGAGCGAAAAGCCTGGCTTTTCAAGCGCAAGCAGGATCGCCGAAACCAGTGGAGCCTTGCGGTCGCCCTCGACAGCAACGTTGCGCATCCCCTCGTGCAGGCGATAGGCAGCCGCTTTTACCATGTCGAGTCGGACTTCCGCCTGAGGCTTGTTGCCGAGCACCGCGACCGAGTGATACTCGCCGATCGCGTCCTCAGCGAAGACATCCAGGTTGTCGAGGTCATCTAGGCTCTTGATTTGACCAGGTGCGACATACGCCACGGCTATCTCGTGGTGGCGCTCGTCGCCTCCAATGCCGACGGCGAAGATGCCTTTGTCATGCGGCACACCTTTGCGAAGCATCGTGCTCGCGTAGTGGACCGCACCGTTGAATGCATAGGTCTCCCTATGGGGATGCGTGACAAGCACGTTGCCATCTTTGAGGAACTTCGTGAAACGCGTCTCTTTCTTGTCTTCGACGATCACGATGAAGCCGTCCACGACGAACACGAACTCAGGTTTGCCTTCTCCCTTGGCATCCTTTGTCTTGGAACCGCCAGCGAGCGCGTCGCGCTTCCACCTCGGCCCGCCGTCTTGCTCCCACGGCTTCGTTACTCCGATGTCGCGCAGAAGGTCCCGCACGAACTGATCGGTGCCCCTCTCGTTCCTGTTCTCGTTGAATGCCACCCTCACGATGGCCTTCTTCGCCGCCACCGTCTTCACCGTCACTGCCTTCGTCGAAGCCTTCTTCGCCGCGACTTTTTTCGCTGCGACCTTCTTCGTTGCCACCGTTTTCACTGGCACCGCCTTCTTGCTGACCATGCAGTTTCCCTTTTTCAGATTTCTGGAACTTTTTTCGCCGAGAAAGCCCAGCCGCCAAGGCGGACGTTCCCCCCGGTCTCCCGACCGCCGATCTGAGTATATTCATGTTCCTCGAAGGCCAGCGTCGGCTGGGTGAGGCGTTCTAGCTAAGGTCGGACTACTTGCCGCGGTGGGCGTTGCGTTTCGCACCGCACGTCCCGCATTCCTGCCCATCGACGGTCATGTCACGGTCGCAAGAGCACCAGTAGACGTCCGTACGGGGCGTCTTGCTCTGGATGCGATTGCGCTTTCTGGTCGGCAGTTCGATGTTGGCGTGACGCATGCAGGCCTTTAAGAAAGCTCCTCTAGGTATCGGACTGGTCTGGCAGCCACTTTTTCAAACTGGCCGTCGGCTTTCTGCCAAAAAGGGCCAATGCTTGGCAGACGGAGGTGGACGCAAGCTGCAGTGTCCGGCGAGGCGAGGTATTTCGATTGCGTCCCTCCCCTGCGTGTTACTCACAGTGCCCGGGCCTTTGCTGTTTCAGGTTTTTCATTCAAATGCAGTTGCGTACGCGGCGCCCAAGGTCTACACTGTATGTGTAACCAGTAAAATTAGGCGGCATTATCCAAAAGCTCTTTACGATGCTAGAAAGTGGAAAAGCCATGAGCAAGAAATCCACAAATTTGACCGCTTCGCCTCCCCGTTGCCGTTATTGTCAGCGATACTGGCAACCGGAAGAGGGCGTTGTTGCAGACAATTCTTATTGTTGCGCGTGCTCCAAATCCAGGCGTGTCGTTGCAGCTAAGGCTTTCGGGCATAGGCCGCTGACGCTGGATGACGTAACCGGCGCGCACATTTTGCCGCGATTGCGCCGATCGGCTTGAGCGTCTAAACAGCGAAAAACTGCTCCAACTCTCTTATCGCCTGTCGCTTGGGGACGATCCCTTTGGATTCACCGAGAGTCCTTGTCCTTCCGGTCGTCCCATTGGGTTCACTCCACGCCTTCCACTCGTGTCGACGCGCGTCGTGTCTGGTCCACTCGACCACCTTTGACCTGCCGACAATAGCTTGCTCCCATCGCACTGAGTTCGGAGTAACGATGGTGTGCCAGCTGACCGTGGGTAGCATCGAGAGCCCGTTGAGTACCTCAGCAGCCGCTTGGTAACGAAGTGCCGGATCATCGTTAAGCATTTTGCGAATCGCTCGACGCCAAGTCTTAGGCACGTGCGGAAGCCACTCAAGTGATTCCGAGAACTGCCCGTTGCGCACTACGAAGCGAGGTGCCGGTGACTCTTCGTACCATGTCTTTCCGTGTAGCAGGCGATACATCGTCATGCCGAAGGCCCAGATATCCGTCTTGACGCTGGTCCCGCCTCCGAGCCAAACCTCATGGGCGACGTGATCCGCGTACCCGGCCTGCTCTGCATAACCCATGACTAGGTTGTCGGTCACCAGCCCAAAATCACCGAGTTGCGCAACACCCGCGCCGTCAATCAGTATGTTTCCAGGCTTGATGTCGCGGTGGAGCATGCCGCGCGCGTGCAGTGCTCCAAGGCCAAGCGACACTTCGGTCCCGACGTCCCGGACCCTAAGCAGCGGCATCGGACCGTCGTCGAACGTACTCTGAAGGGAACCACCGGGACAGTAGGCCATGCAGAAGCGAATGCTGTTGCCGTCTGGGAGCTCTTGAATGTGGTGAACTTGAACGACGTTTCTGTGCTGAGCCTTAGAAAGGTTCTGAGCTTCGGCCAAAAAGCTGGTCTTGCAGTTGAACCAGTCGTTGTCAGCCTGTCCGGGTTTGCGCGCGAGCACCTTCACGGCCACTCTGCCGTGCACACTGTCTTGGCCAAGAAACACCTCTCCGAAGAAGCCATTCCCAAGCTTCGCGCCTATAGTCAGCGCCGGCACTATCGTCGCCATCAATTCCTCCTGGACGCGATAATTAGCAACGCAGCCTCACGACTCGTCTTGCGTTTAAGGCCCACCGCATCCTTCGTCCAGAAATCATCGTCCCGTAGATAGTCATCGACCTTGCGATCACCAAACGTCCGGCTGATCACCGCCTTGGAAATGATCTTAACGTTGCACACTGATGCCGCAGCAGCGATAACAACGCCGCGCGCTTCGGCGCTCTCCAGTAGGGCGAGCCTTGCTGCACCTTGGGGAACGGCGCTCGCTTTGATTACCACGGAGTCGACCTTGTTCTCTTTTAAGTAGCTAGCACACCGTTGGTGAAGGACATTCAATGCCGGACCGCGCTCACCTTTTTGCAAGGGCCAGGTCGTGTCTGACAAAATCGTGATGGGCAAAGCAGCGTCCGCAGGGACTTCCGCATCGACGACGGTGACGGCCTCACCGACGATTAAGAAACCAACTTGTCGCATTTTTAAGTCCGTATTCTTGTTTTAATGCGATCTGTGTCGCAGCAATTCGAGTTTAGCAGCGCACGCCGGCGCCCAGATGGCGCCGTGTGGCTTATACGTCGGAACTGCTTCGCAAAGCTGCTATCGGCGCCAGCGCGTCCTGCCGGCTGGAATGACTGAAAAATGGCAAGTACCGTGCTTACGGTCACCGCGTAACACCGGGAGCTACCGCTGCACAACCGAAGTTGAAGCAATCCCTTCAAGTTGGGCGACTGAACGACTGCAAACGGTAGACAAATTTTGCAAGATGGCTGTCTGCAATGGGCATTTCCGGAAAACCATTTCACCAGTTTGACAGGCGGGTATCGCAGCATTGTTGCCCGTGGGAGTCAATCGAATGAACAATTTGCCAGCGCGCTCATCATGGTGCCGGAACGTGTGAACAGCACGAATTTGAAATGGTGAACACGATAGCCCAGAATATGCACCTGTAAGATCCGGTCGCGAGTGTGACCCAGTTTGGTATTTTGAATGGGAATCTCGCTGAACGTCTATGTCGATCTTCAACTGATAGGGCTTCGACTTGAACAAGCACTTACCCAAGTGTTGTGACATAACCCCCCTTTTAAGCCCCTAGTGAAGCATTAATATCACACGATGACTACATATTGTTCCCTAACCAGAACTGATTTTCGATTTATTTCCCCAGTAAAACGATCTATTCAGTCAGTCATACATGTCGATTCTAACCTAAATTATTTGTCATACACAACATACTTTGACACCGCCATCTCCGACTACTGGCGGGCGCTGGCGTTGCCGTATGAGGCCACTTTTTTGGCACTCCAAGGCGACTTGTACGTCAAGAAAGCGACTTTGGAATTTCATGCGTCGGCGCGCTTGGACGATCAACTGGTGGTGGCGCTCAAGTGCGAGCGCATCGGCAACGCGTCGATGCTGTTTACAGGCGCCATTTTTCGGGGCGAAGAGCACTTGATCAGTGGCGAGCTGGTTTACGTGTTTGCCGACCCCGTCACGCAAACGTCCAGGCCAGTTCCAGCGTCTTTGCGCGACATCCTGCTGGGCTATGAAGCGGGTCAAGCCATGACCGAGGTGGCCGTGGGCGATTGGCAAACCCTGGGCGAGGGCGCACGCACGCTGCGCCAGCAAGTGTTTGTGCAAGAGCAGCAGATTCCGATCGAGATGGAGCAGGACGCTTTTGATGAAACTGCGCTGCACGTGCTGGTTCGCAACCGGCTCGGCTTGAGCGTGGCCACCGGGCGGCTGTTGCAACCGGCGCCGGGCGTGGGTCAAATTGGCAGGCTGGCGGTCCACCGCGTGTTGCGCGGCTCGCAACTGGGCCGCGCAGCGCTGCAAGCCCTGCTGGCCGCTGCCGCAGAGCGTGGTGACTTTGAACTGATGTTGCACGCCCAAAGCAGCGCACAGGGTTTTTATGCAGCGCAAGGCTTTGCTCCGCGCGGCGCCCCCTTTGTGGAAGCCGGGATTTCGCACATCGAGATGGTGCGTCGGCTGGATGAATGAATTATTACTATATTTAATATAGCTGTTAACGCTTTATCCATAAGGGCTAGAGCCCAATTTGTTATAAAATTTTAGGATTGAGGCGGTTTCTTCGATGCCGCATGGAACCCGGCGAATTCATCACCGAGGACAGGGCCAGCGCCTGCTGATGTCGCCTTGATCTGACCTGAAGTGTCTGCCTGCATCCCTGCTGGGCCTAAAAAACCATTTATTGAGGAATTTATTGTGCAGTCACCCAAAGCTATTACCGTCCACGGTCAACCCATTGCAGGGGGAAAGTTTCCGCTGGTCTGCATCCCTTTGATCGGGCGCACGCGCGATGACGTGCTGGCTGAGCTTGCGATGGTGCTGCCCAAGAAACCTGATGTGCTGGAATGGCGGGTTGACTTTTTTGAGCAAATTGGCGACACAGCCGCCGTCATTGCTGCGGCAGCCGCTATCAAAAGAAAAGCAGGCGAGATTCCTCTGCTGTTCACCCGCCGCTCCGTCATAGAAGGCGGAGAAAAGATCGCCCTGAACGAAGACCAGGTCATCGCCCTGTACGTGGCGCTGTGTGAGAGCCGGGCGATTGACCTGATCGACTACGAAATGGCCAACGACGCCGCCAACATTGCCCGGGTGCGCGCCGCCGCCCAGTCCAACGACATCAAGCTGGTGCTGTCTTTCCATAATTTCAGCTGCACGCCAGCGCTGGAAACCCTGGTGAGCAAGTTTCTGATGGCTGAACAGTTGGGCGCCGACGTGGCCAAAGTGGCGGTGATGCCGCGCGACCCGAACGATGTCTTGATACTGCTGGCTGCCACGCAGCAAGCCAGCCAGACACTGAAAATCCCGCTGATCAGTATGTCGATGGGCCCCCTGGGGTCGCTCACGCGCCTGTTTGGCTGGGCCTTCGGCTCAGCCTTGAGCTTTGCCGTAGGCGCCAGCAGTTCAGCGCCGGGCCAGGTGCCGATTGAAGACTTGAACACCGTGCTGGGTATCTTGCACAAGGCCATGGAAGACGGGTACAGCACGCCCTAGTGCTTTTTTCCACGCTACGGTTTTGCCTTAACTTATAGACGTTTTCAGCCTCTAGCCCGCGTCTATACTGGTTAGTGCGCTACATTTTTTAGATGCAATGATGAGGCGCCAATGCTGGCGCTTTGGTTCCTGGCGTCACGCTTGACGGGGCGTCGACTGACCTGACCTTGAAGCCCTCAGGGGTTCAGTTGCCGCCGCTGATCCGGCTGACCAGTGCTTTCGTGAACGCGGCGGTGCTGGCCGTGCCACCCAAATCGCCAGTGCGCACCTTGTCGATGTTCAGCGTGTCATCAATGGCTTGGCGCAGCCGCAGCGCCAAATCGGGCAGCTTGCAGTGGTCGAGCATCATCGCGGCGGCCAGCATCAGGGCAATAGGGTTGGCAATGCCCTTGCCGGCGATGTCCGGGGCCGAGCCATGCACCGCCTCGAAGATCGCCGCATCGGCGCCGATGTTGGCACCAGGCGTCATGCCCAGGCCGCCGACCAGACCGGCGACCAGGTCGGACAGGATGTCGCCGAACAGGTTGGTGGTGACCAGCATGTCGAACTGCCAGGGGTTGATGACGAGCTTCATGGCGCAGGCGTCAATGATCACGGTATCGAGTTCAAATTGGCCCTTGTACTTGCGCTCGTACAGTTCCAGACCGGTTTCAAGGAAGAGGCCGGTCAGCGCCTTCATGATGTTGGCCTTGTGCACGATTGTGACCTTCTTGCGGCCGGTCGCAACCGCCTGTTCAAAGGCAAACTCCAGCAAACGCCGGGCTCCGGCCCGGGTATTGATGCCTGTGGCCATGGCCACGGCACGCGGGTCACCGTCGATCGGGATGTAGGCTTCGTGGCCGATGTACAGGCCCTCCAGGTTCTCGCGCACGACCACGAGGTCGATTTTGTCAAAACGGCCGCCCGGGATAATGGTCTTGGCGGGGCGCAGGTTGGCGTATAGCTGAAACTCCTCGCGCAGTCTCACGTTCGACGAGCGGTAGCCGCCGCCCGACGGCGTTTCCAGCGGCCCCTTCAGCGCCAGACGCGTGCGCCGGATGCTGTCAAGCGTGGCCGCTGGCAGTGGGTCGCCTGCGGCCTCAATGCCGCCTAGACCGGCGATTTGACGGTCCCAAACGAAGGGTGCGTGCAGCGCGTCGAGCGCCGCGATGGTGGCGTCGACGATTTCGGGGCCAATGCCGTCGCCGGGGATCAAGGTAGCGGGAATGGTGGTTGACATGGTGTGGCCTCTCGAAGAATTGATTAGCTCCGATTATCGGACTGGCAATCATCGGGCCAAATCCATACGTTATGCTTACCGGAACACTCCCTATGCCCTATGAAATTCATTATCAGAACTTTTTTTAAGACCCTGCGGCTGGTGCTTGGCCCCGTCATGTTGCTGCGCGAGCGGCTCACGCATCCGGTTGGGCTGGTGCGCCCGCCTGCTTTGCAGGCGCAGGTTGACCAGCAGTGCGCCAGCCTGGCTTTGTACCAATTCTCGACCTGTCCTTTTTGCATCAAGGTGCGCCAGGAAATGCGGCGCCTGTCTTTGAACGTTGAACGACGCGACGCCCAGCATGACCTCACGAATCGCGAAGTCCTGGAGCGTCAGGGCGGGCAGCTCAAAGTGCCCTGCCTGAAAATCACCGATACCGCCGGCAACAGCCAGTGGCTGTATGAATCTGGCGCCATCATCAGCTACCTGCAGGGTCGATTCGCCACCGTCTGATCGGTTGGCAGCCGGTAGCGCGCAGGGCACGCGTGCCGTTCAAGCGGGGCGTCTGCGTACCTGCACATCGACTTCCATGCCGAGGTAGTCACCGGGCGCGCCGGTCCAGGAGCCACTGACCGGAGACGCTAGGCTGGCGTGACGCGCCACGCCAACGCGAATCAGGTCGGTGCCGCCCACCAGATTGTTGGTGGGGTCAAACGGAATCCAGCCGGCCCCGGGCAAGTAGACTTGCACCCAAGCGTGTGTGGCACCGGGGCTGATGGCCGGTTGCAGTCCGCTATCAAGCGCTGGCGTGTACAGGTAGCCCGAGACAAAACGCGCCGCATAGCCCAGATGGCGGATCGCCTCAATCATCAAAGTGGCGAAGTCACGGCAGGTGCCGCTTTGCAGCCGCAGCGTCTCATGTGGTGTTTGCACGCCCTCATCGAACCGAGCCCGGTACAGGAAGGTATCGCGAATGAACTGCGTCATCACCAGCAGCAGATCACGCGTGCCGATGACCTGCTGGCCACCGGTGAACTGACTGGCCCAGGTGCCCAGTACCTCGCCCGGGTCGTCGTAATAGGGGCTCAGGTAAGGCGCGAGCATCAGCTGCTCCTCGGTGTCGTAGTCAAAGGGAAAATTTTGCACCCGCGGGCTCAAGGCAAAGTCCAGGGCGCGCGTGCCGGTGTGCTCAACCGAAAAGGAACATACCACTTTGAGTTCGCTTGCCGGGCTTTGTGGCTGCACCAGTGCGACGGAGTTGGAGTAAACGTCCTGGATCAGGCGGATGTCCATGGGCGTGGGCGTGACACGCATGTCGGTTGCCAATACCCGCAGGTCATGGCTGTCGCGCGGGCGAAATAGCACCCGGTGCTCGCCCAGCGTCACCGGCCGGGCATAGCGGTAGTGGGTGCTGTGCGTGATATCGAAAAAAACGGACATGGCAATGTTCCAATGCAGGACTCCGGCTCAGGTCGGAGCAAGTTTGGGTTCTGGTCAAAAGACCATGGTAATGGATCACGATCCCTGCGGCAGGGCTGCCAATGCGGCGCGGGTGCCGACTGCAAGCAGCGCGCCGCTAAGATCATCAATTTTGTTCAGCAGAAAGGGCGCCTATGCTCTGGGACTATCCAAACGCATTCACTTGGCCCGTGGTTCCGCAAAGCCACGATATTGACGGACTGCAGCACACCAACAATGCCGTTTACGTTCAGTGGTGCGAACTGATCGGGTGGGCGCATTCAGAAGCACTGGGCCTGAGTTTGGCAGACTATCAGCGCCACGACCGTGCTATGGCGATTCGCCGTGGCGAATATGACTATGTGTTGCCGACGCTGCTCCATGAAGAGCTGACACTGGCCACCTGGCTGACCGCAAGCGATGGCAAATTGACCATGGAGCGGCGTTTTCAATTGATTCGCAACCGGGACCAGGCCACCGTGCTGCGCGGGCGCTGGCTTCTGGTGTGCATCGAACTCAGCAGTGGGCGCGCACGCAGAATGCCGCCGGCTTTTACTCAGGTCTATCTGGCAGCCATGGTGGACGCTACAGCAAGGGCGTTGTGATCTGGTCGATGCGCGCCATGATCTCAGGGCTGAGTTTGGCGATGACATCCACCGCGCCCAGGTTGTCCTGCAATTGCGAGAGTTTGGATGCCCCGGTGATGACCGTGCTGACCTTGGGGTTGTGCGCAACCCAGGCAATCGCCATCTGACTCAGGCTGCAACCCAAGTCCACAGCAATGGACGCCAGTTGTGCCACTGCAGCATTCTTGGCGGTGTCGGTCAGTTCCGGGATAAGAAAGCCCATCCCTTTGACGGCGCCGCGACTGCCTTCAGGGATGCCGTTGCGGTATTTGCCGGTGAGCAAACCACTGGCCAAGGGGCTCCAGGTCGTCAGGCCCAGACCGATGTCCTGGTAAAGGCGCGCATATTCCTGTTCAACGCGCTGGCGGTGAAATAGGTGGTACTGGGGTTGCTCCATCGCGGGTTTGTGCAAATGGTGCTTTTCGGCAATGTCCCAGGCGGCGCGAATGTCGTCGCCAGACCATTCGCTGGTGCCCCAATACAGGGCCTTACCCTGGCTGATCATGTCGCTCATGGCCCAGACCGTTTCCTCTATCGGCGTGAATGGGTCAGGGCGATGGCAGTACACCAGGTCAATGAAATCGAGCCCCATGCGTTTTAGCGAGCCATCAATGGCCTGCGTCAGGTACTTGCGGTTGAGTGTGTCTTTGCGATTGGCAGCTTGACCATCGCGGTCCAACCCCCAAAAGAACTTGGTGGAAACAATGTAATTCAGGCGCGGCCATTTCAAAGCCTTGAGGGCCTCGCCCATGACCACTTCACTTTGGCCGCCGGCATAGACCTCGGCATTGTCAAAGAAATTGATGCCCGCATCGAAGGCTGCAGCCAGCATCTCGCGCGCCGCTGCTACGTCGACCTGGTTGTGGTAAGTCACCCAGGAACCCAGCGAGAGTTCGCTGACCTGTAAGCCGCTGCGGCCAAGACGTCGGTATTGCATGAAGTTGCCTCTTTCGATGTGATTGATGGTGCGTCTGAGCGATCTTGCCCTCTGGGCGAATGGCTGCGTGAGCTGCGAGCGTGGCGCTGGACTCAGAATGCCTGGTCCCAGCGAATCGACAGCCGGATCGCCGCATTGATCAAACCGACCATGCTGTAAGTTTGTACAAAGTTGCCCCACTGTTCGCCGCTGACCGGGTTGATGTGTTCGGCCAGCAGGCCATGGCGGTTGCGACAGGCCAGCAGCTTTTCGAACAGCGCGCGCGCCTCATCGCGCCGCTCCAGCGTGGTCAGGGCGTTGACGTACCAGAAAGTGCAGACCAGAAAGGCGTTTTCGGGTGCGCCAAAGTCATCTTTTTCTATATAGCGAAAAATGTAGTCACCGTGGCGCAAATCCTGCGCCACCGTATCCACGGTCGCGGCAAAGCGCGGGTCTGTGGCTTCCAGGAAGCCTACTTCAACCAGCAACAGCAAGCTGGCATCCATCGCCTCGCCCTCGAAGGTCGATACAAAACTGCCGCGCTGCTGGCTCCAGGCGCGCTGGCAGATGGTGTCGTGGATCTGCTGCGCCTGCACTTGCCAGTAGTTGGTGCGCTCTGCCAGACCCAACTGCTTGGCAATGCGAGCGAGCCGGTCACACGCCACCCAGCACATCACGGCCGAAAAGGTGTGCACGCGGGCGCTGCCGCGCAGTTCCCAAAGACCAGCATCGGGCTGGTCATGGCAACGCCAGGCTTGTTCGCCCAAAGACTCGAGGTGCCGGAACAGCGCTTCGTCGCCGCGCCGTGTCAGGCGCTGATCAAAGAAAATGTGGGTTGCAGCCAGGATCGCCGAACCATAAACATCGTGCTGCACCTGGCGGTAGGCCAGGTTACCCACCCGCACCGGCCCCATGCCGCGGTAGCCGTCCAGGCCCGGAACCTCGTGTTCGTCAAGCTGGGCGCGGCCGTCGATGCCGTACACCGGTTGCAGCGGGGCACCGGCATTGTTGGCGGCGATGTTGATGATGTAGCTGAGGTAGCGCTCCATGGTGCGGGTGGCGCCCAGGCGGTTGAGCGCGTTGACGACAAAATAGCCGTCGCGCAGCCAGCAGTAGCGGTAGTCCCAGTTGCGACTGCTGCCTGCCGCTTCCGGGATCGAGGTGGTGACGGCGGCCACGATGGCGCCGGTGTCATCAAAGGCATTGAGCTTGAGGGTAATGGCAGCGCGGATCACCTGCGCTTGCCACTCAAAGGGGATAGCCAGATTGCGCACCCATTCACGCCAGTACTGGGTCGTTTCTTCCAAAAATCGGCGACCCACTTCGCCTGCCGCCTCGTGCACGGTCTCGTCCGAGCCCAGCAGCAGTGTCACGGTGTCCTCCAGGAAGAAGGAGGTTTCTTGCATGATGGTGGTCAGCGAGGCGTCGGTGGTCAGGCGCAGCGTAAGTGTTGGGGCGACGTAGCGGATATGGTGGCTGCCAAAGGTCAGGCTGGGGCGGGCAGCACCGTTATCGCAGGCCGGGCGCAGGCGCAGAGTGACACGCGGGCTACCCGCGATGCGACGCACGCGGCGCACCAGCATCATGGGCCTGAAGGTGCGTCCATGCTGGCCAAAGCGCGGTGCGAAATCGGTCACCTCGATGGCTCCTCCTTGCCGGTCATAGAGCCGGGTAATCAGGATGGCGGTATTTTCCAGGTACTGTTGCTCGGTGCGCTCGCAGTCGAGCAGTTCTACCGCGAAAAAACCGTAGTCGTCCGCTTTTTTTAGCAGGGTGCAGAACACCGGGTCGCCATCGAGTCGGGGAAAGCAGCCCCAGGTGATATTGGCGCGGCCATCAATCAGCGCGCCAATGTTGCAGTTGCCGATCAGGGCCAAGTCCAGTGTTTTCATAACTTTTCTTTCAGAGCGTTTCCAAGCCAGTGGTGCACGGCGGCCACATTGGGCAAGCGATAGCGTGCGCAACTGGGGCCGCGACCGACCTTGATTGACACACCATCTTGTTGATTGACAGCGGCAAAGCCTTGCTCGTCGTTCTGGTCATCGCCAATAAAGACGGGCCGGCGCCCCTTAAAGGGAAACTCCACCAGATACTCGGCCACCGCTGCGCCTTTGTCCACGCCAGCCGGCTTGATTTCGACCACACATTTGCCACGCTGCAATTCCAGGCCCGGCCCCTGCAATTGCACCAGTTGTCCCATCAGGCGATGGACGTAGGCCGCCAATGCTGGCGCCTGGCGGTAATGCAGCGCCAGCGTCAGTCCCTTGTCTTCCAGCAGCAGGCCCGGATGAGCCGCCACGACCGGCTCCAGCGCCGCCTTGATGGCACTCTTGGCCGCCGGCGTGGCCGCATGTATCCACAGGCGCCCAGCACTGTCACGGCGCTCCAGACCGTGCAGCCCGGCCATAGGCAGTTGCGTCAGGCCGGTTCGGTTTTGCAGATCGGAAATCATGCGCCCGCTGACCAGTGCCAGCGCGCCATTGGTCGCGCGGTGCAGGTCGGCGATCAATTTGAGCAGGGTCTGGTCGACCACCACGGCGTCGGGCGTGTCGGCAATATTGATCAGTGTGCCGTCGACATCCAGAAAATAGGCCCAGTCCAGGCGGGCGTGAGGGGGCGCGTTGGCGCGGGGTTGTTTCATGAGTTCAATGTATCTGGTTTATCGGTCAGGCGGCTGCGCCGGCGTTGGGTCGCGGCATCGAGCAGCATGCGTCCGGCCCAGCGAAAGACGTTGAACTCGGCCACAAGTCCGCGCATCAGGCGCATGCGGTCGCGCTGCTCGACGTCGGGCATGCTCAATGCCAGGTGCAGAGCAGCCGCGCATTGGTCTGCATCGTAGGGGTTGACGATCAGCGCCTCAGGCAGTTCACGGGCGGCCCCGGTGAATTCGGACAACACCAGCACGCCGCGCTCGTCGTCGCGAGCAGCAACGAATTCTTTGGCCACCAGGTTCATGCCGTCGTGCAGGCTGCTGACAAAGCACAGATCAGCGGCGCGGAAGTATTCATAGACTTGGGGCGGGGCATGTTGTTCTATTTTGAGCAAGATGGGTGGTGGTCCATGGCGATCAAAGCGCGCGTTGATGCGTGTGGCCAGCATGCGTACCTGCGCCTCGTGGTGCTGGTATTCGTCGATGCCAGAGCGCGTCGGCGCAGCAATCTGGACAAAGCTAAAGCGGCCAATCCAGTTCGGGTTCAACTCCAGCAGGCGCTCAATTGCCCGAAAACGCTCCAAGATGCCCTTGGTGTAATCGAGCCGGTCGACGCCGATGCCCAATTTGTGCTCGGGCGGCAAGTCATTGATCTGGCGAATGTGACTGCGACAATCGGCAACGCTTTTTTGTAGCAGATCGGGGTCCGGCGGCCAGGCGATGGAAATCGGATAACGACGCACGGCGGTGAGTTTGCCGCCAAACGACACGTTGAAGGACTCGCGGTCGACCCGTGCCTCCAGAAAGCGGTCGACCGTATCAACAAAATTATTGCAGTGCGACTGGGTGTGAAAACCCATGATGCTTGAGCCCAGCATGCCGGCCAAAATTTCCTCGCGCCAAGGGCAAATGGCAAAGGACTCGGGGTTGGGCCAGGGGATGTGCCAGAAGCTGATGATGGTGGCATCGGGCAGTTCGTCGCGAATCATTTTGGGCAAAAGCGCAAAGTGGTAATCCTGCACCAGCACAATGGGGTTTTTGGTTTTCGCTTCGCTCACCACGGCCTTGGCAAACTTGCGATTGACCGCGACATACTTCATCCAGTCGCTGGATCGAAAGATCGGGCGCACGTGGGCGATGTGGCACAAGGGCCAAAGCCCCTCGTTGGAAAAACCGTAGTAATAACCCGTTTCCTCATCAGTGCTCAGCCAGACGCGGCGTATGTGGTAGGCAGGCTTGTCGGGCGGCACGGCCACGCGGTCGTCCTTGTCAACCACCTCGCGGTCGGCTGAGCCACTGCCGTGCGCAATCCAGGTGCCCGAGCAGGCCCGCATGATCGGCTCCAGCGCCGTCACCAGACCGCTGGCCGGGCGCTGCACCTCAATGCGCTCGCCACGGCGTTGGTGTATGTAGGGTTCGCGGTTGGACACCACAATCACGTCTTCGCCGCGCAGCTCGCTGTGCAAAATGGTGCGCAGGGTCTCCGCCTTCCAGGTCAGCTGGCTTTCGTCACGTGCCCGGCTCTCGGACTCCAGTTCACTGATGAGTCGCTGCAGATCGCGCGCAATCGGATTAAAGCCGGGCAGGCTCGGTGGGGTGTTGACTTCGGGCTGGCGCAGCAACCCTTCGCCACGCAACAGGGCCCGCACGCCAGCCATCCAGCCGCGCCAGGAGAGCTGTGCCACGATCACCGTGACCAGCGAGACCACCCCTGCGAGCGCCATGAAGACGTAGAACAGGTAGCGTTTGGTTTCTTCGCTGCGCCGGGTGACAAAACTCATGTCGTGCACCACGACCAATTGGCCAGTCGGAACGGCCTCACTGGCCATCGGCTTCACAGCCACGTGCAATGGCCCCTGGGCGCTGGGCAACAGGTGCTCGGCCGGTCCGACCCAGCGCTCAAGATCGTCACAACGAATCTCCGCCGGCAGCGAGCGGCTGGCCAACACCTGGGCCGTTGGTGTCGCGCAGTAGCCCACCGCAAAGATACGTTCATCCTGCGTGATGCGGTTGAAAAAATCTGTGATTTTTGCCTTCTTTCCAGCCGCGAGTTGCTCCTGCAGCGGCTCCTGAAAGGTGCTGGCGATCAAGGAAGAGCGGCTGTCGAGATCGCGCACAAACCAGCTCAAAGTCAATCGATCAATTAGCGGTGCGACGGAGTAACCAATGGCCGCCAGCACCAGCAGCAGCGGTAGAACGAAGCGCAAAGACAGACGCATGGTTTTCCTTTAACGTTGCTGCAATTGCAGAGCAGTCATGTTGCTACAAATCGGCCAGGGGGACGCCCGCGGCATTTTCATCGGCCTTGAGCAGGGCGATCAACTCGCCCAGATCCTGATCGAGCCGCAGCAAGCTGGCCGCCGGGAGTTGCTGCAGGGCGCCCGGCAGAACGCCCTCAAACGGTCCTGGCACCAGGCTCAAGATAGCCAAGCCAGCGGGCAGAATCTGAAGTTCGACCTGACGGCGGTCAGCGCTGGCCTTGCCCATGCTGATCAGCGCCTTGCGCAGCAGCAGCTTGACCAGATTGCTCGCGGTGGATTGATGAATGTCCATGCCCTTTGCCAGTGCGCCAACGCCAATGCCGGGGTGATCCCGAATGACATTCAAGGCCCACACCTGCGCTCCACCCAGGCCCGCCTGCTTTTCGATGGCCTGAAAATGAGCGCGCACGGCGTTGAAAACCACGCGAAAGCGCCGCAGCACCCGAGCAGGGCTGGTTCGGTTGTCGTTGTCGAGCGTGTCAAGAGGCATGTCGGGCTCTGGGGCAAGAGAGGGGGTAGGGGGCATGATGGTCGCATTTTCAGGCCTGGGCGAGTTGGCTGCTCATTTTTTTCATCAACAGATCGTCAAAAGTATAGAAACCCTTGCTGCAACCGGCCAGTTCAGTCAGGGCAAAGGCGGCCCCGGTGCCGAAGGCCTTGCGCTCAATCGAGTTATGAATAATGCGCAGCGTCTGGTATGGAAAGCCAAAAATGACCTCATGGTGACCGACGATGCCACCGAGCCTGAGCGATGTGATGCGGTCGTTGTCGATATCCAGGCTGTCCGCTATTTTGCGGGCCGTGCCAGAGATTTCCGGCTTGCCTCGAAAATGTTGCTCCAGAATTTCAACATCGGCAAAAGGTGCGATCGTGCGCAGCAGCTTCGCTGCCAGGATCAGGAAGTTGATGCCCAAGGTCATATTGGGTGAGCACAGGACCCGCGTGTCGGCCCCCAGACTGCGCATAAAGGCAAGCTCGTTGTCACCGTAGGACGAGATGGCGCTGACCAGCATCAACTGACGCCGGCGCACCTCTTCGCCATAGACCGTGACCGCAGCAGAGTTTGAAAAATCGATCAAGGCGTCCACCGGATGTGCATCAAGCCAGTCACCCAGGGCCACCTGGTCCAGACCAATGATCGGAATGACGCTGTCCTGCAAGGTTTCTGCCGGTTTCGATGCGGTGCGCCGTGCGATCCAGCACAGGTCCAAGCGCGGATCGTCGCACAGCACTTGTGCAACTGCCTGGCCTGCTTTGCCATAGCCCATGAGTCCCACTTTGATCATGACTGCCTCCTATTTTTGCCAATGTTGCTGCCGCGAAAGAACCTTCAGGTCTGCGCTTGAACTAATATAACAAATTGCATTTGTTGCAATGCATTCTGAGAGAATCAATTTTTTCATCTATGGTGCGACACCATCAGTCACCCCCTAAGGCAGTCATGCAAACGCGTTTCCCCGTTTTTTATGCGATCCGGCAAGAACTTTACGACTGGCGTTTGTGGACCGGGCGCGCCGTGGTGTTGGCGTTCGCCGCGCTGGCAGGCTTGGTTGTTGTGGGCTTTACCTGGCTGACGGAGCAGGCCTTTGCCCAATTTCTGTGGCTAAAGAGCTCGTACTGGTGGAGCCCGCTGTTGTGGACGCCGCTGTCCACAGTGGCCATTGTCTGGCTGATGCGGCGCTACGCCATTGGCGCTACCGGGTCGGGCATTCCGCAGGTCATGGCGGCGCTGTCGCCCGAAGTGAGCCGGGAACATGTAGGCCTGTATGTGTCGGTGCGTTTGACTATCGCCAAAATACTGTTGGCCAGTTGGGGCTTTCTGGCTGGTTTGTCGCTGGGGCGCGAGGGACCGTCCGTGCAGATTGCCGCAGGTGTGATGCGCCACGCCAGGCGCTGGCTGCCGGTGCAGTCGCAAGTATCGGCCCAGGGTTTGATGATGGCAGGTGGCGCCGCGGGTATTGCGGCCGCCTTCAACACCCCGCTCGCGGGCGTGATGTTCGCCATTGAGGAGCTCTCCCGACAGTCACCGCACCGCAGCAACGGCTTGCTGCTGGCAGCCATTGTGCTGGGCGGCATGATGGCCGTTTCGGTCAACGGCAACGCCACCTACTTTGGCGTGATCCGGGTGGAAAACCTGAACATGGCGCTGTTGCTGCCCGGCCTGCTGGTCGCGGTCAGCTGTGGTTTGGCCGGCGGCCTGTTTGCCCGCTTGGTGGTGCTGTCGTTGTCGGGACAATCCAACGACTGGTTCAGTCGGTTGCGAGTGCGTTCGCCCTTGCGTTTTGCAGCCGCTTGTGGCCTGGCGGTGGCACTGTTGGGCCTGGCCAGCCACGGTGCAACTTATGGCAGTGGTTACGACTACACCCGTGAGATGCTGGAGGGCAACGCCACTGAATCGCCTTTTTATGTGTTGCTCAAATTTGTGGCCACCTGGATCACCACCTGGGCGGGGGTGCCGGCCGGGATTTTTGCGCCGTCACTGGCCATTGGCGGTGCCTTGGGCAACGACATTGCCCAGTTGACTTCCTATGCCAACGCCCCCACATTGATGGCCTTGGGCATGGCCGCTTTCCTGGCCGCTGTCACGCAAGCCCCGATGACGGCCTTCATCATCGTGATGGAAATGGTAGACGGCCACGCGCTGGTGCTGAGCTTGATGGCCAGTGCGCTGGTTGCCAGCGGTGTTTCGCGTTTGATCAGTGCGCCGTTTTATACATCGCTGGCGCAGTTGCAATTGCAGCGCTTGCCGCTGCGCAATGATCAAAAAAAGAGCCCCGAAGGGCTCTAAACTCGTTTTGTTGACCTTGCTGCTTAAAACGAGATCAACACGCCATTGTATTTGATCAAATGCAATTGGCGGCTTAGGGTTTTTAGTGTTTTTTCGATGTGGCTGGCAAGACCTGATCACCTGAGGCGGCATCTCCATTGTTGCTTTAAGTATTAATTTGATAGCTAGATAAGCAATGTATATGTGGGCTAGAGGCCAATTTGATCTATAAAATGGCGCAATATGCGGCATGGCCGTCGTGCCGTGTGGGCTTTTCCACAAAATAATTTCCATGGAGAATTTTGAAGCGTGAATGAATTGCTACTGTGGGCCATTCTGGCCGTGGGCGTGCTCAGTGCCGGCTTGCTGATTTGGGTTGTTCTGCAGCGCAGCGCAGTGCGTGACCAGGCCGAGAAGGAGCAGCTGTCGCGCCAGGCGGCACAGCAGGCGCTCTTGGCATTGGTCACGGGTAGCTCTGAGCGCCTGGAGCGCGAGTTGCGCCGCGAGATCAGCGACTCAGCCCGGGGCGGACGCCAGGAACTCACCCACAACCTGGCCACCTTTCAGCAAACGCTGGTGGAGCAGGGCGCGCAGGCCACTCGCACGCAAAACAGCCAAATTGACGCCTTCGGCCAGCAGTTGGCCCTGCTGCAAAAGACGCTGTCGGACACTTTGATAACGCAGCTCTCCGGTGTGAGTGAGTCGAACGCGCGGCGCCTGAATGAAATTCGTGAGACGCTGGAGAAGCAATTGGCGCAGTTGCAAGTCAGCAACGCAGCCAAGCTCGACGAAATGCGCGCCACGGTCGATGAAAAGCTGCAAAGCACGCTGCAAACCCGGCTCGGTGAGAGCTTTAAGCAAGTAGCGGACCGGCTCGAGCAGGTGCACAAGGGTCTGGGTGAGATGCAGACGCTGGCCCAGGGGGTGGGCGACCTCAAACACCTGCTGACCAACGTCAAGACCCGGGGCATTTTTGGCGAGGCCCAACTGGCCTCGCTGCTGGAACAGGTGCTGGTGGTTGACCAGTACGCGGCCCAGGTGGCGACCCGGCCGGGCAGCAAGAATGTGGTCGACTTCGCCATCAAGCTGCCGGGCACGTCCAGCCATGGTGACCCGCTGTGGCTACCGATTGACGCCAAGTTTCCCAACGAAGACTACGAACGCCTGCTCGATGCGCAGGGCAGGGCGGATGTGCTTGGGGCCGAAGCCGCCGGCAAGGCGCTGGAGTTGCGCATCCGGTTGGAGGCCAAATCGATTGCCGACAAATACGTCGAACCGCCGCATACCACCGATTTCGCCATCCTCTTTTTGCCCACTGAGGGCTTGTACGCCGAAGTGCTGCGCCGACCCGGCCTGATGCAGGCGCTGCAGCGCGAGCACCGCATCACGCTGGCCGGGCCGACCACGCTGCTGGCAATGTTGAGTTCCCTGCAGATGGGTTTTCGCACGCTGGCGCTGGAAAAGCGCTCCAGCGAGGTGTGGCAGGTGCTGGGCGCCGTCAAGACTGAATTTGGCAAGTTTGGGGACGTGCTGGCCAAAGTCAAGTCGCAAACCGAGACCGTGCTCAAAACGCTCGACAGTGCCCAGACCCGCAGCCGCGCCATGGGCCGGGCCTTGAAACAGGTTGAGGCGCTGCCAGAGCCCCAGGTGCCCACGCTGATCTTGATCGACCCCGACGTGGACCGTGATGCAGCGCTGGATCAGGTGTGAGATCGGCCACAGCCAGTGGCGCGCTCGGCCTGGTCGGACTGGTGCGCCTGATCGGCAGCCATTTGTGTGCTGGTGGGGGTGTCGGTGGTGTTCTGGGCTGGGGGTCTCGCCGTGGGCGCCGGTGCCAGGGCAGCCTGGAATCTCAAACTGAGTTGACTGCCTGCATTTCACCCGAGCTTAAAACGCGCGTGCCGCGTTCAGTGGCGTGCATGGCGCTGAGCATGGCGCGCGCCACTTGCGTGGCCGCCACCGGTCGGTAGTTGGCAGGAATCAAGGGTTTGAATAGCGTCATCGCCATCAGACCCAGTTTCTCAGCCGGACGGGCGGCTTGCGCCAGGGCGTCGCGGTCGCCGCTCAGCAGCGACGGCCGGGCAATGACCAACACCGGATAACCCAGTTGGCTGACGGCTTGCTCCATCTCGCCCTTGACGCGGTTGTAGAACACCTTGGATGCCGGATTGGCACCCAGGGCGCTGACAACAGCTAATTTTGTAGCACCCAAGGCTTTAGCGACGCGGGCTAGCGCCACAATAGCCTCAAAATCAAGTGCGCGAAAAGCGGCTTGGCTACCCGCTACTTTGAGCGTGGTTCCGAGTGCAATAAAGACCTCGTCCACATGATCGATGCCTGCCAGCGCAGACAGCGTGGCGAAATCCGCCACGTGACTGAACAGCTTGGGGTGTTGGCGTGTTAGCGCCCTGCGGCCCACGCAGTGGACCGCCGTATAACGCTTATCGGTTAAAAGAGCCGCGAGAACTGCCTGGCCCACGAGACCCGTTGCCCCCGCCAGCAAAGCCACCCGCGCCGCCGCCGGAGCGACCACCTGATCCTGCATAAGAGCCTCCGGTGCGGTTGCCACCGCCAAAACCACCGCCACCACGGCGCGCGCCGCGTTCGGCCATCATGTCGACACTGGTACGCATCGGATCGGGTTGACCCGAAGGCGCGCGTGAAGGTGCCGCGTTGCCGCCGCCGTAACCACCCCCATTGCCGCCTGCGTTGCCCCCGCGTCCTTGTGACGGGCGCTGGCCCGGGCTGCGCACGGCCTGTTCGGCGGCTGTTGCGTGACTGCGCGGTTCCGTGGAAGCGTAATCGCGCGGCTCAGCTGAGCGCTCTGCACCGCCATTGCCACCCCGGCCACCACCGGTGCCGCTGCGGCCGCCACCGCCACCGCCACCGCCACCGCTTCGGCCACCACCGGCGCCGCTGCGTCCACCGGCACGGCCACCGCGCTCAGCCTGCGGTCCCTTGCTCTCGCGCACGCGCTGCAGCATTTCGGTGCGAGCGTTGCGGGCCGCTGCCTGCATGACATCGCGGCTGGGCGGTTTGCCCGCGCCACCCCAGATGGTCTGGCGACCCATGGCGATGGGCTCGGCCTGCTCGCCGGGCTCGGGCATGAAGCCTTCGATGATCTTGACTTCAATATCCTGTTTGGTAAAGCGCTCAATCGCCTGCATGAAGCCTTCTTCGTCCAGACACACCAGATTGACGGCCGCGCCATCGGCGCCGGCGCGGCCGGTGCGGCCAATGCGGTGCACGTAGTCTTCGCAGACGTTGGGGATGTCGTAGTTCACGACATGCGGCAGGTCATCAATATCAATGCCGCGCGCGGCAATGTCGGTGGCAACAAGAGCGCGGATGTCGCCGCTCTTGAAGCCGGCCAGTGCCTGGGTGCGTGCTGCCTGGCTTTTGTTGCCGTGCAGAGCCATGGCATTGATGCCGTTCTTGGTCAGAAATTCGGCCACATTGTTGGCGCCAAATTTGGTACGGGTGAACACCAGCACCTGGCTCCAGTTGTGTTCCTGGATGATGTGCGCCAGCAGCGCTTTCTTTTTGCCGCGACCGACCGGGTGAATCAATTGCGTGATGCGCTGCACCGTGGTGTTGCGCGGCGTCACTTGAATTGTGAGCGGGCTCTTGAGCAGCGTGGCGGCGAGGTCGCGAATTTCTTCACTGAAAGTGGCCGAAAACAGCAGGCTTTGCTTTTCTTTGGGCACCACGGCAAGGACCTTTTTGACGTCATGGATGAAACCCATGTCGAGCATGCGGTCGGCTTCGTCGAGCACTAGCATCTGCACCTGGCCCAAATCGAGCACGCCTTGCTGCAGCAGGTCCAACAAGCGGCCCGGAGTGGCCACCAGAATGTCCACGCCTTTCTTGACGCGGCTGATCTGGGGGTTCATGCCGACGCCGCCAAAAATGACGGCTGAGCTCAGCTCGAGGTATTTGCCGTAAGTCTGAACGGCTTCTTCGACCTGCGCGGCGAGTTCACGCGTGGGAGTCAGGACGAGAGCCCGAATGCCCAGGCCGCCGAACTTGTTGCGCGGTGCTTCGCTTTGGCTCAACTTGTGCAGCATCGGCAGCACAAAGGCGGCGGTCTTGCCGGTTCCGGTCTGGGCGCCGCCGAGCAGATCGTGCCCGTCAAGCACAGAAGGAATGGCTTGGGCCTGAATCGGCGTGGGGGTCTCGTAGCCTTGCTCAAGCACGGCTTTGATAATGGCCGGAGCCAAGTTTAGTTCTTCAAATTTCATGGTTTGGCGCCTATCCTGGGCGCTGTGGCATCGGCCTGCTCGGTGCTTGAGGCACTGAATCAGTCAAAGGCAGATGGGGTACAAAGGGTGAACGTTTGCGCGAGGCTCTGGTTCCCAGCAAGTTGCTGGCGTGGCGGGCAACTGACGCTCCGCAACTGGGCCTATTGTCGCATGGTCTGAGCCATTCACCCAAGGCCTCAAGGAATTCACTGGTTTGCCCAGAGCTGGCCGATAGCCCTGGCTCTTGAGAGTAGGCATGATGATTGTCAAAATGGACCGATTCGAAACAATCTGTTAGCAGGGCAAGCCGCACTTGGTGGCAGCGCGGAGAATCGAGTCGACGGATTGAATTTGCAATAGGGAAGGCGTTTTTGATGAAAAAAATTTTGCGTCGACAAACCAGCATGGTGCACGATCAGTCCGGCAGTCGTCCCAGCCTGCAGGACTGTCTGGAGGCCGTGCTGATGCAGTCCGACAACCTTATAGAAGAAGTTTTGGAAGGCCTGGCAAAAGCAGCCGCGCCCAGCGAAGTCAAACGCTCTTACGGCGGCTCCTTCCCGGTCAGCAAGGCCGTGGCAGATTTGCTGTTGATGCAGGCCGATTCCATTAAAGCGACATTCAAGGCGCAGTTGCGGCTGGGTTTGTTCAACATGGGCTCGCAACATTTGGGCGAGCAGCCATCGCTGCGCTTTGACGATTTGCAGCAACTCGACGCCCAAAAAATCGATGCCAGCATTGAATTTGCCATGGCGCAACAGGAGGTGCTGCGCTGTGTCGATGACCTGCTGCCCGCCCTGGACGCAATCGTCAGCAGTTTGCTGGGCTGGATTACGGTTCAGCCGCAGCTCAATCCGCTCAAGCCCGAAGTCTTTGTCCAAGTCTTGCAAGCCAGCCTGGCCGAGCATGCGCCCGGCGAGCGAGCCCGCGCAGCCCTCATCACGCCTGCCGCCGGTTTATTGGGGGTGGGCCTGCGTCGGCTTTACCGTGAAGTGTGCAACTGGTTGCGATCACAGGGCATCGAGCCGGCTTCTGCGGTGGGCGCATTGCAGGGAGCCCACGCAGCGAAAGGCAAAGGTGGCGAAAACGCGGTCTCACGTGCGCTGGTGACGCTTGATAAGCTGCGCAAGCTCCTCTCCGGTGAACTTGGCAGTGGGCAAGGCAATGTGGTTGGCCAGGATTTTTTGCACACGGTGCCCGCTTGCTACGACGCGCTGGAAGACTTGAAACTGATCGAACCCATGATGAAGCGTCTGGCGCAACGCGCCAACTTGCCCGTGGTCGCAAGCGCGCCGGTGGAGGCTGCTGCGCAGCCGGTGTCGCGGGAGCCGACCCAGGGCAAGCAGTTGGGCAAGCAGTTGGGAGCCGAAGTGGTGCGCCTCATGCTGGATAACCTGATGCAAGACGAGCGACTGTTGCGAGAAGTGCGCGCGCTCATCAAGACGCTGGAGCCGGTGCTGCTGGCGCTCTCGGATGCCGATCCCCGGTTTTTCAGTGAAAGACAGCATCCGGCGCGCCAGTTTTTGGACCGGGTGACGCACCGCAGTCTGGGCTACACCTCTGAAAATGACGAGGGCTTTTCACGCTTCCTGGGTTCCATTTCAGAATCGGTGAAAGCTTTGAGTGGTGGCGACGGCGACGCTGCTGCGTTTGGGCAAGCGCTGCGTCAACTCGATGCCGGTTGGGCGCTGGAAGAGGTGACTCAGCGCCAGCAACAAGAAGAGGCAGCCCGTGCCTTGCTGCACGTCGAGCAAAGAAACCTGCTGGCGCAGCGCTTGGCCGACGAGTTTTCGCAGCAGCAAAAGGACAAGAAAATCCCTGAAATGGTGAGCGCATTTCTGCGTGGACCCTGGGCCCAAGTGGTCGCAGAGTCGCAGTTGGGTTGTGCCAATGGCAGCGCTGATTCTGCGGGTTACCTGGCCCTGGTGGATGACCTGCTTTGGAGTGTTCAACCTCAGTTGACGCGGCGCAATCGAGTCCGTTTGGTGGAGTTGGTGCCCAACTTGCTGGTCAAGTTGCGCCATGGCTTGCAGCTGATCGGGTATCCTGAGGAACGTATTCCGGTCTTGTTTGACGCCTTGATCACGCTGCACGAGATGGCATTTGAGGGCCGCCGCCTGGCACCGCTTGCCATTGCAGCGCAGCCGGCAGCGCGGGCCATTGGCGAACTATTGGTGCAGGACAACTTGATGGATTTGCCTGAACTTTCGGATGAAGAGGGCTTCTGGGTTGCCGATGACGAGACCCAGGAATCGGGTTATGTGATGACCGACGCTCAAGCTCAGGCAGGCGTCGACGTTCAGCGCCCCTGGTCGGCGGGGGAGCTCAACCCAGGGGCTTGGGTGGAGTTGATTGTGGATGATGTTTGGCTGCGTGCGCAGTTGACCTGGGCCAGTCCGCACCGGACTCTTTTTATGTTCATTTCTCGTGGTGGGGTGGCGCATTCAATGTCGCGTCGCTCCATGGAGCGTCTGCGCATGAACGGCCGGATCCGCTTGATCTCCGATGGACATGTGCTGGACAATGCGCTTGACGCAGTGGCTCAGACGGCCCTGCAAAATGAGCTGGGTTGGGCGCATAAACAGCCTTGATCCAGGCGGGCTGCGCCGGGCTCTCGGGCGAAGCGTCGATAATGTCAGGTTTCCATTTAGAAATACCCCGCACGACCCATGGCTCAATACGTATTTTCCATGAACCACCTCGGCAAGATTGTTCCGCCGAAAAAGTTCATTCTCAAAGACATCTCCCTCAGCTTTTTCCCGGGCGCCAAAATTGGCGTGCTGGGTACCAACGGCTCCGGCAAGTCCACCCTGCTCAAGATCATGGCCGGTGTCGACAAGGAGTTCGAAGGCGAGGCCATCCCGATGGCTGGCCTGAACATCGGCTACTTGCCGCAAGAACCGCAGCTCGATCCCGAACAGACGGTGCGCGAAAGCGTTGAAGCCGGCATGGGCGACGTGTTCAAGGCCAAGGCCCGGCTGGAAGAAATTTACGCCGCTTACGGCGACGAAGACGCCGACTTTGACGCCCTGGCCGAAGAGCAGGCCAGGATGGAAGCCATTATTGGCAGTACCGGGACCGATACCGAGCATCAGCTGGAAATTGCGGCCGACGCCCTGCGCCTGCCACCGTGGGAAGCCAAGGTCGGCTTGCTTTCCGGGGGCGAAAAGCGCCGGGTCGCCTTGTGCCGTCTGCTGCTGTCCAAGCCCGACATGTTGCTGCTTGACGAACCCACCAACCACCTGGACGCCGAATCGGTGGACTGGTTGGAACAGTTTTTGAAGCGCTACCCCGGCACCGTGGTGGCCATCACCCATGACCGTTACTTTCTGGACAACGCCGCCGAGTGGATTCTTGAGCTCGACCGGGGCGCGGGTATGCCTTACAAGGGCAACTACAGCGCGTGGCTGGAACAAAAGCAGGCGCGGCTGGAGCAGGAGCAAAAAGGCGAAGAGTCCCGCGCCAAAGCGCTCAAGAAAGAGCTTGAATGGTCACGCCAGAACCCCAAGGCACGCCAAGCCAAGAGCAAGGCCCGTTTGGCCCGCTTTGAAGAACTGTCCGACTTTGAATACCAGAAGCGCAACGAAACCAACGAAATTTTTATTCCCGTGGCTGATCGGCTCGGCAATGAAGTGATCGAATTTATCAACGTCAGCAAGTCCTTTGGCGACCGCATGCTGATTGACAACCTGAGCTTCAAGGTGCCCGCTGGTGCCATCGTCGGCATCATTGGCCCCAACGGCGCCGGTAAGTCGACCTTGTTCCGCATGATTGCGGGCAAGGAAAAGCCCGACACTGGCGAGGTCAAAATTGGCGCTACCGTCAAAATGGCGTTTGTGGACCAGAGTCGTGACGACCTGGCCAATGAAAAGACCGTTTGGGAAGACGTCTCGGGCGGCCTCGATATTTTGAATATCGGAAAGTTTCAGATGGCCAGCCGCGCTTATTGCGGGCGCTTCAACTTCAATGGCGCGGATCAGCAAAAACGCGTCGGCACCTTGTCAGGTGGCGAACGCGGGCGTTTGCATCTGGCCAAAACGCTGATTGCCGGTGGCAATGTGTTGATGCTCGATGAACCGTCCAACGACCTGGATGTTGAAACCTTGCGGGCGCTGGAAGATGCCTTGCTGGAGTTTGCCGGTTCCCTCATGGTTATCAGCCATGACCGCTGGTTCCTGGACCGGATTGCCACGCACATCCTGGCGTGTGAGGGTGACAGCCAGTGGACCTTCTTTGATGGCAACTACCAAGAGTATGAAGCGGACAAGCGCAAGCGCCTCGGTGAAGAAGGCGCCAAACCGCATCGCATGCGGTTCAAAGCCCTCAAATAAGCGCTGGCGCTGTGGAGCGCACCAAAAACCTCAAGGCTTGGGGTTTTTGGTGGCGGTGACGATCTGAAAGTTGCCAAAGAAAACCGTGCGGCGCTCGACGCTGAAGCCGCCCATGGCTTCGAGCTGTTTCAACGGGTCGTGTGAATCCCACAGAGCCAGGCCCAGCGGCTCGAACACCTTGAAGTAAGTCCAGCTCAGCGCGCGCAAGACCCACAGGTCAGGCCGGTGGAATTCGGCCAGGTACAGCTTGCCGCCTGGGGTTAGCACGCGCATGGCTTCGCTCAGGGCCACACTCTTGAGCTCATGGGGTAACTCGTGCAGCAAGAAAAAGATCACATTGGCGTCTACTGACTCGTCTGCCTGCTTCATGGCCGTGGCGTTTTCCTGCAAAAATTCAAGTTTGCCAGCGAATTCAGGCAGCTTGCTGTTCGCGTGCACCAGTTCGTTCTTGATGATGTCAGCGATCAGCACACGTTTGGCGCCCGATTCGACCGCGGCCTTGACGACGCGTGGAATGACGTTGCCAAAAGCGCAGGATGTAATCAAGACTTTTTTGCCACGCAGGTTGGTGCGGCCCAAGCCGCTGGTAATGGCAGACACCAACCGGTCGTATTGAAACAGCAGGATGGCGGCGATAACCGGCTGAAAATCGATCAGCTTGATCAGCCGCATATTCGAGTAAAGCGGGTAGACGTGGGCCGCATCGTCTTGCAGATTGCCCATGGCGCCGCGCACGATCAGGGTGCCACGCGTGAGCGCGAAGAAGAAGAGGGCGGTGCTGGAAAGAACGACAAACACGCCAATAAATGCATACAAGAACCAGTCAGACATTGCTTTCCTTAGAGAGTCAAGAACATGGTTTGATCTTAACTGACGGGTTTACCCTGACCCCCCATGGAAGATTGACCTCGCTCAATAGATTGACGTTCAAGCGCTGACAAATCTCCCCTATACCCACCGTAGGCAGCAGGACCGCTTTGGCAGGCCACGCAGGTGAAATTACTTTGCAGCCAGTTTGCTTGCCAATTGACTGAGCGCCCGGTAGGCCTCGCCTGCCGTGGCGTCCCATTGCGCGACCGCATCGCCCTGGCGCTGCACCAGCGCGGTGTCGCCCCGGGCGGCCGGGCCGGTCAGGGCGCTAGCGGGGCCAAGTGCCAGCAGGTTGTCAACCGCGTTATGCAATAAGGTGGCATTGAGTTGCGCTGCCATAGCGGCGGACATGCCGCTGCCCTGCCATAACTGCTGCGCCAGGTCTTGCAGCACGGGCAGGAAATTGGTGGCAAAAACGGCGCCCGCGTGATACAGCAACTTATGTTCGGCTGCCAGCCCAAAGCAGCGGGCGCCCAGGGATTCAAAGGCCGGCTGCAGCGCGGTGACTGCGAGCGGGTCGCCTTCCAGAGCGCAGGGCGTGCCGGCCAATTGCTGCAGCGCCAGCTCAGGGTTGGCGAAACTGAGCAAGCAGTGCGCGCTTGCCAGCTGCCAGCCCAGTGCGCGCAAGGGTTCCATCTCGGCACTGGCGAGTGCGCCGCTGCAGTGAAAGGTAAGGGTGGCGCGCTTTGCAAGATGGGGTGACTTTGCCAAAGCTTTCGCCAGTGCTGCGGCAGTGGATGCAATCTCGCTGTCGGGCACCGCCAGCATCCACACGTCAGCCGGGCGCATCTGCGCCATCTCAGTCACCGCGCGACCGGCTCCGATGAAGGCTACCGCCTGCTCGGCTGACGCCAACGAGCGCGTCAACACATCCTGCACACAGAAAGCGCCGCTGCTGTGCCAGGCACGGCCCAGTGCCCTGCCTACCCGACCGGCGCCGATGAGGTTGATGGTTGTCATTCTGTCAATCAAAGCACTATAAAAAAAATAGCTGCTCGCTCCCGTTCTACGCGGGCTAAGCAGCTATTTTGTCTAAAGTTTTGGCTAAACTCAGATCACCTTGGCAATCGAAGCGCAGACGTGGTCAATGTTTTTGCTGTTGAGTGCTGCCACACACATGCGCCCGGTGTCGGTGCCATAGACGCCAAATTCATTGCGCAGGCGCACCATCTGGTCTTTGGTGAGACCGGAGTAGCTGAACATGCCAATCTGGTTGGTGATGAAGCTCATGTCTTGTACGATGCCGGCTGCTTTCAGGCCGTCGACCAGTTTTTGGCGCATGGCCTTGATGCGCACGCGCATCTCGCCCAGCTCTTTTTCCCACAGCGCGCGCAGTTCCGGCTTGCTGAGTACGGCGGTCACGATGGCGCCACCGTGGGTTGGCGGGTTGCTGTAATTGGTGCGAATCACGACCTTGAGCTGACTCAGCACGCGGTTGGCCTCTTCCTTGTTTTCGCAGACCACCGACAGGGCCCCCACGCGCTCGCCGTACAGGCTGAAGCTCTTTGAAAAGGAGGTGGCGACAAAAAACAACAGGCCAGCGGCGACGAATTTACCGATGACCGCGCCGTCTTCTTCAAGGCCATAACCAAAGCCCTGGTACGCCATGTCAAGAAAAGGCACCAGGTTTTTGGCCTTGACGACGGCAATCACCTGGTCCCACTGGGCCGGCGTGATGTCGTAGCCGGTCGGGTTGTGGCAGCAGGCGTGCAGCACCACCACGGTGCCGGCAGCGGTGGCGTTCAGGTCGGCCAGCATGCCGGCAAAGTCAATGCCGCGTGTGGCGGCATCGTAGTAGCGGTAGGACTCCACAGTGAACCCGGCATTGGTGAACAGCGCGCGGTGGTTCTCCCAGCTCGGGTCGCTGATCAACACCTTGGCGTCAGGGTTGAGCTTTTTCAAAAAATCAGCGCCCACCTTGAGGCCACCGGTGCCGCCCAGCGCCTGGATGGTGGCAATGCGCCCACTTGTGACCGGCTCGCTGTCAGCGCCAAACACCAGGGCCTTGACCGCGGCGTCGTAAGCCGCAATGCCGTCAATTGGCAGGTAGCCGTGCGGCTTGGGCGCCTCCATCATGGCTTTCTCGGCGGCCAGCACACAGGCAAGCAGCGGCAGTTTGCCGTTGTCGTCAAAGTACACGCCCACGCCCAAGTTGACCTTGGCCGGGTTGGTGTCGGCATTGAATTGTTCGTTAAGACCCAGAATCGGGTCGCGCGGGGCCATTTCGACAGCGGAGAAGAGTGACATGACAAGTTCCTGTTGAGAGTGGGTGATGGGGAGAAATCGACGAAAAGGAAGAGTGCAATTCTGGTTTACCCGCATTTTACAGATGGTTTTTCCGACGCCAGGGGCGCATGACGGCCGCTGCAAGCCCGCCGTGGCGGCCTGGTCTGAACGTTTGGCGCCGATTGGATACCATGCTCGGTTAACCAGCCTGCCAAAACCCTACGCCATGTCCGCACCCACCCCGATTGCTCTCGCTGCTGCTGATGACTCTGACTCGTCTCGCCCCGGCATCTTTGTGCGTTATCCCAACTCACCATTCGAGCTGTACCAGCCCTATCCGCCCGCTGGCGACCAGCCCGAGGCGATCAACCAGTTGGTTGAAGGGGTGAACGATGGCGAGGTGTTTCAAATATTGCTGGGGGTCACGGGCTCGGGCAAGACCTTCACCATGGCCAATGTCATTGCCCGTCTTGGGCGGCCCGCTATCGTGTTTGCGCCCAACAAGACGTTGGCGGCCCAGCTGTACAGCGAATTCCGCGAGTTCTTCCCGAAAAATGCGGTCGAGTATTTCGTCAGCTATTACGACTACTACCAGCCCGAGGCCTACGTGCCGCAACGTGATTTGTTCATCGAAAAAGACTCGGCGATCAACGAGCACATCGAGCAAATGCGCCTCTCGTGTACCAAAAGCGTGCTGGAGCGCCGTGACGTGGTCATCGTGGCCACGGTGTCCGCCATCTACGGCATTGGCCAGCCCGAGGCTTATCACAAGATGGTGATGACGCTGCGCGCGGGCGACAAGCTGGGCCAGCGCGACATGATTGCGCAGCTGGTGCGCATGCAATACCAGCGTAACGACGTTGATTTTTCGCGTGGTGCGTTTCGTGTACGAGGCGACACCATCGACATTTTTCCGGCTGAGCATTCCGAGATGGCAATCCGCGTCGAGCTGTTTGACGACGAGATCGAGTCGCTGCAACTGTTTGACCCACTCACCGGGCGCATCCGCCAAAAGATTCCGCGCTTCACCGTCTACCCCAGCAGCCATTATGTGACGCCGCGCGAGCAGGTGTTGTCAGCGGTGGAAGCGATCAAGATCGAGCTGGCTGATCGCATTAAGGAGTTCGTCGGCCAGGGCAAACTGGTCGAAGCCCAGCGTCTTGAGCAGCGTACCCGCTTCGATTTGGAAATGCTCAGCGAGGTGGGGCACTGCAAGGGCATCGAGAACTATTCGCGCCATCTGAGCGGCTCGGCCCCCGGCGAGCCGCCGGCCACCTTGACCGATTACCTACCCAAGGACGCGCTGATGTTTCTGGACGAGTCGCACGTCTTGATCGGCCAGTTTGGTGCCATGTACAACGGCGACCGCTCGCGCAAGACCACGCTGGTCGAGTACGGCTTCAGGCTGCCCAGCGCCCTGGACAACCGGCCACTCAAATTTGAAGAGTTTGAAGCCCGCATGCGCCAGGCGATTTTTGTCTCGGCAACGCCTGCCCAGTGGGAAAAGGAGCACGCCGGCAAGGTCGTGGAGCAATTGGTGCGCCCAACTGGCCTGGTGGATCCCGAGGTGGAGGTACGCCCTGCGGTAAACCAGGTTGACGATGTGCTGCAGGAGATTCGCATTCGCGTCGAAAAGCACGAGCGCGTGCTGATCACAACGCTGACCAAGCGCATGGCCGAGCAGCTGACCGACTATCTGAGTGACAACGGTGTCAAGGTGCGTTACCTGCACAGCGACATCGACACGGTGGAGCGGGTCGAAATTTTGCGGGATCTGCGCCTGGGCGCTTTCGACGTGTTGGTCGGCATCAACTTGCTGCGTGAAGGGCTGGACATACCCGAGGTGTCGCTGGTGGCGATTCTGGACGCCGACAAGGAAGGCTTTTTGCGCTCCGAGCGCTCGCTGATCCAGACCATTGGCCGGGCTGCGCGCAACCTGGAGGGGCGCGCGATCTTGTACGCCGATAAGGTGACCGAGTCGATGAAGAAGGCCATGGGTGAGACCGAACGGCGCCGCGTGAAGCAGGTGGCACATAACCTGGCCCAAGGCATCACGCCGCGCTCAATCGTCAAACAGGTGAAGGATCTGATTGACGGCGTCTACAGCGAGAAGGCTGGCAAAGAGGCAGAAAAGCTGGAACGCGACGCGATGCAGCGCGCGCAGGTGGAAGACATGAGCGAGAAGGATATTTCTCGCGAGATCAAGCGGCTGGAAAAGCTCATGATGGAGCACGCCCGCAACCTGGAGTTTGAGAAGGCCGCGCGGGTGCGCGATCAACTGGGAATCTTGAAGGAACAGGCCTTTGGTGCTGCGGGGAGCGACAACGTGGTCGCCATTACTGCAGGCTCTAAAGGTTGAAAAAATACTACTCAGTCTAAATACCTGAGTAAACTTTGCGGTTTAAGGGTATACTTGAGTGCGTTAGTCAACCAAACAGGATTGAAGGAGTTTGCGATGCGTCTTACTACCAAAGGCCGATTTGCGGTCACGGCGATGATTGATTTGGGTTTGCGTCAGAGCAACGGCCCTGTCACCTTGGCGGCCATCAGCCAGCGCCAACAAATTTCGTTGTCTTACTTAGAACAATTGTTCGGCAAACTGCGCCGGCATGAATTGGTGGAGTCCACCCGCGGTCCGGGTGGTGGCTATACCTTGGCGCGCAATCCGGCTGAGATCACGGTGGCTGAAATCATCACCTCTGTGGACGAACCGATTGATGCCACCCACTGCGCGGGCAAAGAAAATTGCCTGGGCGAGGGCGCGCGCTGCATGACGCACGACCTCTGGGCTTCGCTGAACACCAAAATGGTGGAATTCTTGGACTCGGTGACGCTGCAGAAGCTGGTGGACGAACAGTTGGCCAAAGGGCTGAAGATTGAGGACAAACCAACGCTCAAGCGTGCCATTTCCAGCATGCCGACGATCAAGCCGATTCGCATGAACATCCCGAATTCAGTGTTTGCCTTGGGCAACACGTTCTCAAAAATCTAGAACCTGCCGGTCGATAATTGAGTCCTTTCAAAATAAGCAGCACCAAACCCGCCATGGATACCACCCCGCATTTCCCGATTTACATGGACTACAGCGCCACCAACCCGTGCGACCAGCGCGTGGTGGACGCCCTTGTTCCCTGGCTGCGCCAGCACTTTGGCAACCCGGCCTCGCGCAGCCACGCCTGGGGCTGGGAGGCAGAAGCCGCCATTGAAAAGGCACGGGAACAAGTGGCGGCCCTAGTGGGTGCCGACCCGCGCGAGATTGTCTGGACCTCGGGTGCGACCGAGTCCAACAACCTGGCTTTGAAGGGTGCAGCGCATTTCTACCAGAGTAAAGGCAAGCACATCATCACGGTCAAGACCGAGCACAAAGCCGTGTTGGATACCTGCCGCGAGTTGGAGCGCCAGGGCTTTACCGTGACCTATCTGGATGTGCAGGAAGACGGCTTGGTCAATCTTGACGTGTTTAAGGCCGCGATCCGGCCGGACACCATCCTGGCGAGCGTCATGTTCGTCAACAATGAAATTGGCGTCATTCAGGACATCGCCGCCATCGGCACAATTTGCCGTGAGAAAGGTATTATTTTCCATGTCGATGCAGCCCAAGCGACGGGCCGGGTTGAGTTTGACCTGAGCCAGTTGCCGGTCGATCTGATGAGCCTGACTGCGCACAAGACCTACGGCCCCAAAGGCATTGGCGCCTTGTTTGTGCGGCGCAAACCACGCATCCGCATCGAGGCGCAAATGCACGGCGGTGGTCATGAGCGCGGCATGCGCTCGGGCACCTTGCCAACGCACCAGATCGTTGGCATGGGCGAGGCCTACCGCATTGCCAAAGAAGAAATGGCGGGTGAAAACATCCGCATCAAGGCATTGCACGACCGCATGCTGGCGGGCTTGAAAGATGTCGAACAGGTGTTCATCAACGGCCACCTTGAAAAGCGGGTACCGCACAACCTCAACATGAGCTTCAACTATGTCGAGGGCGAGTCCTTGATGATGGGCATCAAGGGCCTGGCGGTGTCCAGCGGGTCTGCCTGTACATCGGCGTCTTTGGAGCCCAGTTACGTGCTACGCGCCCTGGGTCGCAGTGACGAACTGGCGCACAGCAGTCTGCGCATGACAATTGGCCGTTGGACCACCGTTGAGGAAATCGATTACGCGGTAGAGACCATTAAGGTCAATGTCGCCAAGCTGCGTGACTTGAGCCCGCTGTGGGATATGTACAAAGAGGGCATCGATATATCCACGATTCAGTGGGCGGCCCACTAAACCGCGTCGCCGAAATGTGCCCGCCCTTTTTTGCGGCGTGACGCATTTGTGGCTTGGCGCTTCAACAAATTTAAGCAGGAAAAGCAGAATGGCCTATTCAGAAAAAGTGATTGATCACTACGAGAACCCCCGTAACGTCGGCTCTTTTGACAAAGGCGATGAGTCGGTCGGCACCGGTATGGTCGGTGCCCCCGCCTGCGGTGACGTGATGAAGTTGCAGATCAAGGTGAACCATGAAACCGGCATTATTGAAGATGCCCGCTTCAAGACCTATGGCTGTGGCTCGGCCATCGCCTCGTCCTCCCTGGTGACGGAATGGGTCAAAGGCAAAACGCTGGACCAGGCCGCCGCGCTGAAGAACAGCGAGATCGCTGAAGAACTGGCCTTGCCGCCGGTCAAGATTCATTGCTCCATTCTGGCTGAGGACGCCATCAAGGCAGCGGTGGACGACTACCGTAAAAAGCACATTCAATAGCCCCTGTGACAGCCCACCGTGACGCAAAGCAAAGCGGCACTGTCCACCATTGATCATGAAACGATAAAAAATAATGGCTGTAACGCTAACTGAAGCTGCTGCCCGCCACGTCAGCCGCTATCTTGTCAAACGCGGCAAGGGTGTGGGTGTGCGCCTGGGCGTCAAGACCACGGGTTGCTCGGGCCTGGCCTACAAACTGGAGTACGTTGACGCGATTGAACCCGAAGACCTGGTGTTTGAGGGTCATGGCGTCAAGGTGCTGATTGAGCCAAAAAGTTTTGCATATCTGGACGGCACCGAGCTCGATTTTGTGCGTGAGGGTCTCAATGAAGGCTTCAAGTTCAACAACCCCCGAGAGCGTGATCGATGTGGCTGCGGCGAGTCGTTTCGGGTGTGATTGCGCTTGCAGATCAATACGATATGTTGTTGCTTCGCCTTGCCGTACGTCCGTACTGTCTACGGCTTTGCGCCTAATCTCGTTTTGATCTGAAAGCGCAATGAACCTCCAATCCAACGATTTCGAGCTGTTTGGCCTGGTGCCCCAATTTGCGCAAGACCGTGCGGCGGTTGACGCGCGCTGGAAGGACCTGCAGCGCGAAGCGCACCCGGACAAGTTCGCGGCCCAGGGCGCGGCCGCCCAACGTGTCGCCATGCAATGGTCGGTGCGCATCAACGAGGCCTACCAACGGCTCAAAGACCCGCTCAAGCGCGCTGCTTACCTGTGTGAGTTGCACGGTGCTGCAGTGAATGCAGAGAACAACACCGCGATGGCGCCCGAGTTCCTGATGCAGCAGATGGACTGGCGTGAAGCGCTTGATGACGCCAAAAGCCTCTCGGATTTGGATGAATTAGGCCGCCAGGTCACGCTGGCTATGCGTGATGAGCTATTAAAATGCGAGCAATTTCTGGACCAGCAACACAACTACCCGCAGGCAGTGCAGCAGGTGAGGGCGCTGATGTTCATCGAGCGCTTCGAGCGGGATGTGCACGCCCGCCTGGACCAGATGGACCTGCCCGAGCAGGGACAATAGGCGTTTTTTTTCAGAAATACGACACATGGCGCTATTGCAGATTTCCGAACCAGGTCAAAGCCCCGATCCACATCAGCGACGCATTGCCGTCGGCATTGACCTGGGCACCACCCATTCACTGGTCGCTTGCGTGCGCCACGGCGTCGCCGAATGTCTGGGTGACGTGCAAGGCCGCGTGATTTTGCCCTCGGTGGTGCGCTATCTTGCGGGCGGTGGTCGGCAAATCGGTGCGCAGGCGCAAGCAGCGCTCGCGCAGGACCCGGTCAATACCATCGCCTCGGTCAAGCGCTTCATGGGGCGTGGGTTAGCGGATGTCGTTGGTGCGCAGAAGCTGCCCTACCAATTTATCGATCACCCCGGCATGCTGGGCTTGCAGACGGTGCAGGGAGAAAAGTCGCCGGTTGAGGTCAGCGCCGAGCTTTTGGCCACCTTGCGGTACCGCGCTGAAGACAGCTTCGATGACGAGCTGTACGGCGCCGTGATCACGGTGCCCGCCTATTTTGATGACGCGCAGCGCCAGGCCACCAAAGACGCCGCGAAACTGGCGGGTCTCAACGTGTTGCGCCTGATCAATGAACCCACGGCGGCGGCGATTGCCTACGGTCTGGACAACGCCAGCGAAGGCGTTTACGCCATTTACGACCTGGGCGGCGGCACCTTTGACATCTCAATATTGCGGCTGACCCAAGGTGTTTTTGAAGTCGTGGCAACCGGCGGCGACTCGGCCTTGGGTGGCGACGATTACGATCACGCGCTGGCCGACTGGGTGCTGGCCCAAACCGGTGCGCAGGTGCACAGTGCCACCGACAAGGCCGCTCTCAAAGTAGCAGCACGAGCCTGCAAGGAAGCGCTCAGCACTTCAAATACAGTAGCTATAGAGGCAGACCTGACGGGGGCTAAGCTCCTGTTTGATGTAAATGTTACGCAATTTGAGGCTGCTACCCAAAGCTTGACCGCACGCACCTTGCGCTGCGTGCGCCAGGCCTTGCGCGACGCCAAATTGAGCGCGGCTGAGGTCAAGGGCGTGGTGATGGTCGGCGGCTCCACCCGCATGCCGCAAATCCAGCAGGCCGTGGCCCAGTTTTTTGGCCGCGCGCCTTTGAACAACCTCGACCCGGACGAAGTCGTGGCCCTGGGTGCTGCCATCCAGGCTAACCAGTTGGCCGGCAACAACGCCGGGGGCGACTTGCTGTTGCTCGATGTGATCCCTTTGTCACTTGGTATCGAGACCATGGGCGGCCTGGTCGAGCGCATCGTGCCGCGCAACGAGACCATTCCGAGCGCCAAGGCACAGGATTTCACCACCTACCAAGACGGTCAAACCGCGCTGGCGCTGCATGTGGTGCAGGGTGAACGGGACCTGGTGGCCGATTGCCGCAGCCTGGCGCGCTTTGAGTTACGCGGCATTGCGCCGATGGTGGCCGGCGCGGCGCGCATCCGCGTCACCTTCACGGTCGACGCCGACGGACTCTTGAGTGTCAGCGCGCGCGAGCAGCTCAGCGGGGTTGAGGCGCACATTGATGTCAAGCCGTCTTACGGGCTGGGCGATGAGCAGATTGCCCGGATGCTGCAAGACAGCTTCACCACGGCCGCCGCCGATATGCAGGCCCGCGCGCTGGTTGAAGCGCGCGTTGATGCCGATCGGATGCTGCTGGCGACCCAAAGTGCCTTGGCGGGCGACGCTGACTTGCTCAGTGCCACCGACCTGAGCGCGATTGATGTCTTGATGGCCGCCGTGCGCGCCACGCTGACGCTGCCAGAGGCGGCCCGGATCGAAGCGGCGACGCAGGCGCTGGCCAAAGGCACCGAGGCCTTTGCCGCCATGCGGATGAACCGGGGCATTCAAACCGCTTTGGCCGGCAGAAACATCGCCACGGTCTGACCCCCAATTCAAAGAGAAAATCACATGCCCGTCATCAAGATACTGCCGCACCCTGAATATTGCCCGCAAGGCCTGGAAATATCGGCCCCGGCTGGCACCTCGATTTGTGAGGCCATGCTGGACCACGACATCCATATTGAGCACGCCTGCGAGATGAGTTGCGCCTGCACCACTTGCCACGTCATCGTGCGTCAGGGCTTTGAATCGCTTAATGAAGTGGATGAAAATGAAGAGGACATGCTTGATCGCGCCTGGGGTCTAGAGCCCCAGTCACGCTTGAGCTGCCAGGCCATCCTGGCGCAACATGATGTGTTGGTGGAGATACCCAAATACTCCGTCAATCATGCCAAGGAGAACCATTAGCCATGCGTCAAATCTTTCTCGATACCGAAACGACCGGTTTGTCGGCGGACAACGGCGACCGCATCATTGAAATTGGCTGTGTGGAGCTGTTCAAGCGCAAACTCACTGGAAACAACAAGCATTTTTACCTGAACCCGGGCCGTGAAAGCCACGAAGAGGCCCTGCGGGTGCACGGCATTACGTCTGAGTTTCTGAAGGACAAGCCCAAGTTCGAGGCCGTGGTGGATGAACTGCTGGCGTACGTCAAGAACGCCGAGATCATCATTCACAACGCTCCCTTTGACCTGGGATTTCTGAACAAGGAACTGGCCTTGCTAGGACGCCCCCGCTTCAGGGAATGCGTGACCAGCGTGACAGACACGCTGGTGATGGCCAAGGAAATGTTCCCCGGCAAGCGCAATTCGCTCAATGCGCTGTGCGACCGGCTCGGTGTTGACAATTCGGGCCGCGCCCTGCATGGTGCCTTGCTGGACGCGGAGTTGCTGGCCGACGTCTACATCAACCTGACGCGTGGGCAAGATGCCTTGCTGATGGACGCGGGCGCGCCTGAAACGCAGGGCCCACAGCTTGTGCAAATCGACTTGAGCCGCATCGCGTTGCCGGTGTTGGCAGCGAACGACCAGGAGGTGGCCGCGCATGATGAAATTCTCAAACAGATTGACAAAGCCTGTGGCAACAAGACGGTGTGGCGCAAATTAGCCTGAAAATAGGGCATAATCTCAGGCTTTCCTGAACCAGATTCAGGGCGGTTAGCTCAGGGGTAGAGCATCGCACTCACACTGCGAGGGTCGGAGGTTCGAAGCCTCCACCGCCCACCAAAATGTAAAAAGGGACTTGACCAACTGGCCAAGTCCCTTTTTCATTTGCTGAGGCCCAGCGGTTTTGGCTGGGCACTGATCTCTGGATCTCCAAATCTCAAATATCTTCCGGCACCATCTTGATGGAACCACAAGGGCATTCAGCGACGCAAATGCCACAGCCCTTGCAGTAGTCGTAGTTGAAGTCAAAGCCTTTACCCGGGCCGTGCTTGATGACCGCGTTATCCGGGCACACGCCGTAGCAGTTGTCGCATTCAAAACAGTTGCCGCACGAGAGGCAGCGGCGCGCCTCAAACAGCGCGGTGCTCTCGTCCAGACCGCCTTGCACTTCTTCAAAGGTCGATTGACGACGGATGATGTCGAGCATGGGGCGCACCGTCTTGGGGGCATCGCTGTAGTACCAGGTGTTGAGCTTGTCAAAGCTGGCCAGCTCACTCTTGGGCTTTGCTGCATAGACTTCAGCACGCAGCCAGGCGTCGATATTGCGCGCGGCCTTCTTGCCGTGCCCAATGGCCACCGTGACGTTGCGCTCGGCCGGAATCATGTCGCCACCGGCAAAAATACCGGCATGACCGGTCATCATCTGGTCATCAACGACCACGACGCCGTCTTTGACGGTCAAGCCGGGGACTCCTTCAATCAGCGACAGGTCCACGTCCTGGCCGAGTGCCAACACCAGGGAGTCGGCTTCCAGGGTTTCAAACTCACCGGTCGGTTGTGGAAAGCCCTTATCGTCTAGCGCCATTTTTTCCACGGTAATGGACGATTCACCCGCCTGCTTGATGGTCGACAACCACTTGATCATCACGCCTTCTTGCAGCGCTTCTTCCACTTCGAGGTCGCTGGCGGGCATTTTTTCGCGGTTGCGCCGGTAGACAATGATCGACTCGGTGGCGCCCAGGCGCTTGGCGGTGCGTGCCACGTCGATGGCCGTGTTGCCACCGCCATAAATAATGACGCGTCGGCCCAGCATCGGTTTGTCTTCGCCCTCCATGGAGCGCAGCACCGACACGGCATCGAGCACTTTGGCCGAGTCGCCGGCCGGAATGTAGGCGCGCTTGGCAATGTGCGCGCCAACAGCCAGAAAGACTGCGTCAAAACCGCCCTGTTCCTTGGCTTGCAGCACGTTGCTGACCTTGGTGTTGTATTCAATTTTCACGCCAAGATCGACAATGCGCTGCACTTCAGCGTCGAGCACCTGACGTGGCAAGCGATATTGGGGAATGCCAAAACGCATCATGCCCCCTGGCATGGGGCCGGCTTCAAACACCGTGACTTTATGGCCCAGGCGCGCGAGTTGATAGGCCGCCGACAAGCCCGACGGGCCAGCGCCCACCACCAACACCCTTTTGCCAGACAAGAGCGCGGGTTGATTGAATTTCCAGCCCAGGGCAATCGCTTCATCGCCCAGAAAGCGCTCCACCGAATTGATGCCGACAGGGGCGTCGAGCTGGGCCCGGTTGCAGACTTTTTCACAGCTGTGGTAGCAGACCCGTCCCATGATGGCGGGGAACGGATTGTGCTCGACCAGCTCGCGCCAGGCTTTTTCATAGTCGCCCGATTCGGCGTGAAACAGCCAAGCCTGAATATTTTCACCCGCTGGGCACTGGTTGTTGCAGGGCGGGATGCGGCTCAGATAGACCGGCCGCTCGGTGCGCCAGGAGCCAGTGTGGTTGGCCAGCGAGCTGCCAACGTCCAATGTGATTGCAAATGGTTTTTCCAAAATATTCTCCTTGTGGAACAGACCGTTCTCTAAAATTTGTGGGACAGACCGCAGTGACGCGAAGCGCACCAGCTCTGTCCTCAACCCATCAAAGAGCCAGCTCTGTCCCCAACTGATTAGTCCAGCAGGCCAAAACGGCGGATATTGCGGTCGGCGCGGGCTTGCAGCCGTGCGATCGTTTCAAGGTCAGGGGTTTTGCCAAACAAGTGGGCAAATCGCTTTTGCGGCTTCAGGTAATCTTCGATCGGCACCTGGCGGCGGATTTTCGCCACGCCCGTCACCTCGCCACGCTCGGCTTCGAACACCGGGAAGACACCACTCTCCACCGCCAGTCGGGCCAGCTTGATGGTGTCGTGGGAGGCGGCGCCCCAACCCAGCGGACAGGGAACAAATATGTGGATGTAACGCGCACCGTGCATCGACATGGCTTTCGTGACCTTGTATTCCAGATCCCGCAGGTCGGCCACGGTGGCGGTGGCTACATAGGGGATTTCATGCGCCATGGCGATCTGTGGCACATTTTTTCCCTGGCCAAATTCATTGCCCGGGTGCGGTCCCACCGGCATCGTGGTCGCCGTGCGCGCGGCTGGCGGTGTGGCCGATGAGCGCTGGACCCCCGTGTTCATGTAAGCCTCGTTGTCGTAGCAGATATAAAGCACATCGTCGTTGCGCTCAAACATGCCTGACAGGCAGCCAAAGCCAATGTCTGTGGTGCCGCCGTCACCGCCTTGGGCGACCACCCGCACTTCATGGCGTCCCTTGACGCGCATGGCGGCGGCGATGCCGGTCGCCACCGCCGCCGTGTTGCCAAAGAGCGAGTGAATCCAGGGCATTTGCCAGGAGGTTTCGGGGTAGGGGGTGGAGAACACCTCCAGGCAACCGGTCGCATTGGCGGCGATCAACTGGCCGTTGGTGGCCTGCATGGCGGCATCAATGGCGTAACGCGCACCAAGTGCCTCGCCACAGCCCTGACAGGCGCGGTGGCCGGAGTTGAGCGAGTTGCTGCGCTGGGTGTTGGCCTGCACGCTGCGCTGCTCGGGTGCGAGCAGGCGGTTGCCGACGGTAAAAGTGCCGGTTTGATAAAACTTGACGACAGTCTGTTCCATGAGTTTGTCCCTTAGCCAATGCTTGACGACACGGTGCCGATGTCGCGCAGAATGCCCTCAGCCACCGGGCCGGAGCGACGCTGTTTCTTCTCGCGCTCTAACACGCGGTTGACGATGTCCCAGTCCAGGTCCAGAAAGGTGAGCAATTCAAGCTTGTCGTCAATGGCGTCCAGCAGCAACTTGTTCAGGGAGGCCTTGGTAATGGCCCGGCCGCCCAAACCAGCCACCACCGTGAGCACGGGTTGGGGCCGGTTGCGCACGGCACTGCGCACATCGCGTGACACGATACCGCCAATGCCCACGGCAAAGCATTTTTCGATGACCACGATGCGCTTGGCGTTCGCGGTGGCATCCCGAATGGCGTTGATGGGGAAGGGGCGATAGGAGGTAATGCCGAGCACGCCGATCTTGATGCCCTGGTTGCGCATGTCATCGACGGTGTCTTTGATGGTGCCCAGCACCGAGCCCAGCGCAATCACGATGGTTTCCGCGTCTTCCAGCCGGTAGGTTTTGATGAGGCCACCGGAGTCGCGGCCAAAAATTTGCTTGAATTCCTCGGCGATTTGCGGAATCAGGTCGAGCGCCTGCATCTGCTTGGCGTGCGCCAGGTAGCGCACCTCGGTAAATGCCTCGGGGCCGACCATGGCGCCTATCGTGACGGGTTCGTTCGGGTCGAGCACCTGGCGCGGCTCATATGGCGGCAAAAAGCGATCCACCTGGGCCTGATCGGGCACATCGACGCGCTCATAGGCGTGCGTCAGGATAAAACCATCCATGCACACCATCACCGGCAACGACAACTCCTCGGCTATTTTGAAAGCCTGGATGTGCAGATCCAGTGCTTCCTGGTTGGTCTCGGCAAAAATCTGCAGCCAGCCGGCATCGCGCATTGACATGCTGTCGGTGTGGTCGTTCCAGATATTGATGGGCGCACCAATCGAGCGGTTCGCGACCGTCATGACGATCGGCAAGCCCAACCCGGAGGCGTTGTAAACCGCCTCGGCCATGAACAACAGGCCCTGGCTGGCCGTTGCCGTATAGGCGCGTGCCCCCGCGGCTGACGCGCCGATGGCCACGCTCATGGCGGCAAACTCGGATTCGACGTTGATGAATTCACAGCGCTCCAGCGCGCCGGACTTCACCAACTCGCCCAAGCCTTCCACAATGTGGGTTTGCGGTGAGATCGGGTAGGCACAAATGACTTCGGGGCGGCTCATGGCAACCGCCAGGGCCACGGCATGCGAGCCTTCGCATTGTTTAAGCATGGTAGGCCTCCCTTTTTGCGATGTGTTGTTTGACTATTTCGTAGGCCTCCCGAGCGGCATCCTGGTTGCCCTGCGCGACCGCGCCTTTGAATTTTTGACTGATGGCAGCCTGCACGGCGTCTAGCGTGATGAGTCCAGTCGCAGCGGCGAAGGCACCCAGTAGCGGCACGTTGGGTACTGGGCGCCCGACGTATTTGATGGACAGTTCAGTCGCGCCAACCGTTAATAAATGGTCGCGCTGGAAGTCCCTGACGAACTCGCCCAAGCCTAATTCCTGGAATGTGCGGGTGGTATTGATCAGGATGTAGCCATCTTTCTTGAGACCGCTGAACACATCGACCTGGTTCAGCAAGGTGGGGTCCTGAATAATGATGGCATCGGGCTCCATGACGGGCTCACGCAAGCGGATTTCATGGTCGTCCATGCGGCAATAGGCCACGACTGGCGCGCCGGTGCGCTCTGAGCCAAAGCTGGGAAAGGCCTGCGCATGCCGACCGCCCAAAAACCCTGCAATAGAGAGCATTTCTGCGCCAGTCACGACCCCTTGCCCCCCACGTCCGTGAATTCGTACTTGAAACATTGTTGGCCTTTCAAATTGCGGTCATGCAGAAGAGCGACTTTGCGGTCTGTATTATTCCGTCTGACGAAATTTTGCACCACGATATAAATTATCAATTTGTCCTGGATCAATATCCACGAAGACGCAAAAGGCGGGTTGCTGGCGCTGCTGCACGTTCCTAATTGACTCAATGCGCGCCTTTTTCTCTTGGCTGTCGCTTTCGCTACCGCAGCAGTTTGAGCGCCAGGCTAGCATCGTCGACTTTTATCATTGCGGAGTTCTCCATGTCAGCGTCCACACTATTGCCTCCCCTGAGCAACCATCAAATTCGTCTGGCCGCGCGCCCCGTCGGCCTGCCGACCCGCGCCAACTGGCAAAGCACGGTCGAAGCGGTGGTGCGGCCGGCCGAGGGCGGCGTGCTGCTCAAAACCTTGGCGCTTTCACTCGATCCCGCGATGCGCGGCTGGATGAATGAAGGCAAAAGCTATATCCCGCCAGTGGCCCTTGGTGAGGTGATGCGCGCCGGTGGTGTGGGCAAAGTGATCGCGTCCAACAACCCAGAATTCGCCGTGGGCGACTACGTGTCCGCCGGATTCGGCGTGCAGGAGTACCTGACGCTGGGCCAAGCCGACTTCAAACGCAGCGGCCTGGTCAAGATTGACTTGGGGCTGGGCACGCTGACGCAATGGCTCAACGTGCTGGGCATGCCAGGCATGACGGGTTACTTTGGTCTGATGGATGTCGGCCAGCCCAAAGCGGGCGAAACCGTCGTGGTCTCCGGTGCGGCCGGCGCCGTCGGCCAGACGGTCGGCCAGATGGCGAAGATCAAGGGTTGCCGCGTGGTCGGCATCGCGGGCGGTCCGGCCAAATGCGACTGGGTCGTCAAGGAGTTGGGTTTTGATGCCTGTATTGACTACAAGGCGGGCCCGAGTGCTGTCAAGGACGGTTTGAAGCAGCATTGCGCAAGTGGCGTCGATATCTACTTTGACAACGTCGGTGGCGAGATTCTGGACACGGTGCTGACGCGTATCAACCGCGGCGCCCGCATCATCATCTGCGGTGCCATCAGCCAGTACAACAACACGACTGCTGTGGCAGGCCCGAAAAACTACCTGAGTCTCCTGGTGAACCGCGCCCGCATGGAAGGCATTGTGGTATTTGACTACGCTGACCGTTACCCCCTGGCGGTGGCCGAGATGGCAGGCTACCTCAAGGACGGGCGCATGAAGAGCAAGGAAGACGTCGTCAAGGGACTCGAGGCCTTTCCTGACGCACTGAACAAACTCTTCAGCGGCGAGAATTTTGGCAAACTGGTGCTACAGATTGCTGAAGACTAGGCTGGATTGATGCTATTTTTTATGTAGCTAATGACGCTTATTCCACATGGGCTAGAGGCTGATTTTTCATAAATTATCGGGAAAAACAGCTCAATCGATCAGCGTCGCATAGACCAGATCGCGGAACAGCATGCGGTAGTACTCGCGCTGGTTCGGCGCCTGCAGCATCAGAATCGCGAAAAGGTCTTCGGCCGGATCCACGAAAAACGTGGTGCCCGCCATACCACCCCAGAAATAGCTGCCGACTGAACCCGGCACCGACGCAATACCCACCTCTTTTCGCACCGCAACACCCAGCCCGAAGCCGTGGCCGGGTGGCAGCAAGGCGCGCGACGCGCCGCGATTGACCGCAATATCGCCGAGATGGTCTGCGGTCATGAAATCAACCGTCCTGGGACCCAACAGGCGCACGCCGCCCAACTCTCCCTTGTTCAGCATGAACTGCAAGAAGCGCGCGAAATCCAATGCGGTCGAGGCCAGGCCACCCCCGCCCGATTCCAGCGCCGCCTGCTCGCGCACATCGATCAAGCGCATCTGCACCCCACCTTCGGGGTCGCTGGCAAAGGGTTCCGCAATGCGCGCGTGCTGCTCGGGGGGGACAAAAAACCCCGTGTCGGTCATGCCCAGCGGCTTGAAGATGTGCTGGTGCAAATAGGCGCCCAGCGTCTGTCCGCTGACCACCTCCAGCACACGCCCCAGCACATCGGTGGCGCGGCCATACTCCCACACCGTGCCGGGCTCGAACATCAGGGGCAGGGCGGCGAGCTGGTGCGAAAACTCGGCATTGCTGCGCGTGCGCGAGCCGATTCTGAGTTGCGCGTATTGGCGCTGCACCGATGCATTGCCCATGAACTCATAGGTCAGGCCCGCCGTGTGGCGCATCAGGTCCTGCAGCGTGACCGCTTGTCGCACCGCCTGCAACTGCACAGTGCCGTCAACCAGACTGGCCACCTTCTGCATGGCGTATTCGGGCAGGTATTTGGCTACCGGGTCATTGAGCAGCAGTTGCCCCTGCTCCATCAACATCATCGCCGCCACCGAGACGATCGGCTTGGTCATGGAGTAGATGCGAAAAATGGCATCCGGCGTCATGGGCGACTGGACGGCCGGGTCGAGCGCGCCAAGACTCTCAAACAGGGCCAGCTTGCCGTGGCGGGCAACCAGGACGACGGCGCCGGGCAGGCGTTGACGATCGACCTCGGCCTGCAGCACCGCCACCAAGCGGGCACTGCGTTGCGGGCACAAACCAACTTGATCGGGCGACACACGGGGCAAGGTCTTGCCCTGGACAGAGTTGTTTAACACATTGAGCTCCAAAAAATCGTTCTAGACAGAGCCAGTCTCCAGCGCGCTCAGCTGTGCCGCTCCTTGCCAACCAATTGCCTATCGCTGTTGGTGTCACTGAGGTAGTTGGGCAATTGAGCGCCACAATGAAAACAGAAGCTGGCCTGCGCCAAATGCCCTTCAGTCAGACATTCGTGGCAGGTGCGCGTGGTGGGTGTTGTGGCCATACGCCGTGCCGTCATCTCGGCCGTGACGATGCCGGTTGGCACCGCCAGCGTGCCCCAACCCAACAGCATCATGGCCGATGAGATCAGGCGACCGAAGTCGGTTTTGGGCGTGATGTCGCCAAAACCGACTGTTGTCATCGTGGTGATGGCCCAGTACACCGAGGTCGGAATGTTGGTGAAGCCGTTGCCTGGGCCTTCGACCACATACATCAGGGTGCCCATGACCAGCACGATCATCAAGACCGCAGACAGAAAAACCAGAATCTTGCGCCGGCTGGCGCTCAAGGCGTGGCCCAGTGACTGGTATTCAACCACGTAGGCGGTCAGCTTGAAGACCCGAAACACACGCAGCAAACGCAGCACCCGCACGTCGATCAGAGCTTGAACCTCGGGCACCAGCAAAGCCACATAGGTGGGTAACAGTGCCAACAGGTCAATCACGCCGTAAAAGCTGAAGACGTATCGCCAGGGGTGGCGTACACACGCCAGCCGGGCTGCATATTCAATGGTGAACGCAAGGGTAAACAGCCACTCCAGCCAGAAGAAGAATGAATGCTGCTTTAGTGCTGCGCTCTGTACGCTCTCCATAACAACCACCAGAATACTCATCAAAATGACAGCGATCAGCCATTGGTCAAACAAGCGCCCGGCGCGTGTATCCGCCTCAAAGATGACGGTATAGACCCGTAAGCGCCAGCCAGTCAACGGCTTGCCAAGGTTGTTCTCGGTGGTATCGGTCATGGTGCGTTAGTGGCCCTGAACGCAGATGATTTCAACGCAGAGGCGAGGCCTGATTGCGTCACATCAATAGTCCAGCCGCTCCGGCCGGATCTCCTGCAAGATCGTGGTTGATATTTCTTCGATTGATTTGGTGGTGGTTGACAACCAGCGGATGCCCGTTCTGCGCATCATGGCTTCAGCTTCACTCACCTCCATGCGGCAGTTTTCCAGCGAGGCATATTTGGAATTCGGTCGGCGCTCGTTGCGGATCTCGCTCAATCGTTCGGGTTGGATCGTCAGACCAAAAAGCTTGCTCTTGTGCGGTTTGAGGGCTGGGGGCAATTGTTGGCGCTCAAAATCTTCTGGGATAAGGGGGTAGTTGGAGGCCTTCAGACCGTATTGCATGGCCAGGTACAGCGAGGTGGGCGTCTTTCCGCTGCGGCTGACACCGACCAAAATGATGTCGGACTGCTCCAGATCGGTGTTGGATTGCCCGTCGTCGTGAGCCAGCGAGAAGTTAATGGCTTCAATGCGTGATTGGTAGGCTCGGCTTTTGCTGGCATCGCTGAAGCGGCCAATGCGGTGGCTGGACTTGAGCCTGAGCTCAGATTCGAGCGGATGGACGAAGGTGCCAAACATGTCAAGCAGCATGCCCTGGCAATTGTCAGTAATTGCTTTGAGCACCTCCATGTTGACAAGAGTCGTGAAAACAATCGGCTTGCTGCCGTCCACCATGAAGGCATGGTTAATTTCCCGCACCGCTTGATGCGCCTTGTCAACCGAGTCAGTGAAGGGGAGCCTGACATGCCGAAAATTGATTTCAAACTGGGTCAGGATGGCGTTGCCAAATGTTTCTGCGGTGATGCCAGTGCCATCGGAGATAAAAAATACAGTGCGTTGCGACATGGTGTTCGGTGGTTGAGTTGTCGGGCCCATTGTGCACGGGCCGGTTGCAGCTGGGGCCGACTCACCGCCTACAATGCCAAAAATTCCACCCAAATCTTCCCAATGCACTGCACTGACCGACTAGAACAACGACAAAGTCAAGCTGTTTGCAGGGGCACAGTCCGCGCACCAGAGCGCCCGGTCTGGTGCATAGATCCGCTTTTAACTTCTGGAGCTTTCCCATGCCTGAACTTTTCACTGCGACCGCCTTGGTCGTTCCGTTTGAAAACCTGAGAATGACCGACGTCGAGTCAGTTGGCGGCAAAAATGCCAGTCTCGGCGAAATGATCTCAAACATACCCACCGGCGTCAAAGTGCCCACCGGTTTTGCTACGACCGCTTATGCGTTCCGTGATTTCCTGGCCTATGAGGATCTCAGCAGCAGGATCAATGCCCGCTTAAGCGCCCTCGATACCGAAGACGTGCGAGCACTGGCGCAAGTGGGGGCGGAGATTCGCGCCATGGTTGAAGCGCAGCCCTTTCCGGCTGATTTTGAACAGGCGATTCGCGAGGCCTTTGTGACGCTCACGGCCGGCAATCCGCAGGCGACCTTCGCCGTACGCTCCTCTGCCACCGCCGAAGATTTGCCGGACGCTTCGTTTGCCGGGCAGCAAGAAACATTCTTGAATGTGATTGGTATTGAGGAAATACTGCACAAGATTCGGGAAGTTTTTGCTTCCTTGTACAACGACCGAGCCATCAGCTACCGGGTCCATAAAGGTTTTGCCCACGAGCATGTGGCCTTGAGCGCCGGCATACAGCGCATGGTGCGCTCGGACTTGGGCGCGGCCGGCGTCATGTTTACCATTGACACCGAATCGGGCTTCAAGGATGTGGTGTTCATCACCTCCAGCTACGGGCTGGGCGAGACCGTGGTGCAGGGCGCCGTCAATCCGGATGAGTTTTACGTGCACAAGCCCATGCTCAAGGCCGGTAAGCGTGCCGTGATTCGTCGCAGTCTGGGTTCCAAGTTGATCCAGATGCAGTTCACAACGACCGAGGAAAGGGCCACCGGTGGCAAGTTGGTCAAGACCACCGATGTGCCACCCGAGATGCGCAACCGTTATTCATTGACCGACGCCGATGTGGAAAAATTGGCAGCCTATGCACTGGTGATTGAAGATCACTACGGCCGTGCCATGGACATTGAATGGGGCAAGGATGGCCTGGACGGTGAACTTTATATTTTGCAGGCACGACCAGAGACGGTAAAGAGCCAGTCCGCAGGCAAAGCCGAGTACCGTTACAAGCTCAAGGGCAAGAGCGCTGTGATCGTTGAAGGGCGGGCCATTGGCCAGAAGATCGGCACCGGCCCGGTGCGCATCGTGCACAACCTCCATGAGATGGACAAGGTGCAGCCTGGCGATATTTTGGTGACGGATATGACCGATCCCAATTGGGAGCCCGTGATGAAGCGGGCCTCGGCCATTGTGACCAATCGGGGCGGGCGCACCTGTCACGCTGCGATCATCGCGCGCGAACTGGGCATTCCGGCCGTGGTGGGCTGCGGCAATGCGACCGATGTGCTCAAGGACGGCATGTTGGTCACGGTGAGTTGCGCCGAGGGAGACACCGGCTTTATTTATGATGGCTTGTTAGAGACCGAAGTGACCGAAGTTCAGCGCGGCGAAATGCCCAAGATTGCCGTCAAGATCATGATGAATGTCGGCAATCCGCAACTCGCGTTTGACTTTTGCCAGTTGCCTAACGAAGGCGTCGGTTTGGCGCGCCTTGAGTTCATCATCAATAACAACATTGGCGTGCATCCCAAAGCGATTCTGGACTACCCCAACATTGATGCCGATCTAAAAAAAGCGGTTGAGTCCGTTGCCCGTGGCCACGCTTCGCCCCGCGCCTTTTACGTCGACCGAGTGGCCGAGGGGGTGGCGACGATTGGTGCGGCCTTCTGGCCCAAGCCGGTCATCGTGCGTCTGTCTGATTTCAAGAGCAACGAATACCGCAAACTGATCGGTGGCAGCCGTTACGAGCCGGAAGAAGAGAACCCGATGCTCGGTTTCCGTGGCGCCGCACGTTATGTCAGTGCCGAGTTCGGTGAAGCCTTTGCCATGGAATGCGAGGCGATCAAACGGGTTCGCCAGGACATGGGTTTGAGCAACGTTCAGGTCATGGTGCCCTTTGTCCGCACACTGGGACAAGCGAAAAAAGTGACAGAGTTGTTGGCGGCGCAGGGCCTCAAGCGGGGCGAAAATGGTCTCAAGATCATCATGATGTGCGAGATTCCCAGCAACGCTATCTTGGCAAGTCAATTTTTGCAGTACTTTGATGGCTTCTCAATTGGGTCTAACGACTTGACCCAGTTGACTTTGGGGCTAGACCGTGACTCCGGTCTTGAGTTGTTGGCAGCTGACTTTGACGAGCGCGATCCAGCCGTGACAGCGCTCATCAGCCAGGCCATCAGTGCCTGCAAAGCAGAAGGCAAGTACATCGGCATTTGTGGTCAAGGCCCCAGTGACCACCCTGACTTTGCCGAATGGCTGGCCAAAGAGGGAATTTCATCAATCTCCCTAAATCCTGACTCCGTGATCGCTACCTGGCAGAGGCTCGCTGGACAATAGCAAACCCCTATGGCCTGAGACTTCACGGGCAGTCATGATGCAGGGATGTTGAATCCAGCGGTGCAGGTGGGCGAATTCACGCCGGTGGTGGGCGGATTTCGCCTGCATGGCTGGCTTCTTGCTGTCTGGTTTGCGGCATCGTTTGGCGTCGTGTTTTTCGCGCGCGATTTGCAGGTGATCGTCGCAGGCTGGCCCTTGGGTTACTGGTTCGCGGCGCAAGGCAGTGTCTTCGTCTTTATCGCCATTGTGGCGGTATTTGCATGGCTTGCGAATCGCCGCGACGGAGCAACGACGCAGGCCGATGCCGCGTACGCCGCTTACAAGTACAGACTGCACCGGCGATTCGCCGTCTATGTCGTTTTCTTGTTGTTGTTCCTGGTGGCGTTGGCGCTGGCTGAGCGCTGGGGACTGAAGAAGACGTGGGTTGGCGCCATTTTCTTGTTTGCCACCGTTGCTTTGTATGCGGTGATCGGCATTTATGCGCGCACGTCCGATGCCTCACAATATTACGTTGCCGGACGCAGTGTCCCAGCGGTTTACAACGGCATGGCGACGGCCGCTGACTGGATGAGCGCGGCGTCATTTATCAGCATGGCAGGCGGGTTGTACCTGCATGGATTTTCAGGTACGCCGTCGCAGCCTGGCGGTCTGGTTTATGTGTTGGGGTGGACGGGGGGCTTCTGCCTGGTTGCGCTGCTGGTTGCGCCTTACTTGAGAAAGCTGGGCCTGTACACCATTCCAGATTATTTTGGTGCCCGTTTTGGGGGTTTGTGGCCCCGCATGATTGCCGCGTTTGCCGCGGTACTGTGTTCATTTACCTATGTTGTGGCGCAAATCTATGGCGTCGGTTTAATTACCTCACGCCTGACCGGCGTCCAGTTTGAGATTGGCATTCTCCTCGGTTTGGGCGGTGTTTTGGTCTGCTCTTTTTTGGGGGGAATGCGGGCCGTGACCTGGACGCAGGTAACTCAGTACGTTGTGCTGATTCTGGCTTTCTTGATTCCTGTTTCCTGGCTGGCTTACAAACAACTGGGCAATCCATTGGCGCCGTTTGTGTATGGCCAGCAATTGCAGAAAATTACCGAACTGGAACGGCAACTTGTCAACTCACCGGCAGAGTTGCAGGTGATCAATGAATACGCCCGGCGCGCACGAGAATACGAAATTAAGTTACAAAACGTGCAGGCTGCACTTGATGTGGATCGAAACGCGATACGGGAAAGGATTCGATTTCTGAATGAACACCGGGTTGATGAATCAATTGTCGTTGCGGCCAGACGTCAGCTTGCCGCGCTGCCCAAGGACGCGGCCAGCGCGCGCGTACTTTGGACCCAGTCCATGCAGGACAACCTGGATCGTGCGCAACCCTTGGGGGGCATGCCCGCACATGCCAAGCCATTTGCCGGAAACCCGCAGGGGAGCATTGATGAGCAGAAGGCGTTTGAGGTTTCACGGCGAAATTTCTTGGCATTGATGTTCTGCCTGATGGTGGGGACAGCTGGTTTGCCCCATTTGCTGACCCGCTTTTATACAACCCGTACGGTGGCTGAAGCGCGCACCTCTGTTGCCTGGTCGCTATTTTTTATTGCATTGTTGTATTTGTCGGCTCCCGCATTGGCCGTGCTGGTTAAATTTGAAATCATGAGTCAGTTGGTCGGGCAGAACTTTGATGCATTGCCCGTGTGGATTGCGCAGTGGGCGAAGGTCGACCCCACGCTGGTGTCTGTCAGTGATGTCAATGGCGACCATATTCTCCAGTTTGCCGAACTCAAGCTGGGCGCGGATATTGTGATGTTGGCCACGCCCGAGTTGGGTGGTTTGCCGTATGTTGTATCGGGCCTTGTCGCTGCGGGGGGCTTGGCTGCAGCGCTATCAACTGCGGATGGCCTGCTATTGACCATTGGAAACGCGCTGGCCCACGATTTTTTCTACCGGGCTGAGCGTAGTCAGTCGGAGTCGGTCAGACGAGTGATGTTGTCGAAGTTTGCGCTGCTGCTGGTCGCTCTCATCGCAGCGTACGTGGCTGCTCAGCGGCCTGCCGATATTCTTTACCTTGTAGCCGCTTCATTTTCTTTGGCCGGGGCCGCGTTTGTTCCGGTGATGGTGCTCGGGATATTCTGGCGTCGCACCACACGGTTGGCCGCCGTCGCCGGGATGATTGCAGGCCTTGGCTTAACGCTTTACTACATGGCTGTGAATACCGCGTCACTTCGATCTGCTTTGGGTTTAAGCGGCACTGGGTTGTGGTTCGACATCCAGCCAGTTTCTGCCGGGGTGTTTGGCGTTTTGGCGGGTTTTGTGGTCACAGTGCTGGTCAGTCTTCTGTTCCGACCGGAGGTGGCGCCGCCCGCCTGATGGTTCCTTTGCCCCTTTGGGTGGGTTGGTCTTGGCATATAATGCCGGGCTTCGCCTTGCCACACCTCAATTAGACGCTGAGGGTGGTTTTTTCTGCCCAATGTGGGCCATCCATAAGGAGTATCAATGCGTCATTATGAAATTATTCTCATGATCCATCCGGATCAGAGCGAGCAGGTTCCCGCCATGCTGGAACGTTATAAGGGCATGATCACAGCCGGTGGCGGCAAAGTGCACCGTGTTGAAGACTGGGGCCGTCGTCAGTTGGTCTACATGATCAATAAGCTGGCCAAAGCCCATTACCTTTGCGTCAACATCGAAGCTGATCAGGCTGTCATGGCAGAGCTGGAACATGCGTTCAAGTTCAACGATGCCGTGTTGCGTCACCTGACTGTTTTGAGGAAGAGTGCCGACACTGGTCCTTCTTCGATGATGAAAACTGTCGAACGTGAAGATGCGCGCAAGACCCAACAGGCCGAGTACCAGGCTTAAGAGCCTCTTTGCCTGCAAGGGGTGTGAACCACGTTGCCAACCAACTTGTTCTGACTGCCTGTATCGCTGGAATTGATTCCCTGCGTTATACGCCAGCCGGATTGCCAGCATTGAACCTCAGACTTGAGCACGAGTCAGAAATTCAGGAGGCAGGACAGACAAGACAAGTGAAGGCAACGCTGAGAGCGGTGGCTTTTGGCGCAATGGCTGAGCGGCTTGCAAAACAAGCCATTGGCAGTGCCTGGAGATTCAACGGTTTTCTGGCGACACCTCGAATTGGCAAGTACGTCGTGTTGCACATTCAAGAATTTCAGCAAGATTAACGAATTCACAAATATTTAAGGAGTCCATCATGGCCGGACCAAAACGTTTCAATAACAAAGACAAGCGCCCCAAGCGCCCAGCACAGAACCTGCTGTTCAAGCGCAAACGCTTTTGCCGCTTTACGGTGACAGGCGTTGAAGAGATCGATTACAAGGACATTGACACCTTGCGCGACTTCATTGCCGAGAACGGCAAGATCATCCCTGCTCGCCTGACTGGCACCCGTGCCATTTTTCAACGTCAGCTCAATACCGCTATCAAGCGCGCACGTTTCCTCGCGATGCTGCCGTACAGCGACCAGCACAAGATTTAAGGAACACGATCATGCAAATTATTCTGCTCGACAAGGTGGTCAACCTTGGCAATCTTGGTGAGGTCGTTCGCGTCAAAGACGGCTACGCCCGCAATTTCCTGATTCCTTCCGGTCGCGCTCGCCGCGCCACGGCGTCTGCGAAGCTGGAGTTTGAAGCCAAGCGTGCTGAACTCGAAAAAGCTGCGGCGGCCAAATTGGCTGAATCACAGACGGTCGGTGAGAAACTTGCAGGTACTACCTGCAAGCTGACACAAAAGGCCGGTGTTGATGGTCGTCTCTTTGGTTCTGTGACCAATGCCGATATCGCTGAAGAACTGACCAAGTCCGGTTTCAAAGTGAGCAAAGCGCAGGTTCGCATGCCCAATGGCCCGATCAAGGTCGTCGGCGACAGCACAGTCAGCGTTGCCCTGCATACCGACGTGCTGGTGGAAATTACGGTTTCGGTTTACGGCGAAACTGCTTAATCCAACTCAGACTCCCATTGGAGTCAAGAGCCCTCTGGTCACTGAGCAGAGGGCTTTTTTTTGGCTTCAGCGCTGCCGGTTGTCGCCAATTTTGCCAACATTGACCGGTCATTCGCTAGAATGATCGGCTCGACGCTGCACCGAACTGCCTGACCCTTTTGGGCACGCACCGATGGCGCATTCAGAATAAACGTCGAGTTGGCATGTGATAGCCACACTACCCATGCTGACCCAAGCTACATACCCGGCAATCCCCTGATAAAGATGCATCACCTTGGAAATCAGGCAGTCCATAGACTTTTTAGGAATAAACCATGACGCAAAAAACTCCCTCTCGGCCAAAGCCAATCCACGCTCTTTCCCCGCAACCGATCAGCGAGGAAGTTCTGATTGAAAAGTACGCCAAGGGTTCAGAAAAGACGATCCTTGAGGTCAATCAACGCGTTGCCCGTGCTTTGGCTCAGGTAGAGGCGCCAGAGCAACAAAAGGAATGGGAATCCAAGTTTTTGCAGGCCCTGCAAACCGGTTTTTTGCCGGCTGGACGCATCCAATCCGCCGCGGGCACCGATCTGGCGGCCACCTTGATCAACTGTTTTGTGCAGCCCGTGGGCGACTCCATCGCTCACGTTGAAGACGGCCATCCCGGCATCTACACCGCGCTGACTGAGGCGGCGGAGACTATGCGCCGTGGCGGTGGCGTGGGTTACGACTTTTCCCGCATCCGCCCGCGCGGCGCCTGGGTTGGCAGCACGCAAAGCAGTGCATCAGGGCCTGTGAGCTACATGCGTGTTTTTGACCGCTCATGTGAAACGGTTGAGTCGGCCGGCGCCCGGCGCGGAGCACAAATGGGCGTGCTGCGCTGTGATCATCCTGACATTGAAGAGTTCATTCATGCCAAGGACACCGGTGATTTGAAGAATTTCAACATCTCGGTGGGTGTCACTGATGCATTTATGCTTGCAGTGCAAAATGACGCGGCGTTTACGCTCGTTCATCGTGCCGAACCCGGTGTCGCTCAAAAAGAGGCAGGGGCCCATCAGCTGGCGGGAAATGGCACCTGGGTATACCGGACCCTGCAGGCGCGTGAGCTGTGGGATCAAATCATGCGCTCGACTTATGACCATGCAGAGCCGGGAGTCCTGTTTCTGGACCACATCAATCGAGACAACAATCTGTCATATTGTGAAACCATTGCCAGCACCAATCCTTGTGCCGAGCAGCCCCTGCCGCCCTACGGCTGTTGTTGCCTGGGCTCGATCGATCTGACTCGGTTCGTCCGAGACCCCTTCGATAAAAGCGCCAGTTTTGACAGAACCGCTTTTGCCGAAGTGGCGCGCGTCGCCACCCGCATGCTCGACAACGTCCTGGACGTGACGGTCTGGCCCTTGCCACAGCAGCAGGAAGAGGCACGCAGCAAGCGTCGGGTTGGCTTGGGCTATACCGGGCTCGGCGATGCGCTCGTGATGCTCAATTTGCGCTACGACACGCAAGCGGCGCGCGACATGGCGCGCGACATTTCAGAGCTGATGCGCGACACCGCCTATGATGCTTCGGTCGATCTGGCGCAGGAGCGCGGGGCCTTTCCCTTGTTCAACGCCGATCTATACCTCACCGGTCAGAGGTTCGCATCGCGCTTGTCACCCGCCCTGAAGGCGCGCGTTCGCAAGCACGGTCTTCGCAATTCGCACTTGCTCTCGATTGCACCGACCGGCACCATCAGTTTGGCTTTTGCCGACAATGCCAGCAACGGCATTGAGCCTGCGTTCAGTTGGAGTTACACCCGAAAGAAGCGCATGGCGGACGGCAGTTTCAAAGAGTATGCGGTGGAAGACCATGCCTGGCGTCTCTATCGCCATTTGTACGGTCAAGATGCCCCGCTGACCTCTGCCTTCGTCACCGCGCTTGAAATGAGTGCCCAAGCCCATGAATCCATGGTCGCTGTGGTGGCGCCGTTCATTGATACCGCCATTTCCAAAACGGTGAATGTGCCGGTCAACTATCCCTATGCAGATTTTCAGAATCTTTATATGGAGGCATGGCAGTCAGGCTTGAAAGGACTGGCCACTTACCGACCCAACTCGGTTTTGGGCTCCGTGCTGAGCGTAACCCCTGTGTCAGGCGCCACAGCCACCCCCGAAGCGGCAACTGCCCTGCACATTGACAGCGCGAACCAGCGTCTGGCTCTGGAGCGTCTGCCGGCCGCCGTGCTGTCGTCCTTGCGGTGGCCGAGCCGGCCCGAGTTGCCTGCTGGCAATCCGGCCTGGACCTTCATGGTGCATCACCCATTTGGAGACTTCGCCCTGTTTGTTGGCGAACTTGCCCCGGAAGAAGGCGGCGCGCCCAAGCCATTCGAGGTTTGGGTCAATGGCGCAGAGCAGCCGCGGGGCTTGGGCGCACTCGCCAAGACCTTGTCCATGGACTTGCGCGCCAACGACCCGGCTTGGCTGCAACTCAAACTCGACGCCTTGGCCACGGTCGCTGAGGAACATTCTTTTGAAATGCCATTTCCCCCGCACGGCGAACTTCGTTTGTTCCCGGGCGTGGTCGCTGCCACCGCGGCGGTCATTCGCTGGCGCTGCGACCAGCTCAAGGCCTTGGCCGGGAAAGACACAAAAGAGCCAACCCCCGTGCTCGATGCCATGTTCAGCCGGGGCGAGCCGCAGACTGGGCCATCCGGTACGCTGGCGTGGTCCGTGGATGTGGACAATCCTGCCACTGGTGAGGCGTTCACGGTCACTCTCAAAGAGGTCAATTTGCCGGACCAGGAGGGTCACATTGTCACTCGGCCTTGCGCTGTAGGTTTTTCAGGCAACTACCCCCGCGCGCTTGATGGTTTGGCCAGACTGCTCTCGCTCGATATGCGCGTGATCGATCCGGCATGGATCGGCATGAAGTTGCGCAAGCTGCTCAACTATGCAGAACCCTTGGGCCACTTCATGGCCTTCGTGCCGGGCTTGCCGCGTGGTGAACGCCGCCAGCAAACCTGGCCCTCCACGGTGGCCTACGTTGCGCGGCTGATGATTCATCGTTACGCCATGCTGGGCGTGCTCGATGAGCAAGGCTTTCCCCTGCGTGACATGGGTGTGCTTGATGCCCCAAAAAACCAGGGTGCGCCGAGCACAATGGCTGGCAAAATCTGCCCGGAATGCGGTAACCCCACCGTCATTCACAAAGATGGCTGTGATTTTTGCACCGCCTGTGGCTATGTCGGGCAGTGCGGTTAAGGACTAATGGGGGCGCGTATCAGCACCCCTATCAATCTGCCTGGTGGCGTCAGTCGCGAACGACCAGCACGGGGAGTTTTGTGTGAGACAGCACGGCTTGCGTGACGCTGCCCAGCACCAATTTTTCCAGTCCACTACGGCCGTGGGACCCCATCACAATCAAATCGGCCTGCATTGAATCTGCGGCATGCACCACGCCGCGCCAGGCGGTGTGAGATTCAATTACGGAGGCTTCCACTTTGACGCCGGCTTGCGTAAATGCGGCCTTTGCTGCCCTGACGGCCGCATTGGCCTCGGCCGTTGCCGCGTTCAGGTATTCGGCTTGGCCATAGGCAAAATCAGTTCCGACGCCCGTGAATGGGTAGGGGTCAATCACAAAAATGGTCGAGACCCGGCTGTCAAAGGCTTTGGCCAGCTGGATCGCTTTTTCGACCGCGAGCTCCGCGGTTTGTGAACCATCCACGGGAACCAAAATGTGTTTGAACATGGTGAAAACTCCTTAATAATTAATGGGATCAAGTGTCTGATTCACTTGCCCTAAAAACCATGACCGAAATCAAGTAATCGACGATCCATGGGTCAGGCAGGCAGGCCAAGCCAATTAAGGCTATCACGATTAGCGCCTGCTCACGTCGCTGGCTGCCATTTCTCTGTCGTAACCGACAAGGTATCATGGCAGCGCTCAAGCGAGCTGCCTGGCAGCTAGACTCTTTGCCCGTCAATTCAATTTAAGCCACAAAGCGTCAGCAATTCCTGTGCGTCTCAATTCAATCAAATTATCCGGCTTCAAATCTTTCGCCGAACCAACCAATTTCATGTTGCCGGGGCAACTGGTGGGGGTGGTCGGACCCAATGGCTGCGGCAAGTCCAATATCATGGACGCGGTGCGCTGGGTGCTGGGGGAAAGCAAGGCCTCAGAACTGCGTGGCGAGTCGATGCAAGATGTCATCTTCAACGGCACCACCACGCGCAAACCGGCCAGCCGCGCCAGCGTGGAACTGGTATTTGACAACGCTGACCACCGCGCCGGTGGCCAGTGGGGCCAGTTTGGCGAGATTGCCGTGAAACGCGTGCTAACACGCGACGGCACCAGCAGCTACTACATCAACAACCAGCCGGTGCGTCGGCGCGACGTGCAGGACGTGTTCCTGGGCACTGGCCTGGGGCCGAGGGCCTACGCCATCATCGGCCAGGGCACCATCAGCCGGATCATTGAATCCAAGCCCGAAGAGTTGCGTCTGTTCCTTGAAGAGGCCGCTGGAGTGTCCAAATACAAGGAACGGCGCCGCGAGACCGAAAACCGTCTGTCCGATACACGCGAAAACCTGACCCGGGTCGAAGACATCCTGCGCGAACTCAATGCCAACCTGGAAAAGCTCGAAGCGCAGGCGGTCGTTGCCAAAAAATTCAACGCCCTGACGTTTGACGTCACGCTCAAGCAGCATCAGCTCTGGTTTCTCAAGCGCACGGAGTCCGAAGCAGATCAAGCCAAGGTCAAGATGGAGTCGCAAGGTGCGGTCAATGCACTGGAGAGCCGGGTGGCGGACTTGCGCCACATTGAATCCGAGCTGGAGACTGTGCGACAAGCCCACTACGCGGCCGGCGACCAGGTCAACCAAGCGCAAGGCCTTTTGTACGAGGCAAGTACTGAAGTCGGGCGGCTCGAGGCCGAGATCCGTTTTGTGGTGGAAGGCCGCCACCGGGTCGAGCAGCGCCTGATCACCCTCAAGGAGCAAGCTGCCCAATGGGCCACCCGCCGTGAGGAGGCGCAACAGGAAATAGAAAACCTGCTGGAACTGGCCATGCTAGGTGAAGAAAAAACCGAGCTGCTGGCGGCGCAGGTGCAAGACCAGGCGCAACAGTTACCCGATCTGGAAGAAGCCTTGCGCCAGGCACAAAGAGGCGCCAACGAGCAGCGCGCCAGCGTGGGCCAGGTGCAGCAGCAAATTCAGGTGCTGGCCGCTGACCAGCGCAGCATCGAGGAACAAGCGCGCCAGCTCGCGAGCCGCCGCGAACGCCTGAACGGGGATCGAAATGCCTTGCTCGCCCCGGATGAAGCCCGCCTGCTGAACCTGCACAGCGAGTTGGAGCAGGCGCAGGAGAGCGTCAATGTGGCAGAAGCGCGCCTGCACGAATTGCAGGGCAGCGTGCCGCAACTCGACGACAACCGACGCCAGCAACAACAGGCCGTCAACATTGAATCGGCACGTCTGGCCGATCTGTCTGCTCGGCTGGAGGCACTTAAAGCGCTGCAGGAAAAGGTCAAAACTGATGGCAAGCTGCAACCCTGGCTGGCCAAACACGGTTTGGAGACGCTGCAGGGTTTATGGAGCCGCATCCACATTGAGCAGGGTTGGGAAAACGCCCTGGAAGGCGCTTTGCGCGAGCGATTGAGCGCCTTGGAGGTCTCACGGTTGGACATGGTGCGCGCCTTTGGCAACGATGCACCGCCAGCAAAATTGGCTTTTTACAGCCCGCCGTTGGCTGCCTTGCCTGAAAAGGCGGGTGCACTGCCACGCTTGGCGGACCTGCTGCGTAGCAATGATGCCGGCCAAAAGGCGGTGCTGATGGATTGGCTGCAGGGCTGCTTTACCGCTAGCAGTCTTGAAGAGGCCCTGGCCAAACGCGACCAGCTCGGTCTGGGCGAGACGATCTTCGTCAAAGCCGGCCACGCTGTGGGCGCCCACAGCGTCAGTTTTTATGCGCCCGACTCAGAGCAGGCTGGTTTGCTGGCCCGCGCCCAGGAAATTGAAAATTTGGAAAAGCAACTTCGGGCCCAAAGCATGATCAGCGAGGAGTCCCGCTCAGGCTTGGTGCGCGCCGAGGCGGCCTATGCCGATGCCTCACAGCGTCTGGTCGCTGTGCGCCGGGAAGCGGCCGAGAGCCAAAGCCGGGCCCATGAACTGCAGGTGGAAACCCTGCGCTTGACGCAGTTGGCCGAGCAGGCCCGGGTGCGTAGCGCCCAGATTGCCGATGACCTGGCTGAGGTCGATGGCCTGTTGGACGAGCTTCAGGAGCGCCGTGTCATGTTTGATGCGCGCTTCGAAGAGTTGGACATGCAACTGGCCGACACCCAGGAGCGCCATGCGCAACTGGACGAACGCGTGATGGCGGCCGAGCGCAAATTGAACGAGGCCCGGGAGCAACAACGCAGTCTGGAGCGTCAATCCCAGGAGGCGGTATTTTCCATGCGCAGCCTCGATGCACGCAAAGCAGAGCTATCGCGTGCTATAGACACTGCAGCGCAACAGGCAGATTCTGTGAAGACTGAAGCCCAAAGAGCCCAGGAAGAATTGGCGCGCTTGAACGACGCGGCTGCGCAAGGTGGTCTGCAAAATGCCCTGGCCCTCAAGCTCGATCGTGAAAAGGCGCTGGGCGCCAGGCGTAGCGAATACGACGACCTGACCGCCAAACTGCGCGCCAGCGACGAGCGTCGCCTGCAACTGGAGCGTGAGCTCGATCCCTTGCGTCAACGCATCACCGAATTTCAGCTCAAGGAACAGGCCGCGCGGCTGGGTTTTGAGCAATACACCCAGTTGCTCACCGACGCGCAGGCCGATCTCGAGGCGGTGGCGCGATCCCTGTTGGACGGCAATGTGCGCCTGTCTGGCACGCAAGGCGAGATTGACCGCCTCAATCGTGACATTGCGGCCTTGGGCGCGGTCAATCTGGCCGCGCTCGATGAGTTGGCCGCTGCCAGTGAGCGCAAGAATTTTCTGGATGCCCAGACGGCCGACCTGGTTGAGGCCATGACGACCCTGGAAGATGCGATCAAGAAGATTGACGCTGAGACCCGCGAACTGCTCTCAGGCACGTTCAACGCGGTCAACGAGCACTTTGGCCGTATGTTCCCAGAGCTTTTTGGCGGTGGCAATGCGCGCCTGGTGATCACCGGCGAAGAGATTCTTGACTCGGGCGTGCAGGTGATTGCCCAGCCGCCGGGCAAGAAGAACCAGACCATTCATTTGCTTTCGGGCGGTGAAAAGGCGCTGACGGCCATTGCGCTGGTGTTTGCGATTTTCCAGCTCAATCCGGCGCCGTTCTGTCTGCTCGATGAAGTTGATGCACCCCTGGACGACGCCAACACCGAGCGTTATGCCAAACTGGTGGCAAGCATGAGCCGGGAGACGCAATTCCTGTTCATCAGCCACAATAAGATTGCCATGGAAATGGCCAAACAGCTGATTGGCGTCACGATGCAGGAGCAAGGGGTCTCGCGCATCGTGGCAGTGGATATGGATGCAGCCATCTCGATGGCGGAGGTCGCTTGATGGTCTTGAGTAACATGCAAATTGGTTTGGCAATTCTGGGCGCCTTGGTGCTGGTGGCGATGGCCACCCACGCCGCCTGGACAGCCCGTAAAAACCGGCCGCGCCAGGCGGCACCCAATGGCCCGGTTATTGGACCCGACAACCAATCTCAAGTGGGCGCCGGCATTGAGCCCGGGCTGGACGTGGCCGCCTTTGACGTCGCGAGTTTCCCGTTGCCAGTACTGGAAAAGCGCGCATCCATGGACGCCTTGATTGATGTCATTGCGCCGATTGCGCTGGAGGGTCTGGTCTCGGGTGATGCCGCACTGGCCGCCATGCCGCCCACTCGCCGAGCGGGCAGCAAGCCCTTTGCCATTGAAGGCTTCAACGAAACGGCGCAGCGCTGGGAGATGCCGTTGGCGGGCCAACGCTATGCCCAGTTTCAGGCCGGGGTGCAGCTGGCCAACCGCTCGGGCGCGCTCAATGAAATTGAATACTCCGAGTTCGTGATGAAGACACAGGCCTTTTGCGATGCCATCAATGGCACGCCGGACTTTCCCGAGATGCGCGAAGAGGTGGCCCGGGCGCGCGAACTCGATCAGTTTGCCAGCGACCACGACGCCCAGTTGGGCTTTGTGTTGCGCGCCCGCCATGCCGCCTGGAGTCCGGGATACGTGCAGCAAAATGCCGCGCGCCTGGGTTTTGTAGCCGGGGCGATCCCCGGGCGCATGGTCGTGCCCGCCAGCATAGCCGGCATGCCGCCAGTGCTGGGCTTGAGTTTTGACACCCAGGCGGCGCTGGCCGACGACCCGGCCCAATCTGCCATTCGCGATGTGGCGATCAGCCTGGATGTGGCGCAGGTTGACCGCAGCGAATTCCCCTTTGCGCGCATGCGCGAGGCCGCCCTGGCGCTGGCCGACAGCATGGACGGCGTCGTGACCGATGACAACGGTCAGCTGCTTGCGCCAGAGGCGATGGATGTGATTGGTGCCGAGCTTGAGCAGCTGTACGACACGCTGGACCAGCGTGATCTGTCGGCCGGTTCGGCGCTGGCGCGGCGGCTATTTAGTTGAGGTGCGGAAAGTGATTGAACCCGATTTGTTCGGAAGCGAACTGTCAGGAATTTCAGCCAAAACAGTTAAGCGGCTAGAGGAACTGCGGGACCAGTTGCGTGCGCACTCATACGCATATTATGTTTTGGATCAGCCGCAAATATCTGATGCTGAATACGACTCTCTTTTTCAGGAGTTGCAAGAAATTGAGGGCAAGTACCCCGAGGCAATAACACCCGACTCTCCAACGCAGCGTGTGGGCGGGAAGCCGCTGGAGAAATTTGCCAGTGTGCGCCACGCTGTGCCGATGCTGAGCATCCGCACGGAGACGGACACGCAGGCCAGCGGTGCGCACAATTTTGACGCGCGCGTACGGCGCGAACTGGGTGTGGACGAGTCTGCCGGGCCGGTGGAATACGTGGCCGAGCCCAAGTTCGACGGTCTGGCCATGAGCTTGCGTTACGAGCACGGTGTGCTGGTGCAGGCCGCCACGCGCGGCGACGGCGAGGTGGGCGAGGACGTGACGCAAAATGTTCGAACCATCGGCCAGATTCCCCTGCGGCTGCCAATGGGTGTGCCGCCGATCCTGGAGGTGCGCGGCGAGGTCTACATGCGCCGCGATGATTTCGAGACGCTTAACGAACAGCAGCGCGCGCGCGGGCAAAAAAGCTTCGTCAACCCGCGCAACGCCGCAGCCGGTGCGGTGCGGCAACTCGATCCGGCGATTGCCGCACAGCGCCCCTTGAGTTTTTTTGCCTACGGTCTGGGAGAGCTCCCGCCAGCAGAGGCGGGCGGTCCTGAATTTGGCACGCACCACCAAATGCTGCAGACCCTGAAAATTTGGGGTTTTCCGGTCTCAGCCCTCGTGGCTATTGCACAAGGCGCTACTGAATTGGTAGCTTATTACGACTCGATCGGCCAGCAACGCGACGAATTGCCGTTTGACATAGACGGCGTGGTCTACAAGGTCAACAGCCTGGCCCTGCAGCGCCGCATGGGTTTTGTGACCCGCGAGCCGCGCTGGGCCGTGGCGCACAAGTTCCCGGCCCAGGAGCAGCTCACCACCGTGCTGGGCATCGACGTGCAGGTCGGGCGCACCGGCAAGCTTACGCCGGTGGCCAAGCTCGCGCCGGTGTTTGTGGGCGGTGTGACCGTGACCAACGCCACGCTGCATAACGAAGACGAGGCGCGGCGCAAAGACGTGCGGGTCGGCGACACCGTCATCGTGCGTCGTGCCGGTGACGTGATTCCCGAAGTGGTGTCGGTGTTGCTGGACAAACGCCCGCCTGGCGCCACCGAATTCACCATGCCGCGCCAGTGTCCCGTGTGCGGCAGCACCGCCGTGCGCGAAGAGGGCGAGGTTGACTACCGCTGCAGCGGCGGGCTGTTCTGCAGCGCCCAACGCAAGCAGGCGATCCTGCATTTTGCCCAGCGCCGGGCCGTGGAGGTCGAGGGGCTGGGCGAAAAGCTGGTTGATCAGCTGGTCGATGGCAAGGTGATCCACACACTGGCGGATCTGTACCGGCTGGGCCTGAGCTCCCTGGCCAGTTTGGAGCGCATGGCCGACAAATCGGCGCAGAACATCCTGCAGGCGCTGGAAAAATCAAAGCAGACGACGCTGCCACGCTTTTTGTTCGGGCTGGGCATTCGCCACGTGGGCGAGGCCACCGCGAAAGAACTGGCACGCCACTTCGGAAGCCTGGATGCGATCATGGACGCATCGTTGGAGCAGCTCCTGCAGGTCAGTGACGTGGGGCCGACCGTGGCCCAAAGCCTGCGCACGTTTTTTGACCAGCCGCATAACCGCGAAGTGGTGGACCAACTGCGCGCCTGTGGCGTGACCTGGCAAGAGGGCCCGCCGGCACCGGTGACTCCCAAGCCGCTCACCGGCAGGACCTTCGTCCTCACCGGCACGCTGCCCACCCTGAGCCGTGACGAGGCCAAAGAACTGATTGAAGTAGCAGGCGGCAAGGTGGCCGGCTCGGTCAGCAAGAAAACCAGCTTTTTGGTGGCGGGTGCCGAGGCCGGCAGCAAGCTAGACAAAGCGCAAGAACTGGGTGTTGCCGTGCTGGATGAAGCCGGCTTGAAGGAGTTGCTTGATGGCCGTGCGTGAGATATTGAAAATGGGCGATCCACGTCTGCTGCGCATCGCACAAGCCGTGACCCAGTTCGATTCAGACGAGTTGCATCTTCTGGTCTCGGACATGCTCGACACCATGCTGGCAGCCGAGGGGGCCGGGCTGGCGGCGCCGCAAATCGGAGTCGATCTGCAACTGGTGATTTTCGGTTCCAACGCGCGCAATCCGCGTTATCCAGAGGCGCCGATCGTGCCCAAAACCGTGTTGCTCAACCCGGTGATCACGCCTTTGCCCGCGTCTGACGCTGATTCTGCCCTGCTCGAAATCGAAGACTGGGAAGGCTGCCTGTCCGTGCCGGGCCTGCGCGGCATGGTGCCGCGCTTTGCGCGCATTCGCTACACCGGCTTTGACCCCTATGGCGACCCGATCGACCGCACCGTCGAGGGCTTTCACGCCCGCGTCGTGCAGCATGAATGTGACCATTTGCTTGGCAAGCTCTACCCGATGCGCGTGCGTGACTTCAGCCGCTTTGGTTTTACCGACGTTCTTTTTCCGGGTCTGGACGCGCGCCAGGATGACTGAAGTGGCGGCGCGCCCGCTGCGGTCCAAGGCGGTCTATTCAGCGCGGACCGGCAGTGATTCCAGCTTGAAGCGACGCGCCTGCAGCTCGCGGTAGCGTTGCAGTGCGCCTGGGTCGGCTTTGGCCGCCTGGATCGCCTCGGTTTCCTGGACTTTGAGCTTTTCAACCAGCATGCGGTTGAGCAGGTCACGCAGTTCGTTGCTGGCCTCGTCGCTCTGCAGCGGATCGGCCAGCTCGTAATCGCTCATGAGTCGAAGGGCGAGTTCTTCTTCCGCACGCCCGCGCAGCCCTTCACGCAGTGCCACCCAGGCTTGCGGCCCGTGTTCATGCAGCTGGTTTTCCAGCCAGACAAACAGCGGTCCGTGCGGCTCGGGCAAGTCACACAACAGGCTATGGTCTTCAGCCGACAGGTCTTCAAGCGCCGCCATGTCGCCCAGCAGCAGGCGGGCGGCGTAGTCAGCCCGGCTGATGGGTCGTGCCCGCCCACTCAGCCGCGGACGAGTTGCCTGTTTTTTGGATGAATTCTGGCTGTAGCCCACGTATTCATTGCGTGATTCGCTATGTTTTTCATATTTGTTTGATTTTCCACCGCTTTTGCCTGCCACTGCGGGGTGCCAGACCTCGGTCAATTCGCGCGCGGACAACTGCACCAGGTCGGCAATCTCGCTCAGCATCTGTAGCTTGAGGGCACCCTCGGGCAGCAGTTGCCACAACGGTTTGGCATTGCTGGCGAAGTGGGCGCGGCCTTCTGCGGTGTTCAGGTCGCAGCCTTCACGCGCCGCGTCGATGAGAAAGCGGCTCAAGGGCACGGCTTCGCTCACGTAGCGGGCGAAGGCTTCCTTGCCAAACTCGCGGATAAAGCTGTCGGGGTCGTGCTCAGGGGGCAAGAACAGAAACTTGACGCTGCGCACATCGGTGGCAAAGGGCAGGGCGCCATCAAGCGCCTTGCGGGCCGCGCGCCGGCCGGCCGCGTCACCATCAAAACTGAACACCACGGCATCGGTGAAGCGAAACAGCTTGTGCAGATGCTCTGCCGTGCAGGCGGTTCCCAAAGTAGCCACGGCGTTGGAGAAACCGAGTTGCGCCAGCGCCACCACATCCATGTAGCCCTCGGTCACCAGCGCGTAGCCCTGGTCATTGAGCGCGCTGCGCGCTTCAAACAGGCCGTACAGTTCACGGCCCTTGCTGAAAACCGGGGTTTCGGGCGAATTGAGGTACTTGGGTTTGTCGTCGCCCAGCACCCGCCCGCCAAAGCCGATGCATTCGCCTTTGATGTTGCGGATCGGGAACATGATGCGGTCACGAAAGCGGTCGTAGCGCTTTTCTTCACCCGACGCTTCGTCCACATTCAGGATCACGAGGCCACTCTCGACCAGCAGCGGCTCGTCATAGTTGGCAAACACGCTGGCCAGGCTGCGCCAGCCTTCAGGCGCGTAGCCCAGGCCAAACTGCTTGGCAATCTCACCCGACAAGCCGCGGCCCTTGAGGTAGTCCACGGCCCGAGGAGACTCTTTCAGCTGTTTTTTGTAGGCATCTGCTGCTTTTTCGAGCACGCTGTTCAGGGTGCTCTGCTTTTGCCGCTGGGCCAAAGCGCGCGCCCGGTCTTGCGGACTGGCGTCGTCCTCCGGCACTTGCAGTCCGTATTGCTGGGCCAGGTCTTGCACCGCCTCGACAAAGCTCATGCCCGCGTGCTCCATCAGGAAGCTGATGGCATCCCCACTCTTGCCGCAGCCAAAGCAGTGGTAGAACTGTTTGCTTGGGCTGACCGAGAACGAAGGCGACTTTTCCCCGTGAAACGGGCACAGGCCCATGAAGTTGGCGCCGCCCTTTTTGAGCTGCACATAACGGCCCACGATCTCCACCACGTCAGCGCGTGCGAGCAACTCCTGAACAAAGGTCTGGGGAATGGACATGCAGTGATTGTAGGAAGGCGGGGACTGCAGGCTCGCTCAGCGCCTGTTCAAAATTTCGTTGGTTGCCCGTACAGCCGACGCTCAAGCCGTGGCGGCACCCGCCCGCAGGCGGTGCGCTGGACTGCTGGACCTCTCAGGGCATGCGAGGACTCGTTGCCGTGCTTGAAACTTAACGCGGTGCCAGGCGAATCGCGCCGTCCAGGCGGATCACTTCGCCGTTGAGCATGTCATTCTCGAAAATGTGCTGGGCCAGTTTGGCGTAGTCCTGCGGCGTGCCCAGGCGCGACGGGAACGGCACGCTGGCGGCCAGTGAGTCCTGCACCTCCTGGGGCATGCCAAACATCATGGGCGTGCCAAAAATTCCGGGGGCGATGGTCATGTTGCGAATGCCGTTGCGCGCCAGATCCCGCGCGATCGGCAGCGTCATGCCGACGATGCCGCCCTTGGACGCGCTGTAGGCGGCTTGGCCAATCTGACCGTCATAGGCGGCCACCGAGGCGGTGGAGATCAGCACGCCGCGTTCGCCAGTGGCTTCGGGGTCGTTCTTGCACATGGCGTCCGCCGCCAGGCGAATCATGTTGAAACTGCCGATCAGATTGACGGTGATGCACTTGGTGAACACGCCCAGGTTGTGCGCGCCATTCTTGTTCACGGTTTTCTCGGCCGGGGCAATGCCCGCGCAGTTGACCAGGCCCATGAGCTTGCCCATGGACACAGCCTTCGCGACCACGGCCTGGCCATCGGCTTCCTGGCTGACATCGCACTTGACGAAAGCACCGCCAATGTCCTTGGCAATGGCTTCGCCTTTTTCAACCTGCATATCGGCAATGACCACTTTACCGCCCTTGGCCGCCAGCATGCGGGCGGTGCCCTCACCCAAACCTGAGGCGCCACCAGTGACGATGAAAACTTTGCCTGCGATGTCCATGTGAAACTCCTTGTGATTGACGTTAACGTAAACGTCAATTATGACGCATCGACAACGGCGTCAATGTCTTGATCAGCGTAGCGGCTTGCTTCACCAAATCGGGGCCGCGGTAGATGAGACCGGTATAGATTTGCACCAGGTCGGCGCCCGCCTTGATCTTGCTCACGGCATCGGCGGCACTCATCACACCGCCCACGCCAATGATGGGAAAGTGCGCTCCCAAAGCGGCACGCAATTGCCCAATGACGCGGTTGCTCATGGCCAGCACCGGCGCCCCGGACAGGCCGCCGGCTTCATCGGCGTGGGCCAAGCCCTTGACCGCATCCCGGCTGAGCGTGGTGTTGGTGGCGATCACGCCGTCCATGCCGTGGCGCTTTAGGGTGGCGGCAATCACCGCCACTTGGGACGCATCCAGGTCAGGGGCAATCTTGACAAAGAGGGGGGTCTGTTTGCCATGTTGCGCGGCAAGAAGCTGACGCCGCTGCGCAATGGCACCCAGCAGGCTGTCGAGCGCTTCATCGCTTTGCAGTGCGCGCAGGTTCTTGGTGTTGGGGCTCGAAATATTGACGGCGACGTAGTCCGCATACGGGTAGACGGCGTCCAGACAAGTCAGGTAGTCCTCGGTGGCGCGTTCCATCGGTGTGGCGGCGTTTTTGCCGATGTTCAAGCCCAGCACCATGGGGTGCGGCATTTGGGCGGCTTTGGGGTCTAGGCGCTGGAGATAGAGCCGCGATTTTTTGATGTTCGAGATAAAGCTGGCTAAACCCTCATTGTTGAAACCAAAACGGTTGATCAAGGCCTGCGCCTGCGGCAAGCGAAACAGGCGTGGTTTGGGGTTGCCCGGCTGGGCCAGTGGCGTGACGGTGCCGACCTCGACAAAGCCGAAACCCATGGCGCCCAGACCGTCAATGCAGCAGGCGTTTTTATCCAGCCCGGCGCCCAAGCCCACCCGGTTCGGAAAATGCAGGCCAGCCAGCGCGATCGGGTCATTCACCCGGCTGCTGCAATAGGCCAATTGCAAGGGGTTGCCCTGCGTGAGCGAGAGCGCGTGCAAGGTCAGCTCATGCGCCGTCTCCGGGTCCAGGCTAAATAAAAAAGGGCGCGCGAGGGCGTAGGGGATGAGAGCCATTGGATAATTCCTGTCTTGTATTCTTTTTAACTGACCTGATTTTCCCCGATGACCCAACCTCCTTCTCAATCTACTAGCGCGCTGTCGCAAGATGAACTCAAAAACCTGGTTGGTCAGGCCGCGCTGTCCTATGTGGCGCCGGGCGAAATCGTGGGTGTGGGCACGGGCTCCACCGTCAACAAGTTCATTGATGCCCTGGCCAGCATGAAGCACCTGATCAAGGGCGCCGTCTCCAGTTCTGAAGCCAGCACCCTGCGCCTGAAGGCCCTGGGTATTCCCGTTTTTGACGCCAATGAAGTCAGAGAGTTATCGGTTTATATCGATGGCGCCGACGAGATCGACGGCCACGGCAACATGATCAAAGGCGGTGGCGCTGCTCTCACGCGCGAGAAGATTGTGGCGGCGCTAGCCAACCAATTCATCTGCATTGCCGATGAGTCCAAACTGGTTGACACCCTGGGCCGCTATCCCTTGCCGGTTGAAATCATTCCGATGGCGGCACAGCGGATTACACAACAGTTTGCGGCGCTGGGGGGGCGGGCGCAGGTGCGACTCAAGGGCGATCAGCCGCTGGTGACGGACAACGGCCAAATTCTGCTGGATGTATCCGGCCTGTTGATTACCGACCCGCTGGCCTTCGAGACCCAGGTCAGTCAGTGGCCTGGGGTCGTGACGGTCGGTGTTTTTGCCTTCCAGCGGGCTCAGATCTGTCTGCTGGGTACCGCCCAAGGCGTCAAGACGCTGACTTTCTAATCGGTTGAGGACAACGCGTTCGCGCGCACCGCAACGGATCAAAAATTAAAACTTGATGCCCGCCGGATTGGCTGCGTTGTTCGCGGGTGCAGCGGGGGCTTGAATCGGCGCGGCTTGAGTCTGCTCCTCTTGCGCCTTGGCGGCGGGTGTTGATTTTTGAATTGCAACCAGCGCCGTAGCAGCCGGGCGGCGGTACTGGGGTGGCAGCACTGAAGCCTTGGGGTAGCCCGCAGCATCGAGGTATTGCGTCCACTCCGAATCAGAGAAACCCTTGAGTTGCTGGCCGCCGATGGTCAAAAAGGGCAGCGAGCTCTCGCCACTGATGCGCTGCAGCGCCTCGGCATCCTCGGAGGTCGTGACGGTTTTTTCGGTGAAGGGGATACCGCGCGTACTCAGCAGCGTAACCGCCGAGCGACAGGGCGCGCAGTTGCTGGAGGTGTAGAGCGTCACCGGGTATTTGCTGAGCACTTGCCGCAACTCATAAGGCAGTACTGGCCCGTTGCCACCACCCGACTTGGCGCTAGCCTCAATGGGGGTCACGTTGGATGGCGTGACCGGTGGCTTGTCAGAAAAAGTCACTTTGCCATCCGGCCCGACTATTTTGTAGACCGTCTGCGCTTGCGCCAGGCTCAGCGTCAGCAACAGCGCCGCACCAAGCACAGGGGCGCCCCATGTCCGAGAGGGGATTGGATGAATACCATTTTTCATGAGAGACACTCGCTTCACTGTTGATCCGACATACCTTGATGCCGCAGCAAGGCATCAAGCTGGGGTGCCCGGCCGCGAAAGGCCTTGAACGAGTCGATGGCCGGGCGGCTGCCACCGGATTCCAAAATGGCTTGCCGGTATTTTCGACCGGTCTCAAGGTTCGGCAGACCGTCCTGGCCGATCGTTTCTTCAAAGGCTGCATAGGCATCGGCACTGAGCACCTCGGCCCATTTGTAGCTGTAGTAACCGGCGGCGTAGCCCCCGGCAAAGATATGGCTGAAGGTGTGCGCCGTGCGGCTCCAGTCTGGTGGTTGCAGCACCGCCACTTCGGCCCGCACCTGGTTCAAGAGGGGCATCAGGTCCAACGCGGGGTCATGGGCGGTGTGCAGCAGCATGTCAAACAACGAAAACTCGAGCTGGCGCAAGGTCTGCATGCCACTCTGGAAGTTCTTGGCCGCCAGCATCTTGTCAAAGAGCGCGCGCGGCAGCGCCTCAGCGGTGTCAACATGCGCGCTCATGTGGCGCAGCACGTCCCATTCCCAGCAGAAATTTTCCATGAATTGGCTGGGTAACTCCACCGCATCCCACTCCACGCCGCTGATACCCGACACGTCGCGCTCATTGACCTGCGACAGCAGGTGTTGCAGGCCGTGCCCAAATTCATGAAACAAGGTGGTGACATCGTCGTGCGTGAGCAGCGCGGGCTTGTCCGCCACCCCATCGGCAAAGTTGCACACCAAGTGCGCCACTGGCGTCTGCAGTTGCTGTGTATCCGGGCGCAGCCAGCGCGAGCGCACATCGTCCATCCAGGCACCGCCGCGCTTGCCGGTGCGCGCCGACGGGTCCAGGTAAAACTGACCAATCAACTCGCCGGCACGCTCAATACGGAAGAACTTGACACTGGCGTTCCAGACGGGCGCCTGGTCTTCGCTGATGCTCACCTCAAACAGGGTTTCGACAATCTTGAACAGGCCCGCCAGCACCTTGGGTTCCGGGAAGTACTGCTTGACCTCCTGTTCGCTGAAGGCATAGCGCGCTTCTTTCAGCTTTTCGCTGATGTAGGGCCAGTCCCAGGCCTGCGGGTCAGGCAGGTTCAGCTCTTGCAGGGCGAATGCGCGCAGATCAGCCAAGTCTTTCTCAGCGAACGGCCGCGCCTTGGCCGCCAGGTCGCGCAAAAAGGCAATCACATGCTCGGGCGACTCGGCCATTTTCGGCACCACCGAGAGTTCGCCATAGCTGCGGTAACCGAGCAACTTGGCTTCTTCCAGGCGCAAGAGCAGCATCTCATTGATCAGTGCCGAGTTGTCAAACTGGCGCGTTGCCGGGTCGGCCTGATCGGAGGCGCGGGTGACATAAGCGCGGTACAACTTCTCGCGCAGGGCACTTGTACGGGCAAACTGCATTACCGGCAAGTAGCACGGCATCTTGAGCGTGAGCTTGTAGCCCTCTTTGCCCTCTGCCTTGGCTGCGGCCAGCGCGGCTTGCTGCACATCAGCGGGCACTCCGTCGAGTTCAGACGCTTGCGCGTAATAGGCAAAGGCATCGGTCGCATCCAGTGCATTCTCACTGAACTTCTGGCCCAGTTCGGCCTGACGCTCCTGAATCGCGGCAAAGCGCTCGCGGTCGGTACCCATCAGCTCGGCGCCCCCCAGCACAAAATTGCGCAGCGCGTTCTTGTGAGCCTGGCGCTGTTCTGCATTCAGGGAAGTCGCGTCAATTGCCTTGTATTTGGCATACAAGCGCTCGTCCAGGCCCAGTCGGGTAAAAAATTCGGTGATTTTGGGCAGCGCCTCGTTGTAAGCGGCACGCAGCTCGGGCGTGTCGGCGACGCTGTTCAAGTGGCTCACGGCGCCCCAGGCGCGCCCCAGCTTTTCGGTGGCGACATCCAGCACACTGGCAATGTCGCCCCAAACAGCCGGAAAGTCAGCGGCAGTCACTGTCTCAAGCGCCGTGCTGGCAGCGGCCAGCAACTGGTCAATGGCAGGCGCCACATGGTCCGGCTTGATCTGGTCAAACAGCGGCAAATCGTCAAAAGAGAGCAGGGGATTGTTCATAAATTCTATTTATGCGGCCTGGAGCCGCCAATTCAAGGGAGACAGACGCCGGGCCGCCCCAAGTCGATCTGCGGCCCCCTCGGGGGGCAGCGCAGTACGCGCAGCGACAAGCGTGGGGGCCACATCAAGCGCTGCGCTCGGCGGCTTCAAGGGTGTTGACCAGCAGCATCGTAATGGTCATGGGGCCAACCCCACCGGGCACCGGGGTAATGAAGCCGGCAACTTCCTTCACGCCGGCAAAATCCACGTCGCCACAGAGCTTGCCTTCTTCAGTGCGGTTCATGCCGACATCGATCACGACTGCGCCGGGTTTCACCATGTCTGCGGTCAGCACGTTGCGCTTGCCCACAGCGGCCACGACCACATCGGCCTGGCGCGTGTGGTAGCCAATATCCAGCGTGGCGCTGTGGCACACAGTGACAGTGGCATTGGCTTGCAGCAGCAAGAGCGCCATCGGTTTGCCCACCGTGTTGCTGCGCCCGATCACGACAGCGTGTTTGCCGCGCAGGTCAATACCGGTGGTTTCAATCAGCTTCATGCAGCCGTACGGGGTGCAGGGCCTGAAACCAGGCGCGCCGGTCATCAGCTCGCCGGCGCTCAAGGTGGCGTAACCGTCCACGTCTTTGCTCACGGCAATCGCCTCAATCACCTTGTGCGGGTTGATATGTTTGGGGATTGGCATCTGCACCAGAATGCCGTGGATCGCCGGGTCGGCATTGAGCGCGGCAATGCGCGTCAGCAGCGCTTCTTCGGTCAGGGTTGCTTCGTACTTCTCAAACACCGAGTGCACGCCAGTATCGAGGCAAGCCTTGACCTTGTTGCGCACATAGACCGCGCTGGCGGGGTCTTCGCCGACCAGAATGACCGCCAAGCCCGGGGTCACTCCGCGTGCCTTGAGCGCCAGCACACGGGTGGCAACATCGCCGCGCAGCTTGGCAGAGAGGGCGACACCATCGATGATTTGACCGAATTGCTGCGTTGTCATGATTTCATTCCTATAAGTAAAAAAGCCCGCTAGCCCTTATCGGAACTGCGCGGGCAGCTATCAATTAAATACCTTCAAGCTTTGACGGGGGCTTGTCCCAAAGCAATTTTCAGCAGGTCAGCCACGGTATTGGCGTTGAGCTTTTCCATGATGTTGGCGCGGTGCGCCTCCACCGTTTTGATGCTGATGCCCAGGTCGTCGGCAATCTGCTTGTTCAGGCGCCCGGCCACGATGCGCTCGAGTACCTGTGATTCCCGCAGTGTCAGGCGCGCCATCAGGGCGTCGCGGCTGGCCGCACTCTGGTGGTCGGCAAAAGCATCTTTGGCCTGCTCCAGCATACGCTCGACCAGGGTGACCAACTGGTCTTCCTTGAAGGGTTTCTGGATAAAGTCCATGGCCCCTTTTTTCATGGTGTCGACCGCCATCGGCACGTCGCCGTGGCCGGTGATGAAAACAATGGGAAGCGGCGAGTGGCTCTCGAGCAAGCGGCTTTGCAGTTCTAGGCCGGTCATGCCGCCCATGCGGATGTCCACGATCAAGCAGGCCACTTCACGTGCGTCGTATCGGCTTAAAAATGATTCGCCGGATTCAAAACAGCGCACCCGGTAATCTTTGCCTTCAAGTAGCCATTGCAACGAGTCCCGGACTGCTTCGTCATCGTCCACCACGTAGACCGTTCCCTTTTTTGGTATCAGACTCATGTTTTGCTTGGGTGTCCTTGGTTGTCTTTGGCTTGACCGGTTTGCAGATTTGCTGGCGGTGGCAGCACTTCTATCATTGGAATCCAAAATGAAAAAGAGCAGCCGGTCAGCTCGGACCCATTGTAGAGGTTCTCGGCTTTCATTCGGCCCTGGTGCGATTCGACAATTGAGCGGCAAAGACTCAGGCCAATACCCATGCCTTCGGCCTTGGTGGAGTGAAAGGCTTCGTACAGCCTTGCCATCACTTCCGGCGCGAGCCCCTGGCCCGAGTCCAGCACGGAGAATTCAATCACCGGCTTGTCGTCAATTTGCGTGGACGCCACGCGCAGCATCACGCTGCGTTGCGCGGTCGGCCGCAAAGCGGCATCCACCGATTCAGCGGCATTCTTCAGCAAGTTGACCAATACCTGCTCAATCAAGATCGGATCGACCAGCAGGGCGGGCAGGCGCGGCGCCACGTAATGCGTCAGGCGCACGTTACGCCGGCGCATCTCGATTTCCACCAGTTCCACCGCCTCATCGACCATGCTTTCGATATTCGACAACGTGCGGTTGGGCTCACTGCGCTTCACGAAGGAGCGAATCCGATGAATGATCTGGCCCGCTCGCTGCGCCTGCTTGGCGGTCTTTTCCAGCGCGCCCAGCAAATCGGCTTCATTGATTTGTTGCGCCTTGATGCGCGACACCATGCCGTTGCAATAGTTGTTGATGGCGGTGAGCGGCTGGTTGAGTTCATGCGCCACGCTGGAGGCCATCTCACCCATGGTGATCAGTCGGCTGGCGGTCTGGGCACGCTCGATCTGGGCCGCAGATTGCTCCTCTGCAACCCGGCGCGCAGTGATGTCAGTGGCAATGACCATCTGCGCCAGCCGACCATCGACCCAGCTCAGATAGCGGGTGCGCACCTCCAGCCATTTGCCTAGCGCATCCACGTACAGCTCGGCGCTTTCCGACTCGCTGTCGTGCAAGGAGTTGGTGGGCAGGCCGGCAAAGGCGTCCACCTGGTCCAGCGAATCATCACTGGTGGTGGTGGCCGGTACACCGGCCTCGGCAACCAGCTGCAAATGGCCACCCGCTTCGGTCCCGAACCAGAGTCGGTACAGTTTGTTGGCGAACAACAGCTCGTCGCTGCCCAGCGGCGCCACCGAGATCGAGGCGTCCAGCGCTTCCAGCACCGTGGTGAAGCGTTCATGCGAGGCCGACAACTGGTCCCGAATACGGTTGGGCTCACTGATGTCGGTCATGGAGGTCATCCAGCCGGTCTGCATGCCGTGGGCATCGATCAGTGGCGAGACGTAGAGCCGTGCCTCAAACAATGATCCATCTCGGCGCTTGACGCGAAACTGGATGCCACTGGACTGGATCTTGCCGGCCAGTTCTTCTTGCAGGCGTGAAGACAGAGAATCAATGTCGGCATCGGGCCAATAGGGAAAGGGCGCGCTTCGTCCCACCAGCTCGGGTTCACTCCAGCCCGTCATGCGGCAAAAGGCCGGGTTGACATAGGTGATGCGGCCTTGCAGATCAAGCGCCCGCATGCCGGTCAACATGGAGTTTTCCATGGCGCGGCGAAAGCTGGTTTCTGATATCAAGGCCTGCTGTGCCTGCATGCGCCGACGCGTATGGCGCCAGTTGGCGATCAGCATCCAGGCCGTCATCAAGCTCAGTACGTTGACCAACCAGAACAGCCCATTGCCGACCAGGCCGAGCGAGGTTTGATAGGCCTGGGCGCGTATCACCAGGCCATTGCCCACTGGCGATACCGGCACTTCGTAGACATTGACCGGCTTGTCCCAAGGCAACAGACGGGCGCCGGTCTTGCGGGGTGCGATGCCGGTGCCTGCCAGCATGGCCCCATCGGCATCATGGAACGATACGGCGTGGCGGGCCGACACTTCGGCCGGCACACCGTAGCGGAACAGACCGTCGATCGAGTATTCGGCCAGCAGCACACCCAAAAAGCGCGCACGGTCGTTGAATGGAATGTGCAGCTGCAGCACAGCGGGGGCGCTGGCGCTGGCCTCACGCATGGCATAGATGGGCTGCTGCAGTTCACGGGCCAGGTTGTAGCTGTTGACGGATTCGCCGGCATCCAGGGCGTCACCCTTCTTTCTCAACTGCTGGGGCGCCAGGCTGACCGAGCCGAAGCTCGCTTTGACGTTGCGACGGTTGTCGATCCAGCTCAGGCTCTCCAACTCGGGGTATTGGTTCACGATGGCCTCGGCGCGGCTCTGAAAGTCGTCGGCATCGAGTTCCCGGTTCGACACTTCACGCGCAATTCGCATCAGTTGTTCTTGTCGCTCCAGCAGGCGCAGGCGCAAGCGCTGCTGCGTGTACTCGACATCGCGATTGACGGCTTCTTGCTCTCGGTCGATCTCTTCCAGTCGCAAATAGCCAAAGGCCGCCACGATTGCCGCCAGAAACAAAACGACTGCCGCCAAGGGAGCCAGCACGGCAAATCGGTCCTGGCGCTGGGGCGTCAAGCGCTGCCACCAGTTCTTTAACCTTGTCAGCAGCGGTAGCTTCGTGGGCGTGAAGAGTGAAAGGGGAAGACTTGAAGGCATAGTGCGAAGTGTAGATGCCGGTTTGTTGATCAGCGCCAGCTTGGTTGCCATCGGCACACGTTGATCGCGCTTTATGACGAGCTAATTTCTTAATATGAAATCAATATGCATAATTTGAAATATTTTCGCTAGTATGGCAAAATCAAAGTCTTGGAATTTTCAAAAATTGCCAATACCATCAAAACGACAAACATCCCAGGAGACAAGAAATGTCAGTAACCCCAGACAATTCGATTGCCGCAGCTGCGCCTGACGCAGACAGCCAGGAAACCCGTGAATGGATGGATGCGCTGTCCGCCGTTATCCAGGCAGAAGGCCCGCAGCGCGCGCACTTTTTGCTGGAACAGTTGCTTGAGCACGCCCGCCAAAACAGCATCGACATGCCGTTTTCAGCCAACACGGGTTATGTCAATACCATCGAGGTGGATCAAGAGGAGCGCTGCCCCGGCAACATCGAAATTGAGGAGCGCCTGCGCGCCTACATGCGCTGGAACGCGATGGCGATGGTGGTCAAGGCCAACCGGCACCACCCGGTCGATGGCGGCGACCTGGGCGGCCACATTGGCTCCTTCGCCTCGCTGGCCCACATGTTTGGCGCGGGCTTCAACCATTTCTGGCACGCCGAGAGCGAAGGCCATGGCGGTGACTGCCTCTATATACAAGGCCACGTGGCGCCCGGCGTTTATGCCCGCGCCTACATGGAAGGGCGTTTGACGGAAGAACAATTGCTCAACTTCCGCCAGGAAACCGGTGGCAAGGGCTTGTCCAGCTACCCCCACCCCAAGCTGATGCCCGAGTTTTGGCAGTTCCCCACGGTGTCGATGGGTCTGGGGCCGCTGATGGCGATTTACCAGGCGCGCTTCCTGAAGTATTTGCACGCCCGTGGCATCGCCAACACCGAGAACCGCAAGGTCTGGGTGTTTTGTGGCGATGGCGAAATGGACGAGGTGGAGTCTTTGGGTGCGATCGGTCTGGCGGCGCGCGAAAAGCTTGACAACCTGATTTTTGTCATCAACTGCAACCTGCAACGCCTGGATGGCCCGGTGCGCGGCAACGGCAAGATTGTGCAAGAGTTGGAGGGTACTTTCCGTGGCGCGGGCTGGAACGTGATCAAGCTGCTGTGGGGCAGCAACTGGGACCCACTGCTGGCGCGCGACAAAGACGGTGCGCTACGCAAGGTGATGATGGACACGCTGGACGGCGACTACCAGTCTTTCAAGGCCAATGACGGCGCCTACGTGCGCAAGCATTTCTTTGGCCGCGACCCGAAGACGCTGGAGATGGTGGCCAAGATGAGCGACGACGATATCTGGAGCTTGCGTCGCGGCGGCCATGACCCCCAAAAAGTGTATGCCGCTTACCATGCCGCGGTCCATCACAAGGGCCAGCCGAGCGTGCTTCTGATCAAGACCGTCAAGGGTTTTGGCATGGGCAAGAGCGGCGAGGGCAAAAACAATGTGCACCAGACCAAGAAGCTCACCGACGACGACATCAAGATTTTCAGGGACCGCTTCAACATTCCGATCCCGGACAGCCAAATTGCGGATATTCCGTTTTACAAACCGGCTGATGACACACCGGAGATGCGCTATTTGCATGAACGCCGCAAGGCCTTGGGTGGCTACTTGCCGCACCGGCGCACCAAAGCCGACGAGCAATTCACCGTGCCGGCACTCGATGTCTTCAAAAGCGTGATGGAGCCTACGGCAGAGGGTCGGGAGATATCGACCACGCAGGCCTATGTGCGTTTTCTGACGCAGTTGCTGCGCGACCAGGCGCTGGGGCCACGGGTCGTGCCGATTTTGGTTGACGAGGGCCGAACCTTCGGCATGGAGGGGCTGTTCCGCCAGATCGGCATCTACAACCCTGAAGGCCAGAAATACACCCCGGTCGATAAAGATCAGGTGATGTACTACAAGGAAGACGCCAAAGGTCAGGTGCTGCAAGAGGGCATCAATGAAGCTGGCGGCATGGCCAGCTGGATCGCCGCCGCGACCAGCTACTCAACCAGCAACCGCATCATGGTGCCGTTTTACGTGTACTACTCCATGTTCGGCTTTCAGCGCATTGGCGACCTGGCCTGGGCGGCCGGCGACATGCAGGCGCGTGGTTTTTTGCTGGGCGGCACATCGGGGCGCACCACGCTCAATGGCGAAGGGCTGCAGCACGAGGACGGCCATAGCCATATCCTGGCGGGAACGATCCCGAACTGCGTCAGTTACGACCCGACCTTTGCGCATGAGGTCGGGGTCATCCTGCACCACGGCTTGAAGCGCATGGTCGAAAAACAGGACAACGTCTACTACTACATCACGCTGCTCAATGAAAATTACCCGATGCCGGGCCTCACGGCAGGCACCGAAGATCAGATCATCAAGGGCATGTACCTGTGCAAGCCGGGTGCACCAGGCAGCAGTGAGCTGTCGGTGCAGTTGCTGGGTTCGGGCACGATCCTGCGCGAGTCGATTGCTGCGCAAGAGCTGCTGGCCAATGACTGGGGCGTCAGCGCCAACGTCTGGAGTTGCCCCAGCTTCAACGAACTCGCGCGTGACGGCCAGGCCTGTGAGCGCCACAACCTGCTGCATCCAGAGGCGACACCCTGCGCTTCATTTGTCGCCCAGCAGCTTGAAAAGCACAGCGGCCCGGTGGTGGCATCAACCGACTACATGAAGGCTTATGCCGAACAGATTCGCTCTTTCATCCCCAAGGGCCGCACCTACAAGGTGCTGGGCACCGATGGTTTTGGCCGCAGCGATTTCCGTTCCAAATTGCGTGAGCACTTTGAGATCAACCGTCACTTCATTGTGGTGGCGGCGCTCAAGGCCTTGAGTGAAGAAGGTTCCGTGCCAGTGGCCAAGGTGGTGGAGGCGATTGCCAAGTACGGCATCCAGACTGACAAGGTCAATCCGCTGTACGCTTGATCCGGTTCAACGCCCACTTGGCGCTGCAACGCCCAGCCCCACACAAGCGAGGGCGAACGGGGCTGTGGCGCTGGCGCTGCAGGTTTCATAATGAAAGGGTGGCACGCGTGTCTTGCCCGTTAACTGAATAACAAGGAGACAGCTATGTCCTTAATCGAAGTAAAAGTCCCGGATATTGGCGATTTTGATGAAGTTGCCGTGATTGAGTTGCTGGTTAAACCGGGTGACAGCGTCAGCGCCGAACAAAGCTTGATCACGGTGGAGTCCGACAAGGCGTCGATGGAAATCCCATCGTCCGCAGCGGGCATCGTCAAAGAACTCAAGGTCGCTTTGGGCGACAAGGTCAAGCAAGGCTCACTGGTCCTGATTCTGGAAGCGGCGGATGCGGCGCAGGCCGTTGCTGCGCCTGTTACTGCGACACCGGAAATTGCTCAGGAATCTAAGCCAAATCAGGCTGTAGCCCACGTCGTTCCTGAACAAGCAGCTATTAATATTGATTCATCCAGTGTCGGCTCGATCGAAGTACATGTGCCCGATATTGGCGACTTCAAGGATGTGACGGTGATTGAAGTCATGGTCAAGGTCGGCGACGCAGTCCGGCTGGAGCAAAGCCTGATGACCGTCGAGTCTGACAAGGCGTCGATGGAAATCCCGTCGTCCGCTGCGGGCGTGATCAAGGAACTCAAGGTCAAGCTGGGCGACAAAGTCAATATAGGCGACTTGCTGGCCGTTCTGGAAGGCAGCGCCGCAGCGGCCGCTGCCGTGCCAGGCAGTGCGCCTGTGCTGGTCACTCCAGCAGCCTCTTCTTCTACATCAAATGGGCCTGTAGCCCAGGTAGAACAAGCGCTTGTAGCTCCAGTTTCAATAGCGTCTGTCGCGGCTGCAGCGGCTATGCCAGCGCACAACCCCAGCACCGCAACCGTGGGTTTGCCGCACGCTTCACCGTCGGTGCGCAAGTTTGCCCGCGAACTGGGCGTGCCCCTGGGTGAAGTCAAGGGCTCGGGCCTCAAAGGCCGCATCACCGACCACGACGTGCAAGCCTTCACCCGCTCGGTCATGAGTGGCGCGGTTCAAACACTTTCGGCGCAAGCCCAGCCCAAGGCAGCTGCGGCCGCTGGCGGCAATGACGGCGCCGGCCTGGGCCTGATCCCATGGCCGAAGGTGGACTTCGCCAAGTTCGGCCCGGTCGAGCGCAAAGAGATGTCGCGCATCAAGAAAATCAGCGGCGCCAACCTGTTGCGCAACGCCATCATGATTCCGGCTGTCACCAACCACGACGACTGCGACATCACCGACCTGGAAGCCTTCCGGGTCTCGACCAACAAGGAAAATGAAAAATCAGGCGTGAAGGTCACCATGCTGGCATTCCTGATCAAGGCCTGCGTGGCCGCGCTCAAGAAATACCCCGAGTTCAACAGCTCACTCGACGGTGATGCCCTGATCTACAAGCAGTACTACCACATCGGTTTTGCCGCTGACACGCCCAATGGCCTGATGGTGCCGGTGATAAAGGATGCCGACAAAAAAGGCATCTTCCAGATCAGCGCCGAGATGAGTGAGCTGGCCAAAAAAGCGCGCGACGGCAAGCTGAGCCCAGCCGAGATGAGTGGCGCCAGCTTCACCATTTCGAGTCTGGGCGGCATTGGCGGGCGCTACTTCACGCCCATCATCAATGCACCTGAAGTATCGATTCTGGGCGTGTGCCGCTCCACCATCGAGCCGGTGTGGGACGGCAAGGCCTTCCAGCCGCGCCTGATGCTCCCCTTAAGCCTGACTTGGGATCACCGCGTGATTGATGGCGCCGCTGCCGCCCGGTTTAACGTTTATCTGGGGCAGATACTGGGTGACTTGCGTAGAGTCTTGCTTTAAAAAGAAAGAAAAATATGGCACTTATCGACATCAAAGCCCCCGATATCGGCGACTTTTCTGAGGTCACCGTCATCGAACTGCTGGTCAAGGCTGGCGACACCGTCCGGGCCGAGCAAAGCCTGATCACCGTGGAGTCTGACAAAGCGTCCATGGAAATCCCCTGCAGCCACGCCGGCGTGGTGAAAGAGCTCAAAGTGGCGCTGGGCGACAAGATATCCGAAGGATCGGTCTTGCTGGTACTTGAAGCTGCAGAGGCAGCGATTGCCCAAGAATTTATGCCAAATCAGGCTGTAGCCCACGTCGTACCTGATCAAGCAGCTACACAAACAGTAGCGCCTGCAGCCAATGCCGGTGTGACCCCAGTCGCAGCGGCCTCCAGCTACGGCGGCAGCGTCGATCTGGACTGCGACCTGCTGGTGCTCGGCGGCGGCCCCGGCGGTTATTCGGCCGCGTTTCGCGCTGCAGATTTGGGCCTTAAAGTCATCCTGGTTGAGCGCTACGCCCAGCTTGGCGGGGTCTGCCTGAACGTCGGTTGCATCCCCAGCAAGGCGCTGCTGCACGTGGCCAGCGTCATCGACGAAGTCAGCCACATGGCCGATCTGGGTGTGGACTTTGGCGCGCCCAAGATCAATGTGGACATGCTGCGCGGCCACAAAGAGAAAGTCGTCACCAAACTCACCGGTGGCCTGGCGGCCATGGCCAAGATGCGCAAGGTTACCGTGGTGCGCGGCTACGGCGCTTTCCTTGGGGCTAACCACGTGGAAGTGGAAGAAACAACCGGCACCGCGCAGGAAAAAACGGGCGCTAAAAAGGTCATAGCGTTCAAGAACGCCATCATCGCCGCCGGCAGCCAGGCCGTGCGCCTGCCGTTCATGCCAGACGATCCGCGCGTGGTGGACTCCACCGGCGCGTTGGCCCTGAAAGAAGTGCCCAAACGCATGCTGATCCTGGGCGGCGGCATCATCGGCCTGGAAATGGGCACCGTTTACAGCACCCTGGGCGCAAGGCTTGACGTGGTCGAAATGCTGGACGGCCTGATGCAAGGCGCAGACCGTGACCTGGTCAAAATCTGGCAAAAGATGAACGCGCCACGGTTTGACAACATCATGCTCAAGACCAAAACCGTGGGTGCCAAAGCCACCCCCGAAGGCATTGAAGTGACGTTTGCCTCAGCAGAGGAGGGTGGTACGACACCAGAGCCGCAGGTCTACGACCTGGTGCTGCAAGCCGTGGGTCGCACACCCAACGGCAAGAAAATCGCCGCCGACAAGGCCGGTGTGGCCGTTTCTGAGCGTGGCTTCATCAACGTCGACATCCAGATGCGCACCAACGTGAGCCACATCTTCGCCATTGGCGACATCGTCGGCCAGCCCATGCTGGCGCACAAGGCAGTGCACGAAGCCCACGTAGCGGCGGAAGTCATCGCTGGTGAATTACAAGGCAACAAGGAGCTGGCCAGTGCCGCTTTCAATGCAAGAGTGATTCCGTCCGTGGCCTACACCGACCCCGAAGTGGCCTGGGTCGGCCTCACCGAGACCGAAGCCAAGGCCCAAGGCATCAAGGTCAAGAAGGGCCTGTTCCCCTGGACCGCATCTGGGCGCGCAATCGCCAACGGCCGCGACGAAGGTGTCACCAAGCTGCTGTTTGACGACAGCGAAGAGGCCCACGGCCACGGCAAGATACTGGGCGGCGGCATGGTCGGCACGCATGCCGGCGACATGATTGGTGAAGTGGCGCTGGCCATCGAGATGGGCGCGGATGCCATCGACATCGGCAAGACCATCCATCCGCATCCGACGCTAGGGGAATCCATTGGCATGGCGGCAGAGGTGGCGCACGGCAGTTGCACGGATGTGCCGCCTGCGCGCAAGTAAGCCGAACTCACACCTCCGGGGCTACTGATTCAGTAGCTCGCGGCGCATGGCCGAAGTCGCAGCGCACCTGACGGATCACGTCTTGCCCCGCCTGCCTGTTCGCCTGTGGGTGCTATCGCCAGCTTTGTACGCCGACTCGAAAGTCCAGGCCGTCGAGCATGCGTTTGAGTAATGCCAAGCCACCCCAAGCGGTGACTTCACGAGAGCTGAAGCAAGGCACCGGGCTTGTTGGATTGCGTGAATACAATCCCGGCCTGCGCCAGATTCCAGGCCTCAACCCCGCGTCTGAGCAGGCGCGGGTGTGCGGGTTGTTGGGTTCGGTCAGGCAACCGGTCGCACTGCTGGGGCTGGAGAAAATCCATTCGTTGCGAAGGGGCAGAGCAGGCTGCAAGTGCAGGTCTTTGCCTTGCTGTCGCTTTGTCATAAGTAGGCCAGTTATCCGGCGGGCGTGGTGCGCAGTGCCAGTCAGGTCAGCGTGGCATCAGGCTTCACGTGTAGGATGCCTTCAGCTCAACTCCAGACCACATTCGCCCATGGCTCACCACGTCACCCGGCTCAAGGTGCTAAGCGCCGGCATTTTCAGCTTGATCCTGGCGCTGGGTGTGGCCCGTTTTTCCTACACGCCGCTACTGCCACTGATGCAGCAACAAGCCGGCCTGGGTGTAGCCGCAGCCGGTTGGCTGGCAGCCATTAACTACGCGGGGTATTTGAGTGGTGCGTTGATTGCATCGCGCATCAGCAACCTGGTGCTCAAAGATCGGCTTTACCGCATCGGCATGGTGCTGGCCATCGTCAGCACGCTGGTGATGGGCTTGAGCACAAACGTGGTGGTGTGGGCGCTGTCGCGTTATGTGGCGGGGCTGACCAGCGCCGCGGCCATGCTGCTGGGCACCGGGCTGATCATGAACTGGCTCATCCGCCACAACCACCGCAGCGAGATGGGCATCCACTTTGCCGGTATTGGACTGGGCATTGCGGGTTGTGCCGGTGCGGTAATGTTGTTCACGCCCTGGCTCGACTGGCGCGAGCAATGGTTTGCCTTTACTGCTGTGGGCTGCGTGCTGCTTGTGCCTGCGCTGCGCTGGTTACCCCCACCGGACACCAGTGGCCTGACCAACACCGGCCACAAGCTGCAAGACAAGCCGCCGAGCCCGTTGTATTTACGGGTGTTCATGGCGGCCTATTTTTGCGCCGGCTTTGGCTATGTGGTGAGCGTGACCTTTATCGTGGCCATCGTAAACCATTTGCCTGGCCTGGGTGGGTGGGGCAATCTGGCGTTTCTGGCCATTGGCATCGGGGCGGCACCGGCCTGCATCAATTGGGATTTGATCGCGCGACGCACCGGTGACTTGAACGCACTGATTTTGGCCGCCGTGCTGCAGATTGTGGGTATTTTGTTGCCTGTGCTGGTGCCGGGTCCGTGGGCCGCCATGCTGGGTGCCTTGCTGTTTGGCGGCACCTTCATCGGCATGGTCAGCCTGGTGCTGAGCATGGCCGGACGCTACTACCCCACCATGCCCGCCAAGATGATGGGCAAGATGACGCTGTCGTACGGAGTTGCCCAAATCATTGGCCCCGCCATCACCGGCATGATCGGGGCGCAGTTTGGCAGCTACAACGCGGGTCTGTATGTGGCGGCCAGCGTCATGGCGCTGGGCGTTGGACTGCTGTTCGTGCTCAAGGGGGTGGAGCGGCGCGACGCGCAAAGCACATCAGGCCAACCCTGAAAGAAACACCAAGCCAACCGCGCGTTGGCATCAGCTCACGGCTTTGAGCCCCTGAGGCTGGCGTTCAGTTCGACACCCAGCCCACGGCCTTTGCCAGCATGAGCAATGCCACCAACACGCTGAACCAGGCAAAGCCTTGCTGCAAGCGCTTGGGGTCTAGCTTCTTCGCGATCCGTTGCCCGGCCAACAAGGCAAGAACGGCTCCGCCGGAAAACGGCAGCGCAACGTCCCAGCGCAAAGGCCCCTGCAGGGCTGCGGCAGCCACCCCGCTCAATGAGACCAGTGCAATCACCGCCAGGGAGGTCAGCTGAATGCTGCGTATGTCCAAATCGGTGTAGCGCTTCAAAGCCGGGACAATGACAAAGCCGCCGCCCACGCCAAGCAGTCCGCTGAGCAGTCCCGCAGTCATACCGGTGGCTGCCAATGCGCGGGCGCATGGGCGTGTCCAGGTCAGGCGTTGATCCAGGGGGCTCACACGGCACAGCACGGCAACTGGCAGCGCAGTCGCCTGGGCAGGACGTTTGAGCATGTGCCATGCGGTATAAATCAGCACCAGGGCAAAAGCACCCAACAGCGGTCGATTGGGCAAGCGCTGCGCCAGCAAGACACCCAGTGGGGCCACCAGCATGCCGACGGCGCCAATAAGAGCGGCAGCCCGGTAGCGCACGATGCCCTGGCGCAAGCCCAGCGCCGCCCCCAAGACCGCGGCCAGGCCTACCGCCACCAAACCCACGGGCGCCGCTTGTTGCACGGGCAGATGCAGACCGAACACCAGCAGCGGTATCGCCATGACACCACCACCTGCGCCGGTGAGCGCCATCACCAGCCCAATGAGCGTGCCCAGCACAACTGCAAGTATCAAAGGGTCCATGTGGCAAGCTTTACAAGGTGTTGATCGGGATTTTCAGGTAGCTGACGCCATTGTCTTGCGGCGCGGGCAGCCGGCCCGCCCGCACGTTGACCTGGATGGAAGGCAGGAGCAGGGTGGGCATGGACAGGGTCTTGTCGCGGGCCGTGCGCATGCTGACGAACGCTGCCTCACTCACGCCATCGTGCACATGGATATTCTGGTCGCGCTGCGCCTTGACGGTCGTGCGCCACATCGGCCCCCGGCCCTCTGGCGGGTAGTCGTGGCACAAATGGAGCCGCGTGTCGGGCGCCAGCGCCAGTATCTTCTGGATTGATTGGTACAAGGTTGCCGCATCACCGCCTGGAAAGTCACAACGGGACGAGCCATAGTCGGGCATGAACAGGGTGTCGCCAATAAAAGCGTCTTTGCCAACCAAGAAGGTCAGGCAGGCCGGGGTGTGACCGGGCGTGTACATCACCGAGACCTCGAGTTCCCCAATCTTGAATTTCTCGCCATCAGCGAGCAGATGGTCGAACGCGCTGCCGTCGGTGTTCAGGTCTTTGTCATTGAATATTTTCTTGAACACGGTCTGCACTTCACAAATACGCTGACCAATGGCCAGCTTGCCGCCCAGCTTGCCTTGAAGGTAGGGCGCAGCGGACAAATGGTCAGCATGGGCGTGGGTTTCCAGCAGCCATTGCAGTGTCAGCCCCTCCTTCTGCATGAAGTCGATGACCAGGTCTGCGCTGGTGTGCGAGGTGCGACCCGACTTGGGGTCGTAGTCGAGCACGCTGTCGATAATGGCGGCGCGCCGCGTACCGGGGTCGGACACCACGTGGGTGACGGTGAAGGTCTCGGGATCAAAAAAGGATTGAATATGGGGTTCTTGCATGAGGTGAGTTTTGCTCAAAATATGACTCCTTCGAACTCAGCCGTTCTGGGGCGCGAGGCTGCAGTGGCCGTCCTTTGGCAGTATAGGGCAATACCGGGTGGAGTATATTTACACTAAATACGGAGGACACTATCTGTGACCTCAGTGCTGGCGAATTTCTCGCCCGAACGACACAAGTGAGTCAAGGAAATTGAATATGCTGTCAGTGAATTTGGGCCCCTTTGCAGTGCCTGTCACCTTGTTGCTGCTAGCAGTAGCGCTGCTGGCGGCCACGGCTGTGGGCCGCTGGGTCGGACGCGATAAACCCATCAAAATAGGCAATGTCCTGATCGATATGCTGTGGGCTGGTGTGCTGGTGGCACGCCTGGCGTTCATTGCGAGCTGGTTTGACCTGTACTGGGCGGCACCGTGGACGATGCTCGACATCCGCGACGGAGGCTTTAGCCCGTGGGCGGGCCTGTTGGGCGCATTCGCGGTGGCGATCTGGCGCGGCTGGCGTCATGCCGCCCTGCGCCAGCCATTGGCTTGGGGCGTGGCAGCCGGGGCGCTGGTCTGGGGCGGCCTGTTTGGCGCAATCGAGTTGATGAACAATGCGCCGCTGCCGCAGGTGCCGTTGGCAACCTTGGCGGGCGAGCCGGCAAAGCTCGCCGAGTTGGCGGGTGGCAAGCCCATGGTCGTCAATTTGTGGGCGACCTGGTGCCCGCCGTGCCGACGCGAAATGCCGGTGCTCGCCGCTGCGCAACAGCAAGAATCCGGGGTGACTTTTGTCTTTGTCAACCAGGGTGAGGCAAGGGAGACGATCCAGCGCTACCTGAGCATTGAAAAAATTTATCTTGCCAATGTTCTGCTTGATGTTGGCGCTCGTTTGGGCCGTGAAGTTGGATCGGGATCGTTACCCACCACGCTTTTCTACGACGCTAAGGGGCGCCTGGTCGACACCCACCTGGGCCAGCTGTCGGCCGCCTCGCTGGCGAGCAAATTAGCCAAGCTGCGCCTGCCTGCCCCGCGGTGAATCCTGGGTTAATGGCAACCGGGCGTGTCAAATATCGGCAAGCAGAGGGTAGGGCGCAGGTGACAGTGTCAGCGGTGGACCGTCAGCTTGCCTGGCGTGCACGGCGCCAGCGGCAAAGGCACTGATCTGCATCGACACAATGGCATCAAAGCCGCCAAGGGGTGCAGGCGCCGCCTGCACCACCATGCCGCACGGCTGCGTTGCATCATCCGGTGCAAACAGCTCATCACCGGCACTCAAGGGCGCCTCGCAATGGGCCAGGTAAGCACGGCGCTTGAGGGTGCCCCTGAATTGGCTGCGTGCCACCACCTCCTGCCCCGGATAGCAGCCTTTTTTGAAGTTGACACCGCCGACCGATTCGTAATTGAGCATTTGCGGCACAAAGGCCTCGACCACCGGCTCGGTGATGGTGGCAATGCCGCTGCGTACTTCACCCCAGGCCCATTGCTCGGGCGTCAACGCGGCGCCCTTTGGTGCAGGCGTGTCCACGGGCGCCACCCAGAGGGCGCGCGCCACGGCGTCGGTGGGGTATAAATTGACCAGTGAAATAGCATCAAAATCAGCCTTGGCCCACGCTCCATCTGCGTAGTCAGCTATGTTTTCAGTAGTTATTTTGAGGGCGGCGCCAGCCAGTCCGTAGAGCAAAAACAAGTCGCTGGCGTCACTCAGTTTGACCTTGGCGCGCAGGACAAACATCGACAGACGCTTGAGCGTGGCTGCAAGAATGTCACGGCTGCACAGCAGCAGGATGTCGGTCGGGCTGCGCTTGAAGCCGATGAAACTGGCTTGCATCCGGCCCTTGGCTGAGCAAAAAGCCGCCAGCCGCGCCTCAGCTTGAGTGAGCAGCAAGAAATCCTGGGTCAGCTGGCCCTGCAAGAAGTTGGCAGCTTCTTCGCCTTGGGCACGAATCACGCCCAGATCGTCCAGCTTTGCGACGCCGTTGAGTTCAATATTCATGGGTGAATTATCATCCGCACTCAATTCGCTGGAGGGCTGTAGGGCTGTGCGTCGTCTATTTATGTTTTTTGTTGTCGTCGCGGCCTTGGCCAGCGGCGGCGCGCTATGGTGGCTGAACCAAAGTTTGCCAATGAGCACCGCGACGGTGGATTTGTCCGTGGAGCCGGGCACATTGCCGCGCGCCGTGGCGAAGGCCGTGGCCGACGCTGGGGTCCAGGTCAATCCCCTGCTGCTGTACGGGTGGTTTCGCCTCTCTGGTGAAGCGCGCCAGATCAAAGCTGGCAGTTATGAACTTGAACGTGGTGTGACACCACGCAGTCTGCTGCGCAAATTGGTGCGCGGTGATGAAGCCTTGCGGGCAGTGACGTTGGTGGAAGGCTGGACCTTCGCCCAAGTCCGTTCAGCGTTATTAAAAGCAGAGCACCTTGCGCCCACTACACGCGGGCTAGCGCCTGATTTGATCATGAAATCGCTGGAGCGCCCGGGCCTGCACCCGGAAGGGCGGTTCTTCCCGGATACCTACACCTACGCCAAAGGCAGCAGCGATCTCGCGGTGTTCAAGCGCGCCTTGCGGGCGATGGACAAAAGGCTGGACGCGGCGTGGGCGCAGCGCGCCCCGGACACGCCCTTGAAAACACCCGACGAGGCGTTGACACTGGCCAGCATTATTGAAAAAGAAACCGGCCGCGCCAGTGATCAGACGATGATTGCCGCCGTGTTCAGCAACCGCTTGCGCATCGGCATGATGCTGCAGACCGACCCGACCGTTATTTACGGCTTGGGCGACAAGTTTGACGGCAATCTGCGCCGAAATCACTTGCTGGCAGACACCCCCTGGAACACCTACACCCGCTCCGGTCTGCCGCCAACCCCGATTTCCATGCCGGGCAAGTCCGCATTGCTGGCAGCGGTGCAACCGGCCCCGTCCAAGGCGCTGTATTTTGTGGCGCGCGGCGACGGCAGCAGCGAGTTCAGCGCCGACCTGGCAGCGCACAATCGCGCGGTGAACAAATTCCAGCGCGGGCAGCAATAAGACATGACATTCCAGGGGCTTTTCATCAGCTTTGAAGGCATTGACGGCGCCGGCAAGTCCACGCACATCGACGCGCTGGCGCAGGCGTTTCGGAGTCAAGGGCGGGCGGTGACGCTCACGCGCGAGCCTGGCGGCACGCCCTTGGCGGAAAAGCTCCGTGTGCTGGTCTTGAACGACGCGATGGACGCCATGACCGAGGCGCTGCTGGTGTTTGCAGCCCGGCGCGATCATCTGCAACAACTGATCGAGCCGGCGCTGGCCCGGGGTGACGTCGTCTTATGCGACCGTTTTACCGATGCCACCTTTGCCTACCAGGGCGGTGGGCGCGGCTTTGATCTTAAAATACTCTCATTTTTAGAGCAGACTGTGCAGTTTATACGTGGGCCAGAGGCTGATTTGATCAGAAGCCCTGACTTGACGCTGTGGTTTGATCTGGCGGCTGAAACTGCGGCGCAGCGTTTGGCCGGCGCACGCAGCCCGGACAAGTTCGAGGCCGAGCCGGTCGAGTTTTTTCGGCGTGTGTCTGAGGGCTACCGGCAACGCATGGCGGCTTGCCCTGGCCGTTTTGCCCGCATCGAGGCCGACCAGACGCGCGAGGCGGTCTGGCTAGATGTGTTGCAGGCGGTGCAAGCCAAAGGCTGGCTGGCATGAGCCTGCTTGAGGTGGCGCCCTGGATTGCCGCGCAGAGCCAAGCGTTGCTGGCGCAAAACGGCCATGCTTGGCTGCTGGTGGGCCCGTCCGGGCTCGGTCAGTACCGCCTGGCGCTGGCGCTGGTGAGCGCCTGGCTGTGTGAGCGCCCAACAGAGCAGGGCGCTTGCGGCTACTGCGGCAGTTGCCATGCGGTCGAGGTACGCACCCACGCTGACTTGTGCGTGTTGATGCCCGAAACCGTGTCGTTGTATCTGGGCTGGCCCCTGAGCGAGAAGGCACAAGGCGAGATTGATGCCAAAACGCGCAAGCCCAGCAAGGAAATCCGCATCGACGCCATGCGCGATGCAGTCGAGTTTTCACAGCGCACCAGCGCGCGCGGGCGCGGAAAGGCGGTGCTGGTGTTTCCGGCCGAGCGCATGAACCACGTCACCGCCAATGCGCTGCTCAAAACTCTGGAGGAGCCGCCCGGCGACGTCAAATTTGTGCTGGCCAGCGATGCGGCCCACCAACTGCTGCCAACCATTCGCAGCCGTTGTCTGGCGCACTCCATGGTTTGGCCGGCGCCTGATGTCGCGCTGGCGTGGCTGCAGCAGCAGGGCCTGGACGCGTCCCAAGCGGCCGTGATGCTGCGCGCATCGGGCGGCCGCCCGGACGACGCCTTGCTGTTGGCGCAGGCCGGCCCCGGTGGCCCGACACCAGCCAGTTGGATCAAGCTGCCACAAGCGATGGCGCGCGGCGATGTGAGCGGGCTCAAGGATTGGACGCCAACGCAGGCCGTCAACGCCTTGCAGAAGCTGTGCCATGACCTGCTGGCCGTCAAAGTGGGTGCTGCACCCCGGTTTTTTGATGCGGCTGAGTTGCCCTCGGTCAGCTCGCTGGACAGCTTGACGGTTTGGGCCAAGGCGCTGGCAACTGCTGCGCGCACTGTGGAACACCCTTTTAACAGTGGGTTGATGCTCGAAGCGCTGGTGAGTCAGGCGCAAAATGCCCTCAACGCAAAGAATTAGCCAATACCCATGAGCAATCCAACGCCAGTCACCCCCCGCCCGAGCGTCATTCAGTTGGCGATCAAGGAGAAGTCAGCCCTCTATGCGGCCTACATCCCCTTGTTTAGCGAAGGCGGCATCTTCATTCCGACCACGCGCGACTACGAGTTGGGAGACGATGTTTATGTGTTGCTGTCGCTGCCCGACGACCCGCAGCGCTACCCAATCGCAGGCAAGGTGGCCTGGGTGACGCCGCCCAGGGCCGCCAACAACCGCACGCAGGGCGTTGGCATTTTGTTTCCCAAGGATGAAAAATCACGCTTGCTCAAGCTCAGAATTGAAGAACTGCTGGGTGCCAGCCTGGCTTCTGAGCGGCCCACGCAGACAATTTGAGCCACCGCTGCACGGCGCACTCGCATGGCTCGGGGGCAGTTCCACCGGCTTGCTCATGGCCTCTGACTGAAACTCATGTTTACTGACTCGCACTGCCATCTCAATTTTCCGGAACTCCTGTCCCAGCTGCCGGCCATCCGCCAAGCCATGAGCGAGGCCAAGGTGGACCGTGCCCTGTGCATCAGCACCACGCTGGAGGAATTTGCCACAGTGCACGCGCTGGCCACGGACTACGACAATTTTTGGGCCACGGTCGGCGTGCACCCCGACAATGAAGGCGTTCAGGAGCCGAGTCTGCAGGACTTGCTCAGCCGGGGCCAGCTGCCACGCGTGGTCGGCATCGGCGAGACCGGGCTTGACTATTACCGGCTGGGCGAGCGCAGCGTGGCTGACATGGCGTGGCAACGCGAGCGCTTTCGTACCCACATACGCGCCGCCCGGCAGTTGGCCAAACCGCTGGTGATTCATACCCGATCTGCGTCTGTCGATACCTTGGGCATACTGCGGGAGGAGGGCGAGGACGGCACTTTGGGCAGCGCCGGTGGTGTTTTTCATTGTTTTACTGAAACGCTGGAGGTTGCGCGAGCGGCGCTCGACTTGGGTTTTTACATCTCCTTCTCTGGTATTTTGACGTTCAAGAGCGCCCAAGAGCTGCGCGATGTCGCCGCCTTCGTACCGCTGGACCGCATGCTGATTGAGACCGACAGTCCCTATCTGGCGCCGATGCCGTATCGGGGCAAGACCAACAATCCGGCCCTGGTACCTTATGTGGCGGCGCAGTTGGCGCAGATCAGGCGCTGCTCGGTGCAGGAAATCGCCGGCATCACGAGTCGCAACTTCGAGACGCTCTTCAAAGGAGTTTTAACGTGAAGTCAAGTCGTTTAAATCTAATGTTTAACTTTAAGACTATTTTTTATCTTATTGTTTTATATACCTATTCTGTATGTAACGCTGGTTCTTATGACGATTTCTTCACGGCCATCAAGCGCGACGATGCCAACACGGTCGTCAGCCTTTTGAACCGGGGTTTTGACGCCAATACGCTCAGTCCGGCGGGTGAGCATGCTTTGTTGTTGGCCATGCGGGAGCCCTCGCTCAAGGTGGCGACGGTCCTGATCAACTGGCCCAGAAGCAAAATTGAAACGCGCAACCGCCAAGATGAAAGCCCGCTCATGCTGGCGGCTCTCAAGGGCTTGACGGATACTTGCCTACAACTCATCCGAAAAGGAGCCAATGTCAACAAGACGGGTTGGACGCCGCTGCATTACGCCGCCACCCATGGCCATCTGGCGGTGATTGATTTGCTGCTGGAGAACTATGCCTACATTGACGCAGCATCACCCAACGGCAGCACGCCGCTGATGATGGCCGCAAGCTATGGAACACCCGAGGCCGTGAAGCTGCTGCTGCAAGCCGGCGCAGACCCCATGCTCAAGAACAATCTGGGTTTGACCGCGATTGATTTTGCCCACCGCGCAAACCGTAGCGATTCCGCCGAGCTCATTGCCGCCTTTGTACGCAGTCGTCAGCCCAAAGGAAAATGGTAAGTGTTCTGAATAGTACTACATACGATGTATATTATGTTAAGTTAAGTTGAAAGTGGCGCAAAAGTTTCTGATAACTTGCAGATTCGCCCGAGCCACCCGGCCCGCCAAAGGCGCCAGGCATGGCAAGCGCCCTAGTCAACTGGCGTCAAAGATTGCCGGCGCCTTGGGTATGTTTCAGAATGAGATCACCTTGTCGCTATCGACGACCCATTGCGCCAAGGCGGGCATGGTGGATGTTTCGGCTCCGTCGAAATAAGGATGGTTCTTGTAAATGCCGCAGCGCGCCATGCAGGTGCCGCAGACCTTAACGGTGACGCCACGCGCGATCAAGGCTTTGAGCATCTGGGACAGGTCTTGATCGTAGCCTTCGGGTGGACGGCAGGCATCACGCGCCAGGTCGACCGCATCGTTCATCAAAAACAGGCGGACTTCGCTGCCGGCATCGAGAAGTTTGTCCGCCAGGCGTAATCCGTTCCAGGTCACGTCGGTGGTGTCGTAGGGTTCGCGATTAAAGATGATCAGGATTTTCATGGTGGCTCCCCAGCTTTGGATAAATCAACGTCTGGCCAGCAGGCCAAAGTGAAACGGGCAACTATTTTGCAGATCAACCGATTCAATGGCGCGGAATCCTGCCTCGGTCATCCATCCCCGACACTGCTCGGGCGTTGGGCGAATCGCCAATGAGGGGCCGCGTGGGGTCTGGATGTCGCTGCGCCAATGGATCACCGAAAGCACGCCACCGTCTTGTAATGTCCGGTAGGCTTCGCGCAGCAAGTTCACGGGGTGCTCCAGGTGCAGCAGGTTAAAAATCATCGCATGCGTTTGCGACCCAGCGTCCACGCCCGTCCCGTTTGCGACGAAATCTCGAACGTCGGCTTGAATGTTGGGCAGATCGTAAGTGAGAGCCTTCTGGCGCACACAACCGACCATTTCCAGATCAATATCCAAAGCGGTGACACGCCCTGTCGTACGTCGCGCGGCTGGCACCGTAAACGAGCCGTACCCGCAACCAAATTCAATCACGTTCCCGTGCACCTTGGTACCCAGTAATTGCTCAGTAGCCGCCTCTGTATTGAAGAAGCTTGCCCAGTGAGCTTCATCAGGCATGCCACTTTCACGTCCCTTCATGTTCATGGTTCGGGGTGCACCACCGCAAGGCCCGCCGCCTGCCATTCAATGACGCCATCGAAAATCTTGCGCACCCGATAGCCTTTCGCGGCAAGCAATGCCACGGCCTCGTCGGACAGCAGGCAAAACGGACCTCGGCAGTAAGCGACGATCTCTGTGTCTGACGGCAACTCAGCGAGGCGCTGTTCAATCTCGGCCAACGGCATCGAGCGGGCGAACGGCAAATGGGCTGTTGCGTACTCGGCAAGCGGACGCACATCAATGACGACTACCTCGCCTCGCCGTGCCTGATCCAGTAGCGCCTCCCGACCAACGGCGGAGAGTTTTGCCGGATCGGCCATCATCTGGCGCAGTGCCATCTTAAGTTCCAACAAGTGCTCTTCGGCAACCTCGCGCAGGTTGACCCACAGGCCGGCAATATCGTTGCCGGCCAGTTGATAGATGATGTATTTGCCGTCGCGGCGCGACGTAACGAGGCGCGCCTCCTTCAACACCCTTAGGTGGGCGCTGGTGAGCTTGATGTCAGCCGACAACTCGCATGCCAGTGCTTCCACCGTCTTCTCACCTTGTGCCAACAGTTCCAGCAACTCCAGTCGCTTTGGGCTTGACACTGCTTTGCCGATTCGGGCGACCTGTTCGTACAGAGTATCTTTTAGCAATCTTTGATTCATATCTACATTCTAATGACTGTACGAATGTTGATCAAGACTGCCAAACAGACTTCTCAACTGAATCTAGGAAATTTCGGTCTACGCCTTCTATTTCACACTCCCTGTGTCACGCCTTTACGAACAGTCTTGGCGTGCTCAATGCCCCTCAATCAATTCCCCAAACAGTTCTTTGACCTTCGCCCGCGCCTGTCCAAGCGCAACGCGGCCTAGCTCGGTAATCTCGTAGACACGTCGCTCGCGCCGACCAGTACGCTCGTGACGCGAAGTCAAATAGCCTTTTTTCTCAAGTCCATGCAGCATCGGATACAGCGTTCCGGCGCTCATCTCGTATCCGTGGTGCCGTAGTTCTTCAATGATGCCGAGTCCAAAAACCGGTTCCTCGGCAGCATGGTGCAGGATGTGCAGACGGATCAGGCCGCCGTAGAGGTCTTTGTCGGTCATTGCCACAGTCTCACGGAATGACACCCAGCAACCAGCCCACCGCTGCGCCCGTGATGACCACCAGGCAGGGCAGGAGCTTGCACAACATCAGCGCGACAAGGGTGACCGTATCCCAAGTGCGCGATTGGGCCGCCGAGAGAGCTCAGCCCAAGGCGCAGAAAGATAAGAAAAACAGACCACGGGTTGCGGTCGCTAGCGTGCGTGTTGGTCATGGTTCTTTTGATTTCAATGGGAATTGGAATTGGAATTGGTTCATAATAATCGAAGTTCGATAATGAAATTCGATTATTTGATGGAGGTACACCCATGGAACTTGTCTTGATTGGCGTCTCGGCGCTATTGGTCTCTGGTCTGACACTTTTCTCAGGCTTCGGCCTTGGGACAGTTTTGATGCCGGTTTTCGCGCTCTTCTTCCCGTTGCCGCTGGCTATCGCAGCCACCGCTGTAGTGCATTTTGCCAACAATATTTTCAAGTTCGGCTTGATGGCCAAGCAGGCTGACTGGCGGGTGGTGGCACGTTTCAGCGTGCCTGCCGCTATCGCCGCCTTGGTGGGGGCAAGTCTCATCAATCTGTTCGACAAGATGCCGATCATTGCAAGCTACACCCTTGGCGGATCGACGTTCGAGATCACCGTGATCAAGGCTGTCATTGGCTCCCTGATCGTGGCATTCGCCCTCCTGGAGTTGTCCAAGCGCTTTCAAGCGCTGGCGTTCCCGCCAAGTTGGCTGCCGCTGGGGGGCGCTCTGTCCGGTTTCTTCGGCGGCCTGTCCGGCAACCAAGGCGCACTGCGCTCGGCTTTTCTTTTGAAAAGCGGCCTGTCAAAAGAGGCTTTCGTCGCAACGGGCGTCGTTTCAGCCGTCATCGTGGATGCTGCGCGACTGATGGTTTATGGCGCCAGTTTCATGGCGAGTAACTTTGCTCAGTCGCAGGAACTGCTTGCGCCAGTTGCGGTCGGCACAATCTGCGCTTTCATTGGCTCCTTCATGGGCAAGCGCATGCTGCAAAAAGTGACACTGCGCACCGTGCAGATCGTGGTGGCTGCAGCCATGCTGCTGATCGGCGTTGGATTGGCGGCCGGTCTGGTCTAGCCGCAAAGCACTGCGGTTAGACTGTCATTTTTTTAATTTTCAGGATATTGATCATGAGCAAACTGGTTAGCTACGACCTTCTCGATGGTGTTGCCACATTGGCACTGGACAACGGCAAGGTCAATGCGATCTCGCCCGATCTGATTGCAGACTTCAATCAGGCTCTAGATCAAGCCGAGCAAGATCGCGCGGTCGTGATCATCACCGGCAAGCCCGGCATTCTTTCTGGCGGTTTTGACCTCAAGGTCATGATGTCTGGCCCGCAAAATGCGATTGATCTGGTGAGCGCTGGCTCAACGCTGACGCGCCGCCTGCTGGCCCACCCGTTCCCGGTCATCGTCGCGTGCCCAGGACACGCAGTTGCCAAAGGTGCGTTTTTGTTGCTGGCAGCCGATTACCGTATCGGCGTCGAAGGCCCATTCAATATCGGCCTCAACGAGGTGCAGATTGGCATGACGATGCACCATGTGGGCATCGAGTTGGCTCGCAACCGTTTGAACCCATCGGCCTTCCAGCGCTCGGTGATCAGCGCAGAAATGTTCAACCCCCAGGGCGCGCTCACGGCAGGTTTTTTTGACCAGGTGGTCGCCATTGACCAGTTACTGGTCACTGCCCAGGAAGTGGCCCTGCGTTTGAAGAAGATCAACTTGCCGGCGCACAAGAACACCAAGCTCAAGGTTCGCAAGGCGCTGCTCGACACGCTTGACGCCGCCCTGGAACTCGACAAAGTCAGCGGTTTGCACTGACCCAGTCGAAGCGGGCTCTGGCCGCTAGCAAGCCGGTCGCCCTGCCCGCCGTTCAGCGCGATAGAGATCACTCTTTAGCGGGCATGTCGCGCAGGTCGCGACGCAGTATCTTGCCGATTGGTGATTTAGGCAGTTCATCACGGAACGTGATATGGCGGGGCATTTTGTAACCGGTGAGCTGGGTCTTGCAGTGCGCAATGATGTCTTCTTTACTGAGCGCGGGGTCTTTTCTGACAATCACCACCTTGACGGATTCGCCGGTTTTTTCGTCCGGTATCCCCACAGCGCCGCATTCAAGAACCCCTGGATGGGAAGCGACAACGCTTTCAATCTCATTGGGGTAAACGTTGAAGCCAGAAACCAGAATCATGTCTTTCTTGCGGTCGGTGATGGTAAAGCCGCCCTCGCCATCCAGGTGGCCGACGTCGCCGGTTTTTAACCAGCCGTCCTGCATCACCTTGGCGGTCTCTTGCGGGTTGTTCCAGTAACCCTGCATGACCTGGGGCCCGCGGATGCAGATTTCCCCTGTGTGCTGCTCAATATCGCCCTCGCCGCGCCAGACCGGTAACTCGTTGAAGTGATCATCGCGGATCGACACATCGGTGGACGGTACTGGCAAACCAATCTTGCCGTTCCAGGGTTCATTGAGCGGATTGGCACAGGCGCCAGGCGAAGTCTCGGTCAGGCCATAAGCTTCCATGATGTAGCGTCCGGTCACTTGCTGCCAGCGCTCGGCTACAGATTTTTGCACTGCGGCGCCACCGCCCACCACCACCTTGAGGTTGGAAAAGTCGAGTTGATCAAAGCCCGCTGCATTAAGCAGGCCGTTGAACAAGGTGTTGACCCCTGTGAACACGCTGAACTTCCACTGGCCGAGTTCCTTCACCAGTGCCGGCAAATCGCGCGGGTTGGTGATGAGCACAATCAGACTACCCCATTTCATGAACGACAGAGTCGAAGTCAGGCAGAAGATGTGATACATCGGCAATGGCGCAATGGCGATCTCTCTGCCTTCCTTGAAGCTGGCCGAAATCCAGACACCCGTTTGCTCCAGGTTGGCCAGAATATTGCGGTGGCTCAGCATGGCGCCTTTGGAAACACCGGTGGTGCCACCGGTGTACTGCAGAAAGGCGATGTCCTCGCCTTTGAGTTGAACCGGTTTGAACGCGGACTTTGCACCGCGCGCCAGCGCTGCCCGAAAGCCCACGGAGCCCTCAATGTGCCAGGGAGGCACCATTTTTTTCACCCTTTTGATGACGAAATTCACCAGCCAGCGCTTGGGCCAACGCAATAGATCGCCCACTTGCGTGGTAATCACATGCTTGACTGGCGTTTTGCCAATCACACCCTGTAGAACACTGGCAAAGTTCTCAATGATGACGATGGCTTTGGCGCCAGAATCGTGCAGTTGATGCTCCAGTTCGCGAGGCGTGTACAGTGGATTCACATTCACAACCACCATGCCCGCGCGCAGGATGCCGAACAGGGCCACCGGGTATTGCAACAAATTGGGCGCCATGATGGCGACGCGGTCGCCTTGCGCCATGCCTGGCAAGCCCTGCAAAAAGGCGGCAAACTCGCACGTCAAGCGCTCCAGCTCGGCATAGCTCAAGGTGCGGCCAAGGTTGTGAAATGCGGGTCGGTCAGCGAATTTGGCCGCCGTCTTTTCCAGCAAGTCAGGAATCGACTTGAACAAGTCGGGATTGATCTCGGCTGGCATGCCGACGGGGTATTTTTTGAGCCAGATTTGCTTATCGATGGTGTTCTCCGTTTAAAGTTAAATTGGGGCTGCGGGTTCAGGCTACTGAAAAATGCACGGTCGGTGCACTCAGGTCGGCAAATGAGGTTCCCAGGGCAATTTCACCGTGGCCATGCAAGGCGCATTCCTCGCGCCTGAGCAACAGGTCGGCGCCACCGCCGGAAAAGCGCACCCAGCAGCCGTAGGAGCTCAGGTCCACGAGCATGACGCTGCCGTTGCGCCAGTCAATGCGCGCATGGGTGCGAGAAACTCGCGGATCATTGACGACGAACTCGGCCTGGTGCATGCGGCCAATGTGAATCGGCATTTCGAAGGATTGGAAGGTCTTGCGGGTGTCCAGCCAGCTCAGCTCAATCTGGCCACCCAATGCATCCGTTTGAGTCACGTCGAACTGCGGGTCCATCTCGGCCTGCATGGTCAGAAAATCTGAGGCGACGTCTTCTTGCCAATCGATTTGGTAGACCGTGCATGGCTCGGCGCGCCCACGGATGCTGATCGGTCCAAGGATTCGAAAGCGTACCCCATCTGCCTCCGTGGCAGTGTCTAGCGCAGCGCTATTTGCCCATATTTGATGCGCACCGGAGAGGTCGCTCAAACGCGCCGCAATATTGACCGCATCGCCATAGCAGTCGCCTGCGACAATTTCGACGTCGCCACTGGCCACTCCGACGCGAATTGGCATGCGCTGGGAAGGTACCACGTGGGTCATGCGTTTTTGGTGTAGACGCTGCATCTCCACCACGGCATTGATAGCCGATGCACTGTCGTCAAACAAGGCCAGCACTCCGTCGCCCAGCATCTTCACGACGCGCCCACCGTGCGCCTCGACTATTTTTGCAATCCAGGTCGTCACCTGCATCACCGCCTGAGTCGCCTTGGCATTGCCCAAGGCTTCAAAGACCCTGGTGCTGCCAAACAGATCGGTAAATACGACAGTAGTGTGCACGCCCATACCCAGCTGATTCCGTTTCTAGATGTTGGGAAGAGTTTAGAGCAAATCCCCCGTTTATCAGGCGTGACCCCAAAATAGCAAAGCATCGCGCCCTTGCACTATCAGATCGGTTTTAGCGCCCATCGGCAACAAGACTTTGGTGGCGACATGACCATAAGGCAAGTTGGTCAGCACTGGCGTTTTGATCTGCTGGCGCAACCAGTTCACCACGGTTTGTAATTTGTAGCCTCGGTCATGCGGTACCAGTTTAAATTCGGTGAATTGACCCAGCAAGATCGCTTTTTGCCGCGCCAAAACACCCGCATGCAGCAGCTGCGTCAACATGCGCTCGATCCGGTAAGGATGCTCGGCCACATCTTCCAGAAACAGGATGCCACCTTTGACCTCTGGAAAATACGGCGTGCCCAGCAGCGAGACCAGCACCGACAGGTTGCCACCCCAAAGTACTGACTTATTTATGCCAAATGAGGCTGTAGCCCGCGTGGATATTGCCTTATTAGCTATTAATTTTTCATCTTCTGGTAGCTGGGATGCAGCAATGCTGACCGGCTCACGCCCTTGCCGCCAGCCTGTGCCCTCCCCCTGCCCATTGATCAAATCGTCAAAACAGGCTTCCATGATGTCGTCGGGTACAAGCGCTGGGGGTGTGAGCTGCCCGTCGGCAGTACCTTGCTTGCCGCCTACGCCAAAACCTTCACACAGGCCCGGCCCGGCCCAGGTGACGCGCCCGGTTTTCGCAAGCACGGCACCCTGAAAAGCCGTGAAATCGCTGATACCTACGAAGCGCATGCCTTGATCGATCGCCTTGGCCACGGCTTTGTAGTGAATGCCCGGCAGTATTCGGGTCAAGCCATAACCACCGCGCGAGATCAACGCGACATCGGCTCCGCTGGCTGCAGCGCGATGAATGGCCGCCAAGCGGGTGTCGTCGTCCCCGGCGAAGCGCAAATGACTGGCCAGCGCGGCCGCGTCGACTTCAACATCATGGCCCAAAGATTCAAGCCGCGCCACACCGCGTTTGAAAGCAGCCTTGTCGCGCACGGCGCCAGACGGAGAATAGATATAGATGTGTTTGTTCATAATGAATTCGACTTGGCCTCGCGGGCCGACACCAGCAGCACGTCCAAGGCGCGCAGCGCAGCCCGATGGCCACGATCCGGAAACGGTGCTTCGTAGGCCGCCTGCTCTAGCTCATTGGGTGGCTCCAGGTCAGTGACCACGAGCTCTGCAAAGCGCCCGGGTGCAGCGCTCATCAGCACTTGCCCCGGCCACGGCATGCCGTGTGGCCGCAGCAGCATGACACGCTGCAAATCGAGCCGCTCCAGCAATTGCAGCAACACCTGTGGATGCCATTGCAAGGTGTGAAAGCTCTCTTTTTTGGGCTTGTCGCTCTTGCCAAAACCGATCAAATCCGGGGCCACCACCCGATGCCCCGCCGCTACGAGCACCGCAATTTTCTTGCGATGCTGGTAGCTCCAGGCCGTCAGGCCATGCAGGCAAAGCCAAGTTTGCGCTGCATCTTGCGGGCCAAGGTCGAGGTAATGCAGCCGCAGCCCGTCCAGTGTGGGCAAATCGTTGATGTAGTGCGAGTCCCAAGGGTAGCCTTGCAAGCCACTGAACCGTGTCTCCGGGGTCCGTAGCGCATCCTGGCGCAGCGGGCTGCAGGCGGCCTGATTTTGAGCGCGCTTTTGCTGGAAAAAGCGTTGAAGCGGCTCGGCGCACGCCTGCGCAAGCACCCCACCCTGCACTTGGGTGCGGTGGTTCAACAGCGCGTTAGCGAACAAATCAACAACCGACCCCGCTGCACCTGTTTTGGGGTCAGCCGCGCCATACACCACGCGCTGCAAGCGCGCGTGCAGCATGGCGCCTACACACATGGCACAGGGCTCCAGCGTCACAAACAACTCGCAGCCCTCAAGCCGGTAGTTGCCCAAGACCTGTGCCGCCGCGCGCAAGGCATTGATTTCAGCGTGAGCGCTCGGGTCGTGGCTTTCAATCGGTGCGTTGCGACCGCTGGCAATCAGCATGCCGTCTTTCAACACCACGGCGCCCACCGGCACTTCGCCCGCTGCGGCGGCCAGATTCGCCTGCGTCAGGGCCAACTGCATGGCTTGGTCATCGGTCATGGTTGCCGGCAAGGTCATTTTTGCAAGCTGGATTGAGCACTATTTGCTACTCTAAATATAGCTACAAACTCAATTAATACGAGGGCTCGCATGCAAATACGTCTATATTTATTCCCACTCAATGGTCGCTGGCGGCTTGCTTGACACGTCATACGTGACGCGGTTGATGCCGCGCACCTCGTTGATGATGCGGCTCGAGACCTTTTTCAGCAGCGCATACGGCAACTCGGCCCAATCGGCGGTCATGAAGTCGTTGGTCTGCACCGCGCGCAGGGCCACGACGTAATCGTAGGTGCGGCCATCGCCCATGACGCCAACGCTCTTGACCGGCAAGAACACCACAAAGGCCTGGCTGGTGAGGTCGTACCAGCTCTTGCCCGACGCCTCATCGATGAAATTGCGCAGCTCTTCGATAAAGATGGCGTCGGCCCGGCGCAGCAAGTCGGCGTATTCCTTCTTGACCTCGCCCAGAATCCGAACGCCCAGACCGGGACCCGGAAAAGGATGCCGGTACACCATGTGATAGGGCAAACCGAGCGCTACGCCGAGCTCGCGCACTTCGTCCTTGAACAACTCGCGCAGTGGCTCTAACAGCTTGAGTCCGAGCTTTTCAGGCAAGCCACCCACGTTGTGGTGGCTCTTGATGACCACGGCCTTTTTGTTTTTGGCGCCGCCGGACTCGATCACGTCCGGGTAAATCGTGCCTTGGGCCAACCAGGCGACGTGGCGCGACTGGTCGCTCTTGAGTTTGTCCGCCTCGGCCTTGAACACCTCGACAAATTCACGGCCAATGATCTTGCGCTTGGCTTCGGGCTCGCTCACACCCGCCAGACAACCCAGAAACTGGTCAGCGGCGTCAACCCGGATCACCTTGGCGTGCAACTTGCCGACAAACATCTCCATCACCATGTCGCCCTCGTTCAGGCGCAACAGCCCGTGATCGACGAACACGCAGGTCAACTGATCGCCAATGGCGCGGTGAATCAGGGCCGCGGCGACGGATGAGTCCACCCCACCGGAAAGGCCCAAAATCACTTCTTCGGTGCCGACCTGGGCGCGGATCTGCGCCACAGCCTCGCTGATGTAGTCACCCATGATCCAGTCAGCCCGGGCGCCGCAGATGTCGAGCACAAAACGTTCCAGAATCGCCGCGCCGCGCTTTGTGTGCGTCACCTCGGGGTGAAACTGCAGACCGTAAAAACGCCGCTCTTCATCGGCCATGCCGGCGATCGGGCAACTGTCGGTACTGGCCATCAGCTTGAAGCCGTGCGGCAATTCGGTGACCTTGTCGCCGTGGCTCATCCAGACCTGCAGCATGCCGTGGCCCGCAGGCGTCTTGTAGTCCTGAATGCCTTCCAGCAAGGTGGTGTGGCCGTGCGCACGCACATCGGCTGGGCCAAACTCACGCTGGTGCCCGCTAGTGACGAGCCCGCCCAACTGGTGCGCCATGGTCTGCATCCCGTAGCAAATGCCCAGCACCGGCACGCCCAGTTCAAACACCGCAGGCGGCGCTTTGTCGGTCGTGTCTTCATAGACGCTGGCGTGGCTGCCCGACAGAATAATGCCCTTGAGCTTGCCATCGCGTGCATAGGCGCGCAGCCACTCGTCAGTCACGTCACACGGATGAACTTCGCAAAAAACATGGGCTTCACGGATGCGCCGCGCAATCAGCTGGGTGACCTGTGAGCCGAAGTCAAGGATGAGGATTTTTTGATGCATTATTCCGCCCGGTAGTTCGGTGCTTCCTTGGTGATCTGCACATCATGGACATGGCTTTCCCGGATGCCGGCGGTCGTAATTTCTACAAACTCGGCTTTGTCCTGCATCTCTTCGATGGTTGCGCAACCGCAGTAACCCATGCTGGCGCGCAAGCCGCCGGCCATTTGGTAAATAATGGAAACCATTGAGCCTTTGTAAGGCACGCGCCCTTCAATGCCTTCGGGCACCAGCTTGTCAGCGTTCGGATTGCCGGTGGAGGACTCCTGAAAATAGCGGTCGGCACTGCCCTGTTGCATGGCGCCGATCGAGCCCATGCCGCGGTAGCTCTTGTAGCTGCGGCCCTGAAACAGAATCACTTCGCCGGGGGCCTCCTCGGTGCCCGCGAACATGCCTCCCATCATCACCGTGCTGGCGCCGGCGGCAATGGCTTTGGAGATATCGCCACTGAAGCGAATGCCACCATCGGCAATCAACGGTACACCGGTGCCCTTGAGGGCCATGGCGACGCTGTCAATCGCCATGATTTGCGGCACGCCCACACCCGCCACGATACGGGTGGTGCAAATAGAGCCTGGCCCAATGCCGACCTTGACCGCGTCTGCGCCAGCCTCGACCAGCGCCAGCGCTGCGGCGCCCGTGGCAATGTTGCCGCCAATCACTTCAACGTGCGGAAAGTTCTGCTTGACCCAGCGCACCCGCTCAATCACGCCTTTGCTGTGACCGTGCGCGGTGTCGACCACGATGGCATCCACGCCGGCGCGGGCCAATAGCTCCACACGCTCTTCCGTACCCTCCCCCACACCTACAGCAGCGCCGACGCGCAGCTTGCCCTGCGCATCACGCGCGGCATTGGGAAAACTGGTTTGCTTGGTGATGTCTTTGACGGTGATCAGGCCTTTGAGCTCAAAGGCTTCGTTCACCACCAGCAGGCGCTCAATCTTGTACTGGTTCAATAACACCTTGGCCTGCGTGAGGGTGGTGCCATCGGGCACCGTGATTAACTTCTCACGTGGGGTCATGATCTGGCTCACTGGCAGGTCATAGCGTGTCTCGAAGCGTAGGTCACGCCCCGTCACCAGGCCCACCACCTTGCCGCCATCGCACACAGGAAAGCCCGAGACACCCAACTGCGCCGACAAATCCATCACCTGGCGCACCGTGTGGTGTGGCGTGATCACCACGGGGTCGCGCAGCACGCCGGACTCATAACGCTTGACTTTCGCCACTTTGGCAGCTTGCTGCTGCGGTGTCATGTTTTTGTGGACGATGCCAATCCCGCCTTCCTGCGCAATGGCAATAGCCAGGCGCGACTCGGTGACCGTGTCCATGGCGGCAGAGACCAAGGGCAGGTTGAGCGCAATATTGCGAGTGAAAAGGGTGGCGAGAGAGGTGTCCTTGGGTAGGACTTGAGAGTACGCTGGCACCAACAAGACATCGTCGAAGGTGAGCGCTTTGCCGATCAGGCGCATGGTCTAAGCTCCAAATGACGGATTGTACCCGCGCCTGTGGTACTCAACTTGCCTGGCATGAGGGCTGAGAATACGGTTTCCCCTTCCTATTTACTGCGTAGCCATCTCGGCTGAGCGCTAAACTTCGGCCATGAAAAATATTCGATTCATTTTTTTGCTGCTCGCCAGTCTGGTCTCTCTGGCCGCTCAAGGGCAATGGCAATGGACCGACAAGGACGGTCGTAAGGTGTTTAGCGACCGCGCGCCCCCGGCCGAGGTACTAGAGAAGAACATTCTTAAACGCCCTGGCAGCAACGGCACGACCAAGGCCGATGCGCCAGCGTCGCCTGCGGTGGCCACAGCCGCGCCACAAAGCGTGGCCAGCGCACCCAAGCTCAGTGGGCTTGACAAGGAAATGGCGGACAAGAAGAAAAAAGCGGACGAAGCTCAAGCCGCCCAACGCAAGGCCGAGCAAGAGAAAATCACGAAAGCCAAAATTGAAAATTGCGCGCGCGCCAAACAGGCCAAAGCGAACTTTGACTCGGGCGTGCGCATCAGTCGCATCAACGAGAAAGGAGAGCGTGAGGTGCTCGACGATGCCGCCCGTGCCGCTGAGCTCAAGCGCATTCAGTCCATCGTGGATGCTGACTGCAAATAGACGGCCTGAGGGAGCGCCGCGCGCGCCGACTCAGTAGCCGGTCTTGGCGCCCGCACGTTTTTTTACAAAGAGCCCGGCGCTGCGCGCGCCCTGGCTCACAAAGCGCTCCCGACGCGCCACTTTGGGGTCGACGCGAAGTGGCCGGTAAATTTCAATCCGATCCTGGTCTTGGAGCCTTTGCGTCAAGCCAGCGGTCTTCCCCCACACGCCCAACGCCAAACTAGACGTATCAAGTTCCGGGAATTGTCGCAACAGACCACTGGCCTGCAGTGCCTGCAAGACAGTGCTGCCTGCGCTCAGTTGCAACACAAGCTCGCGCACATCGCGGGGAAACGGCGCATAAACCACCGTGATTTGAAGGTGCGCGTCACTCGCCATAAACCTGCTGGGCCCGTTTGACAAAGGCGTCCACCATGCTGGCGGCGATCTTGTCAAAAACCGGACCCACCAGCTTGCCCAGCGTCGCGTTGTCAAAACCGTAGTGCAGTGTCAACTCCACCCGGCAAGCCCGCTGGGAGTCATCACCGATCGGCACAAAGTTCCATTCGCCATCGAGTCTTGAAAACGGACCATTCACCAGCTTGATGGCGACCTGTCGGTCCGGCACATGCGCATTGCGCGTGGTGAAGGTCTGGCGGATGCCACTGAAAGAAATGCCAATTTCCGCCGTCATCCCTGTTTCGTCGCCCGTGACGACGCGCGCGCGATCACACCAGGGCAAAAATTTGGGGTATTGATCCACGTCTGTCACGAGCACGTACATCTCGGCCCGGCTGTACCAGATGAGGACGGACTTGGTGACTGTTTTCATGACGGGTTGCTGCTCTGCGCGGAATTGTAAACAAGTGGCTGATCTTGGAAGCCCAGACTAATCTTGCCCACCTTCCTGCCAGTCGAACGCCAGGGCGCTGGCGTTCGACATCCGCTGCGGATTTATGCGCCGCAGCGTTCTTTCTGCGCTTGCGTCAGGGACGAGGCATGGGTCTTTAAACCGAGTCTGGCCAGCAGCGCACGGTCGTCTTCAGCCTCCGGATTGCCCGTGGTAAGCAGCTTGTCGCCGTAGAAAATAGAGTTGGCGCCCGCCAGGAAGCACATCGCCTGCACCGCGTCACCCATTTGACGCCGGCCAGCCGAGAGCCGCACGCGTGCCTTGGGCATCGTGATGCGCGCTACGGCGATGGTGCGCACAAATTCAATCGGGTCGAGTGGGTCGATGCCATACAGCGGCGTGCCTTGCACCTGCACCAAATGATTCACCGGAACCGATTCCGGATACGGATTCAGATTGGCCAGCTGCGCAATCAGGCCCGCCCGCTGTTGGCGCGATTCCCCCATACCCACGATGCCGCCGCAGCAGATTTTCAGTCCGGCAAGGCGTACCCGCCCCAGCGTATCGAGCCGATCCTGGTAGTCCCGGGTTGAGATGACGTTGTCGTAAAACTCCGGCGCCGTGTCGAGGTTGTGGTTGTAGTAGTCAAGCCCAGCCTTCTTCAAGCGGTTGGCTTGGTCGCCTTCGAGCATGCCCAGCGTGGCGCAGGTCTCCAGCCCCAATCGCTTGACGCCGCGCACCATCGCCTCCACTTTTTCCAGGTCGCGCTCTTTGGGGGAGCGCCATGCCGCACCCATACAAAAACGGGTGGCACCGCTGGCAAGTGCCTCGCGCGCGGCGTCCAGCACTTGTTCTAATTCCAAAATCTTCTTGGCCTCGACACCAGTGTCATAGCGTGCCGCTTGTGGGCAATAGCCGCAATCTTCCTCGCAGCCGCCGGTTTTGATCGACAGCAGCGTCGCCAATTCAACGTCCCCGTGTGGGAAATGCGCGCGGTGCGTTTGCTGGGCCTGGTACATCAAATCGTTGAAGGGCAATTCAAACAGGGCCAGCACGTCGGCCAGGGGCCAGGTCGCCGTTTCAGGCAAGGTGATGGACGCTGCAGGCGGATGCAAGGCCACGGGACTGGACGGTTGCGACACGGTTGGGGACATTGCTACTCCTTGGGATATTCAGTTGGTTTGGGGGTGGCTTGGCCAGTTGGGCAGGCCGGAAAAATCAAGATGGTTGACCGCAGCAATAGCGTTGGGCTGCACCAGCCGCGGCACGCGGCCCAGCAACGGTGCCGGGATCCGCTGCAACAAGGCTTCGATAGTCTCGTTGGCGCAGTGCATGTCAGGCTCAAGCTCATTGGCAACCCAGCCGGCCAGCAGCAAGCCGCGCGCCTTGATCGCTTCAACCGTCAACAAAGCATGATTGATGCAACCCAGGCGCAGACCCACCACCAGCACGACCGGAAGATCCAATTGCTGCGCCAGTTCAGCGGTGTCGAAACTGCCCGACAGCGGCACGCGGAAACCCCCAACGCCCTCGACCACCACCGCGTCCGAAGCGGCAGCGATCTCAATGAACGCAGCCAGAATCGGCGCCGATTCGATGGCAACACCTTGCAATTCGGCGGCAATATGCGGTGCGACTGGTTCCCTGAACAGGTAGGGAGTGGTCAACGACGTCAGCATCACAACATTGCCGGCCGCGGTCAGCGCATCGGCATCATCGTTGTGCCAGACGCCACCGCGCAAGGCGGCCCCGGCTGCCACCGGCTTCATGCCGCAGGCACGCACGCCGCTTTGTACCAGCGCGTGCAGCATGGCCGCCGAGATCAGCGTCTTGCCCACTTCGGTGTCGGTGCCGGTGACAAAGCATGCATAGGGGGTAGACGGCCCGCTAACGTGCGGGGTCGACTGAAGCTCGGTCGCTGGCAGCGGGGCCAACAAGGGGGTACTCACTGCAACCGATTCGTCGTTGGTGTTCATGTCAACTCCATGTTCAGGGTATTTAAGGCGACGATCAGCTGCGCCACTTGCTGCGTCGTGTGCGCTGCCGACAAGGTCAGGCGCAAACGCGCCGTATGCAAAGGCACCGTCGGCGGCCGAATCGCCGGCACCCACAAGCCCTGTTCAAGCAGGGCGGCGAGTCGCATTTTAGTCACCACCGGCAGTGGTCGCGAAAACGTGGCAAAGTTGGGGTCCGCTGTTCAATGAGGTCTTCATGGGCCGTAATTCGACTTTCATTTCGCTGCAAAAGTACACCAAGGCGCTATCAGTCGCTCTGGGTTACCGCGATCAAATGACACGACTGCATTCTGATCGGGTGCTTGCTCTGTCGGTGGAGATGGGCGTGCATTGCGCTTTGTCGGGTGCCGAAATCTCTGCGCTTCGAATTGGTGCTGCCTTTCATGACATCGGCAAGATTGGCATTCCAGATCGTGTCTTGTTCAAGCCCGCAAAGCTGGATCAGACGGAGTGGGACTGCATGAAAAGACACTCTGAAATTGGACAAGAAATTCTTTTGAGCACCGATCTGAAGGGCGCTCAACCAGCGGCGCTGGCAATTCGCCACCATCATGAGTATTTTGATGGACGCGGTTACCCCGACGGCCTTGTCGGTGAGCAAATTCCGATTGCAGCACGCATCATCGCGATCACCGATAGCTACGACGCGATGGCGGTGACTCGCGCCTACCATGGCGCCCGAAATCATCGCGAAATCGTCGCTACTCTGCGCGCGGAAAGCGGGACAAAACACGATCCTGAGCTGATGCGTGTTTTCCTGGCCTTTATTGAGTGCAGTTCGCTTAAGACAGAACTGGCATGATGAAAAATTGCGCACGGCCCGGTGCGGCGCCGATGCGTGTCCCGTGCGCAAGACACAGACTCAGCTCAAGCTTGCCTTCAAGGCTTGATGGAGGTCAGCCTGCAAATCGGCGACCGCCTCCAGACCCACCGAAAAGCGCACCAGCGTGCCTTGCTGCAAATGAGCCGGCCATGCGCTGCGCATAGAGGCCAACTCATAAGGCATGACCAGACTCATGGGCCCGCCCCAGCTGTAACCCAACTGAAACAGATTGAGCGAGTTGCAGAACGCATCAATCTGGTCCTGGCTGAATCTGGGGTCAAAGATCACACTGAATAGGCCCGCTGCACCGCCCGGCCCAGGCTGACACAGCGCCAGCCAATGCCCATGCCCGGGTGACCCGTCAAGCGCCGGATGCAGCACCTGCACAAATTCAGCGCGGGTCTGGCACCAGCGCGCCAGTTCGCGCGTTGTTGCGTCGTGCGCGCGGTAGCGCAGCGCCAGGCTGGGCAGCGCGCGCAACACGGCTTCGGCATCATTGGCGCCCACGCCCAGCCCCAGGCGCATGTGGGTCAGCTTGAGCTTCATGTGCAGCGAGGCGTCACGGGTGATGACACTGCCCATCAGCACATCACCACCACCGCTGGGGTATTTGGTCAGCGCATGCACCGAGATATCAACGCCCAGTGCGGGGCTAATGCCAGGCGTCAGGTCAAACGGCGCAAAGGCCATACCCGCGCCCCAGGTGTTGTCTAGCGCGGTCAGCACACCGCGCGCCTGGCAGACGCGCACCAGTTCACACAGATCCGGAAATTCCAGGGTGACTGAACCCGCCGCTTCCAACCAGACCAGGCGCGTGCGCGGGCCGATTTTGGCCGCCAAGTCCAGCGGATTCATCGGGTCATAAGTTTGATGCGTGATGCCCCAGGCCTTGAGTTCGCCCTCGGCCAGCACTTTGTTGGGGCCATAGGCATTGTCCGGCAGCAGCACTTCGTCACCGGTGCGGAGTAGCGACAAGGCCACATTGGCAATGGCCGCCAACCCGCTGGGCAGCAGCAGGCATTGCAGGCCACCCTCCACGGTGCACAGACGCTCTTCCAGCATGTAGGTGGTGGGTGTGCCATGCAGGCCGTAGGTGTAGGCGCTCTTGTCTTTCCACTCGAAGTTGCGCATGGCAGCCACATTGGGAAAGATGACCGTTGATGCCTTGAACACGCCCGGCTGGGGCGCAGCAAAGCCCTCAGGGGGGACGTAGGGGTGGTGAATCAGGGTGGTGGTGAGCTCAGCCATGGTCAGATGCCCTTCTTTCAACCAGCCGCTAGACGCTCCACTTTTCGATCAACTGCTCCGGGCTCAAAGCGTCATAGCCTTCAAAGGGCTGGTGAATCCAGGGGTTGGTTGGCAAGAATTCAACTGAATAATCGGGCGTGAAGGTCGACACACCCTTGGTCCAGATCACGGCGCTGCGCAGTTCGGTAATGGGTTTGTAGTTGTTCTTAAGCTGATGGATGACTGCCTTGAGCGTCTGACCGGAGTCGGCCAGGTCATCGACTAGCAGCACTTTGCCGGCAATCTCGCCCTTGGGTGTGGTGATGAAGCGCGCAATGTCGAGCTCACCCTGGATCGTGCCAGTGTCCGCGCGGTAAGAACTGGTGGACATGATGGCCAGCGGCTTGTTGAAAATGCGCGACAGAATGTCACCCGGACGCATGCCGCCGCGAGCCAGACACAGGATGGTGTCGAAGGGCCAATCCGACTGAAATACCTTGATGGCCAGTTTTTCAATCAGGTTGTGGTACTCGTCGTAGCTCACATACAGGTGCTTACCGTCTTCTGTCAACATAAATTTAATCCTAAATTAATAGCGCACTATGTATATAGAACGTGGGCTAGAGGCCGATTCGGCATAAATTATTCGACAGTTGTCATCTGACGACTCATTCGGCCAAGTAGGGATGACGCAGCAGAATGGTCTGCGCCCGATCCGGTCCAGTCGACACCATGTGAATCGGCACACCGGTGACCTGCTCAATGCGCTGCAGGTACAGGCGCGCGTTTGTTGGCAGCTTGTCAAACTCAGTTACACCCACAGTACTGTCGCTCCAGCCGGGGATGGTCTCGTAGACTGGTGTGCAGCGTTCGATGTCATCAGCCCCCATCGGCAGGATGTCGGTCAGTTCTCCGTCCAGCTGATAGCCAGTGCAGAGTTTGAGTTCAGTCAGGCCATCGAGAACGTCGAGCTTGGTGATGCACAAACCGGAGAGGCCGTTGACCTGCGCCGAGCGTTTGAGCAAGGCAGCATCGAACCAGCCACAACGCCTGCTGCGGCCGGTGGTGACACCTTTCTCAGCACCAATGGTGCTCATGTGGTAGCCCGGCGTGCCTTCAACTTCCCAGTCCAGTTCGGTCGGAAACGGACCGCCGCCGACCCGGGTGCAATAGGCCTTGGTGATGCCCAGGATGTAATGCAGCATGCCGGGGCCGACACCGGAACCGGCAGCGGCATTACCGGCCACACAATTGCTCGATGTGACGTAGGGGTAGGTGCCATGATCAACGTCCAGCAGCGTGCCTTGCGCGCCTTCAAACAGCAGGTTCGCGCCCTTGAGATGCGCTTCATTGAGCTCACGCGACACGTCGGCCATCATGGGCCTGAGAAGCTCGGCATGGTGCATCGCCTCGTCAAACACCGGCTGAAACAATACTTTGCCGTCTGCCATATAGGGTGCCAGCGTCGGGCCAAAGTCAAAGGTGGCAGAGCCCAGATAAGTGCTAAGCACATGGTTGTGCAGGTCCAGCAGTTCCTGCAGTTTGCGCGCAAAGCGCTCTGGAAACTTGAGGTCCTGCACGCGCAGTGCGCGCCGCGCAATTTTGTCCTCGTAGGCTGGCCCAATGCCGCGCCCGGTGGTGCCAATCTTGGCCTGGCCACCTTGCTCGCGCGCTGCTTCCCGCGCCACATCCAGCGCGGCGTGAAACGGCAAAATCAAAGGGCAGGCTTCACTGATGCGCAAACGTGAACGCAGTTCAACCCCAGCCTTTTCCAGCGTCTCGATTTCTTCGAAAAGTTTAGCTGCGGACAACACCACACCGTTGCCGATATAGCATTTGACGCCTGGGCGCATGATGCCGCTGGGCACCAGATGCAGCGCCGTCTTGACGCCGCGGATCACCAAGGTGTGGCCGGCGTTGTGGCCGCCCTGAAAACGCACCACGCCTTGGGCGCTTTCGGTCAGCCAGTCGACCAGCTTGCCCTTGCCCTCGTCGCCCCACTGAGTGCCCACGACCACGACATGACGTCCTTTGGTTGCTATCATTTTCTGCTTTCGTTTCAGTTGTTCTTAAATAGGTGTCACGATCCATTGCCCGCTGTGCGAGATCAACTCGCGATCGCAATGGAACTCATCGACTTCGCTTTCATGGCCGGGCAAAACGCAGACCACGGTCTCACCTTGTGCCCGCAAGGAAGCAATGGCTGCGCGCAAGTCTGCGGCATCAGACCATGGCGCACAAATCGCCGCGCGCAATGGCCGTGCCGGCAGCACGGCCACGAGGGCCTTGACGTCCAGGCTGAATCCCGCCGCCGGACGATTGCGGCCAAACACGGCGCCCACTTCGTCATAGCGGCCACCGCGCACCAGTGCATCGCTGGCGCCAGCCGCGTAAATTGAAAACCGGGTGCCGGTGTAGTAGGCGTAGCCGCGCAGATCAGCCAGATCGAAGCTGACCTTGGCGCCGTCGAGTTGACCCGCCAGCCACTTTAAGTTTGATAGCGCCTCACGCACAGCGGGCAAAGGCTGGAGTGCTTTTTCAGCTTCAAGCAACACCTTTTGATCACCGTAGAGTTGCACCAATGCCAACATGCCTTGACGCGACGGCGCTGGAAAACTCTTGGTCAAACCGGCCAATTCACTGGCATCCTTGGCTGCAAGTGCTGCGTAAATTTGCTCAGCCTGAAAACTATCGAGCGGCACACCCTTGAGCAACGCGTGCACGATGCGGGCATCGGCCAAATCCACGCTGGGCGACTCCACCTTGACCACTTTGAGGCAGTCCAGAGCCAGCATCAGGATTTCGAGATCAGCTTCCAACCCGCAATGCCCGTAAATCTCAGCGCCAAACTGCAAGGGCTCGCGACTGGCATGGGGCGCGCCGGGGCGCGTGTGCAAAACCGGGCCGCAATAGCAGAGACGCGTCACGCCCGGACGATTCAGCAGGTGAGCGTCAATACGGGCGACTTGGGGGGTGCTGTCCGCCCGCAAACCCAACATGCGGCCGGAGAGTTGGTCGACCAATTTAAAAGTTTGCAGGCCCAGCGCAGCACCAGCGCCGGTGAGCAGCGACTCAAGATGCTCGACCAGGGGCGGCATCACCAACTCATAGCCATAGCAACGTGCCGCATCGAGCAGGTTGCGACGAAGTTCTTCGATGTGCCGCGCTTCAGACGGCAAGACATCGGCAATGTGATCCGGCAGGACCCAAGCAGACATGTTATTTTGGGGGGCTGTTAAAAAGGTGATTTTACTGGGCTATGAGACCAGAATCGGTCACAGCAGCCACCAAATAAGCAGTGCACCGCAAGATAGCGTGCATAGCGCAAAAAAACGCAGCTGGCCATCGCTGAGCTGAAGAATCTGCAAAATCGTCTGGCGCCAACGTGCTGGAGATACAAACGGAAAAAAGCCCTCGATCACCAGAACGAGGGCCAGCGCCAACCAGATTGCCTCAGCATTCAAATCGGCTTCGTTTCAGCTCATTTCTTGATCGACGTCGAGGCGGCGTTGCCGCGCAACTCCTTGAAAAATTCAGAGCTGGAAGGGTCAACTACCATCACGTCACTCTTCTTGCCAAAACTCGCTTTGTAGGCGTCTAGACTGCGATAAAACTTCGCAAACTGAGGATCTCGCCCAAACGATTCGGCGTAAACGCTGGCAGCTTCGCCATCGCCCTCGCCTTTGATTTTTTGAGCATCACGGTAAGCATTGGCCACCGTGATTTCACGCTGGCGATCCGCGTCGGCGCGAATCTTCTCACCCTCGGCCGCACCGGTTGAACGCAATTCATTGGCCACCCGCTTACGTTCGGCTTCCATGCGTCGGTAAACCGATTCGGTAATGGCATCTACGTAATCAACACGCGTAATGCGTACATCGATCACATCCACACCCCAGGGTTTGGCGCCACGCACCTGAGCCAGCACCTCGCTTTTGACATCGGCCATCAATGCTTCGCGCTTGTCGGACAGCAGTTCCTTCACGGTGCGTTTGTTAACTTCCTCTTGAAATGAATTTCGAACCACGCGGCTAAGCTGACTCGCACCAGCGGATTCATTGGTGCCTACATTTCGGATGTATTGCGTCGGGTCTGAAATGCGCCAGCGCACATACCAGTCGATCACGACCCGCTGCTTCTCGGCCGTCAGCACCGGTTCGTTGTCGGTGCTGTCCAGCGTCAATAAACGCTTGTCAATGTAGGAGACATTTTGAAACGGCGGCGGCAGTTTGAAGTTAAGACCCGGCTCGGTAATGACTTCCTTGATCTGTCCCAAGGCGTACAAAACACCGAACTGCCGCTGATCCACCACAAACAGCATCGAACTGGCAAGCGCCAGCACCACCAAAAAAGTAGAGAATATAAGACCTAGTCTGTTCATGTGGGGCTCCTAGCGGGTATCGCGATCACGGGCACGGGCAGCATCCCGGGCGCGCGCATCAAGGGTGGGAATAGCCGCCGAATTCGTCGATGCCGTTGCGGGCGACGTCAACGCCGCGTCTTCAGCGACCTGCCCCGTCATCTGGACAATCTTGTCCAGGGGCAGGTAGAGCAAGTTGGAGCCCTGCCGGGAGTCAATCATGACCTTGGTGACACTGCTGTAAATCTGCTGCATGGTGTCAACATACATACGATCGCGTGTAACTTGAGGTGCTTTCTGGTACTCCGTCAGCACCGAGCGGAAACGCTGCGCATCACCTTGAGCCTGCGCAACAATTCGTGCTTTGTAAGCATCGGCTTCTTCCTTAAGCCGTGATGCAGAACCAACGGCCCGCGGCACCACATCGTTGGCATACGCTTGTGCTTCATTCTTGGCGCGTTCACGCTCCTGGCCGGCTTTGAGCACATCATCGAAAGCCGCCTGAACCTGCTCGGGCGGACGCACACCACTTTGTTGCAAGTTGATGCCAACCACTTCAATGCCGACCTTGTAATGATCAAGTATTTTTTGCATCAAGGCCCGTACCCGCGGAGCGATTTGGTCGCGCTCTTCAGCCAAGGCACTGTCCATGCGCATCTTGCCAACGACTTCACGCACCGAGGTTTCCGCTGCCTGCACCACGGCCGCAGTCGGGTCCTTGCTTTCAAACAAGAAAGCGCGCGCATCGTTGAGCCGGTACTGCACTGCAAACTTGATTTCAACAATATTCTCGTCTTGCGTCAGCATGGCAGACTCGCGCAGGCCAGTGGCCTTGATAATTGTGTCGCGTCCGATATCTACCGACCGAATCTGCGTCACGAAAACGAGCTCGTGGCGTTGAATCGGGTAAGGAAGGCGCCAGTTAAAACCGGCACCCACACTTGAGCGGTATTTGCCAAACTGGGTGATCACCGCTTGCTGACCTTCTTGCACAATAAAGAAGCCGGTTCCCAGCCAAATCAACAGCACAACGCCAATGATCAGACCAACCCCAATTCCGGCGCTCTTCATATCAGGCTGAAAGCCACCACCGGCGCCATTGCCACCCATACCGCCGCCGGCACCGCCACGGATCGGGTTTTTGACATTGCCAAACAAGCCGCCCAATTTACGATTGAAATCGCGCCACAACTCGTCGAGGTCCGGCGGGCCCTGGTTAGGGCCTCGCCTTTGCCCGCGCTGGTTGTCATTTCTGGGAGGCGTATCGGGTGCTTTGGAATCTTGGCGTTCAGGTTCGACCTCGGGCTCGCCCGCGTCGGTCGGTCTGTCATCGCCGCGACCCCACCTGGGGTCATTCAGATTAAACATCCCCCGAATTCGCTCTGGCCAGAGGGCTCGGCGATTGGTGTGTAAATGAAGTTTCATCTCAAAGTTCTCTCGTGTAGCGTTAGCGCATTGTGACCAATCCTCGGGCCACCTCATGACATTCAGGGAATTACGTATCACCTGCTTCAGGTGATAGATCGCCGCTCACCCTGCTCACCAAGTGCTGGCGCAGGGCCGGCACACCCTCGCCATTCTTGGCACTCAAAAATAAGCGTGGCGTTGGAACCCCGCTCAGATCAAAAATATCTTCCAGCTGCAAGGGATGCTGTGCCGAATCAATCGCATCAAGCTTGTTAAAAACCAATATCTGGGGAATATCGGCAGCCCCAATTTCACCAAGAACACGCTGCACCTCAGCGATCTGCTCCAAAAATTGAGGACTGGCAGCATCAACCACATGCAACAGCAAGTCAGCATCAACCGCCTCTTGAAGGGTGGCCTGAAAAGCATCAATCAGCCCGTGCGGCAAATCCCGAATGAAGCCCACGGTGTCTGACAGCGAGACCGAACGTCCAGCCTCACCCAGATAAAGCTGGCGCGTGGTGGTGTCCAGGGTTGCGAACAGCTGATCTGCCGTGTACGCACGGGCCTTGACCAAGGCATTGAACAGCGTGGACTTACCGGCATTGGTGTACCCGACCAGGGAAATATTAAAGGTGTCTCTGCGCTCGCGCTGTCGCCGCTGTGTCTGGCGTTGCTTCTTGACTTTGAGCAGGCGCTCTTTGATCTTCTTGATGTTGTCGCCAATCATCCGGCGATCGAGTTCGATCTGACTCTCTCCGGGGCCCCCGCGCATGCCAATACCGCCACTCTGGCGTTCCAGATGCGACCAGCGGCGCACCAGACGTGTGCTCAGGTACTGCATACGAGCCAGTTCAACCTGCAGCTTGCCTTCATGACTACGCGCTCTCTGGCCAAAGATTTCAAGAATCAGCAGCGTGCGGTCATTGACGGGTAGATCCATATGACGTTCGAGGTTGCGCTGCTGCGCCGGACTCAGGCTCTGGTCAAAAAGCACTTCCACGGCCCCAAACTGGGTGGCCAACAACTTGATTTCGTCGGCCTTGCCACTACCCACAAACAGCGCGGCATCAGGTGCTTTGCGCTTGCAGGTAATGCGGGCAACCGGATTTAAGCCTGCTGTCTGCGCCAGCAAGCCCAACTCTGCGAGTTCAGAATCGAAATTGGGGTGTCCAAAATCAACCCCAACCAGGAGGGTCGGGGCAGACTGACGATCAGGCGGCTGCAGGTTCGTCACCCTCACCAGTTGAAAAATTCACAGAACGCCCCGGCACAATGGTGGAGATCGCGTGTTTGTAGACCATTTGTGTGACTGTATTGCGAAGCAGTACGACATACTGGTCGAAAGATTCAATCTGACCTTGCAGCTTGATTCCGTTGACCAGATAAATAGAAACAGGCACATGTTCTCGCCGCAAAGCATTGAGAAAAGGGTCTTGGAGTAACTGACCTTTGTTGCTCACGATATTCTCCGTGTTCAAAAATTAAAGAAGTATTGACGATACCACAGCAAAATGCTACCGACGGAATGAAAATCATAATCCCACAATTAATTGAGCCCCGTTGATGCAGCCACCTAGCGGGTAAAGACCCTGCCTGCCTTGGCACCCACACAGCCCGACTCGACGGCGGTCAAGCGGCTTTGTCGGCGTAGGGATTGCTTGACGATTTGAACTCGATGCGCATCGGCGTGCCGATCAAATCAAATTCCTTGCGAAAACGCCCTTCCAGAAAGCGCTTGTACGCATCGGTCACATGTTCAAGCGAATTGCCATGAACAATGATCACCGGAGGATTCATGCCGCCTTGGTGGGCATAACGCAACTTCGGGCGGAACATGCCGGAACGTTTGGGGCTCTGAAACTGAACCGCCTCCAGCAACAATCGCGTCAATATCGGTGTTGACATCTTGCAGTTGGCCGCTTTGTATGCTTGCGCAATGGAAGCCCACAGCGGCCCCAGGCCCTGCCTTTTTGTCGCCGATATCAAATGCATGGTGGCAAACTTCAAGAATGGCAACCGGGTCTCGATCGAGCGTTTGACCAGTTCCCGCTGGTATTCATCTACAGCATCCCATTTATTCACCGCCAGCACCACGGCCCGGCCATTTTCCAGAATGTAGCCAGCGATATGAGCATCTTGATCCGTCACGCCCTGCGTGGCATCAATCAGCAGCAACACCACGTTGGATGATTCAATCGCCTGCAAGGTCTTGACCACCGAAAATTTCTCGATGGCCTCAAATACCTTGCCACGGCGGCGCAGACCGGCCGTATCGACCAGTTCAAATTTTTGGCCATTGCGCTCGAAGGGAACAGAAATTGCATCCCGCGTTGTCCCTGGCAAGTCAAACGCCACCAGGCGTTCTTCGCCAAGCCAGGTGTTGATTAAAGTTGACTTGCCTACATTGGGGCGTCCGGCCACGGCCAACTTTATGACACCGGGCTCCTGTTGCTCGTCAGCTTCGTCTGCATCTTCCAAATTCAGTGGCGCCAGAGCCAAGTCGATCAGCCCACGCATGCCTTGGCCGTGAGCCGCTGAGACTGCATGGACCTCACCGAGACCCAACTCAAAAAATTCAACCAGTTGAGCGCTTGCGAGTAGGCCCTCGGCCTTGTTTGCGGCCAGCACGCAGGGCTTGCCCAGGCGGCGAAGGTATTTGGCAATTTCGTGGTCTTGCGCCGAAATGCCTTCGCGTGCATCCACCACAAAAATCACAACATCCGCTTCGGCCACAGCCTGGGTCGTCTGCTTTGCCATTTCCTTGAAAATGCCAGTGGCAGCATCGGGCTCGAAGCCGCCGGTGTCGATGACGATGAACTCATGCTTGCCATGCTTGGCATTGCCGTAATGACGATCTCGGGTGAGCCCGGCGAAATCAGCGACGATTGCATCCCGCGACTTGGTCAAGCGGTTGAAAAGCGTCGATTTACCGACATTGGGTCGACCAACCAAGGCCAAAACAGGTTTCATAATGTAGGATCGCGCCGCTGCCAGGCTATTCTGGCAAAAAACCAAAAATGCCACCGCCACGTGTGACGACCACCAGTGCGCCAGCAGCGAGCACCGGTGCGGCAACCACAGCGGAGCCATCGGTTTCGACACGCGTCAGGGCCGACCCATCTTCACGGGAGAGCAAATGAACCAGACCGTTTTCGTCACCCACTGCTATGGAGCGGCCTACCACCAGCGGGGCCGTGAGCTTACGGTAACGCAGACCCTCAGACACCCAGGCACGCTCACCGTCTAGACGCCGCCAAGCGATGATCTTTCCGTCACTTTCAACGCCATACACCTGCTTGTCATCCCCATGAACCCCCACATAGCCAAACGCTGGCTTGGTCCAAAGCAAGTTGCCACGCGCTGCATTGACACAACCAACCATCGCTTGGAAAGCGCGCGCGCATACGACCTCGCCATCACGGCTGACGCGCCCGACCAAGTCGACCAGCCGCTCAATGTCATTGGTGCCACGCGGTGAAGCAATGGGGGACTCCCACTGGATGACCCCGTTGGTTGGATTGAGGCCGACGAGTCGTCCAGCCAACCCGGCAACCAGCGTATCGCCAACGGCCAGCAAAACACCTGCCTGACGCAACACCAGGGACTCGCCGGGGCGTTGTTGAGCCCAGAGCTTGCGCCCCGACAAACCATCAAAGGCCGTGACAGAACGATCCGCCGCCAAGACAAAGACGCGTCCACCCGCGACCAGAGGGGCCGTAAAACCTTGCGCCGGCAGCTTTTGACGCCAAATCTCACGTCCACCATCCAAGCTGACCAACTCATTGCTACGTGTGACGACGGCAGCGAATCTGCCATCGCTTCCCACGCCGGCTGCGATCTGGCTGCCAATATTAGCGCGCCACAACTCGGCGCCAGTACGAGCGTCCAATGAGGCTACAACGCCATCTGAGCTGGCAACCGCCACGGTGCCATCGCTCACCTTCACGTCCAATGGAAAGCCAATGGCCCCCACCTTCGCCGTCCAAGCCAGACGCACGCCCAACAAGCTGGCGTTAGGCGCCAACTCGGCTGGTTTGGGTTGGTCTGGGGTGCTTGAGCAACTAATGAGTGAAACCACCACAACGGTGCATACGGCAACCTTGGACGCCGCAGTTAGGAGAACATCAAACTTCACTTTGTTCCTTCCAATGTCGGCGCAATCGCCACAGGTCCAGCGCCAGCAGTTGTCGACCCAGCCACATGACTGCCAGCCAACGGGTCCACCCCGAGGGAGTTCAATTTAACTTCCACCAAACGCCGGTATTCGGTCTGCTGATCAAAGCCTTTGAAGGCCTTTTCGTATTCTGAAATCGCCTCTTTGCGCTTGCCCTGCAACAACAGGATGTCACCTTTTCGATCGGCCACCAGCGCCTCAAAACTGCTGGGGAAGGTTCCACCTAGCAGCTTCAAGGCCTCGTCAAATGCTTTCGAATCCAGGAATATGCCAGCCAAACGGAGCTTCGCGACAGCTTGGTATCCGGGATCAGACCCTTTGTCGGCCACCCAGCCCAAGGCTGACTTGGCGGCTTCAACATTGCCGTCAGCGTAATAGTACTTGGCAACCAGCAGGCCGGCCTGATGGGCGTAAGTTGTCGATGAAAACCGGTCTTTCATGTCTGCAAAGGCACGGTCAACTTTAGCGGTCTCTGCCGCCGTCACGACACGCTCCACTTCGTCATACATGGCTGCGGCCTGGGTGGCCTGATTGCGCTGCCAGTACTGATAGAAATTCCAGCTGGCAAACGCGCCCAACACCACAATCAGAGCCCAGGTAATCGCATTACCGTAAGTCTTCCAAAAATGTTTGATTTCATCAAGTTGCTCTTGTTCTTCGAGGTCTAATTGTTTTGCCATGGGATATTTTGGTTAGTTTTGTAATTGTAGGGTGGACGACCAGCCCAGTACGTCGCTCAGCGATTGGCTGACTTGCGCGCCATTGCCATCACGCAGCGATTTAACGGTGACCAGATTCTTGGCCATTTCATCAGCACCAAAAATAAGCGCAAACCGGGCACCACTGCCATCGGCGCGTTTAAATTGGGATTTCATGCTGCCCATGGCGTCACCCGAGCTGGTGTGCATCTGAACACTGACCCCCGCTGCTCGCAGTGTTTGCAAGGTCTGAAGTACCAAAGGCAATGCGTCGACGTCAAGTACGATGGCATAAGCATCGAGCGGTGGCACAACGCTAGGCAAGCCCTGTTCCCGGATCAACTCAAGCACGCGGTCAACGCCCAGTGCCCAACCCACTGCCGGCGCCGGTTTGCCGCCCAGTTGCTCGATCAAATAATCATAGCGACCGCCGGCACATACCGTTCCCTGAGAACCCAGACGATCGGTTGTGAATTCGAACACTGTGAGGTTGTAATAATCCATACCACGAACCAGGCGTGGATTCACGATGTAGGCAACGCCGTTGGCATCCAAAATGGTTTTAAGTGTGTTGAAGTGAGCAAGTGACGCCTGGCCCAGGTAATCAAGCGGCCGCGGTGCGGATTCAACCACTGACAACATGGCCGGATTTTTGGTATCCAGAATCCGAAGTGGGTTGCTGTAAAGGCGGCGTTTGGCGTCTTCATCGAGCACATCGGCGTAGCGCTCAAAGTGACTAATCAACGCTTGTCGGTGCGCCAGGCGCTCTTGCGGTTGACCCAGACTGTTGAGTTCGAGTTGAACATCTGTCAAACCCAGGTCTTTCCACAATGCCACCGCCAGCAAAATCAGCTCTGCATCCACTTCAGGGCCAGAGAACCCAAGGGCCTCTGCGCCAATTTGATCGAACTGCCGATAGCGCCCACGTTGGGGTCGCTCATGGCGGAACATCGGGCCCATGTAGTACAGCCGCTTGCCACCGTCGTAAAGCATGGAATGCTCCACCACCGCTCGCACCACACCGGCAGTGGCTTCAGGCCGCAGCGTCAACAGATCCCCATTGAGGCTGTCTTCAAAGGAATACATCTCCTTTTCGACAATGTCAGTAACTTCACCCAAGCCACGAACAAACAATGGCGTGCGTTCCACAATGGGCGTGCGGATGTTGCGGTATGCATAGCCCGCCATCAAGGCGCGCACTTTGGATTCCAGCCACTCGACCGCAGCAGAATCCGGCGGCAACACATCATTCATGCCCTTGATGGCCGTCAACTTCTCTGACTTCGCGCGAATTTCTTTATCACTCATGGGTTCAATCAAGACAGTTCGGTTCTGGTTTGCACACCAAATCGCTTATCAACATAGGCCTCAACGATTTTTTGAAATTCTTGTGCAATCGTGTCGCCCCGCAAGGTCAGGCGCTTTTCACCGTCAATGAACACGGGTGCCGCAGGGGCCTCCCCCGTACCGGGCAAACTGATGCCTATATCGGCTTGCTTGCTTTCACCTGGGCCATTCACGATACAGCCCATGACCGCCACCTTGAGCTTTTCCACGCCCGGATATTTTTCACGCCAGACCGGCATTTGTGCCCGCAGATAGCCTTCAATCTGCTGCGTGAGCTCCTGAAACGTCGTGCTGGTCGTACGGCCACAACCAGGACAGGCCGTGACACTGGGGACAAATGACCTCAACTCCAGCGCCTGCAGTATTTCAGTTGCAATCACCACTTCCTGCGTCCGGGATTCGCCCGGTTGGGGTGTCAAGGACACGCGAATGGTGTCGCCAATGCCCTCCTGCAACAAAATGGAGAGCGCCGTGGCGGAGGCTACTGCACCTTTGGTGCCCATGCCAGCTTCGGTCAAACCCAAGTGAAGCGGGTAGTCACAGCGTTTGGCCAGTTCACGGTACACAGAAATCAAATCCTGAACGCCACTGACCTTGCAAGACAGAATGATCTGGTTTTCGTTCATGCCCATTTTGACGGCTTGATGAGCCGACTTGATGGCAGACGTAATCAAGGCCTCATACATCACCGGCTTGGCACCCCACGGCTCAGAACGACGATTGTTTTCGTCCATCAAACTCGCCAACAATTCCTGGTCCAGACTGCCCCAGTTCACACCAATGCGAATCGGCTTATCCCATCGCATCGCGGCCTCGATCATCAGTCCGAACTGCCTGTCGTGCTTATCCCCCTTACCGACGTTGCCGGGATTGATCCGGTACTTGGACAAGGCTTGTGCACACGCCGGATAGTCAGTCAGCAGGCGGTGGCCGTTGTAATGGAAATCTCCAACCAGGGGAACATCGACGCCCATGCGGTCAAGTTGTTCGCGTATGTGAGGAACAGCCTGTGCGGCTTCTGGCGTATTGACCGTCAAACGCACCATTTCAGAACCCGCAAGCGCCAACTCCTTGACCTGAATCGCCGTGCCGATGACATCGAGCGTATCGGTATTGGTCATTGATTGGATTCGCACGGGGGCATCACCGCCAACGGTGACCACGCGCGCATCCCAGACCACCCGGGCCTGCCGGGAGCGCCGCGCCTTGGGCGTTGCGGATTCGATGGGCAAAAATGACATTACTATTTCACCTCAAAACGTGCCACATTATTTTTTGCCACACCAGTTAAGTCAAAGGGTTTTCCTCGCACTTGAAGCTCCGTGCTGTCAGCCCGGCCGACCACCACAGACAGTGGCAAGGCCCCCGACACGCCAACCACTTCACGGTCACTCATTGTCTTGCGCACCTGAACGACGCCGTTGGCGTCGACCACCTCGATCCATGAGGACCCCTTTGCAGTGAAGGTGAGCAGGCCAGTGCTTGCACCAGAACCCGACACGATTGCAGCCGAAAAATTGGCCGCGGAGGCGGGCACAGCTCCGGCGTGGGCATCAGCACCGGTACTCGGCACTGCGGAACCATCTGTATCTGACGCAAGCAAACTTGGAGCCAGGCCTGAGGTTGCGACCTCAGTCGCCGACACTGCGTCTTCAGCCGACGTTGAAAGTGGCGTCACCGAAACCTCGGCTGTGGGCTGAACTGTACTGGCGACCTCAGTGCGCGGCTTGAAAGGAAAAAAAACAAGCACCACGATGCCGACCAGAAGCGCCAGCACGGCCAGTACAAATGGTTTGGAGAGTTGATGCCAAAAGGAAAAGCCAAAACCATCACCAGCCGCACGGAATGGGGTGTTGATGCCGGCCTCGTCAGTCTTGAGAAGCGGTGCCGACGTGCGTGGCAATTGTTCCAGGATCGGCGCGGAATCGATCTTCAGCGTCCTGCAAACACTGGCAGCCAGTGCGCGGACAAAAACCATATCTGGTAACAAATCGAAACGGTCAGCCTCAAGGGCCTCCAGCTTGGCTACAGGAACCTTCAGCGCAACGGCCAATGCGCCAATATGCAAGCCTTGCGCCTCGCGTGCCTTGCGCAGCATCGCACCACCCGACATCGGCTTCACTGCCTCAGCGGCAGAAATCGTTGCCTCGGGGACAGTCGCAATAGGCTCACTCATCAAAGGCACTCCGTGCATAGGAAGCAGATTCGCGGGACTGCGGAAAACGCTTCTGCAGTTGCGTGGCAAGTTGCAGCATGGCGTCGCGGTTGTTCATACGCCGTTCAACTTTGATTCCTAGCCAAAGGGATTCTGCATTGGCCAGCTCGCTGTTATTTAACCGCCGAACATAAAACTGGGCTCGAACATAGTCGCCGCGTTGGAAAAGCAAGGTGGCCAAGTTATACGCCGTGACCGGATTGCCCGCATCAAACTCATAAGACTTCAACAGGCTGGCTTCGGCGTCGGCCGGTCGTCCAGCCCCCATTTGGCACAAGCCCTGCGCCATCAAGGTCTTGGCACGTTCACCATATTGGGGGTTTGCCAGCGCTTGCGAAAACAATGTGAGGGATTCAGGATATCTGGCCTGCTGGCAAAGCAACCAGCCGAGGTTATGCACAACATTTGCATTCTGAGGGTTCATGGCGAGCGCTTTTCTAAAGCTCTCTTCCGCGAATGGGCGATCATTGAGCCGCATGTAAATCAGACCGCGCAAGTTATAGGCTTCACCGAACGTCGGATCCGAGGCGATGGATTGCTTGAGCTCATCGAGTGCAATCGTAGTTTGCCCCTGCTCGAAATAGCCGACCGCGAGTTCCAGTCGAATGCGAGCGCGCCTGCGTGCATCGGGCTCGTCCGAAGCCGTTATCATTTCGCCCTTACCGCCTGCTGGGCCAACACCCGCCACCTTTGAGGCGCAGCCCAAAGCGCTGGCCAACCCGGCGACAAGCAGACAAACGAAGAGCAGGCGTTTGCCCAGTTGAATCAATCCTGAACTATTCGTTGTCATGTTTCAGTTCTCCTTGACCTGACTGCCAATTTCGGACACGGGCTTGAGCATGAAAGTGCGCTGTCGCGCGATCCGCTCGCCGACACGGGTACGGTCCTTCACTTCACCGGCCAATTGACCGCAGGCAGCATCGATATCATCGCCGCGCGTCTTGCGCACGGTGGTCACGATGCCGGCATCGACCAAAATTTTGGCGAAAGCCTGAATGCGCTGCGGCGTCGATCGCATCAACCCAGAGGCTGGGAACGGGTTGAACGGAATCAGGTTGAACTTGCACCAAACACCGCCGCTTGAATAATGTTGAACAAGTCTGACCAACTGCTGAGCATGCTCTGGCTGGTCATTGACTTCCTGCAACATGCAATATTCAAAGGTGATGAAGTCACGCGGCGCGTAGGCGAGATAACGATTGCAGGCATCCAACAGCTCAGCGATCGAATATTTCTTGTTGAGTGGCACCAGATCATCGCGTAACAGGTCATTTGGCGCATGCAACGATACCGCGAGCGCCACGGGGCAGTCTCGCGCAAGCCGATCCATCATGGGCACAACACCCGAAGTGGAAACCGTTACACGCCGACGGGACAGCCCATAACCATGGTCATCAAGCATGGTGCGCAGCGCTGGCACCAATTCGGCATAATTTTGTAGGGGCTCACCCATGCCCATCATCACGACATTCGAGATAACCCGTTCATCGCGATTCAAGTGCTTGCGCAAAAAATGTTCTGCAAACCACAATTGCGCAATGATTTCACCGGCTCTAAGGTTCCGGCTAAAGCCCTGGTGCCCGGTCGAACAAAACCGGCAACCCATGGCACACCCGGCCTGAGACGAAATACACAGGGTGCCGCGGTCATCTTCAGGAATAAAAACGGCTTCGACCGCATCGCCGGCACCGACGTCAAACAACCATTTGATGGTGCCGTCAGATGAAATGTGCTGCGACATAAGGTCGGGCGCTCTGACCTGAGCACAAGCTTTCAGCTTCTCGCGCAAGGACTTGGCAAGATCGCTCATGTCATCAAAGTTGAAGGCGCCTTTTTGATGGATCCAGCGAAATAACTGGACGGCGCGAAAGCGCTTCTCGCCCAGCCGTTCGCAAAAAGCAGCCAACCCGTCGAGGTCGTAATCAAGAAGATTGGCCGTCATTGACTGATTTACCGGGTGTAGACATTCATGCCGGGAAAGAAAAACGCGATCTCTACCGCGGCGGTCTCTGCGGCGTCAGAGCCATGCACCGCATTGGCATCAATACTGTCAGCAAAGTCAGCGCGAATGGTGCCAGGCGCGGCCTTTTTGGGGTCTGTCGCACCCATCAGATCACGGTTTTTCAGAACCGCATTCTCGCCTTCCAGCGCCTGAATCATGACGGGGCCAGAGATCATGAAGTCAACCAGATCCTTGAAGAAGGGACGATCTTTGTGCACCGCGTAAAACGCTTGTGCCTCACGAACCGACAAATGAGCCATTTTGGCAGCGACCACTTTCAAGCCAGCAGCCTCAAAACGGGCGTAGATCTGACCGATGACATTTTTGGCCACGGCGTCGGGTTTGATGATGGAAAGCGTACGTTCGATTGTCATGAATTTTTCCTGAATTAAAGTTGCAATTGTGCCCACCGGGCAAAGCTACGCATTTTAGCCTAGCGATCGCGGCCCCCACGGCGTTGACCGCCGCCCGAACCATTGCCGCCGCCCCGTTGCCCCGTATCCTGACGTTGGCGCGTAAAACTATCGGCACCGATATAGCCAAAGGCGGTTTTCATCGGGTCTGGTTGATTAGCAGTAGCTGGTCGGTCAGTGCCCTGCCCTTGTTTATTTCGAGACTGGCCCGAGCCTTGCGAAAGACCTGCACCACTCCTGGATGAGCCGCCCGCTGGCGCGTTGCGTTGGCCGCTTCCAGAACTTCGCGGTCCATTGCCCCGGGTGCCCCGGCGCCTGTTTCTTGATCCCGGGCCCTGCTCGGCGCCCTGCCGGCGCGAAGCGTCTTCGCTGCCGTCAGCCGCCTCATTTCCCTGCGCACTGGAACTGCGCGGCCCTGCGGCCTGCATCAACGACTTGATGTCACCCTCATCGAGTTCCATCCATGCGCCCCGTTTGAGACCACGGGGAAGCATCATGGCGCCATAACGAATTCGGATCAATCGGCTCACCGCGTGCCCGACCGCTTCAAACATGCGGCGCACCTCGCGGTTTCGGCCCTCGGCGATGGTGACCCGGTACCAACAGTTCGCACCCTCGCCGCCGCCTGCCTCAATCGAGCCAAATTGGGCAACGCCGTCATCCAACTTGACACCGTCAAGCAAGCGCTGCTTCTCCTCCTTGTTCAAGGCTCCCAGCACTCGTACCGCGTATTCCCGCTCCAAGCCGAAACGGGGGTGCATCAGGTTGTTGGCCAATTCCCCAGAACTGGTGAACAACAACAAGCCTTCAGTGTTCAGGTCAAGCCGCCCCACCGATTGCCACTTGCCTTGAAACAGCTTGGGTAAGCGGCGAAACACAGTCGGGCGATTCTGTGGGTCATCATGGGTGACGACTTCACCGATCGGCTTGTGGTACGCGATGACCCGTGCGGGCGGTGCATCGATTCGAACCCTGATAGGCTTGCCATTGACCTTCACGTGATCGCCAAACTGAATGCGCTGTCCAATATGCGCTGGTTCATTGTTAACGGAAATTCGCCCTTCCATGATCAATTGCTCCATTTCCAGTCGCGAGCCCATCCCGGCCTGGGCCAGGACTTTGTGCAACTTGGGCGTTTCAGCCATGGGCGCCAGCACCCGCTTGATGCCGATAGGGTCCGTACCTTCTTCATCGGCGTCAAATTGGCCCGACACCACGTCTTCAAAACGATTGGCAGTGGCCACCGGCGCTGGTTTCTTTGTGCCTACCGAAGCCACCTGCGGTTCGGGTTCAGATCTTGATTCCTGGTCGATGTTCATCTCAACCGTTGCAGCGATATTGACTTGCGCTTTCGATGTTTCGATTTCTTGATGCGCATCCGTTTTGGGGTCAGTCGGCTTGTCAGAGCTGTCTGCAGTCATGGTTCTGTCCTGTTCAAAATAAATAATTCATTGTGCGTGTTGGCGCCGCCTGTTGTGACGCCAGGCAACGCACCCGCTTCGTCCGTCACGCCCTGGACAAACGCCGGCGGCATATCCAGCTCCGTTTGCACGCCAGATTCGCGCGACTCAAGCGCTTCCATCACGTGGGTGCGTTGCTCCGGCGAATCAAGCAAGGGCAGCTGATCAAGAGATGCCAGCCCCAGATCATCGAGAAAGTGTTTCGTCGTCGCAAAAAGTGCGGGTCGCCCAACGGTCTCGCGGTGGCCAATGACCTCAATCCAGCCCCTGTCTTCAAGCTGTTTAATCAGCAAAGAATTAACCGTGACACCGCGCACGTCTTCAATATCGCCGCGTGTTACCGGTTGCCGATAGGCAATGATGGCCAGCGTTTCGAGCGTGGCACGGGTGTAACGCGGCGGTTTTTCCGGGTGCAGCCGGTCCAGATACTCCCGCATTTCCGGCCGACTTTGAAAACGCCAGCCGCTTGCCACGTTGACCAGTTCAACCCCGCGCTGAGCCCAGTCCTGCTGAAGCTCTTGCAACAAAACCTTGAGCGTGTCCAAGCCCAGACGATCGTCAAACAGCACCCGCATATCGCGTAACTGCAAAGGCTGCGACGTGCAAATCAGGGCGGTTTCCAGGATGCGCTTGGCAGCCACCGTATTCATGGTCTTGCGACTCCGGCAATAGCACTCTCAAGGTGCAGAATTAGTAGGGTTCATGGGGGCCGCAGCAGGCAGATTGACGAATCTACCGCGCATTGCCTGGCTGCTGGCCTGGGCATTGGCCTGTCACACCATCAATTTTCATTGTAACTGAGGCTCCAGTTCCGTAGAGCAATCTCCAAATCGACAGGTAATCTGGCTTGAAAGACCAGCGGCTCCAGCGTCACTGGGTGAGTCAATGCCAGGCGACAAGCATGCAACGCTTGCCGTTGCATACCCGCTACGACGCGGCCGCCATACAGCACATCCCCGACCAGCGGGTGACCCACCTGCGCCATGTGAACGCGAATTTGATGGGTTCGACCGGTATGCAAGGTGCACCGCACCCAGCAACCCTGATCGCCATTCTGAAGCAGTTGAACATCAGTCCTAGCCAGCTTGCCAGGATTCCTGGCCAGATCAACCACCGTCATGCGCAGTCGATTGCGCGGATCCCGACCAATGGGCGCATTGATTTCAATTTGACGCTGTCCCGCCCAAGGCGCGTGGGCCAAGGCGAGGTACTGGCGACTGACCTCACGGGCCGCAATGGATCGGATCAAGGCGTCCATCACCGCACGAGTTCGGGCCACCACCATCAGGCCGCTGGTGTCCTTGTCCAGCCGGTGCACGATTCCGGCGCGCGGCAAGTGCATCGCCTTTGCATCGTGAGCCAGCAGTGCGTTAAGCAGTGTTCCGCTCCAGTTGCCCGGTGCCGGATGCACCACCAACCCCGCCGGCTTGTTGATCACCAGCAAGTGTTCATCTTCAAATACCACCGTCAACGCCATGGCTTCTGGCTTGAACGCCTGGCTCTGGAGCGTAGGTCGCAATTCAATCGTTCCGACGTCTGCTGCCTTGACCCGGGTTGACGGCTTGTTCATCACCCGACCATTGACAGTGACGCCCTCCAGATCAATCAACTGCTGCAAGTAACTGCGCGAAAACTCTGGCACCAACTCAACCAGCGCTCGATCCAGGCGCTGCCCATGCTGGGCAGTGCCAAAGACCAGTTGACGCAACTCGACGTCTGGGCCGGTGTCGGCTCGATCTTCGGGCTCCCCGCTATCGAGCCCGCCCGATATAATCAATTCGGTCATTTTCAAGAAAGTTATACCTCATGCTTCGAGCTAAATTATCGGTGGTCTGCGCTTGCTTACTGGCAAGTGCGGTTTTACTGCTGTCTGGGTGTTCATCCACCCCGACGGATCAGACGGCTGACTGGAGTCCCAACAAGATCTACGCCGAAGCCAAGGACGAATTAAGTTCAGGCGGCTATGACAAGGCCATCGTGCTGTTTGAGAAGCTTGAAGGGCGTGCCGCCGGAACACCATTGGCACAACAGGCGCAACTGGACAAAGCCTATGCGCAGTACAAGTCTGGCGAATCCGCACAAGCCCTGGCCACGCTGGATCGTTTCATGAAGCTGCATCCGGCAAGCCCGGCACTTGATTACGCACTGTACCTGCGGGGAATCATCAATTTTAATGACGACCTGGGCATGTTCTCCGCCGTGACGCGGCAGGATCTGTCAGAGCGCGACCAGAAGGCATCGAAAGAATCATTTGAGTCTTTCAAGGAACTGGTGACGCGCTTTCCACAATCTCGCTACGCGCCAGACGCCAGTCAGCGCATGACCTACATTGTGAACTCGTTGGCCCAGTACGAGGTGCATGTGGCGCGCTATTACTATGCCCGCGGCGCCTACGTGGCAGCCATCAACCGGGCGCAAGTCGCCGTAACGGACTACCAGGGTGTACCGGCCGTCGAAGAAGCCCTGTTCATCATCGTCAAGTCCTATGACGCACTGGGCATGACGCAACTGAGGGACGATGCCCAACGGGTGCTGGTCAAGAACTATCCCCAGACCGAATACCTGAGCCGCGGCTTTAAAGCCAACACGGATCCTTGGTGGAAGGTCTGGTAGGCGACCCCAGTGCCGCAAGCACCTCAGCCAGTTCTTCTTCTGAACTGATTTGTCGCATCAAAGGCAAGACTGACAGCAGTTTTTTGCCGTAGCCCATCAGCGTCAAGCGGGTATCGCACACCACCAAAATGCCGCGATCAGATTCGCGTCGAATCAGGCGACCCGCACCCTGCTTCAGGGCCATGGCCGCCTCAGGCAAGGCGTAGTCTTTGAACACGCTGCGACCAGCGGCCAGCAGTTGCCGCGAGCGCGCCTGCACCAGTGGATCGGCGGGCGGCGCAAAAGGCAGCTTGTCGATGACCACCATTTGTAGGGCGTCGCCCGGCACATCAACGCCCTCCCAAAAAGACGCCGATGCCACCAGGATACAGCCCGGCCCACCGCCTTGGTCGCCCTGGCGAAAGCGTTGCATCAGTTCGCGCTTCGGTTGCTGTCCCTGCACCAGGATCGCCAAAGACCCCGACTCGGCAAAATGACGCTGCAATGCCGCGCTCACCGACTGCAGTGCGCGCAGGGTCGTTGTCAAGACCAGTGTGCGCCCGCCAATGACAGAGGCCGAGCGCGCTACAAAATCAGCCACTTGCGCACTGTGCCCGGACTCACTGGGTTTCGGGAAATGCCGTGGCACATACAGTGCCGCCTGCTCGGCATAGTTGAACGGACTGCCGATTTTCAGAATTTCACTATCAAGCAAACCACAGGGCTCGGTGAACCAACTCAACTGGGCATCTGCACCCAAGGTGGCGGACGTAAAGATCCAGGCACGGCGCAATGCATCTTCGGCTTTCGACTTGATCAGTCGCGTCTGAACGGTGTCAGCAATATCCAAGGGTGACTCGACCAGGCTGAGTTGCACCCCAACATCGAGCCAGCGCACCGAGTCCGAGGCACAGCCGTCTGAGAAGAAGGCCAGCTTTTCAATAAAGACACCTGCCCTCTCGCTCAAGCGAATGAGATCGGGTGCGATCGCGCTCACCGTGTCGAGCGCCCGCACGACCCGGTCACACACCGCCTGCAACCCGGCAAGAGCGTCCTGCCAGGCAAATTCATCCACCAAGTCCGGCGCCACGCCGACCCAGCGCAGCTTGGCGCCCGGGCTGGATTGGCCCACGACCAGTCGCAGATCACGCGCGGCGTGCTCGGTATCGAAGGCCAGGGTCTGCCAGTCTTGCAGGCCGCGCGCATGCTGCAGTCCATGCAGCAGCAGATCGCGGCCAAAGTCCAACAACTGCCCGGTCGTTAACTGCCGACCCAGAAACTGCACGCCGGTTTCGTTGAGTTGATGCGCTTCATCAAAAATAACGGTCTGCACCGACGGCAGCAGCTCCGCCATCCCCGACTCGCGAATCGCCAAATCGGCAAAAAACAGATGGTGGTTGACAACGACCACATCGGCAGTCAAGGCTTCGCGTCGCGCCTGATTGACGTGACAGCCCCGAAATTTCGGGCATTGCGAGCCCAGGCAGTTGTCACGCGATGAGGTCACCAACGCAATCACAGGCGAACGCTCATCCAAGCCGGGCAATTCCGCCAGATCACCAGTGCGCGTCAACTGGGCCCACGTCTCGATCTTGGCCAAGGTCCGCGCCATTACACGATCTGTTGGACTGGCGTCGCGGCGTGCCACGGCCAGGCGATGCAGACACAAATAACTGCCCCGGCCTTTCAGCAGCGCGGTGCGCACCGGCAAGCCCAAGGCTTTCATCAAACGCGGAAGATCGCGACCAAACAACTGATCCTGCAAGGCCTTGGTGGCGGTTGACAGCAGCACCTGGGTGCCACTCAACAACGCAGGCACCAGATACGCGAAGGTCTTGCCAATGCCGGTACCCGCCTCGACCACCAGCACCCCACCGTCTTCGATGGTTCGAGCAACCGCCACGGCCATGTCGGTCTGACCTTCCCGTGGCCTGAACTCCTCAACCGTGCGTGACAACAGACCGCCGGGGGCAAAGGTCTCACGGGTCAGGTTTTGCAGATTCATGGTGAGAACAATCAGGGCAAGGGCAGGCCTGATAATACCGGTCTAATAAAAATCTCCGGGGATATCTTCTTTTTGATCGTTCACCATGCCCAAAGGCTACCGTCTCACCGCTTCAACCGGCATCCACAAGGGGGACCGGGACTACCAGCAAGACCAGGTTCTGTTGCTGAGCCACCCTCGGGTCAGTGGCTGCGTGCTGGCCGTTCTGGCGGACGGCATGGGCGGGCGCAGCGGCGGGCGCAAGGCCTCCGATCAGGTCATGATGACTGCCCGCCAATTGTTCGAGCGTTACGCACCCGAAACCGACGATGCCGTCGCCGCGTTGAAGCAATTGGTACAGGAAGCCCATACTGTCATTCGCTTGACCGCGGTGTCGTCGGAGGAAGAACCGCACAGCACGATTGCGGCCTTTCTGATCAATCCGGGGGGTGACTGCTATTGGGTGCATGCGGGCGACTCACGCATTTACCACTACCGCGGAGCGAAGCTGATCAAGCGCACGCTGGACCACTCCTATGTGCAGGCGCTGGTCGAGCGGGGCGAACTCACAGAGGAGCAAGCAATTGTCCATCCTCAATCCAACATCTTGTTAGGCTGCCTGGGAACTGAAAGCGACCCCCCGATCAGCACCCACTTTATCAGCCAACTGCACGCAGGCGATATTTTGATGGCCTGCAGCGATGGCGTCTGGCACTACTTCACCAGTGATGAGATCGGCTCCATTCTCTCGAGCCTGTCGGCGCGGGAAGCCACCGAATTCTTGATCGAGAAAGCGCGCTCGCGCGGTCATGGCGGCGGCGACAATCTGTCTTTGGTGGTGGTCAAGCTCGAGCCCTTGGGGAGTTGACTCCCTGGGACGGATGGAGGCAGAAACGGCTCAAAACCGAAGCGTGCTCAGGTCAAGCAGGTGTCGACCAGACGACGTTCGAGCGCCAGGAATTCCGAAGACTGCATTTCATTCAGGCGCGACACCGTGCGCGGAAATTCATTCAGCAGTGCCCCTTCCACATAAAGCTCGTGCGGTGGCACCGCGGCTGACATGATCAGCTTGACGCGCCGGTCATAGAGCACATCGACCAGCCAAGTGAAACGCCGCGCCTCGGCCGCCATGCGCGGTGGCATCTGCGGCACATCACTCAGTAGAACCGTGTGAAAGCGGCTGGCAATCTCCAGATAGTCGTTCTGGGAGCGCGGACCACCACACAAAGTCTTGAAGTCAAACCAGACCAAGCCACCCGCCTTGCGCCGGGCCTGAATCTGCCGCGCCTCAATTTGCAGCATGGGCGGCTCATCCGGCATTTCCGCCAGTCGCTCAAAGGCATCCGTCATGGCCGCATCAGCGCGCGCACCGAGTGGTACATGGTAGCAATCGAGTTGCTCCAGCATCAGGTGACGGTAATCGACGCCGTTGTCCACATTGACCACTTCGAGCTGCTGTTTGAGCAAGGCAATCGCGGGCAGAATGCGCTCGCGGTGCAGGCCATTGGGGTACAGGTCATCCGGTTTGAAATTGGAAGTCGTCACGAAGCCCACGCCGTTGCTGAACAGGGCCGCCAACAGCCGGTGCAGGATCATGGCGTCGGTGATGTCGGCAATGTGAAATTCGTCAAAACAGATCAATCGATATTTCTTGGCCATGCGCTGGGCCAGCACATCCAGTGGGTTAGCCGTTCCCCGGATCTCGGCGAGTTCACGATGCACTTCCCGCATGAATTCATGGAAATGCAGGCGGGTCTTGCGCTTGAGCGGCACCGCATTGAAAAAGCAGTCCATCAGGAAACTCTTTCCCCGCCCAACCCCACCGTACAGATAAACGCCGCGCGGAATGGCGGGACGGTGAATCAGTTTCTTGAGCGAGTTGGAGCGCTGCGCCCGAAAGGCGGCCCACTCACGGGCACAGCGTCCCAGCGCTTCGACCGCGCGCCACTGCGCTGGGTCAGCGCTGTAGCCGCGGGCGGCGATCTCGGCTTGGTAGGCTTGCTTGACAGTCACGGACTCAATCCAAAATCGCTACTATTTATATAGCTGATTAGGCATATAGGACGTGGGCTAGAAGTCAATTTCTTATAAATTTAGAAATTCAGCGTCCGTTTGGCAACCGCCAGCGCAGCCTCTTTCGTGGATTCGCTCAAGGTCGGGTGGGCGTGGCAAATGCGAGCAATGTCTTCGCTGCTGGCGCGAAATTCCATCGCCACCACACACTCGGCAATCAACTCGCTGGCCATCGGGCCGACGATGTGCACGCCCAGAATCTCGTCGGTCGTGGCATCAGCGAGCATCTTGACCATGCCGGCGGTGTCGCCCAGCGCACGGGCGCGGCCATTGGCCAGGAACGGGAAGGTGCCCGCCTTGTACGCCACACCGTCGGCTTTGAGCTGCTGTTCGGTGCGCCCCACCCAGGCGATCTCCGGGCTGGTGTAGATCACCCACGGAATGGTGTTGAAATTGACATGGCCATGCTGACCGGCGATGCGCTCAGCCACCGCCACGCCTTCTTCCTCGGCCTTGTGCGCCAACATCGGGCCGCGCACCACATCGCCCACCGCCCATACGCCAGGCAGGTTCGTGCGGCAATCGCCGTCGACCACGATGGCACCGCGCTCGTCGAGCTGCAGGCCCACTGCTTGCGGGTTCAAGCCCACGGTGTTGGGGACGCGGCCAATCGAGACGATCAGCTTGTCCACGTCGAGTTTCTGTGCTTCGCCCTTGGCATTGGTCCAGGCGACGCTGACCCCTTTTTTACCCACTTTGACTTCGCCAACGGTCACGCCCAGCTCGATTTTGAGGCCTTGCTTGACGAACGCTTTGTGTGCTTCCTTGGCAATCTGCTCATCGACCGCGCCCAGAAAAGTCGGCAACCCTTCCAGAATGGTCACTTCAGAGCCCAAGCGGCGCCACACGGATCCCATTTCCAGACCGATCACGCCCGAGCCGATCAAGCCCAGTTTCTTCGGCACGGCCGTCATGGCCAGCGCACCGTCGTTGGACAGGACCTGGGTTTCGTCAAACGGCGCACCCGGCAACGCCCGGGCGGTGGAACCCGTGGCCACAATCACGTGCTGAGCCACCAGCGTTTCTTCGGCAGCCCCTGCCACCTTGATCTCGTAGCCGCCCTCCACTGCTTTCACAAACGACGCACGCCCATGGAAGAAGCTGACCTTGTTCTTCTTGAACAGGTACAAGATGCCATCGTTGTTCTGCTTGACCACGGCATCCTTGCGCGCCACCATCTTGGCGCTGTCCATGCTCAGGCCCTTGACGCTGATGCCATGGTCGGCAAAGTGGTGGCCGGCGTGCTCAAAGTGTTCCGAGGACTGCAGCAGCGCTTTGGACGGAATACAGCCGGTGTTGGTGCAAGTGCCCCCCAGCGCCGGGCCGCCCACCTTGTTTTTCCACTCATCCACACAAGCCACATTCTTGCCCAGTTGCGCCGCACGGATCGCCGCGATATAGCCGCCAGGGCCGCCGCCAATAACGATCACATCAAATTGCTTGCTCATTTTTTACTTTCTAACTTCCATGACTAAGCGCCACGCTGATGAATGAAATGGCCCAAGAACGCCTAGCGGCGTGCGTTGGGTGTCTGATGCAGCGAAGTCAAGGAGGAGGCTTGGGCGAAGCACAAGCCGGGGGACATTCGCGGAGTCAGATACCCAATGCGCGCTGCGGGTTAAATCGGACTGATTGACCAAGACGAATTGGTTTTTTAGATGTCAAAGAGCAAACGCGCCGGATCTTCCAGCGCTTCCTTCATGGCCACCAGTCCCAGCACTGCTTCTCGGCCGTCGATGATGCGGTGGTCATAGCTCATGGCAAAGTAGTTCATCGGGCGCACCACCACCTGGCCGTTTTCGACCATGGCACGGTCCTTGGTGGCGTGCACCCCGAGGATGGCCGACTGTGGTGGGTTGATGATGGGTGTGGACATCATCGAGCCAAAGGTGCCGCCGTTGCTGATCGAGAAGGTGCCGCCGGTCATCTCTTCCATGCCCAGCTTGCCGTCTCTCGCCTTGGCGCCGTACTCGGCGATCTTCTTCTCGATATCGGCAAAGCTCATTTGGTCTGCATTGCGCAAAATAGGCACCACCAAACCGCGCGGTGAACCCACGGCAATACCAATGTCAAAAAAGCCGTGGTAGACGATGTCAGTGCCATCGACCGAAGCATTGAGCATCGGGAATTTCTTGAGCGCATGCACCGCCGCCTTGACGAAAAAGCTCATGAAGCCGAGCTTGACGCCATGCTCTTTTTCGAAGCGCTCCTGCATGCGCTTGCGCATGTCCATCACCGGGGCCATGTTGATTTCGTTAAAGGTCGTCAGGATCGCGTTGGTGGACTGCGACTGTAAGAGCCGCTCGGCCACACGGGCGCGCAAGCGGCTCATGGGCACGCGCTGCTCCGGGCGCTCGCCCAGATTCACGGCTGGTGCCGCGACTTGAGGCAATAAAGTGGCAGCAGCCCTCGCCGGCATTGCAGGAGCAGCTACTGATTTTGGAGCACTCAAAGAAGCCAGAACATCGCCTTTGGTGACGCGGCCATCCCTGCCCGAGCCGGCTACCGAGCCAGCAGCGAGCTGGTTGTCCGCCATCAGCTTGGCCGCCGCGGGCATCGGTACGCCGGCCATCGCACCACCGGTCGCCACTGCAGCAGACGCAGTGGCCACCGGTGCCGCCACGGCCGCCGCAGTGGCAGCGGGTGCCACCGCCGCACCCGCCTTGGCTTCGGTGTCGATGCGGGCAATCAGCTGCTCAGCAGCCACCGTGCCGCCGTCAGCCACCAAGATCTCAACAATCACGCCGGCCGAGGGCGCCGGCACTTCGAGCACCACCTTGTCGGTTTCGATGTCAATCAGGATCTCATCGACGGCGACCGCGTCGCCCACTTTCTTCTTCCACTGCAGCATGGTGGCCTCGGCCACGGATTCAGATAACTGCGGAACTTTTACTTCTACGATAGCCATGGTATTTCTTTCGTTATTTGGTCAGGACTGTGCCTTTGAGCTTGGCAAAGGCGCCTTCAACCAGCGCTTTTTGCTGCTCCTGGTGCAAGTGGGCGTAACCCACGGCAGGGGACGCCGATGCGGCACGGCCCGAGTAACCGCGCTTTTGCCCGTCGAACATGTTTTCATAGATGTAGTGCTGCACAAAGAACCAGGCGCCCTGGTTTTGCGGCTCATCCTGGCACCACACGATCTCAGTGGCATTGGGGTATTTTTTCAGCTCGGTCGCAAAAGCTTTGTGCGGGAACGGATACAACTGCTCAACGCGAATGATCGCCACGTCGTCGGCAGCGAGTTCCTCGCGCTTTTTGACCAGGTCGTAATAGACCTTGCCCGAACAGGCCACCATGCGTTTGACCTTGTCGGCTTTCAACGCCTTTTGCTCCGGAATGATGGTCTGAAAGCCGCCCTTGGTGAATTCCGACAAGGGTGAGGCCGCATCCTTGGCGCGCAACAGCGACTTGGGCGTCAGAATAATCAGCGGCTTGCGAATGTTGCGCACCATCTGGCGGCGCAAGATGTGGAAAATCTGGCTCGCCGTGGTGGGTTGCACCACCTGCATGTTGGTGTCGGCACTGAGCTGCATGAAGCGCTCCAGCCGCGCCGAACTGTGCTCGGGCCCCTGGCCTTCATAGCCGTGCGGCAGCATCAGGGTGATGCCGTTGACACGGCCCCACTTGACCTCGCCGGAGGCGATGAACTGGTCGATCACCACCTGCGCGCCATTGGCGAAGTCGCCAAACTGGGCTTCCCAAATCACCAGGGTATTGGGTTCGTTTGACGCGTAGCCATACTCGAACGCCAGCACCGCCTCTTCCGACAGGATCGAGTCGATGACGACAAACGGGGCCTGATTCTCGGTCACATTTTGCAAAGGTATGTAGGTGCCTACATCCCACTTTTCACGATTCTGGTCGTGAATCACCGAATGCCGATGGGTGAAGGTGCCGCGGCCGCAATCCTCGCCGCTCAGGCGCACTGGGTAACCGCTGGCCACGAGCGAAGCAAAAGCCATGTGCTCGCCCATGCCCCAGTCCACCGGCAGATCGCCACGGCCCATGGCGGCGCGATCGTCGTAGACTTTTTTGACCAGGTTGTGCGCCGTCACGCTGGCGGGAATGGTGGTAATCTTTTCTGCCAGACGCTTCCATTCGCCCAGGGGAATCGCCGTGTCGGCGGCATCGGTCCATTTCTGGTTGATGAAGGGCGTCCAATCAACCGCGTATTTGCTCTTGAAGTTGGTCAGTACCGGGTCCACCGTGTGTTTGCCCGCGTCCATGGCCGCGCGAAAGGCTTTTGCCATGTCATCGCCGAGCGTGGCGCCCAAGCCTTGCGCTGCCAGCTTGGCGGCATACAGGCTGCGCGTGCCGGGGTGGGCGGCAATTTTCTTGTACATCAGGGGCTGCGTCAGCGCGGGCGTGTCCTGCTCGTTGTGACCGAGCTTGCGGAAACAGATGATGTCTACCACCACGTCTTTGCGGAACTCCAGCCGGAACTCCAGCGCCAACTGGGTGGCCAGCACCACCGCTTCGGGGTCGTCGCCATTGACATGCAACACCGGCGCTTCGATCATCTTGATCACATCAGTGCAATAGAGCGTCGAGCGGCTGTCGCGCGGATCGCTGGTGGTGAAACCAATCTGGTTGTTGATGATGATATGAACGGTGCCGCCGGTGGAGTAGCCCCGGGTTTCAGACAGCGCAAAAGTCTCCATGTTCACGCCCTGACCGGCGAAGGCCGCATCGCCATGCACCAGCACCGGCAACACCTGCTTGCCGTGCGGGTCGGCGCGGCGATCCATGCGGGCGCGCACCGAGCCCTCCACCACCGGGTTGACGATTTCCAGATGCGAGGGATTGAACGCCAGACTCAGGTGCACGGGCCCACCCGCTGTGGTGACGTCAGAGCTGAAGCCCTGGTGGTATTTGACGTCGCCGCTGGTCAACTCTTCGGGCGCCGTATGGTCGAACTCGGCAAACAATTCGGCAGGCATTTTGCCCAGAGAATTGACCAACACGTTCAGCCGACCCCGGTGCGCCATGCCAATCACAATTTCCTGAATGCCTTTGACGCCGGCTGACTGAATCAATTCGTCCATGGAGGCGATAAAGCTCTCGGCACCTTCAAGCGAAAAGCGCTTTTGGCCGACATACTTGGTGTGCAAAAAGCGCTCCAGGCCTTCGGCGGCGGTGAGCCGGTCCAGAATGTGCTTTTGTTGCTCTGCTGAGAAGCTCGGCTTGGAGCGAATGCTCTCGAGCTTCAGTTGCCACCAGCGCTTGTGGTTCTGGTCGGTGGTGTGCATGAATTGCACACCAATGGTGCCGCAATAGGTCTGGCGCAAGGCGTTCATCAGCTCGCGCAAGCTCATGCGGTCTTTGCCAAAGAAGGTATTGCTGGTGTCAAACACCGCTTCCTGATCGGCGTCACTGAAGCCGTAGGACGAGGGTTCCAACTCTGGGATCGCGACGCGCTCGGCGCGCTTCAAGGGGTCCAGATCAGCCCAACTCACGCCGACGTTGCGGTGAGCCGCAATCAGCTGCTGCACCGCGGTGCGCTTGCGCCCCATTTCAGCGTCGACGCTGGCCACCACCACCTTGGTGCCGCCCTGCTTGGCTCGCTCGGCAAAGGCATTGATGACCGGCAGGTGGGGCACGTCCTTGGCTTGGCTGCCGTCAGAGGCAGGCACATGCTGCAAGGCATCGAAATAATCTCGCCAGCTGTCCGGTACACCGCCAGGGTTGGCCAGGTAGTTTTCGTACATCTCTTCGACATACGGCGCGTTGCCACCAAATAGAAAGGTGTTGGACTGATAGGCCTGATAGACCGACGATGCCGAACTTGTCCCTTGAGACGTTGTTTCACTCATATTGCGCTGACCTCCGTTTCCCTGAGGGAAACATGAGCTGGTTAAAGCTGTGTTTTGAAAACCTTCCGCGTCACGGCTTGACCGTTTGGCGGATGCGACTGTGGCTGGAAGGGCCCTGTGACAAGGCGCGATTGTGCCACCGCTAAATAATTGGCGTCAGCACAAGGCTATTGGTCGCTGACCCGCAAGCCGGTTTACTCTGTCACCAAATCCTTGATCTGTTGCAACGCCGCCGGGTCTTCCATGGTGGTCAGGTCGCCCGGGTCGCGCCCTTCGCACACCGCCTGAATGGCACGGCGCAGGCACTTGCCGCTGCGGGTCTTGGGCAGCACGGTGATAAAGCGCACGCGCGCTGGCCGCGCCACCGCGCCCAGGTCACCATCCACAAGCTTCATGATCTCGGCTTCTAACTTCAGACGCCCTGCCTCATCGGCCACTTGGCTCGTATCCTTGACCACCGCAAACGCCATCGCGACCTGGCCCTTGAGCTGATCGGCCACGCCGACCACGGCCACTTCGGCAATGCTGGGGTGGGCCGAGATGCTTTCTTCGATCTCGCGCGTGCCCAAGCGGTGCCCGGCGACGTTGATCACGTCGTCAGTGCGGCCCAGGATGAAATAGTAGCCTTGCTCATCGCGAATGCCCCAGTCAAAAGTGCTGTAGACCATTTTGCCGGGGATGGTGGTCCAGTAGGTGCTGACGAAGCGCGCATCGTCGCCCCACACGGTTTGCAGACAGCCCGGTGGCAACGGGCCTTCAATCGCGACCACCCCCTTCTGGTTGGCGCCCTTGAGCTCTTCGCCGGTGTTTTCATCGAGCAGTTTGACGTTGTAGCCGTAGACCGCCTTGCCGGGTGAGCCGAACTTGGTGGGCGAATCATCCACGCCTTTGCAAATACTAAGGATCGGCCAACCGGTCTCGGTCTGCCAGTAGTTGTCAACAATGGGGCGCCCCAAGCCCTCGGCGATCCATTGCGCGGTGGTTTGATCGAGCGGTTCGCCGGCCAAAAATAGCGCTCGCAGCGACGACAAGTCGTATTTTTTCAGCAGCGCCGGGTCCTGCTTCTTCAGCACGCGAATGGCGGTGGGCGCGCTGAACATCACCGTGACCTTGTATTTTTCGACCAGACTCCACCAAATGCCGCCGTCCGGGCGGATCGGCAAACCCTCGTACATGATGGTCGCCATACCGGCAATCAGGGGGCCGTAAATGATGTAGCTGTGGCCCACGACCCAGCCGATGTCGCTGGTGGAGAAATAGGTTTCACCGGCATTGCCGCAGTAAATATGTTTCATGCTGGCGGCCAGCGCCACCGCGTAACCGCCGGTGTCGCGCTGCACGCCTTTGGGCTTGCCGGTGGTGCCACTGGTGTAAAGCGTGTAGCTCGGGTGCGTTGAATCCACCCATTTGCAATCCACCACGGTGTTCATGTGTTTTTGCCGCAGCGCCGCCCACAGATGGTCACGACTCGCTACCAGATTCATAGGCACAAGGCCGCGATCGACCAACAGCACGGCTTGTGGCTTGTGGCTGGACAGGCGAATCGCTTCATCAAGCAAGGGTTTGTAGGCCACCGCCTTGCCGCCGCGCGAACCGGCATCGGCACTGATGATCACTGTGGGCGTGGCGTCTTCAATACGAGACGCGAGAGAACCCGAGGCGAAGCCGCCAAACACCACCGAGTGAATCGCACCGATGCGCGCGCAGGCCAGCATGGCAAACGCAGCCTCGGCAACCATCGGCATGTAGATCAGCACCCGGTCGCTCTTTTGCACCCCCAATTCCTGGAGCACCGCCGCCATGCGCTGCACCTCGGCATGCAGTTCACGGAACGAATAGACCTTTTCCTGGTTGGTCTCGGTCGAAACAAAAATAAGTGCAGCCTGCTGCGCCCGGTCTGCTAGGTGACGATCCACCGCGTTGTGGCACAAATTGGTGGAGCCACCGACGAACCATTTGGCAAAAGGCGGGTTGCTGTAGTCGCAAATTTGCGTTGGCTGGGTTTTCCAGTCAACCAATTGGGCTTGTTCGCCCCAAAAAGCGTCACGGTCTTCGAGGGAGCGGCGGTGAAATTCGGCATAGTTTGTCATTGTTTGTCTCCAGGGGTCTTAAAACTGAATTCATAATTATGAACTTTGAACTTGCTACAAACTGACTTTCTGCACCAGCATCGACGCGCCAATTTGCCCCGCGCCAGTTGTCGGCACCGCTGGCATTGGATTAGGACTTACGCAAAATTGACCCAGCTAGACGTTCCGACGCAGACAGTACAGGCGTACGGCAAGGAGGAACAACGACGCTGGGGCGGTTTTGCGCAAGTCCTATGGATAATGGGCCCCATGATTACCGTACACCACCTTGAAACCTCCCGTTCACAGCGCGTGCTGTGGTTGCTTGAAGAATTGGGTGTGCCCTACAAGCTCAAGCTCTACCAGCGTGATCCCAAAACCAAACTGGCGCCTGCCGCACTGAAAGCGATTCACCCATTGGGCAAGTCGCCCGTCATCACTGATGGCGCTGAAACCGTGGCCGAGTCGGGCGCCATCCTTGAGTATCTGGTCGAACGCTACGGCGCGCAGGGCACAGGCGAGTTGGCGCACTTGCAACCCGCCACGAACACCCCCGAGCACCGCCAGTCACGTTTTTGGATGCACTACGCTGAAGGCTCGTTCATGAACTGGATGGTCATGAAACTGGTGTTCGTGACGATTCCAACCCAGCCCATGCCCTTTTTTGTTCGACCGATTGCGCGCCAGTTGTGCGCGCAAGTGCAGGCCAAGCTGATCGACCCCAATATTGAAACGGCCTTGGCATTTATGGAAACGCACTTGGGTCGCCATGTCTGGTTTGCGGGTGAACACCTCAGCATCGCCGACTTCCAAATGAGTTTTGCGGTTGAAGCCGCACTCGCGCGAGGCGGCGAAGCGGCGCGCTTTGCGCACCTGGCCGCTTACAGGGCGCGTATGCAGGCGCGGCCAGCTTATCAGCGCGCCTTGGCCAAGGGTGGACCTGTGCTGATGTCCTGATACTTGCCATTTGCGACCCTGCGCCACAATCAACGCATGAAATTAAATCGTACAAACGCGCTCTGGGCAGGCGCATTTCTTGTGATTGCTCTGGCCGTTCTGGTTGTTGCCCAACGCGGGCAAGCGGTTGAAGTTGCGGTGGTCACCCAAGGCAAGATGCAGCAGTCGGTGGTCACTAGCGGGCGCATTGTTGACATCAACCGCACTGACCTTGCCAGCCAAAGCACTGCCCGCATCGAACGCATCAGCGTGCGTGAAGGTGACCAGGTTCAAGCCGGCCAGATTCTGGTGCAGCTACGCGCCGATGAAGCACAGGCCGCCCTGGCTCAAGCCAATGCATCGGTGCAAGAGGCGCAAGCGCGGGTGCGCCAGATTCAAACCGTGCAAGGCCCCGTCAGCACCCAGCAACTGGCGCAAGCACGCGCCGCCAACCTGCAGGCGCAAAGGGAACTTGGCCGCACACAAGATTTGCTGCGCCAGGGTTTTGTCTCGCAATCGCGCCTGGATGAAGCCCGGCGCGGGGCTGACGCAGCCAATGCCGCCCTGCTGGCCGCCAGCGCCCAGGCCCAGGGCGACACGCTAGGGGGCGCTCAACTTGCCCTGGCAAGGGCCGGACTCGACCAGGCACTGGCCGCACAGAAGGCCGCTGCGGCCCGGTTGGACCAACTGAGCCTGCGCGCACCGGCGGCTGCCACCGTCATCACCCGCGCCGCCGACCCGGGCGACACCGCGCAGCCTGGCAAAGCCATCTTGACGCTGGTGGGCGGTGGCGAAACCCGCATCCAGGCCAGTGTGGACGAGAAAAACCTTAAATTCTTGAAATTGGGGCAGACCGCCAGCGCCAGTGCCGACGCTTATCCCGAGCGGCACTTCAGCGCTGAACTCAGCTACATCGCGCCTTCAGTCGATGCGCAACGCGGCACGGTTGATTTGAAGCTGCGGGTGGCGCCAGAAGTGGACTACCTGCGCCCCGACATGACGGTGTCGGTCGAAATTGTGACCGCCCAGGTGCCCAGCGCCCTGATGCTGCCCACCGATGCGATTCGGCGTGACGACAGCGGTGCCCTGTTTGTGCTGGTCAACCAGGGCGGCCGCGCCAAAGAGGTGCGGGTGAAGTCCGGTTTGCAGGGCGTTGGCAGCACTGAGATCACCCAGGGACTGGCAGTTGGTGAGCGCGTCATTCTGCCTGCCAGCAACGTGCGCGATGGCGACCGCGTGCGCGAGCAAAGCACGCGCGCGCCTTTGACTGGCGTGCCGCCCATGCCTGGCTTCACCAGCTAGTCTCGCCATGGCGCTTCGTCTCCCCTTTGCCGCTCTGGTGTGCCTGCGCTACCTGCGCGAAGGGCGCATGCAAACCGTGCTGATCCTCGCCGGCGTCACCGGAGGCGTGGCGGTGATCATTTTCCTGACCACGCTGATCAGCCAGTTGCAGGCCTCCATCATCGACCGCACCCTGGGCAGCCAGGCGCACATTGTTTTGAAGCCGCCGCTGTTGGCTAACCGCACGCTGCTGCCACCGGGCAGCACAGCGGCTATCGTGCAGCCGCGCGCGCAGCGCCTGCGCTCGATTGACCAGTGGGAAGCCGTGGCGCAGTTGGCCAGTCAAACCAACGGTGTGCTCGCGGTCTCTCCAAAGTTGTCGGGGGCCGCGTTTGCTGCGCGGGCCGACGCCAGTCAAGCCATCACTCTGCTCGGCGTTGACGCGCAGGCCTACCAGCGCATTGTGCAAATGCCCAAGTACCTGCGCCTGGGCCGCTTTGACGTCAGTGGCGCCAACGCCGTGATCGGGGTTGAGCTGGCCAAAGACCTGGGCGTGACGGTGGGTGACAAACTGCGCCTGATCGCCATGGACGGGCGCAACGACCTGGCCACGATTGCCGGTATTTTTGACATTGGCAACCGCGACCTGAACAAGCGCTGGGTCTACACCAGCATCAAGCTGGCGCAGTCGCTGCTGGATTTGCCCGGTGGCATCACTGAAATTGATTTGCGTGTGATGGACCTGTTTCAGGCTGAAACCACCGCGCGCCAACTGGCAGCCCAGACCGGCCTGGTCGCGGACAGCTGGATGCAGACCAACGCTCAACTGCTGACGGCCCTCAATAGCCAAAGCATGTCCAACAACCTGATCCGCTTTTTTGTGACGGTGATCGTGGCCGTGGGCATTGCCAGTGTGCTGGTGGTGTCGGTGGTGCAAAAGCAGAAGGAAATCGGCATCTTGCGCGCCATGGGCGCCAGCCCGAGGCGCATCATGGCGGTCTTTCTGTTGCAGGGCGGGATTTACGGCGGCGTTGGCTCCGCCCTGGGCGTGGGCTTGTCACTGGCACTGCTGCAATTTTTTTCCAGAATTACGCGCAACGCGGACGGCTCGCTGCTCGTCAGTCCGGAGTTGGATCTGTCGGTGGTGCTGGGCGCTTGTGCCTTGGCGCTGCTGGTCGGCCTGCTGGCGGCGGCTTTGCCAGCCCGGCGCGCAGCCAGGCTCGACCCGGTACAGGCGATCCGGGTTTAGACCGCAAGCAACATGGACACCATTGTTGAACTCAAGCAGATTCGCAAGCGCTATGGCGAAGGCACACCGGTTGAAGCCGAGGTGCTGCATGGCATCGATCTGAAGATATCAGGCGGCGAGTTCGCAGCGCTCACGGGACCGTCGGGTTCGGGCAAAAGCACCCTGCTCAACATCATTGGTTTGCTGGAGCGCGCCAGCGGCGGCCAGTTGCTGATTGATGGCCGCGACACCGCCGACCTCGATGACGCAACCATCACCACCTTGCGCGGGCGCAGCATTGGTTTCATTTTTCAGTTTCACCATCTGCTGCCAGGCTTCACCGCGCTGGAAAACGTGATGATGCCGTCGATCATCGACGCCAACTGGCCCACGGCAAAGGCGCAAGACCAGGCCCTGCGCCTGCTCGATCAGGTCGGCTTAAAAGACGCGGCCTACAAACGCCCGGCGCAACTCTCGGGCGGTATGCAACAGCGCGTGGCGATCGCGCGGGCGCTGAGCTTGTCGCCCCGGCTGATCCTAGCCGATGAACCGACTGGCAACCTCGACAGCCACAGTGCCAACGACATCTTTGAATTGTTGCAAGCCGTCAACCAGCAGCAGCACTCGGCCTGCCTGATCGTGACGCATGACGCCCGGTTGGCAGCGCGTTGCCAGCGACAAATTCAGATTGAAGACGGGCAGTTGCTGGCGCAGACCAGTTGACTCGCTCCAGAGGTCGTTTTGCAACTAATATCAAATCAATAGCTGCTAACCTAATATCCACGTGGGCTAGAGCCCTATTTTATCAAATTTTGCACGGCTTTGAAGTGCGCATGCTCGGCGCTGCGCAGCCACTCAAACGCCACCATCTCGGTCGTGACCAACTCCGCGCCAGCGCCGGCCAGCCGGTCAAAGGCGGCGTCGCGGTTGCGCTCGGTGCGCGAGCCGCAGGCGTCGGTCACCACCCAGACCTCAAACTCGTCTTCGAGCAAATGCAGCGCGGTCTGCAGCAGACAGACGTGGGCTTCGCAACCGGCAATCACGATGGTGTTGCGCTCGGCGGGGTTGCCCGCTGGCTTTTGCAGATGCTTGGGCAGGCTGCGTGCGTTGCCTGCCACTGGCTTTGCCGGGGGCCGCAGCCACTCGCCCAAGCCCTCTTCCACCCCACTGAAGTGCATTTTGCTCAAGGTCTGCGCGCACAGCGCACGCAATTCGGGTGGGTTCTCACCCAATTTGGACGGATTCTGTTCGGTGCCCCAGACCGGGACCTCCAGCAAATGCGCAATTTGCGCCAGGCGCAGCGCGTTGCCCAGCACCAGCGGGGCTTCAAAAATGGCGGGCATCAGGCGCGCTTGGTAATCGACCAGCACGAGTTGGGATTGGGCGGTATCTAGCAACATGGGGATTTTTCCTTCAATAAGGGGGGCATTGTCGGGCACGGGCCAATCCAGGCGCAAGTGCGGCGCTGACAGACCCGTGGGCATACGCTTTGCGTGACTCCAGTTGCAGATGTGCGAGAAGCTTGAACCAGGCCATTACATTTTTGTTGCATGGGAGACGCAAGCGTGAACCCTGATGGCAAGCCATCGCAAACGCATCTGAGTACATTGCTATTATCGTTTTAATAGCTACAAACCTATATTCCACGTGGGCTAGAAGCCAATTTTATATAAATTTAGGGGCAAACTGAGGCGCGGTACTGCCCCGGCCCTTGCCCCTGCCAGCTCTTGAAGGCGTGATGAAAGGCCGGCGTGTCCTGAAAGCCCAGCAAATAGCCCACCTCGGCCACCGACATGGCCGTGCTGCTCAGGTAGTGGCGGGCCAAGGCATGGCGGCTGCTGTCGAGCAGCGTCTGGTAAGCCACGCCGGCCTGCGCCAAATGACGCTGCAGGCTACGGGTTGACAGGTGCAGGTCCGAGGCGACGTCGGCGAGTCTGACGGGCCCGCGCCCAAGACGGGCCGACATACTTTGACGCACCTGGGCCACGATGCCAACCTCCTGCGGATAACGCGCCAGAAGCAAGGCCTCGGCGTGCTGCTGCAAGAGAGGCAACAAAGCCTTGTTAGCCTGCGGGATTGGCCAGTCCAGAACCGAGGCCGGGAAAATAGCCCGGTTCTCGGACGCGCCCCAACGCACCTGCGCGCCGCTGGACTGTGCAATGTGCGCAGCCGTCGCGGCGTCGGTGCAATGCGCGAACGCCATTTCAAAGTCACCCAGCGGCTTGCCGACCAGCCACTGCGCACAGGTCTGAATGCCCGCGAACACCGACAGGGCCAGTGCGCCCGCAGCCCGATGGTCTGCGCAGTCATTGCGCCAGGCGTAAACCACACGGTCACCTTCCCGGCTGAAGCTGGAGCGGCCCAGGTCGTGCACCAGCGACTCAAACCGCAGCACCTGCTGCAGCGCCTCGCCCAGGGTCGGACACGCCAGCAGCAAGATGCCGTTGACGCCATAGCTCGTGGGTTTGACACACTGCCCAAGATGCCAGCCAAACCGCGGCCCGGCGTGGGCGCAGGCCGCCTGCAGCAGCGTCAGGTAGGTGGTAACCGGTAGATCGTCATCGCCAATGGCAACGCGCCCGAGGGTCGCCTGCAGCTGCGCCTCGTCAAGCCCGGCACCGAGCGCCGCGTCCCACAGCGTGTGCGCATAGGGCGCAACCACGCGTGCAGTGGCTGTGGGGGTGGCGCGTGGCGCATCTGAACAATCAATCGAGGGCATCGGCGCCATGATAGCGGGGCGGCTCTGGCACTGTGGCTGGGCCCGCCTTTGCGCCTTGGAAGCTGATGCAGAAATATCAAAATGAGTAGCTGCCTGCGCATACACCATGCGGGCCAGAGTCTTTAAATACTCATAACTAATGAAGCAGGGGCTTGCCACTCTGGCGCGATAGCACAATCAATTGGCAGCATCGCGAAATGACCTTTGAACCGCTTTGCCCTACAGTGCGCTTCAATGTGGTGCAACAAGGAGCAAGGCATGCGACGATGGAATGGCTGGGGCGACGATGCGACCTCGATGGACTTGAGCGAGGCCGCGCGCGCCATGATGAACGCGCGCCTGGGGCCGGGACTGCCGGGGCTTGACGCCACGCGCGAGGCCATGCTGGCTCAAGTCCCCGCTTCGCGCTTGACCGGCGCACACCCGTCGATTCAAAGCGACGCCGACACCCGCTTTGCCATGGCGCTGGGCGAGAGCTTTGCCGATTGGATCCGCAAACGCTTTGGCGCCCTGCCCCCGGTGCCCGATGGTGTCGCTTTTCCAGAGTCGACAGAACAGGTGCGCGAGTTGCTGGACCTGGCCAACGCCAATGACTGGGTCGTGATCCCGTTTGCCGGCGGCACCAGCGTCGCCGGGCACCTGGACTGCCCCATCAGTGAGCGGCCGATCCTATCGATCAACCTGGGACGCATGAACCGCCTGCTGCACCTGGACAAGCCCAGCCAGCTGGCAAGCTTTGAGGCCGGCACGCCGGGGCCGCTGGTGGAGGCGCAACTGCGCGCGCAGGGTTACACGCTGGGGCATTTTCCGCAGTCCTTCGAATACTCCACTGTGGGCGGCTGGGTGGTGACGCGCTCCAGCGGCCAGCAGTCGCTGCGCTATGGACGCATTGAACAATTGTTTGCGGGCGGGCGGCTGGAGGCGCCGGTGGGCACACTGAGCATTCCGACGGTGCCTGCGGCCAGCGCTGGGCCGGACCTGCGCGAGCTGGTGCTGGGTTCGGAAGGCCGCTTTGGCATCCTGACCGAGGCCACGCTGCGGGTGTCACCGCTGCCCGAGCACGAGAGTTTTCACGCGCTGTTCTTCCCCGATTGGGACACCGCCGAGGCGGGCGTGCGCGCGCTGGTGCAGCGCAAGCTGCCCTTGAGCCTGCTGCGCCTGTCCAACGGCATCGAGACCGAAACCAACCTCACGCTGGCGGGCCATGCACGGCTGATCGGCTGGCTGCAGCGCTATTTATCCTGGCGCGGCTGCAGCGATGGCAAGTGCATGCTGATGCTGGGAGTGAGCGCCGACACCCGCACCGCCCGCCACGCCCTGCGCGAGGCCCGGCGCTTGCTGGCCGGACACGGCGCGGTCTACATCGGCACCGCCATGGGCGCCAAGTGGGCGGCCAACCGCTTCAAGGGGCCGTACCTGCGCAATACGCTGTGGGAGCTGGGTTACTGCGCCGACACGATTGAGACCGCGGTGGACTGGCCCCAGGTCAAGCCCCTGATGCTGGCCATGGAACAGAGCGCGCGAGACGTGTTTGCAGCGTATGGCGAGCGAGTCCATGCCTTCACCCATCTGTCGCACCTGTACCCGCAAGGCAGCAGCATTTATTCGCAATTCGTCTGGGCGACAGCAAAAGGCGGCTTTGCGCCCAACTTCGAGCGCTGGCAGAAGCTCAAAGCAGCGGTGGCGGCCACCATCGCCGCCCACGGCGGCACGGTCAGCCACCAGCACGGCGTCGGGCGCGACCACGCCGGTCATCTGATTGACGAAAAAGGGCCGCTGGGCATGGCGACGCTGGCGCAGCTGTGTCGGCACTTTGATCCGAACAAGATCATGAACCCCGGCAAGCTGCTGCAGGACGGCGGGCCATGGGCGAGTTAACAAGCGGTGCCGAGCGCGCTGGCAAACTGGCGCAGCTTGACGCGCCGATCTGGGACCTGGTGGTCATTGGCGGGGGCATCAGTGGCGCCGGTGTGGCACAGCAGGCCGCGCGGCGCGGATGGAAAGTACTGCTGATCGAGCAGCGTGACTTTGCCTGGGGCACGTCCAGCCGCTCCTCCAAGCTAGTGCATGGGGGCTTGCGCTACCTCAAAGAGGGCGACATCAAGACCACCCTGCACTCGGTGCGCGAGCGTCAGCGCCTGATGCAGGAAGCCCCGGAGCTTATTGAGCCGCAGAGTTTCTTGTTTGCCAATTGCCTCAAACGCAAGCCGGGCCGCTGGCTGTTTCAATCCGGCTTGATGATCTACGACCTGATGGCCGGGATGCGCAGCCATTTTTGGGCCGATCTACCCACCACGCAGACCTTGGCGCCGGGCCTGGGCCCGCCCCGGATGCGCGGCGCCCTGGTGTTTCAGGATGCCAAGACCGACGATGCGCGGCTGGTGTGGCGGGTGTTGATGCAGGCGCAGCGCGACGGCGCCACCCTGCTCAATTACGTGGCCGCACAGGGGCTGCAGCTCAATGCCGGCCGGGTCGCCGGCGTCACGGTGCAAGACGGCTTGACCGGCCAGACCTATCAAGTGCGTACCAAAGCCGTGGTCAACGCCACTGGCGCCTGGGCCGACCGGCTGCGTGGCGCAGTCGGCGGCAAACCGATGCTGCGCCCCTTGCGCGGTAGCCATCTGGTGCTGCCGTTCTGGCGCCTGCCGGTGGCGCAGGCCATCAGCCTGATGCACCCCAAAGACGGTCGGCCTGTGTTCCTCTACCCGTGGGAGGGCGCCACGCTGATCGGCACCACCGACCTGGATCACCGCGCGGATATCGACGTCGAGGCGTCCATCACGCCGCAGGAGGTGGACTACCTGATCGACGCGGTGAACGACCAGTTTCCCGCTGCGGCGCTCAAGCCCCTTGATGTCAGCGCCTGTTACGCCGGCGTGCGCCCGGTCGTCGATGATGGCAAAGGGGCTGCGTCCCAGGCCGCGCGCGACCATGTGGTGCTCGATGAATCAGGCCTGATCACGCTGACCGGGGGCAAGCTCACGACGTTTCGACTGATGGCGCAGGACGCGCTGGCGCTGGCGGCACCGCATGTGGGTAGACCCTTTGCGAAGGATGAAGCCCTCATCTTCACCCCGGTCGATGCACTCAATCCGCGCTGGAGCGCCTCGGTGCGACACCGGCTGGCCGCTCGCTATGGTTATCTTGCCGGGGCACTGAGCCAGCAGGCCTCTGAGGCCGAGCTGCAGACCATTGCCGGCACCCAGACCCTGTGGCTGGAATTGCGCGTGGCGGCCCAATTTGAGGCGGTCGTGCATCTGGATGACCTGTTGCTTCGCCGCACGCGGCTGGGCATTTTGCTGCCGCGCGGCGCTCTGGATCATTTGACGCGCATTCGCGCGCTGTGCGCGCCGCATCTGGACTGGGACGACGCCCGCTGGACCAGCGAAATTGAGCGTTACCGCGCGCTGATTGCCGCCCACTACCAACTGCCCCAGATCAAACCCGAGACGACCAAGCCATGAGCAAAACCTACCTGCTGGCCATCGACAACGGCACGCAAAGCGTGCGCGCCCTGCTGTTTGACCTGGACGGCAATCTGGTGGACAAGGCGCAGGTCATGATCGACACTTACCAGTCGCCCCAGCCGGGCTGGATGGAGAACGAGCCCGAGGCCTTCTGGCAGGCCCTGTGCCAGGCGTGTCAGCAACTCTGGGCCCAGACCAGCGTGCCCAAGAGTGCGATTGCGGGCATGGTCATCACGACCCAGCGCGCCACCACCATCGCGCTGGACGCGCAAGGCCAGCCACTGCGCCCGGCCATCATCTGGCTGGACCAGCGCCGCGCGGACATCACACCCAAGCTCAAGTGGTGGTGGGATGCGGCGTTTCGGGTCATCGGCATGCGTGACACCGTGCGTTTCTTTCAAAAAGAGGCCGAGGCCAACTGGATCGCCCAGCATCAGGCCGAGCTCTGGGCTAAGACCGACAAATACCTGCTGCTCTCGGGCTACCTGAACTACCGCTTCACCGGCCGCTTTGTCGACTCGGTCGCCTCCCAGGTGGGCTACATCCCGTTTGACTACAAAAAGGGCTGTTGGGCGGCAGCGTCCGACTGGAAATGGCAGGCGATGCCGATCAAGCCCTCGATGTTGCCCGAACTGGTGCCCGCAGGCACCCGCATTGGGCAGGTCAGCGCGGCCGCCGCCCAAGCCACCGGCATTCCAGAAGGTTTGGCCGTCATCGCCGGCGCTGCCGACAAGGCCTGCGAAGTCATCGGTGCGGGCTGCCTGACGCCCGAGATTGCCTGCCTGTCCTACGGCACCACCGCCACCATCAACACCACCACACCACGCTACCTGGAGGCCACCCGCTTCATCCCGCCCTACCAAGCCGCAGTGCCGGGCCACTACAACACCGAGATTCAAATCACCCGGGGCTTCTGGATGGTGAGCTGGTTCAAGGAACAATTTGGTTTGCACGAACAGCAAATGGCGCTTGCCCGCGGCGTCACCCCCGAGAGTTTGTTTGATGAATTGGTCAACGCCGTGCCGCCCGGCGCGCAAGGCTTGATGCTGCAACCGTTCTGGAACCCCGGCATCAAGGTGCCCGGCCCCGAGGCCAAGGGCGCGATCATCGGTTTTGGCGATGTGCACAAGCGCGCCCATTTGTACCGCGCCATCCTTGAAGGCCTGGCCTACGCGCTGCGCGAAGCCAAGGAGCGCATCGAAAAACGCGGTGGCACCCGCATCACCAAGGTCCGGGTCTCTGGTGGCGGCTCGCAAAGTGACGCCGCCATGCAGATCACCGCCAACATTTTCAATTTGCCGTGCGAGCGCCCGCACCTGTATGAAACCAGCGGCCTGGGCGCCGCGATCCTGGCCGCCGTCAGTTTGAAATTGCACCCCGACTTTGCCACTGCCATCCGTCAAATGACACGCATCGGTCAGGTGTTTCAGCCCGAACCGGCCCACGCCCGCACCTATGACCAGCTCTACCGCCGGGTCTATTGCCGTATGTACCGGCGGCTGCAGCCCTTGTACCGCGATATTCGTGAGATCACAGGCTATCCCGCAAAGGACTGAGCGCCTTGTTACGATTGAGCAACTTTTTTGCGGAGATGCTCAGATGAAGCGATTCGCCTTGGTCTTGGCCGCCGCGCTTGGCCTGGCCGCAGGTCAAGCCCTCGCCTGGAGCAACCACAGCTTCGCCGCCTACCGCGCCTTTGAAAAGATGCCCGAGGTGGCCAATGCGGCGATGGTGACGGCCCAGCCGCTGGAAGCCTTCCTGAAAGAGCAAGAAAAATCCATCGAGACACTGCTGGCCAGCCAGGAGACATGGGCACAGCGCCAGCTCGATGTCTATCCTGCGCGCCCGGCTGCCCTGGCGTTCAAGGCCGACCCAAGCCGAAGCGACGCGGCCCGGCGCCTGGCTTTTCTGCGGGCCCTGCGGGTGGCGCCGAACAGCAAATTCGCGCTCTACGTGCAAGCTGACCCGTGGGGTCCGCCGCCGGATGCGGCCATGCTGCTGGCCCATGCATCGGTGAACACGCTGCCCGAACAACCCAACTCGACCTACCGCTTCATCGGTCTTAAGGCGGGAGACCCAGTGTCGCCCCTGGCTGTGCTGGCCTCGGCCAGCGATGAACCGGACTACGGGTTGGACATCAACCTGTGGGCCGACAGCCCGTCGGACTGGGGCAAGGCCTATGGCTTTGGCGCCCTGCCCTTTGGCAACCCCGCGCTGTACTTCTCCACGCAGGCCCCGTTTCACATGGGCTTCTTCCACGAAGACCGCGTCATTTACATGGCGGCACCCTTCATTAAAAGGACATTTCCCCTGCTGCGCAGCCACCAGTACAGCAGCCTGGCTGCTCTGGCTTTCCGTACCGGTCACCCTTATTGGGGCTGGCGCTTCACCGGGCTGGCGCTGCACTATTTGCAGGACCTGACCCAGCCCTACCACGCCAGCTTGTCGCCGGGCAACTCGTCCGTGAAGCTGATCGGCATCAACCTGCTGGCAATGGCCGGAATGCCGCGAATGAAGAACGAGATGATTGTGCTGTTGTCAAACCGGCATCTGGCGCTGGAGAAATACCAGAATCAACTGATCTTTAACGCAGCGCTGGCACGCCGGGAGAGCCCTATTGAAAAATCACTGCGCGCCAGCAACCAGGACGCCAGCTACCCGGCCTGGTCGGACCTGTATGCACGCGATGTCGTCAGCCGCCAATCGCAGGCCCTTGGCAGCAGGCTTACCGACATTCTGGTGGACACCCTGCCTTTGGCTTATGTCACGGACCCATCCTTTGATTTCGGCGTCAAGGAATCAGGCATCGACCTGCTGGCTGAAATCAGCCAGCAGGATGCCGCCAAACGGTCCCGACTGGACAGCATCACCACTGAATTGATGGGTAATTTTGGTGCCCACAGCCGCAATCTGGTGCGCGGCATCCTCAAAGCCAGCGCCGCGCCTTCATCCGCCCCAGATCACTGAACGCATCGAGATCGACGCGGCCTGAAAGCTGGTGTTAAAAAACTGCGGTTCTTCACCGGCGTCCACGGCCCCGGCGGCATAAAGCAAGGGCAAAAAATGTTCATGGGTCGGGTGCGCCAGCGTTGCCATTGCACCGAGCGACTGGAAATTCTGCAGCGCCGCCAGATTGCCGCTCTGCAGATCGTTGGCCACAGTCTGGTCGAACGCCAGTGCCCAGTCATACGCCTGATTCGACGCAGCGTCCAATTGCATCGTGCGCAGGTTGTGGACGATGTTTCCGCTGCCCACAATCAACACGCCACGTTCACGCAAGCCCCTGAGTTGCTGGCCCAGCGCAAAGTGCTCAGCTGACGGTCGGCCGTAATCCATGCTAAGTTGAATCACCGGGATATCGGCCTGCGGGAACATCGGCTGAAGCACGGACCAGGCGCCGTGGTCCAGGCCCCAGTCCTGCAAATCAAGCGCTACCGGCTTGCCGCTGTCCGGCTGGCGCAGGCACTGACTGATTTCCTGGGCGGCTTGCGGAAAACCGGGCGCCGGGTAGCGCTGATCGAACAGCGCCTGGGGGAAGCCGCCAAAATCGTGAATAGTCCAGGGCTGAGCCATGGCCGTCAGCTGCCAGCCCTGAGTGAGCCAATGGGCCGAGACACACAAAATGAGATGTGGTTTGGGCCATTTACCGCCGAACTGCGCTCCCAGTGCTTGCCAGCTGCGCCGGTACTCGTTGTCTTCAATCGCGTTCATAGGACTGCCATGACCCAGAAAAAAGACCGGCATTTTGCTTGTTTTTTCCAGCGATTGAACTGGACCGAAAACGCTAACAGTAGAGCCGTCAGTCATCGAATTCCCCAAAAAAATACTACCGCCCGACAGTCGTTAGCTCCGCAGCCACAGCCGAAAAACCGACTACGGCTGCATGGTAGTTTGATTTCCTTTATAAATAACTGATCAGGCGAAAAATGCCACGGCATAAATCCTTGCAATAGCCTGACGAATGGGTGGGAAATTGGTGCTTTTAATCCTGCTAAAAACCTGTCAAAACTGTTATATTGCACTGCAACATTTCCAGAAAGTGAATTCATCGTGCTTTACAAGATTTACGAAACCCAACGCTCCTTGATGGAGCCCTTTTCTGACTTGGCGCACTCTGCCTCCAAGGTCTACGGCAACCCGCTCTCGTTGTTGGGGCGAAATCCGTTTGCCCAGCGTATTTCTGCGGGATACGACTTGATGCATCGACTGGGCAAGGATTACGAGAAGCCGGAATTCGGCCTGCGCACCGTCGATGTCGACGGCGTCGAAGTTGCGATTCATGAACGCATTGAACTGGACAAGCCCTTCTGTGAATTGCGTCGCTTCAAGCGTTTCACCGATGACCAAGCCACGCTGGGCAAGCTCAAGAATCAGCCTTCTGTTTTGATCGTGGCCCCGCTGTCGGGTCACTACGCCACGCTCTTGCGCGATACCGTCAAGACCATGCTCAAGGACCACAAGGTCTACATCACCGACTGGAAAAATGCTCGCCTGGTTCCCCTGTCCGAAGGTGAATTCCACTTGGATGACTATGTGAACTATGTGCAGGAGTTCATTCGTCATCTGCAAGGCATCTACGGCAATTGCCATGTGGTCAGCGTGTGCCAGCCCACCGTGCCGGTACTGGCTGCCGTCTCCTTGATGGCCAGCCGGGGCGAGGTGACGCCCTTGAGCATGACCATGATGGGCGGCCCCATCGATGCGCGCAAATCGCCCACGGCCGTGAACAACCTGGCAATGAACAAGAGTTTTGAATGGTTTGAGAACAACGTGATTTACCGCGTTCCAACCAACTTTGCCGGCGCAGGGCGGCGGGTTTACCCCGGTTTCTTGCAGCACACCGGCTTTGTCGCCATGAACCCGAGCAACCATGCCAAGAGCCACTACGACTACTTCAAGGACCTGATCAAGGGCGACGACGCCAGCACCGAAGCCCACCGCAAGTTCTATGACGAGTACAACGCCGTGCTGGACATGGACGCCAACTACTACCTGGAAACCATCCGGGTCGTGTTTCAGGAGTTCTGCCTGCTCAAGGGCACCTGGGAGGTCAAAGGAGTCGATGGGAAAGTGGAGATGGTGCGCCCGCAGGATATCAAAACAACAGCTCTGTTCTCGGTTGAGGGAGAACTTGACGACATCTCCGGCTCGGGTCAGACCGAGGCCGTGCACAGCATTTGCAGCGGCGTTCCCAAGTCGGAGAAAAAACACCTTGAAGTCGAAGGCGCAGGCCACTTTGGCATCTTCAGTGGTCGGCGCTGGCGTGAGGTGGTGTACCCAGCGGTCAAATCATTCATCATCAGTCACCAACCGGTTGCCAAAGCTGTCGCTGCACCGCTGGCGCCATTGACACCTGTCCCCCAAGTCGTTGCAAAAGCACACGCGGTTGAAGAATCAGTCGACAAGGCAGTGGCAGAGGCCGTCGCAGATGCCGCTGATACAGCCGTTCACCTGGAACCGACGATCACGCTTGAGACCCCGCCTAAATCCCGGAAAAAACCAGTGCTGGCCCCCGTCAAACTTAAGCCAGTAGCTACCAAAAAAGTAGCTTCCAAGGCACTGCGCAAAAAGTAATGAACACGCTGACCGCCCGGATCCTGGCGGTTTTGCCCCAAACCCAGTGCACCCGCTGCGGCTACCCTGACTGTGCTGCCTACGCGCAGGCAGTGGCAACCGGCGCGGCGGGCATCAACCAATGCCCGCCTGGTGGCGCGCAAGGCGTTGCGTGGCTGGCAAGCATCACCGGCAAACCGGTTCAAATGTTGAATCCAGTTCATGGCGTTGAAACCGCGCGCAGCGTGGCTTTCATCAACGAGAACTGGTGCATTGGATGCACACTGTGCATTGACGCTTGCCCCACCGATGCCATTTTTGGCAGCAACAAAGTCATGCATACGGTGATTGAAGCCTATTGCACCGGTTGTGAGCTGTGCCTGCCGGTCTGCCCGGTGGACTGTATCGCTCTGGAGAACGTGAGCGCAGGGGCAACCGGCTGGCGGGCCTGGTCACGCGAGCAAGCTGACTTAGCCCAGAGTCGATATGAATTCAGTAGCTATCGACGCAGTCAGAACAAGGGCTGGAGCACAAAGAGGCTTGAAGAAAAGACTGATCCGACGACAGCCGCGCGGCGTCACCCTTCTTTGCCTGGTGACGCCGCCATGCAGCAACAGAAAAGCGCGGTAATTGACGCCGCCCTGGCCCGCGCCCGGGTCAAACGCGACGCAACGGTCAGTGCGGCCTCAACCCAAGGCGCAGCGCCCTTGCCGCTGCCTTAGCTCAGAACCAGATTGCGGTAGACACCACAGCCAACGTACAGCCCATCAACCAGTTGCACAAAGGACATTTTTGTCTGCACGCGCCCGGTGGTGGGGTTGTTGATGTCGTACTCAACCCAGCCAGGCTCGCGCCGGGCTTGCGCAATAATGTCATCAACCAGCCCCTGACCGTCGATGCTGGGGATATCCTGCACGCGCGTGCCCACTTTGGCCGGGTTGCCGCCAAAGGCGAGATAAGTGCCATCGTCATCAAGCACGAAGACATACATATCGCGGTCGTAAAAGCCCTGAGTCGGATCAGTCAAAGCTCGCAAGAATGCCTCGCGCGAGGCACTGCGCCGATGCTGCGAAACGGCCCGATTCACTAACTCGACTGCCTCTTCGGCAGAGCCCTGCTGCAGTTTGAAAAGCGCTACCGCATCCACCAGCGTTGAAGCTCGGTTTTCCAGATCAGTGGCTTGCGACACCGCCTGCTCTACCATCTGGGCATTGCGCTGCGTGATCTCGTCGAGCTGACGCACTGCCGAGGTGATCTCGGTCAAGCCCGCGCTTTGTTCTGCGCTTGACGTCGAAATCTGCCCCATATTGACCGCAACTTCACGAATACCTGTGACGATCTGGGTAATGTTGCCACCCGCTGCCCGAATGCTCTGCACACTGGCAGCCACTTGGGCCGATGAAGCGCCGATGAGTTGCCGAATTTCTTTGGCCGATTCGGCCGAACGCTGCGCCAGCAACCTGACCTCACTGGCCACCACCGCAAAACCCCGACCCGACTCCCCGGCGCGTGCGGCTTCCACCGCCGCATTGAGTGCGAGAATGTTGGTCTGAAAGGCCAGGCCGTCAATCACGCCGACGATCTCATCCATGCGCTTGGCACTGTTCTGAATTGCTTCCACGGATGCAATCGCCGTGGCCATGGTGTTGGCGCCCTGATCGGCGATATCACGCACGCCCGCGGCCTGCGCGTTGGCTTGCCCGGCCGTTTGAGCGTTTTGCTGCACCGTGGATGACAACTGCTCCACACTGGCCGCGGTTTGCTCCAGATTGGCAGCTTGTTGCTCGGTTCGATCGGCCAGTTCCCGGTTGCTGGTGGCCAAGCTTTTGCCCGCATAGGCAACAAAGGCCGAGTTGCTGCGCACATTGGCAACCATGGCCGACACGGTAGCGCCCATCCTCGCGACTGCCGTGGTCAGCTCTGCGAGCTCATCGCGACCGCGCGGCAGCAACTTCAAGCGCAAATCACCCTGCAGCATCTGCGTCATGGCTTGCGTGACTTGGGCCAAGTCCTGCGTAAAACTGCGGTACACCGCCAGCAAAAAATACCCCGCCAATATCATGCAAGTGGCGCTCAGGTAGACGATCAAGCTTGTGCCAACGCCGCCAGGCTCGGTTAGAAAATAGTGTGCCAACAGTAAAGCCGGTGGCGTCAACAGAAGCACAGCAAGCAGCAGCAACTTGGCACCCAAACGGATACGTCGCATCAGCAACAGCCCGGGAGCCAGCGTTCTTCCAAAGATCATGGGGTTGTCTCTCTCATAGTAGTCGGTGCTCTTTGACACCTCTCGTCATTTAATGACATCAGTATGACGTGAAGCTTACCCCCCCATGAAACAAAATGCCCCGTCATTCGCGTACGAATGCGGGGCCAAGCCTGCCAACGGTTCAAACCGCTGGACTTGCCGATCACGCGTCAGAGCGCGTGCAAAAAAACTCAAGGGCGGATGGCAATCTCGTTCTTGACCAATTTGACGCCATTGACGTTGCGGGCAATGTTCTCGGCAGCGCTCTTCTCCGTCAGGCTCTTGGCAAAACCCGACAGCATCACGGTGCCATTGAGCGTCTCCACGCTGATAGAGGCGGCGCTAACCAGCTTGCTTTCAACGAAACGTGATTTGACGAGCGTGGTAATACCGGCATCGTCAACATAAGCGCCGACTGTTTGCTGTCCGCGCTGTACGGCGCAGCCAGGCGCAGTCAGCAGAACAACAGCGGCAATGGCGGCGGCGAGGGTAGTGCGAATAATCATGGTGAATCTCCAGTTGAAGTTGATGAGTGATTGGGATGACGGAACTGTAAAACGGCCGGGAAGGGCCGACCATCAGAGTCGAACGCATTTGCCTGTAGGACAACACCGGTCGATGGCGTCAGCGCAGTCAGATCTTAGTGCGCCCCTATTGCGGCCAGGAGTAAATTCTAAAAATGACAATGTTGGCAAGCAGCCGCCACCATCAACCCGCTTTCCACCCCACGGACTGCGCACGATAATCAACCATGTCAGCAAGCCCACTCAAGCCAATTTCCGTTAAGGAGTCGACTCGGCCAGCGAATAGCCAGTCTGATGTGCCCCCTTGGCGACCCATCTGGCTGTTGGCCGCACCGCACCGCCTGGCCTTCTTTATGGCGGCGCTCATGCTGACGACAAGTTCAATCTGGTGGGCAAGTGTGTTGTTCACACGGTCGCTCAACATAAGCCTGTCCTGGGCTATTCCTGCTTCTGCAGCCCATGCACTGCTGATGAGCATGGGTTTCATGCCATTTTTCTTCGCCGGGTTTCTCTTCACGGCCGGACCCAAGTGGTTGCGCTCACCGCAAGTCCCAGCGCGTCGTTTGCTGCCAGGCTTGCTGCTCATGCTCGGTGGTTGGGTCGTTGCCTTGATCGGCATCCATACTGCGGCGCAGCTGGCCGCCGCTGGCCTGTCCCTGGTAGCTTCGGGCTGGACGGTTCTTAGTGTCAAGTTTTTTTCGATGGTTCGACAAAGCCAAGAGAGTGACCGAATTCACGCCCGTATGGCGGCCACTGCGTGCAATTTGGGCGTATTCACCTTTTGGCTCGCAACAGCGTCGCTGGCCATCGATTCAGTGTTGATATTGCGCATCGCCGTACAAATGGGTCTTTGGGGCTTTATTGCGGTGATGTTTGCAGTGGCATCACACCGCATGATTCCTTTCTTTGGCGCCAGCGCAGTGCCATTTCTTGACGCTTGGCGACCCATGTGGCTGTTGTGGGCGATGCTGAGCATGTTCTACCTGGAAGCGGCGCTAAGCGTGGCGGCATTGAGCGTGGGGCCTTTGCCCAAGGTCGTGCAGTGGAGTCAAGCGGCGCTGGAGTCTGCATTTTCCTTACTGCTGTTTGCACTGGCGCTGCGTTGGAGTCTGGTGCAGAGCATGAAAATCCGGTTGCTGGCGATGCTCCATGGCGGCTTCGTGTGGCTTGCAATCGCTTTCGCCTTGAGCGCCTTGTCGAATACTTTGCTCGCGTTAACAGCGGGGGAGCTTTCCTTGGGACTGGCCCCGCTTCACGCCATGGCCATGGGTTATCTGGGCACAACCATGTTCGCGATGACCACTCGAATCAGCAGCGGCCATGGTGGCCGCGCAGTGGCCGCGGACGACATCGCCTGGATACTGTATTGGATACTGCAAAGTGCCGTGGTACTGCGGGTCCTTGCAGCGCTGTGGCCGACGGCTGGGGAGCCCTTCACACTGCTGGCGATCGCGGCATGGAGCGCGGCCACAGTAGGGTGGTCCGTGCGCTATGGGCGCTGGTTTGGCCGTGCGCGCCTGGACGGCCGACCCGGCTGAAGCAAGAGCGGTCGGCACGCCCAACAACTTCAAAAACTGGGCTAGCCTAGATGTACAGCCTCACCATGTCGGTCAAACGGAATGAGCGCCCCCAAATTGCCCGCCTTGATCGCCTCGACCATGCGCTGCAACGCTGCTTCGGCCGCTTCACTGCTTGGCGCCAGACCACCAGTTCCGGACATGGCAGCTGCAAAAACGACCTGCCAGGCTTGCCCGAACTGACGCGATTCCTCCACCAGGTCGGCAAAGCAGTTGAGCTCATCAGGCGTTTTGTCCACAAACATGATCGGCACCAGCGCCCCCCCCTGCCCCGCGAAAAAGCGCTCGCGCTGGGCGGGTGTCGCATCGGCCGGCAATTCAGCGCTGGCAAAGACAAAGAGCAGGCGTTGTGCTTCGCTCTGCTGGCGTGCAGCCTGGAGCAAATCATCAAAACTGGAAATATTCATACTTAGGGCCTTTTCGTTTACTTAACCCTCTAGTGTCAGGCCAAATTCACACTTGTGGTACATTGGACAAATGAAAAAAATGTCGCTAGCTCTGCTACTACTGCCTGACGGGCGGAGACGGTAGCGTACGCACGCACCCAAACCAAAAGCCCGTATGCATCCGCAACGGGCTTTTTTTGTGCCCCAATTTATTTGTTTTCAGATGCTTTTTTTGAACCCAGGAGAAACCAGATGGCTGACCAATTGATTATTTTTGACACCACCTTGCGTGACGGCGAGCAGTCGCCTGGCGCGTCCATGAACAAAGACGAGAAACTGCGCATTGCACGTCAATTGGAACGCCTGAAGGTTGATGTCATTGAAGCTGGCTTTGCCGCCAGTTCCAATGGCGATTTCGAGGCCGTGCGTGGCATTGCCAACGCAATCAAGGACTCCACCATTTGTTCGCTGTCGCGCGCCAATGATCGCGACATTTCCCGTGCTGCCGAAGCACTCAAGGGCGCCAACCGGGGGCGTATCCATACTTTTATTGCCACCTCGGCACTGCACATGGAGAAAAAATTGCGCATGACGCCGGACCAGGTGTTTGAGCAGGCCCGTTCGGCGGTTCGCTTTGCGCGCAATCTGGTCGCCGATGTGGAATTCAGCCCTGAAGACGGTTACCGCAGTGACGTTGATTTTCTTTGCAGGGTGATTGAGGCCGTGATCAACGACGGCGCAAGCACCATCAATGTGCCCGATACGGTTGGTTACGCCATTCCCGAACTTTATGGCGATTTCATCAAGACACTGCGTGAGCGTATCCCTAACTCAGACAAAGCCATTTGGTCAGTCCATTGCCATAACGATCTGGGAATGGCCGTAGCCAACTCACTGGCCGGTGTGCAAATTGGGGGTGCCCGCCAGGTTGAATGCACCATCAACGGCCTGGGTGAACGGGCCGGTAATTGCAGCCTGGAAGAAATCGTCATGGCCATCAAGACCCGGCGCGACTACTTCGGCCTGGACGTGGGTATTGAAACCCAACAACTCTTGGCCGCCAGTCGCATGGTGAGCCAGATCACAGGCTTTGCGGTTCAACCAAACAAGGCCATTGTGGGCGCCAATGCATTCGCACATGCGGCAGGAATTCACCAGGACGGTGTTTTGAAAGCGCGTGACACTTATGAAATCATGCGCGCCGAAGACGTGGGCTGGAGCGCTAACAAGATCGTGCTGAGCAAAGTCAGCGGTCGCAATGCCTTCAAGCAGCGCCTGCAGGATCTGGGCGCACAGATGGAAAGCGAATCGGAGATCAACGCCGCCTTCGCCCGATTCAAGGAACTTGCGGATCGTAAGAGCGAGATTTTCGACGAAGACATCCTGGCGCTGGTCAGCAGTGAAAGCTTGGCACGAGAGAAGGAGCAATACGGTTTTGTATCTCTGTCGCAACACAGTGAAACTGGCGAACGCCCCCAAGCCAGTATTGTGTTTACGGTCGATGGCGCGGAAGTGAAAAGCGCGTCTGACGGCGATGGCCCGGTGGATGCTTCACTCAAGGCAATTGAAGCACAGGTCAAGAGTGGTGCCGAAATGGTGCTCTATTCGGTCAACGCCATCAGTGGTTCAACCGAAAGCCAAGGCGAGGTGACGGTGCGGTTGCAGCACAGCGGGCGTGTCGTTAACGGTATCGGGGCCGATCCCGACATCATCGTAGCGTCCGCCAAAGCCTATCTGAGCGCCCTCAGTAAACTGCACAGCAAAGCGGATCGGGTCGCCGCGCAAGGATAACGTCCAGCAACATCACATTCTTTTCTGGTGATTGTTTAAGAAAGTCGCGCAAGTATTTGATATTGCGCGACTTTTCTGTTTAAACTTGTCTCTTTGAGAAATAGACCGCAGTTGGGCTTAAAAAAACCTAATTCGGCAGATTCCCTTTGGAGACAACGTGCGCAAATTTTTACTTTTCTTTGGGCTGACGTTTTTCATTTTTGCCATTGCGTTGCCGCAGGCGGATGCAGCCCAGAAGAAGCGTGTAGTAGCCAAGTCCTCGAAGAGCACGCCCGTTGCCAAGGCGTCAAGGGCCACCAAGACAACTGTCGTTGTCAAGTCCTCCAGAGTCTCAAAGAGCTACAACCCCGGTAAACGAAAAGTCAGCAAGACCTTCGCCGTCAAAAAGCGCATTGAACTCAGTCGTGCAGTCGCCAGACCGATGAAACAGTCGTTTGGACAAATGGCGGGTTTGCATGGCGCAATGGACAGCCTTGATTTGAAGTCCAGCGTGGCATTGGTGATAGACCAGGACACCAATGAGGTCTTGTTCAGCAAAAATGACCAGGCGGTCTTGCCGATTGCCTCTCTGACCAAGCTCATGACCGGATTGATCTTGCAGCAAGCCAGATTGCCCATGGATCAAATGATCACCATTACTCAGGCTGATGTGGACACCGAAAAGGGCAGTTCATCACGGCTGAGGGTCGGCACTGAACTGAGCCGGGGCGAACTCCTGCACCTGGCTTTGATGTCGAGTGAAAACCGCGCAGCGCATGCGCTGGCTCGCAGCTATCCGGGCGGTTTACCGGTTTTTGTAAGCTTGATGAATGTCAAAGCGAAGTTAATTGGCATGAGTGACACCCACTACGTCGAACCGACCGGTCTGTCCAGCAAAAATCAATCCAGTGCCCGAGATCTGGCCAAATTGGTCAACATTGCCCACGGTGACCCGATCCTGCGCGAATTGACCACCTCCCCCGATTACCAAGTGGCTGTGGGCAACCGAACGCTCCAATTCAACAACACCAACCGACTGGTGAAAAATCCGTCCTGGGATATTGGTCTGCAAAAGACCGGCTACATCTCTGAGGCCGGTCGATGCCTTGTCATGCAAACCAAAATAGCTGGCCGCAAGTTGATCATGGTATTTTTGGATTCAGCCGGCAAACTCAGTCGTATTGCCGACGCCGAGAGAGTCCGTCGTTGGGTCGAGTCCAGGCCAGTTGGTCAGTCGACCTCGGTGCCGTTGGCTAGCGCTGCCGGCGAAAAGACCGTCTATTTTCAATAGCGGCACTTGACTTAGGTGCCCCTGGCATCAGGTCAACGCCGCATTGCCCTTAGTGCCCGCCCTTCGGGTGAAGGCAACAGGCGTTATGCAAAGTGGCCTTCGCTGGAGGCGGTCGCACACAGCCGTCGGCGCTTCCCGGTCGCTGGCGCGCCCTACGCGCCGCCGTCTGCGCGCCCTTGTGGTGTGCCTGCACCGTGGCAGCAGTCAGGCGCTGCGCGCTGTGCTGTCGGTAAGTGGTGGCCTGCGGCCAGTCATGTGGTGTGTGCCCCCGCCCACCCTTGGGCCTTGCCGCTGCGCGGCTTGGCCCCGCGCTGGTCTGCCCGTCCGCCCCCCCCAAGGGCGCTCCCTCAGTCAGCGCAAAATCGGGAGCAGCGGCGCTATCGCGCCGCCTTGATGCCAATTCCACACGACGCAACGGCGGTAAATACGAAAAATCGTCTTACATCCGCCCTTACATCGGGCACCAAAGAAAAAAGCCCGCTATCTTTTGAATAGCAGACTTTTCTTATTTCATATGGGGTGGCTGATGGGGCTCGAACCCACGACAACAGGAATCACAATCCTGGACTCTACCAACTGAGCTACAGCCACCGTGCGTATATTATAACCACCCCGCCGCCTAATTCTGAGCAGCCAATGGCAAATCTGTTGAGGTGAGAGTTGGGCGTGAAGTCATGATCTTGGCTTTGAATCGCTCTTTGAGAAGTTCGTAATAGGCCTGATATTCGGCCTCGATCCACCACTGGGCATATTGAAGGCGATCCTGCTTGGCGGATTCGTTAGTTGGCGCAACGCGCGGCACGATTTTGTTGACGCGAACCACGCTGTAGCCCATGGCACCCAGATCAACACCAACAAAAGCGGGCAACGCGGCCACGTCCGCGCGCAATGCTGCAGTCAAAACTTGCTGTGGGCTGTTTTGGGCCTTGTCCCTCGATACTACAACTGGTGCTGGCATGATCGCTGCTGCTGGCGAAGCTTTCCAGGCCAGCAATTTCTCCATGCCCTCTTTCTTTGCCAGTTCCGCCGCGCGGGCCGCCACAACACGCTCACGCACAACCTGGCTCACTTCGGTAAATGGCAGAGTCCGGGCTGGGGTGTACTGTGTGACGCGCCCTGCTGTCAATTGGTTGGGCGCTGTTTCGATCGCTTCGGTATTGCGCTTTTTTTCAATCGAATCCGTGTTGAAGATGGCTGCCAAGAATTTGGGACTAGCTAAGACACCGGTTGCACCCGCTGCTGGTTGCCGCAAAACATTGGTGGCCGTCTTGATTTCCAGCTTGAGCTTGTCTGCGACCGGCTTGAGGCTGTCAGATTGCTCATAAACGCCATTGGTAAAGGCCTCTGCGGTCTCGGCAAATTTAGTCTGGGCTTGCTGTGCCTGCAGATCGGCCTGGATTCCGGCGCGCAATTCCTCAAAGCTACGTTGAATCGGTTTTTTGATATCGTTCAGTTGGATGATGTGATAACCGAAATCCGATTCAACCACGTCGCTGATGTCCCCTTTTTTCATGGCGAAGGCTGCGTCTTCAAATGGTTTGACCATGGCGCCACGGGAAAAGAAGTCCAGATCGCCGCCATTGGTGGCGGACCCGGCATCTTGCGAGTTCTTCTTGGCCATATCCGCAAAACTGTCAGGCGCTTGGCGCACTGCTTTCAGTAATTCATCAGCGCGCGCTTTGGCTTTATCGCGGTCAGCGACAGGGGCATCTTTGGCGGCATTGATCAGGATGTGGCTGGCACGCCGTTCTTCCTTACCGCTCAGTCGTTCGGCGTTTTGTTCGTAGTAGGACTTCATGTCCGCTTCGCTGATCACGATACTCTTCTTGACCGCATCCAAATCGAGCACCAAATACTCGACACTGGAATGCTCCGGGGACTGGAACAAGGACTGGTTGGCCTTGTAGAACCCATCCAGTTCGGTATCGGTGGGATTGACCTTAGGAGCGAAATCGGCAGCGTTGAAATTGGTGATTTGCACCTCACGCTTTTCAAAGAATGCATTCAATGCCACGTCGGCAACGCTGGTTGCGGCGAAACCGGTACCGGCTACACCCGCTTCGACCTGGCGAACCGACAGGTCTTGCCGAACACGGGCTTCAAACCCTTCCGGGCTCAAGCCCTGGCTGGCAACCAGCTGACGATAGCGGTCCATGTCGAGTTTGCCATCGGGTTGGCGCAGGGAAGCGATCGACGGATTTTCCTGAAGGTTGCGTGCAAGTCGGGCGTCACTTGTCGTCAGTTTAAATTTTTCGGCGGCTTGGGCCAGCACGCGATCCCGCACTAGTCGCTCCAGCGAGGCATAACGGGCTGCTGGTGAATCTAGCAGCTTGGCATCCAGATTGGGCATGGACGCGCGCAGGCGATCGGACTCTGACTTGTGCATCGCGTCCCATTCACCCTGCGTGATGTCATGGCTGCCAACGCGAGCCACAACACTACCCCCATCGCGCGACTGGTTGTAGCCATCAATGCCAAAAAGTACAAATGAAGGGATGATCAGCAAGAACATCACCGCCATCATGATCTTCGTGTGCTTGCGAACAAAATCAAACATGCGCGAACTCTCCAATAAAAAAAACAAAAAAGGCGAACATGCTGCTCGCCTTTATCTGGTTAGGTGGTGGGTGCTGACGGGCTCGAACCGCCGACATTCTGCGTGTAAGGCAGACGCTCTACCAACTGAGCTAAGCACCCAACTTGAACCGGCTATCAGTTCAGGGCGTCTTTCAACGCTTTTCCTGGACGGAACTTTGGTACTTTGGCTGCCTTGATTTTAATGGCGGCGCCAGTGCGCGGATTGCGTCCTACGCGCGCAGCCCGTTTGCCAACGGCAAAGGTTCCAAAACCCACCAGCGACACAGATCCGCCTTTTTTCAGTGTGATCTTGACGGCCTCAATGGCGGCGTCCAGCGCGCGGGTAGCTGCCGCCTTGGAAATATCGGCGTTTGTAGCAATGTGCTCTATTAGTTCGGTTTTATTCACAAAGAACCCTTGGTATGAAAACAGAGTCAGTCGAATTGTCTCTTCAATAAAATTTGCACTTGTCATGTCACCGGGAATCAGAACCAGAGTTTTGACCCAAACAACACAAGCAATAGCCTTACAGCAGTGCGAGGGGGAATTCTAGTCGGTTTTTGGGTGCCACCGGCTGTCGCGCAAGTTCATGGGTCATGGCAATTTGCGATTGACCGATAAGAGACACATCGTGTCAACGCACCGTGAATCAGAGCGCAGCCGCAATGGCCAGACCTACGTCTTTGGTACTGGCAGTGCCGCCCAAATCCGGGGTTCGTGGCGCCCCGCTCGCTGGATCCAGCACTCTTTCTATCGCCTTCATAACGGCATCATGCGCTTGGGGGTAGCCCAAAAAATCCAGCATCAAAGCACCGCTCCAGATCTGTCCAATCGGGTTGGCAATGCCCTGGCCCGCAATATCGGGCGCAGAACCATGCACCGGCTCGAACAATGAGGGAAACTTGCGCTCGGGGTTCAGATTGGCACTCGGGGCGATGCCAATCGTGCCGGTGCAGGCCGGACCCAGATCACTCAGGATGTCGCCAAAAAGATTGCTGGCCACCACTACATCAAAAAAATCGGGGCGCTGTACAAAGTGGGCACACAGAATATCGATGTGAAATTTGTCTACCTTCACGTCAGGATAAGCCTTTGACATTTCCACGACGCGTTCGTCCCAATAAGGCATGGTGATGGCAATGCCGTTGGATTTGGTGGCGCTGGTCAAATGCTTTTTCGGTCGCGACCGGGCCAGATCAAAGGCAAATTTCAGCACCCGGTCAATGCCAATGCGCGACATCACGGTTTCCTGCAGCACGATTTCTCGTTCGGTGCCGGGGTACATGCGCCCGCCGACGCTGGAATATTCCCCTTCGGTGTTTTCGCGCACGATCATCATGTCAATTTCACCCGGCTCGCGTCGGCTGCCATCGCGCCGCACCACCGGCGCGATGATGCCGGGCATCAGACGCACCGGACGCAGGTTGACATACTGGTCGAACTCGCGGCGAAACATCAGTAAAGAGCCCCACAGCGAGACATGGTCGGCAATTTTTTCGGGCCAGCCCACCGCACCGAAGTAGACCGCGTCATGGCCGCCAATTTGATCCTTCCAATTGTCGGGCAGCATCTGGCCGTGCTGCTCGAAGTAGTCCCAGCTGGAAAAACCAAAATGATCAAACTGCAGGTCAATGGCGAATTTCCCCGCCACGGCCTCCAGCACACGCACGCCTTCGGGCATGACTTCCTGACCAATGCCGTCACCGGCGATGACGGCGATTCTTTTCTGACTCATCAACGAAACCTCTGCAATCAAGCGTTAAGAATAGAAAAAGTCAGAGGGCTCTGACTGTCGATACAAGCCGGGGCTGGCGCACCACCAAAGCCACGCCAAAGGCCGTCAACAGCGTTCCGATCACGGTGATAACGGTGATCGGCTCGTCAAACAGCGCCCAGGCAATCAGCGCCGTCACGGGTGGCACCAGATACATCAGGCTGGTGACAGAGGCTGCGGCGCCCCGCTGGATCAGCAAATATAGCAAAGAGCTACCACCCAGCGTTAACCCAATGACCGACCAAGCCATGGCGCCCACGAGTTCTGCATTCCAACGCATCGACTCAACCTCCAACAGTGCCAGTGGCAAAGTGACGAGCAGGGCCGCTCCCAACTGCACCGTGTTGGCGCTGCGCACATCACAAGGGGTGACAAAGCGCTTTTGATAGAGCGTTCCAATGGTGATGCAGAGCAGCGCACCAATCGCCAAGGACATATTGACCCAATCGGCCTCGCCACCGTGCCCGAATTTGCGAGACACCACCAGAACCAAGCCAACAAAACCCAGCACCAGTCCAAGCCACTGACGGCTGGCAATTTTTCCACCGGTGGCGGCCAGCCAAAGGGCCGTCAACACCGGCTGCAAACCGACGATCAACGACGACAGACCCGAGCCCATGCCAAGCTTCACCGCCGCCCAGACACCCCCCAGGTAACCCGCATGCATGAAGATGCCGGTGACGGCGAGATGTGTCCATTGCTCGCGGCTGCTGGGCCACTTGACGCGCGCCAGCACGATCCACGGCAAAAAGCATGCGATCGACAGCGCGTAACGAACCACTAAAAACTTCAGGGGTGGGGCATGCGGCATGCCATAGCGGGCCACGATGAAACCAGTGCTCCAGATCAGCACAAACACCGCTGGCATGACCCGGATCAAAGCCCGATCGTCAGAAGCGCGCACCGACTGCTATCGGGCCCGTGCCCGAATCTCGGGCAAGGCTTTTTGCAGGTAATAGACCATGGACCAGACCGTCATCACGGCGGCTATCCAGATCAGCCAAACGCCCCAGACATGGGTGTCGATAAGCCCTAGCAACATGCCGTCATACAGCAGGAATGGGATGGCCACCATTTGCACCACGGTCTTGAGCTTGCCGATCATATGCACCGCCACGCTCTTGGCGGCGCCAATTTGCGCCATCCACTCACGCAGGGCGGAAATCGCAATTTCACGGCCAATGATGATGAGCGCGACGAAGACGTCAGCGCGTCCTAAATGCACCAGCACCAGCACGCAGGCACAGACCAGAAATTTGTCGGCGACCGGATCCAGAAATGCACCAAAGGACGAGACCATGTTGAGCTTGCGCGCCAGGTAGCCATCGAGCCAATCGGTGGCCGCAAACACCACAAACATGACGGTGGCGATCAAATTGCGGCTGGCAGGCTCAATCGGCAAATAGAACACCCCGACGATCAAGGGGATCGCGACGATGCGCGCCCAGGTCATGATGGTGGGGATGTTGAAAAACATGAGGTGATTGTGGCACGACCGAGCCAGCCCAGTGCCCGGCCATGTCGCTGAATCAGTGCAAAGCGCGGTAAATTTCTTCCGCCAGTTCGCGCGAGATGCCCGCCACCGTCGCAATATCTTCAGCGCCCGCCAGCGCCACGCCCCGCACACCACCAAAGCGCTGCAACAATTTCGAGCGCCGCTTGGGGCCAATGCCGGGGATTTCTTCGAGTTTGCCGCCATCCACCCGCACCTTGGCGCGTTTGGCCCGCATACCGGTGATGGCAAAGCGATGCGCCTCGTCCCGAATCTGCGCCACCAGCATCAACGCCGCCGAATCCTTGCCCAGATAGACCTTGTCGCGGCCATCGGCAAACACCAGGTCCTCCAGCCCGACCTTGCGGCCCTCGCCTTTCTCAACGCCGACGATCAGCGACAGATCCAGGCCCAAGTGTTCAAACACTTCACGCGCCATGCTGACCTGGCCTACGCCGCCGTCCACCAGGACCAGGTCCGGCAGCCGGCCGGTGCCCTTTGGTAGTTGCCCGGTCTGTTGCGCCTCGCGCAAGGTCTCGGCCAGCTTGCCATAGCGACGCAGCAAGACCTGACGCATAGCTGCGTAGTCGTCGCCCGGCGTGATGTCGTTGATGTTGTAGCGCCGGTACTCGGCGTTCTGCATTTTGTGGTGTGCAAACACCACGCACGAGGCCTGGGTCGCTTCGCCCGCCGTGTGGGAGATGTCAAAGCACTCGATCCGCAGCGTGTCCAGATCGTCCAGCACCAGGTCCAGCGCGTCGGCCAAGGCCCGGGTGCGCGCCTGTTGCGAGCCCTCTTCAGAGAGCAATCGGGCCAGTTGCAGCCCCGCATTGGTTTGCGCCATGTCCAGCCAGACGCGGCGCTGCTCGCGCGGCTGGTGCACTGCCGTGATCTTGACGCCGAACTGGGTTGAGAGCGCTGCGAACAACTTTTTACTCACCGGCGCACTGACAATCAGCGTCGGCGGCACCGGCACATTCAGGTAATGCTGGGCGACGAAGGCTTCCAGCAGCTGGCTCTCGACACTGGGCGTGGGCGATGTCGCCACGCTGTCGTCAACTTCTTCTTCAAAACCGCCGGCACTGTAAATCGCGGTTGCGTCTTCCACATGCGCCGGGAAATACGGCCGATCCCCCAAGTGGCGCCCGCCGCGCACCATCGCCAGATTGACGCAGGCACGACCGCCCTGCACTCTTACCGCCAGGATGTCCACATCGCGATCCGCCACGTTGTCCACCGACTGTTGATGCAGCACATTGGACAGCGCTGCCACCTGGTTGCGCAGCTCGGCCGCCTGCTCAAACTCCAGTTTGTCAGCGTGCGCCATCATGCGCGCCTCCAGCGCCTCCATGACCTCACGCGCATCGCCCCGCAAAAAGCGCTCGGCATTAAGCACGTCCTGCGCATAGTCCGCAGCAGAAATGTGGCCAACGCAAGGCGCTGAGCAACGCTTGATCTGGTACAGCAGGCAGGGGCGCGTGCGGTTGTTGAACACCGGGTCTTCACAAGTGCGCAGGTGAAATACCTTCTGCATTAGCAGAATCGCCTCCTTGACCGCCCAGGCGCTCGGGTAGGGTCCGAAATACTGGTGCTTTTTCTCGACGGCGCCCCGGTAGTAGGACACCCGGGAGAAGCTGCTGCCCGGATTTGACGTGCTTGCTGCGCCAGTCATCTTCAAGTACGGGTAACTTTTGTCATCACGAAACAGGATGTTGTACTTGGGGTTGAGCGTCTTGATCAGGTTGTTTTCAAGTAGCAGCGCCTCGGCCTCCGAGCGCACCACGGTCGTTTCCAGCCGCACAATCTTGCTCACCATGTGGCCAATGCGGGTGCCGCCGTGGTCCTTCTGAAAATAGCTCGACACCCGCTTTTTCAGATTAATGGCCTTGCCCACATAAAGCACCGTGCCCTGGGCATCAAAATAACGGTACACCCCCGGCAGCGGCGGCAGACCTGCCACGTCGATGAGCAGCTGCGCCGGGTGTGCGGCCAGGGCTGCAGCGGGTGGGCTTTCGGGCGCTTCGGGTGAGGTGGAATCAGGCAAATAAGGCATAGGTGCGTATTGTGGACAATTCGGGCGTGACAGGAAAACTATGGGACATCTTTTGCCGGGTCATCGACAACTACGGTGACATCGGCGTGGGCTGGCGCTTGAGCGTAGGCTTGGCCGCGCGCGGCCAGCAGGTGCGCTTCTGGGTGGACGACCCCAGCGCTTTGGCCTGGATGGCGCCTGAGGGTGCGCCCAACGTCGAAGTCCGCCACTGGACCCAGCCGATCCAGACCGAAGGCCTGGCGCCGGGCGATATTTTGCTGGAAACCTTTGGCTGCGAGATTGATCCTGAATTTATAGCTGCTTATGCAGACTGGACGAGGGCTAGAGGCAAAAAAGGCTTATGGATTAACCTGGAATACCTGAGCGCAGAAGGCTACGCCGAACGCAATCACGGCCTGCCCTCCCCGGTCATGACCGGGCCGGGCGCGGGTCTGTGCAAATACTTCTTCTACCCCGGCTTCACGGCCACCACGGGTGGCCTGCTGCGGGAGCCCGATCTGGCCGAGCGCCAGGCCCGCTTCGACCGTGCCGACTGGCTGCAACAGAAAGGCATTGCCTGGCAGGGCGAGCGACTGGTGTCCCTGTTTTGCTATGAACCACCGGCCTTGGCCGACTTGTTGGACCAGTTGGCCACGGGCCCGCAGGCGACCCGGCTGCTGGTCACCGCGGGTCGGGCGAGCGCAGCGCTTTACACCTGCATTTTGAATAAAAATAGGCTACATCCCTCGTGGAATAAGCGTGAGCTGCTATCAATTAATTACCTGCCGCAACTCAGCCAACACGACTACGACCATCTGCTGTGGGCCTGCGACCTCAATTTTGTTCGCGGTGAGGATTCACTGGTGCGCGCCTTGTGGGCGAACCAGCCCTTTGTCTGGCAGATTTACCCACAGCACGACGACGCCCACCACCAGAAACTGGAAGCCTTGCTGGAGATGTTGGACGCTCCGCCTGCATGGCGGGCGTTTCACAAGGTCTGGAATGGTGTGAATAGCCTCACAGAAGGCAAGGCGAGCCAACAACCGCGGTTGCCCAACTTGGCGCTCGATTCATGGCAGCAAGTCGTCACCAGCGCAGGCCAACAACTGCGCCTGCAAGACGAGCTTGTGACCCAGATCATGCTTTTTGCTTCAAGGCACCTCTAAAAAACCTTTAAAATAGCCGACTTTGCGGGACTTGACCGGGTTTTTCATCCGAGCTCCCCGCCCTTGCCGCGTCACCAGCGGCCAACTTTCACACATCTCGCTATGAAAACCGCTCAAGAAATTCGCGTTGGTAATGTCATCATGTACGGCAAAGACCCGATGGTCGTGTTACGGACCGAATACAGCCGTGGTGGCCGCAACTCGTCCACCGTGCGCATGAAGCTCAAAAGTCTGATCGCCAACTTCAACACCGAAGTGGTGTACAAGGCCGACGACAAGCTCGAACAAGTCATTCTGGACAAAAAAGAATGCACCTATTCTTACTTTGCCGAGCCGATGTACATCTGCATGGACACCGAATACAACCAGTACGAAGTCGAAGCCGAGAATATGGGCGACTCGCTCAACTACCTCGAAGATGGCATGGAACTCGAAGTCGTTTTCTACAACGAAAAGGCCATTTCGGTTGAAATGCCCACCAGCGTCGTGCGCGAAATCACCTGGACCGAACCCGCCGTCAAGGGCGACACCTCCGGCAAGGTGCTCAAGCCCGCCAAAATCTCCACCGGTTTTGACGTGGGTGTGCCCATTTTTGTGGCGCAGGGCGACAAGGTCGAGATCGACACCCGTACTGGCGAATACCGCAAACGCGTTTAAGCGCCAGCCCGCACAACGGGTTGCGGCAAAAAGGGCTTCCAGGAAGCCCTTTTTTTATGGCCAACTGCCAAGCCCCATCCCGCAAATTTTTTCGATCCCGTCCAGCAAAGCGATGTAGGCTTCGCTTATGTGCAAACACAGTGACAAACTGCAGCCAGCCAGCCAGCTGGTACTGCGCCGGGTGGCGATCGACACCTATCGTGAAAATGTGGCCTACCTGCACCGGGACTGTGCTGTGTACCGGGCTGAAGGATTTCAGGCCTTGTCCAAAGTCGAGGTCCGGGCCAATGGACGCCACATTCTGGCCACCCTGAACGTGGTGGATGACCCCCATATCGTCGCCTGCGATGAGCTCGGCTTGTCGGAGGACGCATTTGCGCAGATGGCGGTAGCCGATGGCCACCCGGCCTCGGTGTCTCAGGCCGAACCACCGCAGTCCATTGGCGCGCTGCGCCGCAAACTCGCCGGTGAACGGCTGGGGCGTGAGGATTTTCTGGGTATCGTGCGCGACATCGCTGAATTGCACTATTCGAAAATTGAATTGAGTGCTTTTGTTGTGGCCACCAATCGGGACGAACTGGACCGCGAAGAGGTGTACTTTTTGACCGAAGCCATGGTGGCTACCGGCCGAACGCTCGACTGGCACGAGCCCTTGGTGGTGGACAAACACTGTATTGGCGGCATTCCCGGCAACCGCACGTCCATGCTGGTCGTGCCCATTGTTGCGGCGCACGGCCTGCTGTGCCCTAAAACCTCATCGCGGGCCATCACCTCCCCGGCTGGCACGGCCGACACGATGGAAGTGCTGGCCAAGGTGGAGCTGCCTTTTGAACAGCTGGCGGACATCGTGCGCGCGCACCGGGGTTGCCTGGCCTGGGGCGGCGCCGCCCATTTGTCGCCTGCCGACGATGTGCTGATTTCCGTCGAGCGGCCGCTCTCGCTTGATTCCCCTGGGCAAATGGTGGCATCCATCCTGTCCAAGAAAATTGCCGCTGGCTCCACCCATCTGGTGCTGGATATCCCCATCGGCCCCAGCGCCAAAGTGCGCTCCATGCCCGCGGCGCAACGCCTGCGCCGGCTGTTTGAGTACGTCGCGGCGCGGATGCATCTGTCGCTGGACGTGGTCGTGACCGATGGACGCCAACCGGTTGGCAATGGCATTGGCCCGGTGCTGGAGGCGCGCGATGTGATGCGGGTGCTCGAAAACGACCCCCAGGCGCCCAATGACTTGCGGCAAAAATCCTTGCGGCTCGCCGGTCGCCTGATTGAATGCCACCCGGACGTGCGCGGTGGCGACGGTTTTGCGATCGCGCGGGACATTCTGGATTCTGGCCGGGCGCTGGCGAAAATGAACGCCATCATTGCCGCCCAGGGCGCCAAGCCCTTTGACCACAACCATCCGCAACTCGGCGCCTTGAGCTTTGATATATGCGCCAGCGCGTCCGGCGTGGTCACCGGCATTGACAACCTGCAGGTGGCGCGCATCGCCCGCCTGGCGGGCGCACCCAAAGTCATCGGCGCTGGCCTGGATTTGTTTCGCAAGCTCGGCGATGCGGTTGCCAGCGGCGAGGCTCTGTACCGCGTTCACGCCGGGTTTCAAAGCGACCTCGACTTTGCGCGCCAGGCCTGCGCCAAGTCGAGCGGCTACACCATCGGGCGCGCCGAAGATGTGCCCCATGTCTTTACGGAATTCTGATGCTATCCCAACCTGTTTTGCTGTGTTTTGAGAATGAGCAAGAGAGCGCGGCACGCATCGCCCAAGCAGCTAGGTACCCTCTGGTCCGTATCGATCGTCACCGCTTTCCCGATGGTGAAATCAAGCTGCGCCTGCCCCCGAGCTTGCCGGACCATGTGGTCATCCTGCGCACGCTCAACGACCCGAATGAAAAACTGGTCGAACTGTTGTTGGCGGCCCAAACCGCGCGTGAACTGGACGCCCGGCATTTGACACTGGTGGCGCCTTACCTCGGCTACATGCGACAGGACGTGGCGTTTGAACCCGGCGAGGCCATCAGCCAGCGCATCGTCGGGCAATTTTTGGCCAGCCTGTTTGATGCCGTCATCACCGTGGACCCCCATCTGCACCGCGTTGCCACACTGCAGCAAGCAGTGCCCGTGGCCAATGCGGTGGTGCTCAGCGCTGCACCCTTGCTGTCAGACCTGATTGCCACCCATTGCCCGCAAGCCATGCTGGTCGGCCCAGATGAAGAATCAAAGCAATGGGTCGCTCAGGCTGCCATGCGCCACGGCTTTGACTACGCTGTTTGCCACAAGGTGCGCCATGGCGACCGGGCGGTCGAGATTGCGCTGCCGGACCTTCCCGTGGCCGGGCGTCAAGTGGTGCTGCTCGATGACGTGGTCAGCACCGGCAACACGCTCGCTCAGGCAACGCGTCAACTGCTGGCTGCGGGCGCAGCTTCGGTCGATGTGGCGGTCACGCACGCGCTTTTTGTGGCTGATGCCTGGTCCATGATCTTGAACGCGGGCGTACGCGAGGTCTGGAGCACCGACTGCGTCAAGCATGCCAGCAATGCCGTCAGCATGAGTGGACCCATTGGTGAGGCTTTGATCCGCATCGACGCCATGACCACGACACGCTGAGCGCTCGGCCTGTCGGATTGATGGGCCCATCAGTGGCGCTTGCCTTGCCTTTGCGCGACGACGCGTTGCGGCTTGCCGCTGCGCCCGCGTGGCACCGGCCGCCCCAATTCCGTAAGAATACGCAGCCGCGCCAGGCCCTGCGCCACGGCAAACTGCTCCAGGGCGTTCACGCAACGCGCGGCTGCCGCTGTGGCATCGGCTCCCTGCAGATCCAGCCTGAGCACCAGGGTGTGATCATCCTGCTGGCGCAATTGAAAATCGAACACGCCTGCCTCCTCTTCCAGCACCGTCGTCAGCGCCAGCGGCAAGAGCGTGACCTGCCGCCCGTCCTGTCCGGCCATCAGCAAGGGATCGTCTCGGCGACCCCGCACCTCGATCACGGGCAGTGACGAGCCGCATTCACAGCGCTCTGGATGCAGCGTGATCTGGTCGCCCATGTCATAGCGAATCAGCGGTTGCACGAAATTGGCCAGGTTGGTCAGCAGGGTGGAATGGGACGCTTGCCCCAACGGCACGGGCTGGCCTTTTGCGTCGACGGGTTCCAGAATCAACCAGTCGGTATTGGCATGCATCTGCCCGTGCCCGCATTCCCAGCCAATCGACATGAACTCCGAGGCGCCATAGCTGTTGCGCACGACGCACCCGAGCACCTGTTCCACGTGTCGCCGCACCGCGGGGCTCAGCGTCTCGCCGCCGGTCCAAATCTCTTTGGGCTTGAAGTGCAGTGCGCCTTGTGCAGCCAGATCGGCCAGCAACGCCGCGACGGTCGGATAGGTGGCAATCACCGTCGGGGCGAAAGTGTTGAGTTCATCAATCAAAGCGCCACTGGCCTGCAGGATGGAGAAGCAGCGCAAGCTTTGCGCCATGAATGGATTGAGTTGACGCAGCCGTTGCATGCTCACCATGCTGGCGAAATGGCCGGTGGTGGCGCCCACAAAAGCGATGCGTTCAGCCAGCAACATGGGGTCCAACCAGCGCTGCAGCGGGCGCGGCGTGCTGCGCCGCAGTGCTTCCAGTGCATCGTAAACGGCCAGCGCAGGTGCATCCTGCACAAACACCCCTGCAACATGACTGGTGCCGGAGCTCTCCCAGACCAGGTACTTGCCCAAATAGGGCTCGCCAATGCGCGTGGCGTCGGCGGTGAAGGCACGCAGTTCCGTCAGTTTGAGCTCTGGGTCAGTGACCCAATCGTCAAAGCGCTCTATCAGCTCGGCCCGGTCCAACACTGGCAGCGCACGCAGCGGCGTGCTGGCGAGCGCCAAACCTTGCAGACGCTCCCGGTAGAGGCTGGACCCGCGCACCGTGGCATCGAGCAGACGAGTCAGCCGGAACTTCTGTCGCGCCACGATTGCCTCAGGCGCGGCGCGACCGCTGGCGAGCACATCAAGCGCCACCGCAGCCAAACGCATGGGGTCAAAAACTGTCCGCATGGAGGAAATAGAGTAGTGGGACTTCGAGGCTTCAAATTTTTGCATGCTCAACGCCTGTGATTTTTATCAAATCATGGCACCGAATCACTCGTTATGGTTAAACTTAATTTCAGTTTCAGTTTCAGTTTCAATTTCAATTTCAATGGAGGTCTGCAATGAATGATGACACGATGGTCCAAAAAGACAAACTCATGAATGACTTGCGCACGGTCATCTCCGACGGTGAGGAGGTACTGCGCATGACGGCGGATGAGGTCGGTCAGAATGCGGCGGATCTGCGTTCCAGGGTACAGGCCCGAATGAACCAGGCCAAAGACGATCTGCGTCATCTGCAGGAGGTCGCCGTTGCCAAAGCCAAGGCAGCGGGCCACGCTGCTGACGATTTCGTGCATGACAACCCCTGGAAATCAATCGGCATCGCAGCGGGGATCGGGCTGGTTGTTGGCCTGCTGATCAGTCGGCGCTAATTCAACAATTTTCGGCAACTCGTTGGCAGCTTTGTCTCCGATGTATGAGCCAAGCCGGCAAGAGTGACGGCCTGTTCGCCTCGTTGCGCCGTCTGTTGGGCACGCTGCTTGAAATCGCCCAAGTCAGACTGGAACTGCTGGGCACCGAACTCGAACTGGAAAAGCGGCGTCTTTTTGACGCGTTACTCTTGGGTCTGGTGGCCCTGCTGATGGCGGGCGTCGGCCTTGTCTTGTTGTGCGGTTTCATCATCCTGTTGTTTTGGGACGGTTATCGCCTGGCCGCTGTGGGCGTGATGATGCTGCTTGTCCTACTCACTGCTGCTTGGCTGGTGCGCGCGGCGGGCCGCCGACTGCAGACTCCGAACGGTATATTTGAAGCCAGTCTGGCTGAATTGCAGCGGGATCGCGCCGGACTCCAACCTGGTGGTCTGCATGAACAACGATGATCTGGCCATGCGGCAACAGCGCTTGCTGGTGCGCAGTGAGCAGTTGCGCTTGTTGCTGGCCGAACAGGCGCAGGCCCTGCGGCGGCCACTGGCGCTAGCTGACCGGGTGCAGAGCGGTTTGCAATGGCTTTACCGCAACCCCCAGTGGCCTTTGGGCGCTTTGGCACTCGTGATTCTGGTGCGACCGCGGCGCGCCTTGGTCTGGGCTGGGCGCCTGTGGTGGGGCTGGAGAGCGTTCAAACAAGCGCGCCACTGGTTGAACCAACACCCCTTGGCGAAGCAATTGTCATGAATTGAGTCGTCCTAGCCCGGCCGAGTTTGCGGTTCGTCATAGTTTTTCGCACACAATGGCACCATGGACACCACTCAAGACCTTTCTGAACGACGCCTGGCTGACGCCTGGGCAGAGTTGCAAAACCAATCCAACCTGGGACAGGCGCTGGAAGCCGACGCGTACCGTCTGGCCTTTGCCGACCCTGAATTCTTGCTGCGGCGGGAAACACGTGGCATCCGGTTTCAACTCGAAATGCTCAAACCCGATCTGGACCAGGCGCAGCAAGGCATCGACAGCACCGTCGTGGTCTTTGGCAGCGCTCGCTCCGCTTCGCCCGAGACTGCACAAATCTCACTGCAGCAAGCGCAGATCAGTGGCGATGCGAAGGCGCTGATGCTGGCGCAGCGGCAACTTCGCAGCGCCCACTACTACGACCAGGCACGGCTATTTGCCCGGCAGGTCGCCAACCACAGCGCCCACCGTCGGCCTGAAGAACGCCTGTTCATTGCCACCGGCGGTGGGCCCGGCATCATGGAGGCGGCCAATCGCGGCTCACATGAGATGGGGGCCCCGAGTGTGGGTTTGAATATTGCCCTGTTGCACGAGCAAAACCCAAACCCATATATCACGCCCACGCTGAGTTTCAAGTTTCACTACTTTGCCCTGCGTAAGATGCATTTCATGATGCGGGCCAAGGCGCTGGTGGCTTTTCCCGGCGGTTTTGGCACGCTCGATGAATTGTTTGAAGTCATCACGCTGGTGCAGACCCGCAAGGCTAAACCCGTTCCCATCGTTTTGTTTGGTACCGACTACTGGAAGCGACTGGTCAATATGGAGGCCATGGTCGAAGAAGGAGTGATCTCGGTCGAAGACCTGGACCTGTTCACTTATGTGGACGACGCCGAAGCGGCCTGGAAAGTCATCCGGGACTTTTATAAGCTCTGAGTCTGGACGGTGCGGACCAGGCCCGGCGCGGGTTTGACGCCGTTGATCAGCGCGGGCTCTCAAAGAACAGGTAATTGGAGCCGTAGTCACTGATCTCGAAGTAGACCTTTTTCTCGCCGGGATCAGCCACGAAATTCAGATTTTCGTCCAACACGCCATAACCATAGCGATAAGGACGCGGCTTGTTGTCATCGGTGCCCATGCCGGTGCTGAGCTTGTCAATCTTGAGGAAACGACGCACGACTTTGTCGCCCGCATAGACCTCCAGCACGCCGTTGGTTCCAGTCCAGTTCTGGATATCGCGGCTGATCTTGTTTTGCTGCTCCTGTGTGCAACTCGTAAGAAAAAATAAGGCGCTAGCCCCCGCCAATAAAGCACGAGCAGCTCTGAATTTAGTAGTAATCATATATCCTCTGAAAACCGAAAAAACAGACCAAAGCGAGATATAGCGAACCGGTTCCGCCCTCAACCGAGCCGCTGACGCAGCGCTTCATACAAACACACACCGCTGGCCACCGACACATTGAGGCTCTCAACGGCGCCGCGCATCGGGATGCTCACCAGTTCATCACAGGTTTTGCCGGTCAGCGCGCGCATGCCGTCGCCCTCGGCACCCAGCACCAGCGCCACGGGACCTTTGAGGTCGGCCTGGTAAATGGTTTTAGGTGCCACGTCGCTGGTTCCGATGATCCAGATATGGCGTTCCTTGAGTTCATTCAAGGTTCGCGCCAGATTGGTCACCATGAAGTAGGGCACGGTCTCAGCCGCGCCGCTGGCAACCTTGGCCACTGTGGCATTGATGCCGGCGGCGTGGTCTTTGGGGGCGATCACGGCGTGCACGCCAGCGCCATCGGCCACACGAAGGCAGGCACCCAGGTTGTGGGGATCGGTGACGCCATCCAGCACAAGAATCAACGGCGCTTCGCGCTCGGCCACCGGCTTGTCCGCTTGCGCGGCTTCGAGTTGTTCCAGCAATTCGTCCAGCGAGTGAACCTGGGCCAGTTCCTGCACCCGCGCCGCCACGCCTTGGTGACCGTGCCCGCCACAGAGCTTGGCCAAACGGGTGCTGTCGGACTCGATCAGGCGCGCACCGGCCTCATTGGCTTTGTCCAGAAACTGGCGCATGCGCGCATCGCGCCGTGTCGGCTCGAAATAAATCTCGATGATGGATTTGGGCGCGGTTTTGAGACGCACGCCGACGGCATGGAAGCCGAATAAGACTTTGGTTGAAGACATGGCTTGATTATCGCGACTGGCGCGCCTGTCAAGCGGCCCATTGTCTATTGATGAAACGCAGCCGCCTGCATCAACACGCTGTGCCGCCGTTTTGAGTGCATTGACTCAGGACGCTACCGGGCCTTCAGCATCGGGCTCAGTCGTTGGCGCTGCGTCGTCATCGTTGGACACCTCACCCTCGGCCCCCTCACCCACCTTGCGGTCGGCTTTGTGCTTGAGCTTCTCTTCCTTTTTTTTCTTTTTCGCCAGTTCCTTCTGACGTTTTTCGTATCCGTAGTTCGGTGTTGCCAAAGTATGCTTTCAGGTTGTTGCCGGCAACTTTACCAGAAGTTGCCACGACTTCGGGTCTGCAAGTTGTCTTGCCGTCATTGTGGGTTTTCCAAGCTCTTCGAACTGAAGAACATCCATGGCAGACGCAGTTTCAATGCAGCCGAGCTGACAAACGAAGTCGACGGCTCGGTGATGCTGGCCTGCTTGGGTCAGGCTTGCGCAGCCTTCTTCAAAATGGCGTGAATCTGGTCCTTGAGCTGAAGCTTTTCTTTCTTCAGCAGTTCAATCTGCACTGGCGTGCTGGCCTCTATGCGAGATTGCATGCGCTGTATTTGCAGATCCAGGGCGTTGTGCTGATCAAACAGACGGGCGAAATGCCCGTCGGTGGTTTTAAGTTGGGTGATTTCTTCGCGAAATTCAGGAAACATAAGCTCTCCTAGAGTTGAGCCAGTGAGTTCAGAAAGCGATCTCAGCGGGCTGGTCATACTTTAACCCATCGGGATCGCTGCGGCCAACAATGAGAAGCAATGGCCCCTCGGCTGGCAATAGAGCCAAATGCCAATTGAACTTTGAACTTTGAACTTTGAACTTTGAACTTCAAAGTTCAGGCTGTCCAATATCTCAATATTGATCGAGCCGCGCGAGCCCAAGGCACCGCGATTGGATTGGTCAAGCGCGTCAACTCCAATCTTTACCTTGACACTGTCAAGCTGTGGCACAGTCGAGCTCGCTGTAGTCATCTATTTGAAATGAGGGTTTTTTCATGTCCAAAGTATTTCGTGCCAAAGACCACACGAAGGATGGTGCAAAGCCCGATGGCAGCATCAAGACGCGTGGCATGGAGGTGATTGAAGACGATCCTGATACCGCCTGGGGAATGTGGGATAGCGCACTGGCCGATATGGACTCAAAATTTGTTCCATTGCCCCCTGGCGAGGATGAAGCGTTGGGCGCACGCGCTGTCACGGGCCCGGATTCGCATGATGGCTTGACCGAACCGGCGGCCCTGGAAGAAGAAACGCCGGAGCAAAAAAGAGCCAAGGCATTGGAAACTGTCGAGATGCACCACCCGCGTGTGGCCCACACCATTGGTACGTTGTGGGGATACAAGGAGTGCAGCACTTACATCTACAAACTTCTCATGAACGGCGGCGACGGCATGGGGAGTGCACGTTTGGGCTTTCATCAGGATGCAGCCGATGCCATGCTGCTTCTGGCGCAATTGCATGATGTGCAGTTTGGGGCGTGCGAAGACAGTCATGCACCGGGCTACGGCAATCCTGCCGTACGGGCGGGCTTTGACGGGGCACGATGATCCACGCTTTTTACCGGCTGGTGCCACCACCACCAGCCACAGCGCGCAGCTCAAGCCGTGTCAGAGCAGCCCAATAAATTTCTCATAGTCTGCTAGCGGCAATGGCCTGCTGAAGAAATAGCCCTGGTAGGCGTGGCAACCCGCATTCAACAAAAAGTCTCGCTGCGCTGCAGTTTCCACGCCTTCGGCCATGACGTCCAGACCAAGGCTCTGGCCCAGCGCGATGATGGTCTTGGCAATTGCAGCATCGTTCGGGTCTGAAAGCACGTCACGAACAAACGATTGGTCAATTTTCAGCTGGTCCAGCGGCAAGCGCTTGAGGTAAGACAACGATGAATAGCCTGTTCCGAAATCGTCAAGCGAAAAGCCCACGCCATGGGCCTTGAGTTGGCTCATTTTTAAAATGGTGTCTTCGACGTTGTCGAGCAACAGGCTCTCAGTGAGCTCCAACTTTAGTTTAGTGGCCTGGGCACCGGTTGCAGCCAGCGTAGCCAGCACCTGATTGACGAAGTCGGGCCGAAGGAACTGGCGCGAACTCACATTCACCGCCAGCGTCAATGAGGCCGTTCGCGGATCCTTGGCCCAAACACTCAGTTGCTCACAGGCGGTTGTCAGAACCCACTGACCAAGCGGTAGAATCAGCCCGGTCTCTTCTGCAAGGGGGATAAAGTCTGCAGGACAGACAAAGCCACGCTCGGGATGCTGCCAGCGCAACAGAATTTCAGCACCCGTGATGCGGCCATGGTCTAGTTGCGCCTGGTAATACAGCAGAAACTGGGCGTCTCGCAGACCCTCGCGCAAATTCAATTCCAGCGCGACGCGGGCATTGACGACCGCTTGCATCTCCGGGTCAAAGAAGCGCAGGGTGTTGCGCCCGGCTGACTTGGCTTTGTACATGGCAAGATCAGCGCGCTTGAGCAGTTCTTCGATCGTTTCGCGTTGGTCGCTGAACAGCGTGACGCCAATGCTGGGCGTACTGTGATGCTCTAGGCCTTCGAGGTCGTAGGGGCGGTTGAGCGTGACGACAATCTTTTCCCCCACTATTTCAGCGTGGGTCGCGGCATCAGCTGCCGTATCGCTCAGGTCTTTGAGTATCACCACGAACTCATCACCACCCAGACGGGCTACGGTATCGCCGTCGCGGGTGCAGCTGCTTAACCGCTGCGCAACCTGCTGTAGCAGCAGGTCGCCCTTGTCATGGCCTTGCGAGTCGTTGAGAGTCTTGAAATTATCCAGGTCGATGAACAGCAGCGCGCTGTGTCGCCCACCACGGGCGCTGCTTGCAAGGGCCTGCTGCAAGCGGTCATTAAGCAGCCGTCGGTTGGGGAGTTTGGTCAGGGTGTCGTAAAAGGCGAGGTACTTGATTTCATCTTCCGCAGCCTTGCGCTGCGTGATGTCGTTCTGCACGCCGACGTAGTGGGTGACTGTGCCATCGTCCGCCTTGACTGCAGTGATGGTCAGCCACTCCGCGTACAACTCGCCATTCTTGCGTCGGTCCAGGATTTCTCCCTGCCATGAGCCGGTGCGTCCAATGCTCTCCCACATCGCGGTGTAGAACGCCTTGCTGTGACGACCGGATTTCAGGATGCGTGACGTCTTGCCGATCGCCTCATCGGCCGCATAGCCGGTCACTGTCGTAAAGGCCCGGTTCACGCGCAGGATCACCATATTGGCATCAGTGACCACAATGGCCTCCTGTGATTCAAAGGCAGTTGCCGCGATGCGCAGTGACTCCTCGGTCAGTTTGCGCTCAGTGATGTCGGTATTGGTTCCGATCAAACGCAGGGGTCGCCCCGTGCCATCCACACTGAGCACCATACCGCGACCCAACAGCCATTTCCAACCACCCTCTCTGGATTGCATGCGGAACTCAACCGCCGCCGAGGCGCAAAGGTGGTCAAGTTCCACCTGAATGGCATGGGCCACCCTGGGCCAATCCTGTGGGTGAACACGCTGACTCCACTTGCACGCGTCTGCGTGATCGTCATAGCCCAGGATTTCTCTGCAACGGGCCGAGAAAAAAGACTCGCCAGTCTGAAGATTGAAGTCCCAGACACCGTCGCCTGCGCCTTCCAGGGCAAACTTCCAGCGATCCTCACTGTCTCTCAACGCTTCACCACTTTGCGCTACCCGCGCCAGTGCACGTGATCGTCCGCGCGCCAGCAACATCACCAGTGAGCCCAGAAACAGCGAGATCAGAACCCCGGCAAGACCGACCAGAAACGGCGCTCTGCGTTCGGCGTCAGATAGATAGGACTTGTTCGGCTGAAAATCAAGCTGCCACTTGCGGCCATAAACACTCAATTCTCGGCTGTAGCTGGCGCTGGAGATGGCGCTGCCCGGCGACGTGAAATACATGGGCAAATTCAGGCCTGCGGTCGTGTTAGCGAGAGATGAGCCGCGATCAGACAGATGGACGTGAAGGCCTTGCAGACGCCCGTCACGCTTCAATTGCTCAAACAGATCGAATACCCGCAAAGTTACGGCCACCGAGCCGAGAAAACTGGCAGCCTGATGCGGCAAATTGCTCGCTTCCTGGCGACTGCGAAATACCGGCACCCGAATAACGAAACCGGTTCGGTCAATCGTCTCCTGCAGCAGGTCGAATGGGGCACTCGCCACCGGTTGGCCACTGCGCTGTGAGTAGTGCATGGAGATCAGGTTCGCGGGTTGCGCACTGATGTCCAGGCCGTGAATGCCTTGATTGCCGGTCAGTGGCCAAAGGTAGTCGGCCACGAAGTACTCACTGCGTTGCCCCGGCGGGTGAATGGCAAACTCCGGGTACCCGCCTGGCTCGACGGAGGTATCGGCCCGCACCTTCGCTTCAAACTTCTGCTTGTCGGCAGCGCTGACGTAACGGGTGAATGCGATATTTTTGATGCCGGGATAGCGCGTGTCCACATCAAGGTGCGACACGGCGTCAATAAAGGCGCGACGATCGAGCGCCGGGTTCACGATGAACAGCCCGCGTAAGCCAAAAGCGATTTCGGTGTAGGCGTCAATTCGACGCGTCAAGGCCTCGGTCAGGGAAATGGCCGCCTGGGCAAAGCGTGCCTGTTCAACCTGGTCGGTGGACTCGGCTTGCTGCCTTGCCAGGAACACGCTACCCGTGACACCCGCAAACGCAACCGCCAAACCCAAAAACCAGGGGCGCAGTGTCTTTTGAAACAGATCTATGGCCATTGGTTGACTGAATAATGATTGCCGCCGGTGTCCATCAGGTCCTGACAGGTCGGCCCGGACCAGACACCATTAGTGTAAGGGTCAAAAAAAACGCGGTAATCGGTCTATTGAGTTCTGCACGATGCGCAGCCGTCATCTGCCTGCCACCCGTCGCTGATTGCGAAAGGCATTGGTACTGGTTACCAGCCCGTGTGTTCATAACGACTCATGGATGACAGCTGCATTGGCCACAAATCCGAGTCTTCAGGTATAAATTGGCTACCCACTCACGCGATTTCGAGGCGCAGTCTTGTCCAATAAGGTTTGAGCCTTCGAGGAAATCAGGTCAGCAAAAAAAACTGGCTGCGAAGGAAAATCGGCTTCAGGGCGTTTGCTCAGCACTGATGGGTAGCGTGAAAAGCATCCGGGTACCCTGGCCCGGGCTACTTTCGGCCCGAATGTTGCCGCCATGGGCCTCCACAATGCATCGCGAGATGTACAGACCCAAGCCCAATCCACGCCGGTCGCTTTTGCCGACTTGCCAGAACCGTTCGAATACGGCCTCTATCATCGCTGCGGGGATTCCTTCACCGGTGTCGTCCACGCAAAATTCAATCGACTCTCCCACACGTTGGCAGTGGACGAGGATACTGCCACCCTTAGGAGTGAACTTGATCGAATTGGCTATAAGGTTGGCGAGTACTTGCAGCATACGATCATGATCAAATTCCGCCAGGCAATGATCTTGCACATTCTGCACCGCCAGGGACACGCCCCTTGCCGAAGCTGTGATCTGAAGGGCCTCTACAGCCTCAACCACCAGCAAGGCAACGTCGCCCTGAGACGTGTGCATGGCGAGTTTGCCGGCATCAATGCTGGCGACATCAACCAAATCACCTATCAGGCGGTTCATGCGCGCGCCATAGCGCTCGATACGTGTAGTCTCCAACAACAACTGCTCGCGGTCGCTGTGCTTCTCAAGTTTTTGGGAAAGGAACTGCGAACTCACCACGATTCCGTTCAGGAGATCACGCAGGTCGTGGGCGACCATGCCGAGAAAATCGTCCCTGGTGGCGAGTGCGTCGTCGGAGCCGGCGCGCTCCGTCAGCAAATACTGATCGGTGGCGTCGCGCTCAAGCGGCAATAGCCGCGTCAGCAGGTGGGCTCTCGCGTCGCGCTCTCGGCGCACAGTCATATCTGCTGCAGCCCGTTCATCACGCAATTTTGCGTCTTCGACTTCCCGATCTTCAGCAACTGCGTTTTGCACGTCGTTTGGTGCGGCAGCGTCCGTCGTTTTATCCGCCTTTTCGCGGGCCGCGACCAGAACAGCGTCGGCGTTTTCCCGTGCATGTTCTACCACCGCGTCAGCATTCTTTTCTGTGGCTACTCGGTTCGCAGTCATCTCCCGATCGGCTTTTTCGCGTTCCTCCCGCAGGCTGGCGTCGGTCAGATCGCGCTCGGGCGATTCCTCTGGATTTGCAGTTGGCAACATAGAACATTACTCCGTCGGCGTTGTTGAATAAATCGGAATCCAGTTCCATTTTGGCTAACTGAACAGTATATAACGGCGAATTGCATGAGCCTTGGTGGGCGTCACCATCTGATTTATCGAAGAATCTATTCATTGGTCCTACAAATGGTGGCACGTAACCGCAGGGATCGCGGTGCAAGGCGCGCGGGCTGGGTTGGCCTGTGTTTTTCGGCACTAACCGGGTAGCCTATGCGGCTTGGCTTTTTCAGACTGGGTTTTGACATCATTCATGCAAGGTTTTCAACACCCGCCAACAATAATGGGCTAATGTGATGCACGCGAAGGGATTTAACACCATGGATAAAAAGCAAAAGTTTCTGCAAGCCACCCAGTGGCTGCGCCCTGTGACCCGCTGGTCGACCCGGTTTTCCTTGAACTCACCGAAATGGATGCCTGCCGTGGTACGCCATGCGCCGCTGCGCTTGACGTCATTGGTTTTGCGCGGCTATCACTTGGCGCTGCGCTGAGTTCATCGCTGCGGTCAACGTGAGCTCAGCGGCATTGCCGTTTAAGAATCATCGGCATGGGTTCGGGTTGGCGGGTGTTGCGCCATCGCATCGCGCAGACCCAATGAGTCGTCGCTCAGGCGCAGCAACTGCAATGGCGCGCCGCACCGGCGGGCTGCTCCAGCAGGACGTCGGGAACGAGTGGGATGGAGCAGTAAAAAAGCAAGATGGCGGGGCTTGAAGCAAGCTTGATTCACTACTCAATGAATAGCAAGTGGCCTATATTCCATAGGGGCTTCAAGCCAATAAGATAGAAATTTCAATGCAGCCAGTGTGATCGGCTGGTGCTATTGAAGGCGAGTGGCCGCCCAGCACGTTACAGTACATGTGCAAGGTTCTTGTCGCTGGTGCTTGTTGCGCTTTTCGGGATGTTGCCAAAATTGCTTAAACTTCGCGGTACGTACCCACGTCTACGGGAGATATCTATTTCGTCTAAATTCGTCACTTGCGGCCTGTTCTCGCTCCTGATCCTCACCGGGCCAACGGCACACGCCCAATCCGTGCCAGAGGCAATGGCCGACGTGGCCACGGTGACCGAGGCAGCCGCAGCCACTACGGCCTCGAGCGACACTTGGGAAGGCAAGGTGTCGTATCTCGCAAGCAAATTCACGGGTCGAAAGACCGCCAATGGGGAGCGTTTCAACCCGAATGCGATGACCATGGCGCATAAGACGCTGCCTTTTGGAACGATGGTGCGGGTGACCAACCTGCGAAACGGCAAAAGCGTGCGGGTCCGGGTCAATGACCGGGGTCCGTTTACCGCTGGCCGTGTGGCTGACCTGAGCCTTGCAGCAGCCCGGCAAATCGACATGTTGCGCGCTGGCGTGGCGCATGCCAGGCTGGAAGCTCTTAGCCGCTACGATTAATCGGGTACAGATAGGAAATTCAAACACATGAGCCCAGGTATGGCACGGGTTGGGGGAACCCAAACGTCCCAGACCGTATCAGTTTGATTCGTTTTGCGCCCGTTATACTCGGCGCAAGCCTGGTTCCTCGGCCTGGCCACCTCATTAAGCTGGATTTTCCTATACGTTTAACGAGCGATTTTGATGGCACGGTTTTCCAATTGCGTCAGGAAGTTCACAGGTCTGACCGGGTCATTGGTGGTATCAAACTTGCGATAGGACCAGGATACCCATTAGCCAGCCGTAGTCAAGACACAATAAAAACCTGCAGCTCACCTGTGGACATGGTGGTGGGTCAAACGCGGGGATATCCCATGAGCAACGAAGGCACGAACAAAAATCCTGGCCCAGAATCAACGGACGCGAACGAGTTGAAACGGGAGCGATACGAGTTGCTCCAGCGTTTGGATGGCTGGTTGGAAACGCCAATGCTGGTTCTCGCGTTCGTGTGGCTGGTGCTATTGATAGTGGAGTTGGTTCGCGGCGAGAGCCTGCTGTTTTATTTTCTCGGCACGGCTATCTGGATCGTCTTTATTGTCGATTTCGCTGTGAAGTTGGTCCTGGCTCCCGATAAGCTCCTTTACCTCAAGAGTAACTGGCTGACCGCCATTGCGCTGCTGCTTCCGGCGCTTCGAATTTTCCGAGTCTTCCGCGCTTTTCGGCTGCTTCGCCTGGCAAGGACAGGGCGGGGGTTGCGCCTGGTTCGTGTTGTCAGTTCGATGAACCGCGGGATGAAGGCGCTGGGCGCGAGCCTGAGTCGCCGGGGCTTCGGATATGTAATCACCCTCACAGTGCTGGTCACGTTCGCTGGCGCGGCCGGGATGTACGCTTTCGAGAACGAGTCTCCTGGCGGCCTGGGCAGCTACGTCGACGCGCTGTGGTGGACGGCCATGATCATGGCAACGATGGGCTCTGGGTACTGGCCGCAGACGGCCGAGGGACGTGTGCTGTGCGTTTTTTTGGCGCTCTACGCCTTCGGTATCTTCGGTTACGTGACAGCGGCGCTCGCCACCTTTTTCGTCGGCCGAGACGCCGACAACATCGATGCCGAACTGGCAGGAGCCAAACAACTGGCTGAGGTACGGGATGAGTTGATAGCCATACGAGATGAAATCCGTGCCCTGTCGCGACAATCGTCGGGGTTATGAAATAAAAAAGCCTGGCCCAAAGGGATACGATGCGCCTTGGCGTAGGCACCAGTCAGCATTGCGGCGGTGAACGCGACAATGTCGACCTTGGTTCGACGTTCTGTAACTGCATAGGCATCGCCGTCAAATTCTTGCTCGATCTTGGTCACCTCCACGCAGTCGGCCAGCGGCAACGCCTCGGCATAGACTTGGCGGCCGCCAATCATCCAGGTCGTCTGGCTGGCATCGCACAGCGGCGGCCCGCGTGCCGCAATGATGCGCATCTGGCCGCCGCACATCGGGCAGACCAGCGGAAACACCTTGTGGATGCGGGCAATCAGTGCCGCCCACAGCACCAGTACACCGCGGTACTCATCGGACTGCAGTAGCTCTGCGTGGCCTTTGCCGCAGCGGTAGACCAGATCAGCACTGTCGTGGGCGTAGCCTGCCATGTCTTTGGCGTCATGCAAATCCTGGTGGCCACGCAAGCCCTTTGGTACCAATAGCACCCACTGGCGAACTGGCAGGCGGGAACACGTGACTCTTTAGGCGCGCTGTTGCTTCAGCAATGCGCCGCGAGCTACTGAATCAGTAGCCCCGAATGTGTGAGTCCAGCTTGCTTGCGTGCTGACGGCAAGTCCGTGCAACTGCCATGCGCCACTTCGGCCGCCATGCCGATGGACTCCCCAAGCGTGGGGTGTGGGTGGATGGTCTTGCCGATGTCCACTGCACCCGCGCCCATTCGCAATGGCGCGCCCGGATGCAGTCCAGGGAACAGGCCCTTCTTGACCTTGATGCCTTGGGCCTTGGCTTCGGCCTCGGGTGTGCATCTGGATGTAGGCGTTGATGAAGCCACGCTCAGAAACGGCCACGCCGACCTTGTCGGCGGCGATCTTCTTGCGGTTGGGTGTACGGCCAACCGCCTGCAACACCAGGTCGTAGGTTTGGGGCGCGAGGGCCGCAACGCTTGGGTTCCTCCGGCCGCGCCCTCCTCCACGGCAGCAAACGTCACCTCAATGCCTTTGGGCGTGGCTTTGGCGCCCACCGTTTTGGTCTTGAGCAGATACAAGTCAAAGCGCTTGGCGTTCATTTTTTCCAGATATTGACCAGATCACGGTCTGTGCCTTGCATTAGGCCGTCCAGCATTTCGACCACGTCAAGCCTTGCGCCGAGCGTGCTGTAGACCGTGCCCAATTCCACGCCGATGATGCCACCGTAGCTGGCTGGCGCTGCGACTGGGTCACACCGGCATTTGCTGCAAACGCTATTATTTATGCAGCTGCTTGCACAGGTATGACGTTGGCTACAGCCTGATTTTGCATAAATTATTGGGAAGTCGCTGCTTCTGCAGCTTCAAGTACCAGCAAGACCTAGCCATCGGATTTCCTGTCGCCCAGCGCCACTTTGAGTTCTTTCACCACGCCCGCGTGGCTGCAGGGGATTAGGCGCACCCATGTCGCAGATGGCGCGTTTTCACAAAGGGTTGGCGCGCAATCACAGTGACAAACGATAGGCCGACTCTAAACTGAGCGTCCGTATCGACGGGGCTGTGCTTGTCGCCAGACCCCATTGGCCTTAGCTGTTTGCACCATCTGGCCCAGACTGGCAAACAGCATCGCAACTCCTTAGGGGATTCACTTGGATAAAAGAAGTTTTTTGAAACACGCGGGATTTTTTTCGGTCTCGGTCGCCACTGGCGGCATCCTCACCGCTTGCGGTGGTGGCGAATCCGCATCCGTGTTGCCAAGCGCCAGTGGCACTGGCTGGAAGTTCCCCCAAAGTGTGGCGTCAGGCGACCCGCGCGCGGATAGCATCATGCTTTGGACACGCGTGCTGCCCTTGAGTGCCGACAGCGTACAAGCAGCGTCCGGCGGCAATGATGTCGCCGTTCGGCTGATCGTGAGCGCGGCCAACAACAATGCTTTGTTGGGCACCAACGGCGCGCTCAGTGGCGCGACCGTCGTTGATACCAAGCTCGATGTATTGGCTTCTTATGACAACACCATTCGTAATAAAGTCACCGGTTTGCTGGCAGGCCAAACTTATTACTACCAGTTCATAGCCGGCGATGTGCGCTCCAACGTGGGTCGGTTCAAGACTGCGCCGGCGGCGAACGCAGACGTGGCTCAATTAAAGTTCGCTTTCATCACCTGCCAAGACTGGACCGTGAACCATTGGGGCGCTTTTGATGAAATTGCCAAGAACGAAGAACTTGATTTCATTCTCCATCTGGGTGACTACATTTACGAAACCATCGGGCAGTCCTTTCAAACCGGTTCCGTGGAAGCGCGTCACACGGCCCTGCACCTGCCTGATGGCACCGCACTGAAGGATGCCAACGGCGTTGCAACCGGTGCGGTCTATGCCACGACCTTGAACGACTACCGCTACCTCTACAAGTCCTACCGCAGCGACCCGCGCATGCAGGCTGTTCACGAACGGTTTGCGTACATCTGCATTTGGGATGACCACGAATTCAGCGACGACGCCTGGCAAGACGTGCAAACCTACGAGCACAACAGCATCGCCGCAGGTGGTGGCGACACCCATCAAACCCAGCGCCGCCGCAGCGCCAGCCAGGCCTGGTTTGAATTCATGCCCGCCGATGTGAGTTTTGATGTCAACAACCCGGGGTTCCAGAACATCAGCATTTACCGTGACTTCCAGTTCGGCAAACTGGCGCACCTCATCATGACCGATGAGCGTTTGTACCGTGCTGACCATGTGATCCCTGAATCGGCTGTCAACCCGGCCACGGGCAACCCCATCAACAGCAGCATGGGGACGCGCTATTTCGTGCCGCAAGGCACATACGATTATGTGGAAGCGCAAAAAATGGCGGCAGCAGCAGCCACGGGTGACCCCTTGTATGCGGTCAGCATGCTGGGGCAAACGCAGCGCGACTGGTGGAAGGGCAGGATGCAAGCATCTACCAATACCTGGAAGCTCTGGGGCAACGAAGTGTCATTGATGCGCATGGGCTTGAACGGTGTCGATGCCGTAGCCACCCTGCTGGCGCTCAATTCGATTCAGACTCTGGCCACCAATATCAGCAACACGGTCGCCATGCCCGCCTTGGGCGGCAACCTGTTGGTTGCCAGTGCACTGGTCGCCGCCGTGACGGCCGGCGCCACCCAGACGGTTGCTACCAACGCAGCGATCGCTATCGCCACCGCGGATGTCATGAGTGCAGACATGGGCGCCGCCGCCGTGGATGAGGGTTTGAGCGCTGCGCAGGCCGGCATCACCGTCGCCACGTACAACGCGGCCAAAGCCGCTGCCCCCGCGGGTGCAGCCACCCAGATTGGCGCAGCAGCACAGACCATTGCATTTGGCTGGATCAAGCCAGACATCCAGGCCAACAAACAGAACTCCGTTTTTGTGGCGGCTTCGGGTCAGCAGGCGGCCCTGACGCCATACTTCACCAAATTCCTGCTCAATTGCGATCAGTGGGATGGTTTCAATAGTGAACGCAAGGCCTTGATGCAGCACCTCAAGACCAACAACATTGGCAACGTCGTCGCCCTGACCGGCGACATTCATGCCTTCTTTGCCGGCACGGTGTCCGACGATTTCGACACTGCCGGTGGCGGCGCGCCGGTCATGGTCGATCTCGTCACCGCCGGGATCAGTTCGGATTCGTTCTTCACCTACATGCGCAAGGGTGCCGAGGGAACGGGCCTGGCGGCTTTGGTGACGCAACGCATGGTCGTGCCCGTGCCTATGCTGGGCGATGTGTCCATCGACGTCAATCTGCTCGACTACACCATGGGTAAAGCTGCGCTGGATCTGGCCACGCTGGATATGGACAGTCTGGCCGAGCAGGTCCGCGTGCAGATAAGGGGGGCCATTGCTGCCAAGGGGGTTCCAGAGGGCTCTTTGTTGGACGGGATGGTTGAGGCCGTGCTGCAGGCTTTGAAAGCCGATCCGGAGTTCAACCGTCTGCTGGGTCTGGCGCAGCAGTTGGCCGGCCTGGGCAACAACCCCTGGATCAAGCACCTGAACAGCGACGCCCAGGGCTACTCGGTGGTGACGCTGACGCCAGCGTCTCTGGTGTGCGAGTTCAAGCAGGTCAACAAGCTGGTGAAAGCGGGCGTCATGACGGCGCCTACCGACGTCGTGGCACGTGTCACCACGGCAACTGTCACCAGCGGCGTCGTCGACGTGACCATCAGCTAACGGGCGTCCGCTTCGATCGGGTTGCTTTTTCCGCCATGCCCTTGTCTGCGCTGCCCCTTGTGTTGCCGATAGCGCCTGCCACGCTCATCGATGCACAGGGTCAGCTCACGATGGGGCGGTTTTGCGGCCAGACCGGTGATATCGACTGGGCCCGGCTTGGCCCGCCCCTGGCACGCAGCGCCTGGTGGCGGCATTTTCACCACAAGTGCTGGCAATACGTGGCGCTGGCCACCGATGAGTTTTTCTGCGCCGTCGCCATGGTCGACGTGGGGTGGACCAGCACTGCTTTTGCCTATGTGTTTGACCGCCGGCAGGCCCGAGTGGTCGCAGAATTCTCGCAGGACGGCCTGCCCGGGTTTGGTGCCAGAGTGGCCGCGCGCTGCGGCGCGGGTGCCTGCCACCATTTTCATGTTGGCGGCCATCACATCGAGTGCCTCCATGTGGTCTCGCGCGCCTGTTATGAGCTGCGCTTGCGCAGCAAGGGATTCGAGATCGACGCGGAGTTTGCCGACGTCGGCCCCTTGTTGCTTGCGGTCGGGCCGGTGGCCGGGGGCGCGGTGCATGCCACGCAAAAGTCTTCCGGACTGGCCCTGCGCGGCGAGTTGCGCCTGGGGTCCAGTCGCCACAGTCTGAACAGCGGTGTGGCCAGCTTTGATTACTCCAATGGCTTGCTGGCGCGCGAAACTGCCTGGCGCTGGGCCAGCGCACACAGCCTGGCCATAGGCTTCAATCTGCAAGCCGGCTATTTTGGCGATCAGGAAAACGCCTTGTGGCTCCATGGACAGATCATTCCTCTGGGCCACGCCGTGTTTGAGTTTGACCCGGAAAATCCAATGGCACCCTGGCACATTCACACCACTGACGGCCTGCTCGATCTTGAATTTATTGCGCAGGGTCTGCGCCGCGAAGACAAAGACCTCTGGGTGGCGGCCAGTCGTTATGTGCAACCGATTGGTGTATTCAACGGCTGGGTCAAGGCTGGGCCTGATGCCCCTCGACACGTCATCCAGGGGCTCGTCGGTGTCACGGAGGACCACCAGTCGCGCTGGTAAGCCGGGCCTATGGCCGGTAGCGGCCGAATTAGTGACCCTGCTTCCCCTCGGCGTCCGACATGATCCGGTCAAGGGCGCGCGGCACCACGGGAACCTGGTCCATGACCCTGAGCCGACCCCGATGCAGCAGCGCGGCCAAACGCCCCAGCAGGCTAGTCCAAGCCAAGTGCTTTGTGAACGGCGATCAAAACCCGCCTGAATCTGGCGGCAATGGACAAAGGGCATGCTGGACATACGCGCGCCAAGGGGTCTTCAAAGGAGTCTGAATGGGTACGACTTGAGGCGATCAATGCAGCGGCTACGGCTGCAATAGCCTGGCAAGCTGAATCTGGGAGTTTTAGGGACTTTGGTTTTTTTGGAAATTTTTAAATCAGGCCCCTGCCAGGCCGCCGGAGGCCCCCCCTGAGAGTCTGGCGAATACCGGTGCCTTAGCCGCTGTAGCCAAGGTGTGCAAGATGCGCTAGAAACTGGATCTGCCGAAACAGTAAAGCAGGCGCGACAACGGCCACAAACCAGCAAGTTCCAAACCACTGTCGCGCCCCGTTGCCCGGGAGGGCTGCGTTGCCGATGCGAGTATTTCACGAAACGCGCAGCTGCGTCCAGTCCCACCCCCCTCGGCCATGTATTGCCGATGGAACCTGCCCCAAGGCGTTATCTGTGTGCGCGCTGTCGCATCGAAGTCATTTCTTGCAGCCATTGCGACCGTGGCCAGCGCTACTGTGCGGGTGACTGCGCCGCCTTAGAGCGCAAGCGCTGCCAAAGTGCAGCGGCCAAACGCTACCAAAAAAGCTATCGTGGTCGTCTGGCTCACGCAGCACGCCAGCGCCGCTGGCGAGATCGGCAAAGAGAGAAAGTGACGCATCAGGGTTCCCCACCCCCGGGCCTGCCTGCTCTACTGCCCTGTGAGACGGATATGCCCACTCAAGCTGCGCCAATCGAGTCCGCCCAGTGTCATTTCTGCCACAGCGCGTGTGCGCCAACGACTTGCAATTGCTGCCGGTTGAGGCTGCTACCTTTCACAAAGCAGCCACGCTGACCATGGATCCGGCAACCGGCTTGCGCGCTGGCGATGCGCTGCACTTGGCCTGCGCCATTGGGGCCGAAGTTCAGGGCTTGGTCGCGTTGGATACTGTTTTTGCCAAGAACGCCAAACGGATGAAGGTCAAGGTCATTCCCCTATGAGCACGGCGGTCTTAAGACGTTCAATCCGGTTTCCTCCCAGCCGCTATCAGCTCAGGGATGGTCACGCCTTGTGGTGGGTGTCTTTCACGTTGAAGCCTAAGGTGGCGGAGATTTCTTGGGTCGTGGCTTGCAGCTTGGGTAGCCACTGCTCTTCCAGGCGACCTGCCGGGGCAGAAATTGAGAGTCCCGCCACAAGCGCACCTTGGTCATCGTAAATGCCAGAGGCCATGCAACGAACCCCAAGTTCTAGTTCTTCGTTATCTTGCGCATAACCGTACTGCTGCACTTTCGAGAGCTCCCGCTCCAGCGTTGACAAATCCGTCAAGCTGTTTTTGGTGTGACCGCTCAGACCGGTGCGGGTAGCGTAAGCGCGCACCCGTTGGGGATCATCGGTTGCCAAAAACAATTTCCCGACCGAGGTCAGGTGCAGCGGCGCACGGCCCCCGATGGCACGCACCACCTGCATGCCCGAGCGCTCGCTAAATGCCCGTTCAATGTAAATAATCTCATCACCTTGGCGCATGCTCAAATTCACAGGCTGCTGAATCAATTTATGCAGTCTGCGCATCGGCACCAACGCGGCGTCGCGCACATTGAGGCGATTTTTGACCAGATTGCCCAATTCAAGCAGGCGCATGCCCAGCCGATAGCTGCCCGGTTGCGATCGATCTACAAAACGACCAATCGCCAGGTCATTGAGCAGGCGGTGGGTCGTGGAGGGATGCAAACCAGTCTTCTCGCTGATTTCCTTGAGTGAAATCGACTCTTTTCGTGACGCCAGAACATCCATCAGCGCAAACATGCGCTCAATCACTTGAACGGTTGGGGTGCTGGGAACGCTGGATTCACTTTTTGGCATGACTACTCCTGAATGAGAGTAGTTATTTTACCTTGTGAAATCGCCGCCAAGGGTAAACCCTTTTACTCGAAACTCTATCTCAGGCCACTGGCCATGATCCGAGATTGTCCATTAGGGTTTGAGATGATGGCGAGTGGATTTGCGAGGCAGTTTGTGTGGCTGAGAGGCGTTCATAGCACCGCTATGGACACCGAGCAGACGCGCAAAATGGCCGCAAAGCCGCCGCCAGCGCTCAAACAGGTGCGAAGCACCGCCTAATGGACAATCTCGGATTGATGCCTCTCATGCCGACAAGGACAGATCGCTGGCAACCCACTGCCCTGACACCAACGACTGCAGCGGCTTGAACTTTGTCTTGTAGTTCATTTTTCGGCTTTCCTTGATCCAAAAACCCAGGTAGACATGCGCCAAGCCCATTTTTTTGGCTTCAGCAATTTGCCAGAGTACGCCGTAGGTGCCAAAACTCTCGCGGCCGTGCGGCTCGTAAAAGGTGTAGACCGAAGACAGGCCGTCATCAAGCACATCCAGAATCGAAATCATCTTTAAACAACCTGGCAGGCCATCAGGCAAAGTCTCCCGGAACTCCACCAAGCGCGAATTGACATGGCTTTGCAGCAAGAACTGGGTGTATTGATCAACGCTGTCCTGATCCATCCCGCCACCGGCATGGCGCGAGTTCTGGTAGCGCAGGTACAGGTCATAGTGTTCTTGTACAAATGAGGGTTTGAGCACCCGCGTCTGCAGCGCGCCATGGCGCGACCAGGCGCGGCGCTGACTTCTGTCGGCTTGAAACTCATTAACCAGGACCCGCACTGGTGTGCACGCACGGCAACCATCGCAATAGGGCCGGTAGGTAAAAAGACCGCTGCGTCTGAACCCGCTGCGCACCAATTCGCTGTAAACAGCATCATTCACCAAGTGACTGGGCGCTGCCACTTGGGAGCGAGCCTGGCGACCCGGCAGATAGCTGCAAAGATAGCTTGAGGTGGCATAAAACTGCAGCGCGTTCAGCGGGAGTTCTTTGAGTTGCATTAGCTTGGCTTCAAGTTGGCACTGCCTTCGAGGCCAGCAAGTGGTGCCAATATTCACTGTCAAAAACCCAATCTGGCCCGGTCTGGGCGAGTCCGTGCGACACGCGCTTCAAGAACAGACTGCGCGCAATTTCGGCCGCGCCAAGCAAGGCCAGGTGCGCCGTGTTCTGCTGGCAATCAATCTGCGCGATGCCATGATGACGACAAAAACCCACTAAGGCTGCCAAGGCCATCTTGGATGCGTCACTGACCCGGCTGAACATGGACTCACCGAACACCGCCTTGCCCATTGCCACGCAGTACAGGCCGCCAGCAAGCTCGCCATCAACCCAGGTTTCAACGCTGTGGGCAAATCCGGCGCGGTGCAGCCGCCCGTAGGCTGCAATCATCTCAGGCACGATCCAGGTGCCCGCCTGGCCGTCTCGCGCACTGCTGGCACAAGCCTGAATGACTTGGTCAAAAGCCGAGTCGAACCGAATTTCATAAAACGGCATTTGGCGGAACTGCCGTATCTTCTTTTTAAACGAAGGCTGAATGCGAAAACTGGCAACGTCCAGCACCATTCTTGGATTCGGGCTCCACCACAAGATAGGCTGCCCCTCGCTGTACCAGGGAAAGATGCCATTACTGTAGGCCCGGCGCAAAGTATCAACGTCCAGCTCACCGCCTGCGGCCAAAAGTCCAGGCGCTGGGGAGTTTTGGTCCCAGGCCTGGCTGATTGGCGGAAAATCTTGACCGGGGTCCAGCCAGGGCAAGGATGGGTTTTGCGACGACATTATTCGATGGTAACCGGGGAATCCGCGCCGCAAGCCGTTACAATCCTACCTCGTCGGGGCGTAGCGCAGCCTGGTAGCGCATCTGGTTTGGGACCAGAGGGTCGAAGGTTCGAATCCTTTCGCCCCGACCATTATTCAAGACAAAGGCCTCTAAGTAGCGATACTCAGAGGCCTTTTTCATAGGCAAATCAGCCAATTGCAGTGAGACGACGCACGAAGCAGGTTCCTGTGCGCCAAATGGAGACTCAAATGCCTGTCATCACCAACATCGAAGACCTGCGTGTTCTGGCCAAGCAGCGCGTACCGCGCATGTTCTATGACTATGTTGACTCCGGCTCCTGGACTGAGGGCACTTACCGTGCCAACGAAGCCGACTTTCAGACCATCAAGTTGCGTCAGCGTGTGGCCATCAACATGGACCATCGCAGTACCGCCAGCACCCTGGTCGGGCAGCCAGTTGCAATGCCCGTGGCGCTGGCGCCGGTGGGACTCACTGGCATGCAACATGCCGACGGCGAGATTCTGGCCGCGCGCGCCGCCAAAAATTTTGGCGTTCCCTTCACCCTCTCGACCATGAGCATCTGCTCGATTGAAGATGTGGCTGCCGGCACTGACCAGCACCCGTTCTGGTTCCAGGTCTATGTGATCCGCGACCGGGACTTTATGGCACGTCTGATCGAGCGCGCCCGCGCCGCCCACTGCTCGGCGCTGGTACTCACACTTGACCTGCAAATCATGGGCCAGCGCCACAAGGACCTGAAGAATGGCCTGAGCGCGCCGCCCAAATTGACCCTGCCCAACATCCTCAACATGATGACCCGCCCGCGCTGGGCCTTGGGCATGCTGGGCACGCACAGGCGCGGCTTTGGCAACGTGGTTGGCCACGTCAAGGGCGTGGACGACATGAGTTCACTGACGCAGTGGTCAGCCCAGCAGTTTGACCCGACGCTGAACTGGAACGATGTGGAGTGGATCAAGAAGCTTTGGGGTGGCAAGCTGATCCTCAAAGGCATCCAGGACCCTGAAGATGCACGCCTGGCCGTGAGCGCCGGGGCTGACGCAGTGATCGTCTCGAACCACGGCGGGCGCCAGCTCGATGGGGCGCAGAGCAGCATCCGCGCCCTGCCCCACGTCGTGGCGGCCGTGGGCAAAGACATCGAGGTTCACATGGACGGCGGCGTGCGCAGCGGGCAAGATGTGCTAAAAGCCCGCGCCCTGGGTGCGCGCGGCGTCTACATCGGCCGCGCCTACACCTACGGCCTGGGGGCCCTGGGTGAAGCCGGCGTGACCCAAGCGCTGCAAATCATCCACAAAGAGCTCGACCTGAGCATGGCTTTTTGCGGCCGCACCGACATCGACACGGTGGACACCAGCATTTTGTTGCCAGGCACTTAGGCTTCAGACTGACGGGCGAGGGATCAAAGCGTCTGCGTCACCAGCTTGAAGTCAGCATCCTCCGGGAACTGCTTGATCTGGAAACCCAGGCTCTTCATCAGTTTGAGCATGGTCGGATTCTTGGCCAGCACCAGGCCCTCAATCTCGGCCAAGCCCTTGTCGCGTGCGACGTCCATCACGGACAGCATCAGGCGCGAGCCCAGGCCCTGGCCCTTGAAGTCATCGGACACCACCAGAGAGAACTCGCAGGTGGTGCGATCCGGGTTGGTGATGTAGCGCGACACGCCCACGATGCGCGGCACCTCGCTCACTTCACCATCCGCGCCAACATGGCGCTCCCGGTAGACCGCCACCAGTGCCATTTCGCGGTCATAGTCGATCAGCGTGAAGCGCGACAACATGGTCGCGGGCAACTCCTGCATGCTTGAAACAAAGCGGAAATAGCGACTCTCGGGTGAGAGTTTTCGCACAAACTCCTGCAGCATGCTGGCGTCGTCCGGGTGGACCGGGCGCACCGTGTATTCGCCGCCACCCTTGAGCGGCCAGACCTGCTCGTAGCGCGACGGATAAGGCAGGATCGCCAGGTGGTTGTAGTGGCGCGCTGACGGTGGCGTGCTGTCAATCACAATGCGCGCATCCACAGCCAGGGCTCCGCTTTCGTCCACGATGATCGGGTTGATGTCCATCTCGCGCAGTTGCGGCAGCTCGCACACCATCTCTGACACGCGCAGCAAGATATGCTCCAGCGCCTCCATCTTGACCGGGGATGCGCCGCGCCACTCGCCCAGCGTTTCGGCAATGCGAGCACGCTCAATCAGGCGGCGTGCCAAGAATTGATTCAGCGGCGGTAACTCCATCACGCGGTCGTTGATCAGTTCGATCATGGTGCCGCCCGAGCCAAATGCGATCACCGGGCCAAAGGGCTCGTCAGTGACCATGCCCACATAGACTTCGCGTCCACGCTTCTGGTTCGACATGTTCTGAATCGTCACGCCATTGATGCGCGCCTTGGGCTGCAGCCGGGCCACCGCTTCCATCATTTCAAGGTAAGTGTCGCGCACGCCCACGGCATTGAGCACATTGAGTACAACACCCTGCACATCAGACTTGTGGCTGATATCGGGCGAGTCGATTTTGAGCGCCACCGGAAAGCCCAGCTGGGTCGCGATCATGATCGCCTCGTTCACGCTACGCGCCAGAATGGTCCGGGTGACCGGAATATGAAAGGCCGCGAGCAGCGACTTGGACTCCATCTCGGTCAGCACCTTGCGTCGCTCGGCCAGCACGCTCTCAATCAACATGCGGGCACCCTCGACATCGGGCTTGGCCAGGTCGGACATCGGCGGCGGCGTCTGCTGCAGCAGTTGCTGGTTCTGGTAGAAGGCGGCGATGTTGCCAAAGGCGCCCACCGCCGCCTCCGGCGTGCGAAAGGTCGGAATCACCGCGTCGCTCAGGATGCGCCGTGCGTCACCCACGGTGGCGTCACCCATCAGGCAGGTAAACAGTGGCTTGCCCAGCTTTTTGTTGACCTCGGCCAGCGCCGTGGCAATGCTGGCAATGTCAACACCCATTTTGGGCGAACAAATGGCCAGAACACCATCGACCTGAGAGGCCTTGGCCGCCGCTTGCACTGCGGCCTTGAAGTGCTCGGGCCCAGCATCTTCCGAGATATCAAGCAGATCGCACAGTGACGCCAGGGGTGGCAACTGGGGTTGAAGCACTTGCGCCTGCTCTGGCGTCAGGCAAGCCAGTTGCAGGTTGATTTCGGTCACCCAATCAGCGGCCAGCACGCCGGGGCCGCCGCCATTGGTGACGATGGCCAGGCGGCGCCCGACCGGGCGGTAGCGCGAAGCCAGGCACTTGGCCGCCGAGAACAGCGCCACAAAGGAGCGCACCCGCACTGCACCGGCGCGTCGCAAGGCGGCGTCAAACACATCGTCGCTGCCGACAATCGTGCCCGAATGGGTGAGTGCGGCCCGGTTGCCGGCGGCCCGGCGCCCGCCCTTGAGCACCACCACCGGCTTGGCATTGGCCGCCGCACGCAGCGCGCTCATGAAGCGGCGCGCGCTGCTGATGCCCTCAAGATAGACCACGATGCTGTGCGTATGCGCGTCGGACGCCAGAAAATCGAGCACCTGCGCCATGTCCACAGCGGTATTGGGGCCCAGCGACACCACGGTCGAAAAGCCCACGCCGTTCTTTTGCGCCCAGTCCAGTATGGAGGAGGTCAAAGCGCCCGACTGCGACACCAGTGCCAGCGGCCCTGGTGCGCTCAAGGCGCCCGCCACACTGGCGTTGAGCTGCAGGTGCGGCCTTTGAAACCCCAGGCAATTGGGCCCCAGCAGCTGTATGCCGTCACGCCGGGCAATCTTGTTCAGCTCAGTGGCCAGGGCGGCGTCGATGCCACTGGAGATCACCAGCGCGGCGCGACATTTGATGCGACCGGCAATCTCCAGCGCGGCCGCTACCTCAGCGGGCGGCAGGGCAATGATCGCCAGATCCGCCTCGGTGTGCGCAAGATCGGCCAGCGTGCCGCTGAAGTGGATGTCCAGAAACACCAGCGTACCGGCAAAACGCTGCGCCCGAATCGCCTCGTGCAGCGCCTGCGCCTGCGCCGTCTGGCCGGAGGGATCGTCGGTCTTGCCGATGAACACAGCGATCGAGTTCGGTGAAAAAAGTGGCGTGAGAAAGTGCTTGTCCATACCGTATCCTGTTGGAAAAAGAGCTGCTGCAACGCAGCATAACCATTTTTGCAGCCTTGCTACCCGATTTTTGGAGCACGTGCTTGACTCAAAGCAAAGCCTGTACACGCTATCCTCCTCTCATGAGCGAAAAAATACGCCGCATTGCCCACCTCGACATGGACGCTTTCTATGCGTCGGTCGAACTGCTGCGTTACCCCCAATTGCAGGGCTTGCCGGTGGTCATTGGAGGCGCCCGGCGCGCCGCAGACGAAACGCTGCGCCAAAGCCAGCAGCACACGGCGCTGGCGCGCATCAAGATCGATGACTTTCCCCGCCTGCAGGGCTACAGCGGGCGCGGTGTCGTCACTACCGCCACCTATGCGGCGCGCCAGTTTGGCGTGGGCTCTGCGCTCGGGCTGATGAAAGCGGCCAAACTGTGCCCCCAGGCGATTTTGTTGCCGGTCGACTTTGCCGAGTACCACAAGTACTCGCGTGCATTCAAATTAATCATCAAGGAGATCGCGCCGCTAATGGAAGACCGGGGGGTTGACGAGGTTTACATCGACTTCACTGACGTGCCCGGTGGCCAGCGCGAGGGCGGCCGGGTGCTGGCACGGCTGATCCAGAAGACCATTTTTGAGCAGACCGGCCTGAGTTGCTCGGTGGGCGTGGCGCCCAACAAGCTGCTGGCCAAGATGGCCAGCGAGTTCAACAAACCCAAGGGCATCGCCGTCGTGTTTGAAGAAGATCTGCAAAGCAAAATCTGGCCGCTGGCCTGCCGCAAGATCAACGGCATTGGCCCCAAGACCGATGAAAAGCTGCGCCTGCTGGGGATTGCCACCATCGGTGAACTGGCGCAGCAGAACATTGACTGGCTGATTGACCACTTTGGACAGAAGACCGGCGCCTGGCTGTTTGACGCCTCGCAGGGGCGCGACTCGCGCGCCCTGGTGCTGCAGAGCGAGCCGGTGTCGATCAGCCGTGAGACCACCTTTGAGCGCGACCTGCACGCCGTGCGCGACAAGAGGGAGCTCGGCGCGATCTTCACCCGGCTGTGCCAGCAGGTGGCCGCTGACCTAGCCGCCCAAGGCTACGTGGGCAAGACCATCGGCATCAAGCTGCGCTATGACGACTTCAAGAGCGTGACGCGCGACCTGAGGCTTGACGCCTACACCGCCGACGCTCAGGTGATTCGTCAGAGCGCCGGCCTGTGCCTCAAGCGCGCGCCGCTGGCGCAGCGCCTGCGCCTGCTGGGCGTGCGAGTGGCCACGCTGGTGAGAGCGGAAAAATGCCATGAATTTATAACAAATCAGCCTCTAGCCCACGTCGCTACTGATCAAGCAGCTATTAATAGTGAAGTAAAAACTGAGCAGCTCTTTTGAGCCGCCAAGACCCCAGCCTGGCACGCACCGCCGCACACTGGAGCGCCATCGGCGCCAAGGCCGATTTAAATTGGCGTAAAGTCCGGCATCGAAATCCCATTCACAGATCATCGTTCTTACAAAGGACTCCCATGCAGCTCGCCACCTTGATGCGTCGTTTCACTATCCGCTTTCGCATGCTGGGCGCCATTGCCCTGGTGGCACTGGCCTTGCTGTTCATTGGCGCGATTGGCGTGGCGGCCCAGCTGTACGCCAATTCCATCGCCACAGGGCTGGTCACGCGTGACATCAGCTCGCTCACCGAGCTGGCGCGCCTGCAGCAGGCCATGAGCGCGGTTCGCCTGAATGAAAAAGAGATGGTCATCCAGTACGAGAACAGCGTGGAAGCGGCCAAATACCAGGACGCCTGGACGGCATCGTTTGCGCAGCTGGAAGCCTCCGCCACGGCCTTGGCTGCACTGCTGCCGCAAGAGGATCAACGCACCCTGTTGGCGCAAGTGGTGGCGGGCATGCAGCAGTTTCGAACCGAATTTACCCCGATGGCCAAGCAGCTCGAGGGCCTGAGCTTTGCGTCGGCCCAGGTCGCCTCAGCCACCATTGGTCGGCTGCAGCCCATTTATGAAAAGGCCAACACCCATTTGACGGAGCTGGCCACTGAGTTGCAACGCGCCACCGCAGCCAGCCAGGGCAAGCTGCACAGCACCGTCATGCAAGTGATATGGCTCATCGCCGGCGCCACCGGCGTCTTGCTGCTGGTGTTCATCCCCCTGACGATCCTCAACATGAACGCTATTTGCGTGCCGATCCTCAAAGCCGAGGAAGTCGCCCAGGCCATTGCGCAGGGTGACCTGACCGACCACCAGGTTGATTGCAGCGGCGGCGACGAAGCGGCCCGTCTATTGCGCTCGCTCGAAGCCATGCGCCAGTCGCTGGGCCAGCTGGTCGGACAGGTGCGCATGTCAACCGACAGCATCGCCACCGCCAGCGCTGAGATTGCCTCAGGCAACCAGGACCTGAGCGTGCGCACCGAGCAGACGGCCAGTAATTTGCAAAGCGCCGCCTCCAACATGGACCAGCTCACGCACACGGTGCAGCAGTCGGCCGATGCCGCGCGCCAGGCCAACCAGCTCGCCTCCAACGCCGGAGAGGTGGCCGCGCGCGGGGGCTCGGTGGTGTCGCAAGTGGTCAGCACCATGAACGACATTAACACAAGCTCTAAAAAGATCAGCGACATCATCGGCGTGATCGACGGCATTGCCTTCCAGACCAACATCCTGGCCTTGAACGCGGCCGTAGAAGCCGCGCGCGCCGGCGAGCAAGGGCGAGGTTTTGCCGTGGTGGCGAGTGAGGTGCGCAGCCTGGCGGGCCGTTCAGCCGAGGCTGCCAAAGAGATCAAGAGCCTGATTGGCGCGAGTGTGGAGCGCATCGAGACCGGCTCGCGTCTGGTCTCCGATGCCGGCAAGACCATGACCGACATCGTGAATTCGGTGCAGCGCGTCTCCGACATCATCGGCGAAATCACCAGTGCGGCCACCGAGCAGAGCCAGGGCATCGGAGAAGTCAATACTGCGGTGGTGCAACTCGACCAGATGACGCAGCAAAACGCCGCGCTGGTGGAACAGTCCGCCGCTGCTGCCGAGAGCCTGCGCGAGCAGGCGCAGCGCTTGGCGCAGGTGGTGGGCACGTTCAAGATATCCACTGAGAGCGCAGACAGCCACGTGATGCAGCATGCGCGCCCAAAGCGTGCCGCGCCCGCGCCCGTGGCGTCATCAGGCAAGCCGCGCTTGTCAACCCCCGCCCGCCTGGCCTTGCGGGGCTGACGACTCGACCCGTATTGCCCCAAAGTTTATAGACTATTTGAGCCGCTAGCCCACGTCAAATAAGCACGAGTAGCTATGAATTAATGATCGTTTTGAACGCCCGTGCAAAAACGGGCCACCGCTGAAACCGAGTAAAGTGCCAAGGCGACTTCCAACCCCCACCAAGAACGACCATGCGCACTCAAAAACCCGCTCCAGTTGCCGCAGCCGCAGCCGCCGCGCCCGACCCCGCTCTCGGCGAAGCGATCACACCGGTCCCGGCCCGCATTCCGATCGTCGGTATTGGTGCCTCGGCTGGCGGGCTGGCGGCGATTGAAGCTTTTTTCTCCGGCATGCCGGGCGATGGAAATCCGGACATGGCTTTTGTGCTGGTGCAGCACCTGGACCCCGACCACAAGAGCCTGCTGAGCGAGCTGATCCAGCGCCGCACCCGCATGCGGGTTTTTGAGGTGGTGGACGGCATGGTGGTGCAAGCCAATTGCGTGTACATCATTCCACCGAACCGCGACATGGCGTTTTTGAACGGCACGCTGCAACTGCTCGAGCCCGCGGCGCCGCGCGGGCACCGCCTGCCGATAGACTTTTTATTCCGCTCGCTCGCCTTTGATCAGCATGAGCACGCCATTGGCATCGTGCTCTCGGGCACCGGCAGCGACGGTACGCTGGGCGTGCGCGCCATCAAGGGTGAAGGCGGCATGGTGATGATCCAAAGCCCGGCCTCCAGTGAATTTGACGGCATGCCGCAAAGCGCGCTGGCCACCGGTCTGGTTGACTACAACCTACCCCCGGCCGAGATGCCCGCGCAACTCATGGCCTACGTGAGCCACGCCTTTGGTCGGCCACCGCACCCCGCCAGCGCCGCCACACCGCTGAGCGAAAACGCGCTCAAAAAAATATTTGTGATGCTGCGCACGCACACCGGGCATGATTTTTCGCAGTACAAGCCCAACACCATTTTTCGGCGCATCGAGCGCCGCATGGCCGTGCACCAGATCGAGTCAATAGGTGACTACGTCAAGTACCTGCAGAAAAACCTGCCAGAAGTGCAGGCGCTGTTTAACGATTTGCTGATTGGCGTGACCAATTTTTTTCGCGATCCCGACGCCTTTGCCGCGCTTGAGGCCCAGGTGATCCCCCGGCTGTTTGAGGGCAAGCCCGCGGGAACGCCGGTGCGCGTCTGGTCCACCGGCTGCTCTACCGGTGAAGAGGCGTATTCAATTGCCATCTTGCTGCAAGAGCGGCTCGAGGCGCTGCGCAAGAGCTACAAAGTGCAGGTGTTTGCCACCGATATAGACGCCCGCGCCATTGCCATCGCCCGCGCCGGCGTCTACCCCGCCAGCATTGCCCAAGACATCACGCCCGAACGGCTGACGCGTTTTTTCACGGCCGAACCCGATGGCAGCGCCTACCGCATCCACAAAAGCATTCGCGACCTGCTGGTTTTTTCCGAGCAGGACGTGATCAAGGACCCGCCGTTCTCCAAGCTCGACCTCATCAGCTGTCGCAACCTGCTGATTTACCTCGGCCCGGAGCTGCAAAAGAAGCTGATCTCGCTGTTTCATTACGCGCTCTTACCCGGTGGTGTGCTGTTTTTGGGCAGTTCGGAGACCGCTGGGGAGTTTGGCGACTTGTTTGCCGTGCTCGAGCGCAAGGCCAAGCTCTACCAGCGCAAGGAAGATTTTCAAGGCGCGCAGCGCGCTGCGCTGGGCCGGTTCCTGCCGCCGCTGATCGAAAAAGAGCTGGCTGAACCGCCGTTGCCGGGCAAAGCGGCGCTGCAGCCCAAGCTGTCGCTGCGCGAGTTGACCGAGCAAACGCTGTTGCAGCAACTCGGCCCGGTGGCAGCCCTGGTCAACGCCTTTGGCGACATCCTTTACCTGCACGGGCGCACCGGCCAGTACTTGGAGCCCGCACCCGGTGAGGCCGGTATCAACAACATTTTGAAAATGGCGCGCGAAGGCTTGCGCCGGGGCCTGACCACCGCCCTGCACAAGGCCGCAGCCCACTTGGAAACCGTGCGCGTTCTGGGCCTGCGCGTGCGCACCAATGGCCATTTCACGCAGGTCAACCTCACCGTGTGCCCGGCAGCGGGCGGCCCGGCCGCCGCGCTGGCCTCACCCTTGTTTCTGGTGCTGCTGGAGAAAGCGGTTGACGTCGCTGCACCAGTGCACACCACCCTGGTGCTGCCAGCGGTCAGCAACGAGCAGCGCGGCCTTGACGCCAACAACCAGATCGCCGAACTCAACGAAGAGCTGCAGGCCAAGGAAGAGTATTTGCTCGCGGCGAAAGAAGAGCTGGAAACCAGCAACGAGGAGCTCAAGTCCAGCAACGAAGAGATGCAGTCGGTCAATGAAGAGTTGCAGAGCACCAATGAAGAGTTGGAGACCTCCAAAGAAGAGATGCAGTCGATCAACGAAGAACTGAGCACCGTCAACACCGAACTGCAGACCAAGGTGGGCGACCTGTCGCGCGCCAACAACGACATGAACAACCTGCTGGCGGGCACCGGCATTGGCACCGTTTTTGTCGATCACAACCTGCGCATCCTGCGCTTCACGCCCTCAGCCGCGCAAATCACCAATCTGATTTTGAGCGACATCGGGCGCCCCGTGGCCCATGTGGTGAGCAACCTGGTGGGCTATACCAGCCTGGTGGCCGACCTGCAGGCCGTGCTGCAAACCCTGGTGCCCAAGGAGGTGGAGGTACAAGCCAGCGACGGCAAGTGCTACACCCTGCGCATCTTGCCCTACCGCACCTTAGATAACGTGATCGAGGGCGCCGTGATCACCTTTGTGGAAAACACCGAGGCCAAGCGTGCGCGCGAGGCGCTGCAAAAAGCCAATGAACTGCTGCGCCTGGCGGTGGTGGTGCGCGACGCGCATGACGCCATCACGGTGCAGGAACTCGACGGCCGCATCATTGCCTGGAACCCGGGCGCCGAGCGTCTGTATGGCTGGAGCGAGGCGCAGGCGCTCCAGATGAATGTGCGCGCGCGCATACCCAAAGCACTGCAGGAAGATGCCCTGCTCAAGATGCACCAGCTCAGTCTGGCGCAAACGCTCGAACCTTACCCAACCCAGCGCCTGACCAAAGACGGCCGCACGCTGGAGGTGTCGCTCACCGCCACCGCCCTGCTCAATGAAGCGGGCCAGGTTTACGCCATTGCCACCACCGAGCGCGCCTGCGAGACGCCCAAGGGGTAAGCTTGAAATGCGCACATTTTTATGCCAAATCGGGCTGTAGCCCACATTCCTTGTGCTTATGATGCTAATTTTTTGATAGTGCAAAAAAGACACTGAACAAGGCAGACAGCCTGACCGTCGCCGGTCAACGGTGGCTAAAATGAATTTTTAGCCAGCTTAAAGAGTCATTCGCATGGATTTTTCCAATTCAGAGCCCGTGCGCCCCGGCAATGACCCTGAGGCCGCCACTTCCCCGCCAAGCCTGAGCCTCACGCCCGAGATGCACCGCCGGGCCCAAGACCGGGCGCGTGACCGGCTGGCGCAACTGCCCCCGAGCGTGCAAGCGCAGTCGCCCGAGCTGATGCAGCGGTTGATGCATGAACTCGCGGTGCATCAGGTCGAGCTGGAGATGCAAAACGACGAGCTGCGCCGGGTGCAGCTGGCGCTTGAAGCCTCTCGCGCCCGTTATTTCGACCTGTACGACCTGGCTCCGGTGGGCTACCTCACGGCCAGCCCCGACGGCTTGATCCTGGAGGCCAACCTGTGCGCAGCCACCCTGCTCGGCGTGGCGCGCAGCGCCTTGGCCAAGCGCCCCTTAAGCCGCTATATTGTCCAGGCGCAGCAAGATATTTATTACCAGTGCCGCCAGCAGGTCAATGCCACGGGGGTGGCCCAGACCTGCGAGTTGCAGGTGCTGCACAGTGCCGGCGCTGCGGTCTGGGTCAGTTTGGCGCTCAGCTGCGCGCAAGGGTCTGACGGCGCGCCGGTCTTGCGCATGATGCTGAGCGACATCTCGGCGCGCAAATTGCTCGATGAGTCGCTCAAGGAGAGCAACCTCAGGCTGCAAAGCGCTTGTTTGCAGGCCGACCAGGCCAACCGCGCCAAGTCGGACTTCCTGTCAAGCATGAGTCATGAGCTGCGCTCGCCGCTCAATGCCATCCTGGGCTTTGCGCAGTTACTCGAGTCGGGCACGCCTGAGCCCACGCCGGATCAACAAGCGAGCCTGCAGCAGATTCTGAGGGGCGGCTGGTATTTGCTGACGCTGATCAACGAAATTCTGGACCTGTCCCTGATCGAGTCGGGCAAGCTGAACTTGTCGATGGAACCGGTCTGCCTGGCTGATAATTTCACCGATTGCGCCGCCATGATCGCGCCGCAAGCGCAGCACAGCGGCATCCGCGTCAGCATGGCGGCGCTCAATGATCCCTGCTTTGTGCAAGCCGACCGCACCCGCTTGAAGCAAGTGATTGTCAACTTGCTCAGCAACGCAATCAAATACAACCGCACGGGCGGCACCGTAGACATCACCTGCCGCAGCCCCAGCGCGGGGCGCGTTCGCATCAGCGTGGTCGACACCGGAGAGGGCTTGTCCGAACAACAGCTGTCCCAGTTGTTTCAGCCCTTCAATCGTCTTGGCCAGGAGAGTGGCACGCAGGAAGGCACCGGCATCGGCCTGGTCGTGTGCAAGCGGCTGGTCGAATTGATGGGCGGGGAGATCGGCGTCAACAGCCGCCCTGGCATCGGCAGCGAGTTCTGGTTTGAGCTCAACCAGGCCAAGCCGCAGCAAGCCACTGATGAGCATGAAACACCAGCGCCAGCGCCGCATGCAGCCACCCTGCCCGCCTTGCTGTATGTTGAAGACAACCCGGCCAACACCGAGCTGCTCGAGCAACTCCTTGCCCGGCGCAGCGACCTGCGCTTGTTAAAGGCCGGCAATGGCACCAGCGGCATCGCGATGGCGCGCATGCACCAGCCCGCAGTAATCCTGATGGACATCAACCTGCCGGGCATCACGGGTTTTCAGGCTTTGAAAATTTTGCAGGACGACGCTGCCACACGGCACATTCCGGTGCTGGCCCTGAGTGCCAATGCCATGCCGCACGACGTCGACAAAGGGCTGGCGGCGGGCTTTTTGTGCTACCTGACCAAGCCGATCAAGATCAATGCGCTGATGCAGGCGCTCGACCTGGCGCTGGCCGCAGCCAAGGAGCCCCGATGAAAAATTTTCCGATTGTTTGCGTCGGTGGTTCGGCCGGCGGGCTTGATGCCTACATTCGACTGCTGAAAAACTTGCCCAATGACATGGGGGTGGCCATTGTCATCGTCAACCACATCACCATCATGCCGACCCAATTGCATGAGGTGCTGCCGCCTTACAGCAAAATGCCGGTGGAGCTGATCACCGAGAACTTGGTTGTCGAGCCCAACCATGTTTACATCATCCCGGCGAACCGCGATTTGCATGTGGATGGCGAGCTATTCCAGCTCAGGCCGATCTCCAAACCGCGCGGCTGGCCCGATGTGATCACGGTTTTTTTGAAGTCCCTCACCCAGTACTGGGACGGCAAGCTCATTGCCGTGATCGTGTCGGGCTACGACGGCGACGGCGCCGCCGCGCTGCGTGGCATCAAGGAGGTAGGCGGCATCACCATTGCGCAAAAACCGGACACAGCGGGCCAACCTGACATGCCTGAGAGCGCCATCGACAGCGGTTGCATCGATTTTGTGCTCTCACCCGAAGACATTGCCAAGGAAATCGTGCGTATTGCGCAGGGCGAAAATTGAGGGTGACAGACCCCGCTTTTAAGAACGGCCTGCGCGCCACCAAAGCACCAGCTCTAGAGCCGTGATGCACAGCGCCAGCCAGGCGGCGCCTGAGGCAAAGCCCGCAAGCACGTCACTGGAAAAGTGCACGCGCAGAAACACACGGCTGGCGCCCACGGTCACCACCAGGCTCGCTGCCGCCAGCAGCGCTGGCAGTTGCCAACGGGGGGCCAGCAGCTTGAGCGCCAGGTAAGCCAGCATGCCGTAGGCGACCACCGCGCCCGAGCTGTGGCCACTGGGAAAACTCAATCCTGTGGCCTGCACGAACTGCTGCGCCTGCAGCGGCCGGGCACGGCCAAACACCTGCTTGAGAGTCGGGTTCAGCAGGCCGTTGCCCGCCAGCGCGAGCACCCAACCCAGCGCCATAGCGCGCTGCCCGTGCATCACCAGAACCAAGGCGATGCCAAGGCCCAGCAGCGTCAGTGTGGCCGGATCGCCCAGGTGCGTCAGCACGGCAAACAGCTGTTGCGTCCAAGGCGCCACGCTGGCGCGCAACGCATCGGTTAGCGCCTGGTCAACCTGGCTCAGCCCGGTGCCTGCGCCCAACTGCAGGGCTAGAGCGGCAAAGACGGCGGCGCTGCCCAGGCTGATGACCAGGCCGACGGCAACTCGCCATGCGATGCTGGGCCGATGCGACACTGCCCGCGTGTGGCGTCGCACCTGGGCGCGCCGCCAGACGCACCAGCCAGCCCAGCTTGCGCCCCAAGCCAGCGCCAGCAGCAAAAAAAAGGCCGGCAACGCGTGTTCAGCGGCCCACAGCGCCAATTGCGCCAATTGCGGGAGACGCGCCGCCTCAAAGTTCAAGCGCCGCTCCCCCAGCGCGCGCGGGATGGACTTCGGTGACGCGCTGACGCACAAAGCCCTGCGCAGCGGCGTTGTAGTCCCATTGCTCGATCAGGCAAACGCCAAGCGCGCCCACGCCACCCCAGCGCAACAGGTTGACCGAGTTCGGCGCGCCGTCACGCACCCGTCTGGATACGGCAGTACCGGCCTGCACCGCCCACATCGGGCGCACCAGGCCCGGCATCGGCAGCACGTACGGCAGGTGAATATGGCCGCCCATGACCAGGTCGCAACCCGCCCCCGCCCAACGCTGGAGCGCGCCTGCGTGGCCGCGCAGCAAATTGTGTTCTTCACTAGGACTCGGCACGGCAACGGGCTGGTGCACCACCACCACCCGCAATTGCCCCGGCGTTGCGCTTTTCAAGCGGCGGGCCACGCGCTCAATTTGGGCCAGCGACACTTCGCCGCTTTTGTGCCGGTACCAGCGCGTGGTGTTCACGCCCAGCACCAGCAAATGGTTTGAGCAATGTACCGGTTCCAGATCGGCGCCAAAGGCCGCGCTGTAGTGCGCATACGGATGAAACAGGCGCTGCCCCAGGTCAAACAGCGGAATATCGTGGTTGCCTGCAAGGCTCAAAAGCGGCACACCGAGTCGATCAATGAAAGCGCGCGCCGCCGCGAACTGGGCCGGTCGGGCGCGCTGGGTGATGTCGCCCGAGAGCACCACCAGGTCGGGCCGCTGCTGCTGCGACAGCGCCGCCAAGGCCTCAAGCACGGCGGCCTGCTCGGTGCCGAAATGGGGGTCCGAGATTTGCAGCAGCACACTCATGCACCACCCCCGGCCTGGCCGGTGGCCCCGTTCGCGCTGGCCGGCTTGATCAGGTACAGCGGCTTGGGCGCAACCCGGAATTCAATCGGCGCGCGCATCGCGCTGACCTCGCCGTCGAATGCCACCTTGACCCGCCGACGCACCCAGCGCAGACGCGGCGTGACCAGCATGCGTTGAAAATGAACGCTCTGCACCGAGTCGGCTTCGCCCAATTGTCCAAAGCTCCCGCGCAGCAGCAGCCAGAGCATCGCCAGAGCACCGATGGGGCGCAGCATCACGGCGGCCAGCGAGCCCTGGTCGAGCGCTTCGGCCTGCGCCAGGCCGACCTGTTCGAGTTGCAGCCGGTTGTTGCCGATGAACAGCGTGGGGGTGGTCACGTTGCGAACTTCGGTGCCGTGTTCAATGCGCAGGCGCAACTGGCGCCGGCGCCCCAGCAAGGTCGCCAAAGCCGCGGCAAAGGCGACCACGCGGCTGCGGCCAAAGCGCGCTTTCCAGGCCTCCCGGTCCTGCAGCAGCTCGGGGTACAGGCCCAGGCTGGCGTTGACGAGAAAAACACGCTCGTTGATGAGCCCGACCTGCACCGGCTCGGGCTCGCAGCTCAGCAAGACCTGCAGCGCCTGCGCCGCATCGCCAGGAATGCCATGGGTTCGGGCAAAGTAGTTGAAGGTGCCTTGCGGCAGCACGCCCATGGCGCAGCCCTGGGCGTAGGCGGCTTGCGCCACGGTGTTGATGGTGCCGTCGCCCCCCACGGCCACCACGGCGCCGCCACGGCTCAAGGCATTTGCAGCCGCCTTTTGCGCCACTTGGGCCAAGTCCTGCGGGCGCCCAATCAGCAGTTCGCCGACTCTAGAGCTGGCGCGCAGCGCGCTTTCAATCAGCTCGCGGGTCGCCTCAAGGTCCTGATGCCCCGCCGCCGCATTGATGACGAACAGCAGCGGTGCCGACCGGTCCACCTCAGACATGCGCAACGGCCGGGCCTCTAGCCGGGTCAACACGGGCTCGCCAGGCCAGCCCTGGCGGCTTGCGGGCGCTTGCCATCAGGGCTTGAGCTGCTTGATTTCTTCTTCAACCTCTTTGGCGCCCTGGGCGTAGAGTTTGGCTTCATCCGGGGCCAACTCATGCAGCAGTCGGAGAAATTCCCCCGCGTGAACACGCTCCTCGTCCGCGATCTCGGTGAGCACCTTGATGGCGAGCGGGTGGTCGGTGGACTCGGCCAGCTGCATGTACATCTGGGTTGCTTCGTACTCTGCGGCCACCATGAAACGAATGGCTCTGACAAGCTCCTCGTGGCTGATCTTCTTGTTGTGGGCTACGCCTGAAAAAGGCGATCCGAACTCTGGCATGGTAATTCTCCTGGGTTGCTTCAATGGCCCTGCCCCGCCAACCAACCGGCAAGCGCAGCGCCAACGTCTTGTCAATGGTAAAGATCAGCCGCATTTTGCTCTGTGCGTTTTCGCACAGAGCAGCCACGGTTGCGAACAGTTGCTTGCCGTCCAAGCTGGCGGATCGGGGCTGATAACACGGTGGTGGGTGAATCAGCCAGGCGATGCGCTGGGGTGGCGCGAATGGATGTGTGCCGCATGATGCAGAAATTCTGACTTCGACGGCGTCAGGCATGGTGATTGGGCTATGCGACCGGGCTACTGCGTGAAAGGCGCGCGTCGGCAAGCGCTTGCATACCCCAGCTTCAATTTCGCGTGTGTTTTTACCCCAAAGCCGCATGCGCATAGCCCAGTCGCCGCGCCGGGTTTAATACGCAAAGCCGGGTTTGACGTGAGGCCTTGATTTCTTCACCGGCGCACTCAGTTTGAATCGCATCCCAAGCGCAGGGGCTGCGTCAATCGGCGTGAATTTCATGTTATCTGCTCGCTGGTGAAATGTCTGAAGGCCTGGCGCCCGGGCTGCCACTGCTTCCCGGGCCAAGCATCCGCCGCGGGTCGACCCAGGCGTCGAACTGCTGTGCGCTCACCATCCCGAGCGCCAGCGCGGCCTCGCGCAGGGTGCTGCCGTGCGCGTGGGCATGTTTGGCAATTTGCGCGGCGCGGTCGTAACCGATGTGTGGCGTGAGCGCCGTGACCAGCATCAGCGAGCTCTCCAATAGCGCCTGGACTCGTGCGGCGTTCACCGTTATGCCCGCCACACAGTGCTGTTCAAAGCTGCGCATCGCATCGGTCAGCAGGCGCAGGCTGTCCAGGGTGTCAAGAATGATGAGCGGCTTGTACACATTGAGTTCAAACTGGCCCTGGCTGGCGGCAAAAGCAATGGCGCTGTCGTGCCCCATGACCTGCGCGCAGACCATGGTCAGGGCCTCGATCTGGGTCGGGTTGACCTTGCCGGGCATGATCGAACTGCCGGGCTCATTCTCTGGCAACTGCAGCTCACCCAGACCGGCGCGCGGCCCGCTGCCCATCAGGCGGATGTCGTTGGCAATCTTGATCAAGGCAATGGCCAGCATTCTCAAGCTGCCATGCAGCGCCACCAGCGCTTCGTGACCGGCCATGGCCGAAAACAGGTTGTCAGCCTGCGTCAAGGGCAATTTGAGTTGCTGCGCCAGCAGCGCCACCACCCGCGCGCCAAAATCGGGGTGCGTGTTCAGACCGGTGCCCACTGCAGTGCCGCCGAGCGCCAGCGTGTGCACCGCTCGCAGCGCGTAGTCGATGCTGTCCTGGCACAACGCAAGCTGCGCCGCGTAGCCGCCGAACTCCTGGCCCAGCGTCACTGGCGTCGCATCCTGCAGGTGCGTGCGCCCGATTTTCACCACCGCTTCGAATTCATTGGATTTGGCTGCGAGCGCACTGCGCAAGGCTTGCAGCGTCGGCAGCAAACCGAGCTGGGCTTGTTGCGCCACCGCAATGTGCATCGCGCTCGGAAAGACATCGTTGGAGGACTGGCCCAGGTTAACGTCGTCATTGGGGTGAACCGTACGCGCTGCGCCGACGTCGCCATCAAAAGCGCGCTCGGCCAGGTGCGCCACCACCTCGTTGAGGTTCATGTTGCTCTGCGTGCCCGAGCCGGTCTGCCACACCGACAAGGGGAATTGCGCATCGAACTCGCCTGCTGCCACGCGCTGCGCCGCGTCGGCAATCGCCTGCGCTTTGCCGGCGTCAAGCAGGTGCAGATCACAGTTAACCTTGGCCGCCGCCCACTTGAGCCAGGCCAGCGCATGAATCACCGCCAGCGGCATGCGCTGCTCGCCAATGTCGAAGAACTTCAGGCTGCGCGCTGTTTGCGCGCCCCACAAAGCGGCGACCGGGACTTCAATCGGGCCAAAGCTGTCGGATTCGGTGCGGGTGGTGTTCATGACCGCATTGCGAACTCACCTAGCCAAAAAGTCAAGCAGGTCCTTGGTCAGCCGTTCCTTGTGGGTGGCAAACAAGCCATGCGGCGCACCGGCGTATTCGATCAAGGTTGACTGGGCAATGCCTTTGGCCGTGAGCCGGCTTGAGGCTTCAATCGGCACAATCTTGTCGTCATCGCCGTGGATGACCAGGGTGGGCACCTTGAACGCCGCCAGTTCCGGGCGAAAGTCCGTGGTCGTGAAGGACTTGGCGCAGCCCAGGGTGGAGTTCAAGCTCGCTTGCATCGCCACGCTGCGCGCCCACGCCAGCACTTCGTCACTCACCGGCCGGTCCTGCGGGGTCATACCAAAGAATTTTTCGAAAAATCCCGCGAGGAACTTGGGGCGGTCGTCACGGAGCGCCTGCGCCGTCTTGTCAAACGCAGCTTGCTCGGCACCGAGTGGGTTGTCACTGGTCTTGAGCCGGTACGGCAGGCTGGCAGAGACCAGAACCGCCTTGGCAATCGATTTTCCATGGTGGCGCGACATGTAGCGCGCCACTTCGCCCCCGCCCATCGAAAAGCCCACAAGCACCGCGTCCTTGGCGCCGGTTTGCTCGATCACCGCCACCAGGTCGTCCGCCAGCGTGTCGTAATCGTAGCCACGCCACGGCTGCGAAGAACGGCCAAAGCCGCGCCGGTCATAGGCAATGGCGCGGTAGCCCGCTTCAGCCAGCGCCAGCGCCTGGTCGTCCCAACTGTCAGCAGACAGGGGCCAACCGTGAATCAAAATGACGGGCTGGCCAGTGCCCCAATCTTTAACATAAAGCTCGGTCTGGTCGGCGGTGATGATCCGGGGCATGGTGTGAGTCCTTGATTTCAGTCGTTGCGAACGAGGGGCGCTTGCGGCGTTTAATTGGTCCGGCCGAGAGCCCGCGCGGCGCTCAGAACCGCCGCTGGGTCAATCGCCAGCATGCGTGCTGGCGTGGCGCTGGCACCGCCAAGCCATGAGTTAGGTTGAGCGAACCAGTTTGCCACCTGCCAGGCGTCCAAGTGCGGACTCAACTCGGTCAAAACTGGGCTGAGGCCGGTTTGCAGCGACATATCGACGGGGTTGAACTGGAACAAGGGTAGCCACAGGGCCGATTGCCAGCCAAAGCAAATCACCTCCTTACTGACAATCAGGCGCGTGAGCATTGCGGGGCCGCATTCGATGTGCCGCCTGAGCAATGCAACCACCTCTTGCGCCGGTGCCAAGCCACCACTGTCACGGTAGGCATTGAGCAGGGTGATGAATTGATGGTCGCTGCAAGCCGCTTGCGGAAGGGGGTGGTCGCGGTGGGGCGCATCAGGCAACGGGCTGAAGAGGACTGGGTTGAGCCTGGGCTCAGTTCGGCTGGCTACGGTGTCTTGCATGAGAACTCCAGAGTGGGCGCGACAGGGGTGGAACGCGCAACACGGACCGGGCGCAATCGCCCTGTGCGGGACAACATGGGGCGAACGTTAGCCAGGCCCAGACTCATGGTCTGTGCGTTGCCGAACAAAGGGCGTGGCATTTTTCCAGCAACGTTTGAGAGTACTGAAGCCGGAGCCAATAAGGTGTCAAACGTGTCAGCCCAACACCAATTGCCCCAATCAAAAGGGAAAGATGCCGCCCGCATGGTCGTAATCCAGCAGAGTCGCTACCGGTATTCACCGCGCGGTCATTGCCGAAGGCGTGGAAACGGTGGCGCAAGGCGGCTTGTTGTTGCAGAAGGGCTGCGAACTGGCGCAAGGGGGCGGCATTGCCAGACCGATGTCAGCGCAGGAATTGCCCGGCTGGGCCGCAATGCGGCAGTGCGGTGCCGCACAGACGGTCCATATTCGGCCCGGTCTAATCACAAAAATAATATAGAACGGTCCTTTGACGGAGAACCTTACGATGATCCAACCTCAATACCGCCGTGCATTGGCTGTGTCCCAGCCAAACTGCCAAGACCTGCCTCAGGCGACGGTCATCAGCGTCAGCCTGTCATGCCGGAGCGCTGGCATGGCGCTGTTCACGGCGCTGGCCCTCACTGCGTTGCCGGCCTTGGCTCAAAATGGTGAAAAAATCGCCAAAACGGGCAATGCTGCCGGCGCGCCCGCCTGTATGACTTGCCATGGTGCCAGCGGGCAAGGGCAACCTGCAGCCGGGTTTCCACGCCTGGCGGGTCTGAATCCTGTCTATTTTGTGCGCCAGCTGCAGAGTTTTCACGACACGACCCGCGTGAACCCCATCATGGCACCGATCGCGCAACAGCTCAACGATGCCGACCGACAAGCCCTGGCCGCGTATTACGCCGGGCTGGCCGTCACCAACCCTGATGGTGAAGCGCCGGCTGACGCCAAATCCCTCAGCGCCGGCGAGACCCTCGCTCAGCGCGGCGACTGGAGCAGGGGCGTGCCCGCCTGCGCCCAGTGCCATGGGCCCAAGGGCCTGGGCGTGGGTGCGGTCTTTCCGCAAATCGCCGGTCAGTCCGCCACTTACATCACATCACAATTGCAGGCCTGGCAGGCCGGAACGCGCAAGAACGACCCCTTGGGTCTGATGCACGGGATTGCACTCAAGTTGTCGCCAACGGACATCGGCGCTGTGGCCGCGTACTACGGCAGCCTTGATGCCGTGCCAAGCACAAAGCGGAGTGTCAAGCCATGAAAAAATCCTTTCGCATTTCAGCGCTCGCTTGGGTGCTCGGTCTGAGCTCCGTGGCGACCTTCTTGGTCGCCTGCGATCAACGCCCGGCTACCGAGCCACTTGTGGCGCCGCCTGCTGCATCCGCAAGTGTCCCGGCCAGCGCGCCGCAGGCGGTGGCCGCAGCGCCCGCCTTCATGCCACCCCCTGACAGCGCCATACCTGACAATGAATTCGGAAAACAAGTGAAGCTCGGGCAACGCATCTTCAATAACACGGGCCTGGAGGCTCCCAAATTCGTCGGCAACGCCCTGAGCTGTGCAAACTGCCACCTTGACGCGGGTCGACTGGCCCATTCAGCCCCGCTCTGGGCCGCCTACGTGGCCTACCCGGCTTACCGCAGCAAGACCGGCCGAGTGAACACTTTCACCGAGCGCCTTCAGGGCTGTTTTGTCTACAGCATGAATGGCAAGGCGCCGCCAGCGGGTGACGAGGTGCTGGTCGCTCTGGAGACCTATGCGTTTTTCCTGGCCAAGGGAGCGCCTGTCGGCACCTCGCTGCCAGGGCGCGGCTACCCGGCGCCAGAAGATCCACTGCTGGCCATGGACTTTGCCCGGGGTGAGCTCGTCTTCCAGCAAAAGTGCGCGCTTTGCCATGGCGCTGATGGTCAGGGCCAGTCTTCGCACGGGGCCGTTGTATTCCCACCCTTGTGGGGGCCTCAATCGTTCAACTGGGGCGCCGGCATGGGCGTGATCAAGAACGCAGCAGCGTTCATCAAGAGCAATATGCCCCTGAGCCAGGGCAATACGCTGACAGACCAGGAAGCATGGGATGTTGCGATGTTCATGGACAGCCATGAGCGCCCCCAGGATCCCCGCTTTCAGGGCTCGATCGCAGAGACGCGCCAGAAACACCACGACTCGCCTGACGACATGTACGGTCGCACGGTCAATGGGCAGTTTCTGGGTAAAGGCGTTGGGCCGTCAGTGAAGCCATGACACCGGTGACCGTCAATGGCGATTCACGCCGGGCCAGCGCAAATCCTTACTGCCGCGCCATGCGTGTATTGGTCGGCAGCGCCTGCGCATAGCTGGTGCAAAAAAGGGTTGATGTCCAGGCCACCGCGGCTTCGACAGTTGAACTTGCCCCGGGCGCGAACGACGTCCGGGTGTCATTGATACGGGTGCTGCAGGTCATGCCTTCGTGACCCTGAGCTATGCGCTGCAAGATCCCACTTCGACATCATGGGCAAAATAATTTTTTGATGGCCCACCACTGGCGTCAAGCCTTCCAGCGCTGCATTCGACACGATCTTAGTGCGCAAGCGCACAGAGCGCCTTAGTTCGCGTCCCTACGATTCCTGCGCTGCGTGAGGTACGAGCCGTCGAATTTTTCGGCGCCTGACTTGATCTTCGCCAACAGGAATTGCTATGACCCTTAGCTCCACAGCAAGCGCTGACGACTTGGCCCGCACGCGCGGCTTCTGTCGCTCGGCATCCCCGTCTCGATCATCATTTTGATCGTGTTGTTCGTGCAGTGATTGCACGTTTTTCCCTCCAACCTAACCAAGGACTCCGCATGACCACTACCAAGACCACCGGTCCCGCCAAGGCCAAGCCAGCACCGAAGGACGCCATCGCCTTGCTCAAGGCCGACCACGCGGCCGTGAGCCAGATGTTTGCCAAATATGAGAGGACCCGTTCGACTGCTCAAAAGAAGGCCCTGGTGGCCGAGCTATGCACAGCGCTCACTGTGCATGCACAAATTGAGGAAGAGATCTTTTACCCCGCCGTGAAGGCGGTGCTCAAAGACAAGCTGTTGGTGCCTGAAGCCACAGTCGAGCACGCCAGCGTGAAGGACCTGATTGGACAACTCAAAGGCGTTGAGCCTGACGGCGAGATGTACGACGCCAAGGTCAAGGTGCTGTCAGAGTACGTGAAGCACCACGTCGAGGAAGAGCAGACCGAGATGTTCACCAAGGCCAAGGCTTCTTCGGTCGACATGATCGACCTCGGTGCACGCATGGCCGCCCGCAAGGATGAGCTGTTGGCACAGGTCGCCTGAATCAATTTTTAAAAGGAGAACTTTATGAACGAAACCATCCAATCCAACATCGGATCCAATGCCCCCTGGCCCACCAGCGATCAACGGGTGCCGATGCCCGACGCGACGACATTGCCATACCGCGAGAAAGATGCACCAGCAGCGCCGGGTCTGCTTGATAACGCGGTACAGGGTGCACACAAGACCATTGATCGCATCGCAGAAAGTGCTGAACCTGCGGCTCGACAGCTGGGCGACAGCGTCGCGGCCGCCACAGAGGCGCTGCATACGAAGACCGATCAATTGCGCGAGACACGCGACGAATGGGTCGAAGGCGCGCGCGGCACTGTGCGCAGCAACCCGCTGGCGTCCGTTGCCGCCGCGTTCGCGCTGGGCGTCTTGTTCGCCCGCATCACCCGCTAAAGACCTGGCAGCGCATGGTTCCCGGCCCCGGCGGCAAGCCGCCAACTTCACGCGGCTGATTCCTGCAGCGGTCGCGCCGCATACAAGTTTTTAACCTTTACATCAAGAGGTTCCCCATGAAAACAACACCCAAGTCCAAGCGCACAGACAACCCGCAGCGGGATACCCCCGCGCTGGCGGAGCAGCTGGCAGCCGCTCAGGCGCTGGCCGCGGCCATGCCTTACAACACGGGCAAGGCGCTGGAGATTGGTCGCGACAACGCGGTGTCGCCGCCACGCGGTGCCAGCGTGTCAAGCGGTTCGCCCACGGCATCGGCCAGCACACTAAGCGAGACGCAGGCGTCAGACAAGACCGGGGCCGCCGCCACGCCTGCCGGACGCAGTGCGTTCGCGGGTTCACTCGACACCGTGCGTTCCGATGCGTCAGGGCAGATACTCACCACAAACCAGGGCGTGGCCATTGGTGACAACCAGAACTCGCTCAAGGCCGGACTGCGCGGGCCGACGCTGATGGAAGACTTCATCCTGCGCGAGAAAATCACGCATTTCGACCACGAGCGCATCCCTGAGCGCATCGTGCACGCGCGTGGCTCCGCGGCGCACGGTTTCTTCGAGGCTTATCAGCCGCTCACCGAATTCACCCGTGCAGCGCCGTTTCAGGCGGCGGGCAAGATCACGCCGGTGTTCACGCGGTTCTCGACCGTGGCTGGCGAGCGCGGCTCCACCGACACCGCGCGCGATGTGCGCGGCTTTGCCGTCAAGTTCTACACCGACGAGGGCAACTGGGACCTGGTGGGCAACAACATCCCGGTGTTTTTCATTCAGGACGCCATGAAGTTCCCCGACCTGGTCCACGCCGTCAAGCCTGAACCGCACAACGGCATGCCGCAGGCGGCGTCAGCGCACGACACCTTCTGGGACTTTGCTTCGCTGATGCCTGAGACCACGCACACGCTGATGTGGGTGATGTCCGACCGCGGCATCCCGCGCAGCCTGCGCATGATGCAAGGCTTTGGCGTGCACACTTACCGGCTGGTCAATGCCAAGGGCGAGTCGCACTTTGTCAAATTCCACTGGACACCCAAGCTTGGCACGCATTCTCTGGTGTGGGATGAAGCCGTCAAAATCTCTGGCGCCGATTCCGACTTTCACCGCCGTGACCTGTGGGACGCCATTGAGGCAGGCGAGTACCCGGAGTGGGAACTGGGCTTGCAGATATTCACCGAAGCCCAAGCCGAGGCCTTCAGCTTTGACGTGCTCGACGCCACCAAACTGATCCCGGAAGAACTGGTGCCGGTGACGCCGGTGGGGCGCATGGTGCTCAACCGCAACCCCGACAACTTCTTTGCCGAGACCGAGCAAGTGGCGTTCTGCACGGCACATGTGGTGCCCGGCATCGACTTCAGCAACGACCCGTTGCTGGCCGGGCGAATCCACTCCTACCTTGACACGCAAATCACGCGGCTGGGCGGCGCCAACTTTCACGAGATCCCGATCAACGCACCGTTGGCACCGGTGCACAACAACCAGCGCGACGGCCTGCACCGCCAGGCCATTCCCCGAGGACGGGTCGCGTATGAGCCCAACTCGCTCGGCGGCGGTTGCCCGTTCCAGGCCGGCGCGGCGGGCTTTGTGTCGTTCCCGCAGCGGGTAGACGACGGGCAAGGTGACAAGCTGCGCGGCAAACCCGAGAAGTTTGCCGACCACTACACCCAGGCCACCCTGTTCTATGAGAGTCAGACCGCCGTGGAGCAAGCGCACATTGTGGGTGGCTTCCGCTTTGAGCTCAGCAAGGTCACGGTGCCCGCGATTCGCGAACGCATGCTGTCATCCTTGGTGAATGTGTCACCTGAATTGGCCGCTGCGGTGGCTGCAGGTTTGGGTATGGCCGTGCCCGAGGCCATGCCCAAAGCAATGACGGACCAAGTCCATCCCGAGGTCACCGTGTCGCCAGCACTGTCGCTGACAGCGCTGCCGGGTGATGGCGGTGTGCGCTCGCGCAGCGTGGCCATCTTGGTGGCCGATGGTGTCGACGCCAAGTCGCTCGCGGTGATGACGGCAGCGTTGCAAGCGGAAGGCGCCACGGCGCACCTGATCGCGCCCCGGTTGGGGCCGGTCACAGGCCTCAACGGTGACGCGTTTGAAGCCACCAAGACACTCGAGAACGCACCGCCGGTGTTGTTTGACGGGCTGGTGCTGCCTGATGGCGCGGCCGCTGTGACGCTGCTCGGCAGCCACGTTGAGGTGATGGACTTCATCTCCAACCAGTACCGGCATGGCAAAACCATCCTGGCGCTTGGGGCGTCGAAGTCGCTGCTTGACAAGGTTGGCGTCGAGGTGATGATGAAAAATAGTGAGCCGGACCCCGGTATCCTGACGGGTGAATCGACCAAAACCGCGCAGGCGATCAAAGGTTTTATTGCGGCCTTGGGCAAACACCGTCATCCGCAGCGCGAGGCCAGTGCGGTGGTGCAATAAACGATGCCTTCTTCCTGGTCAAGGGTGTGCCGGCAGTGAAGCCATGACACCGGTGACGGTCAATGGAGATTCACGCCGGGCCAGCGCAAATTTTTACTGCCGCGCCATGCGCGTATTGGCCGGCAGCGCCTGCGCGTAGCTAGTGCGAAAGGGGTTGATGTCCAGGCCACCGCGGCGCGTGTAGCGTGCGTACACCGCCAGGCGGGTCGGCTTGCATCGCGTCCAGAGGTCCATGAAGATGCGCTCGACGCACTGCTCATGAAACTCGTTGTGGTTGCGAAAACTCACCAGGTATTGCAGCAAGCGTTCCTGGTCGATCGGCGCACCGCTGTAACTGATCTGCACACTGGCCCAATCGGGCTGGCCGGTGACCGGGCAGTTGCTTTTCAGCAGGTTGCTGACCAGCACTTCGCTCACCGGCGCTTCACCCGGTACCACGCGCAGCAACTCAGGCGCCGGGGTGGTGTGGCTGCACTCGATATCGAGCCGGTCCAGGCTCAGGCCGTCCAGTTCGTAAATCGGTTCACGGTCAAACAGCTCGGGCAGCAACAGGGTGACGCCAATGCTGGGGGGTGCTTTGGCGCCGGCGCCGGGCGCTGGCGCAACAGCGCTCAGCACAACATCTTTCTGCAGATCACGCCAGACCGCCTCGCTCAGGTCGGCGCGCAGCCGCGCTTTGACGGCGTCAGCATCTACAAAGCGGGTGTTGTTGAAGCTGTTGAGGTAGAGCTTGAAAGACTTGCTCTCGATGATGTTGGGGCTCTCGCACGGCACCGTGAAGCGCGCCAACGCCACCTGCGGCTTGCCACGCAGATTGAGCCAGCTCAGCTCGAAGGCGCTCCACATGTCGGCACCTAGAAACGGCAGCGCTCCTTGGATACCGAGCTCCACGCGCTTGGCGGCGCGCGCGATCGGGAACAGCAAAGCGGCATCGTACTGATCGAGGTAGACAGTGGCTTGGCCCAGGGGCGAGTGTTGCGGCGTAGTCATGAAAGTGGATTTTGATCTGAAACAGGGGTGGAAAATTGGGCCTGAGCCTGGGCCGCCTTCAGGTGCGGCAACAGCGCCGCCAGCAGATGGGTCACCACGCCAGGGGGCAAGTCGTGCCCCATGCCTTCAATGCCCACCAGCCGGGCACCTTGAACGCGTTTGGCCGTGTCCTCACCATGAACGAAGGGCAAGAGCGGGTCGGCCTTGCCATGCAGCACCAGCGTCGGTGCCGTGATGCGCCGCAATTGCGCGGGCCGGGTGATGTCGGCCATGATGGCCAGCATCTGGCGCAGTGTGCCGACCGGGTAGTAACCCCGCTCGACCCCGAGCAGAATGCGCTCGCGCATCTCATGCTCGGGCGTCGGAAAGCCCGGGCTGCCAATGGCCTTGAACAAACGCACGTAATGCTTGAGCACCGTCTGCGGGTCGCGGCCTTTGGGGCGGCTGAGCAACACGCGCATCACCTTGGGGTGCGCCTGCGCCAGGCCTTTGGCGCCGCTGGTGCTCATCACGCTGCTCAAGCTCAACACCCGCTCGGGCGCGGCCAGTGCGATGCGCTGCGCAATCATGCCGCCCATGCTGACACCGAGCACATGGGCTTTTTCAATGCCGAGCGCGTCCAGCACACCAAGTGAGTCAGCCGCCATGTCGGCCACGCTGTAAGGCGCCTGCGGCTTCAATCCCAGCTTGTACCGAAGCCCCTGCAAGAGCAGACGCGGCTTGCCCAGGGCTTCAAAACGGTGGCTCAGGCCAACGTCGCGGTTGTCATGGCGGATGACGCGGTAGCCGGCGTCAATCAGGGCTTGAACAAAAGCCGCAGGCCAGGCCACCAGCTGCATCCCCAGCCCCATGATCAGCAAGACCACCGGGCGCTCTTCGCCAACCGCGCCAGGGCCGCTGTCTTCAACTTCAATATCAATGCTGTTTGATGTTATTTTCATAGCTGCTTAGGCATATTGCACGCGGGCTAGAGCCTGATTTGTCACAAATTTAAGCCTCAAGTTGCGCACGCCGGAAAACCAGTCGGTCCGGCTCGGAGGCGCCGGCGTCAAAAGCATAGCCCTCCGAGTCAAAGCTTTCAAGCTGCTTCGGGTGGCTCAGCCGGTGTGTGGCGGCGAACCGCGCCATCAGGCCACGCGCCCGCTTGGCGTAGAAGCTGATGATCTTGCACTGGCCATTGCGCTGCTCCTGAAACACACATTCGACCACCCGGGCCTGCAGCGCCTTGCGGTCCACCGCCTTGAAATATTCTTGCGAGGCCAAATTGACCACGACCGGCGCGGCCTCCTTGTGCAAGCGGCTGTTGAGGTAGTCGGAGATTTTCGCGCCCCAGAACTGGTACAGGTCCTTGCCCTGCACCGTAGCCAGTTTTGTGCCCATTTCCAGCCGGTAGGGCTGCATATAGTCCAGCGGGCGCAGCACGCCGTACAAGCCGCTCAGGATGCAAACATGCTCCTGCAGCCATTTCAGATCGTCCGTGGCCAGGCTCTTGGCGTCAAGCCCTTCATAGACGTCGCCATTGAAGGCCAGAACCGCCTGCTTGGCATTCTTGGCGGTGAATTTGGGCGTCCAAGCCTGGTAGCGCGCCACGTTCAGGCCGGCCAGGGTGTCGCTCAAACTCATCAACGAGGCGATTTGCTGCGGTGATTTCTGTCTCAAGACGTCGATCAACTCGGCCGCTTGCGGGATGAACAGCGGCTGCGTGTGCGGCGCAGCGCCCGCCGGGGTGTCGAAATCGAGGGATTTGGCAGGAGACAACAAAAACAGCATGGCAGACGAACTCGCTTGAATGGTGCGCAAAGAAAAGGCTTCTGACGAAGCCTTGATTATCGTGACCCGTAAAGAAGCCCGGCTACTTGAGGTCTCCCGCCAGTGAGGCCAGCGTTTCGGGGCCAATCATCACATGCGCCGGGTAGTTGGTGTGGTCACAACCGATCTTGACGCTGGCACCGGCTTTGACGGCGGCGCGCATGGCCGGCGTCAACTCGAAGCGCGCAAAGTGCACCGCAGACGTTTTCTCGTCGTTTTCACGCTCCATGTCCTCGTCGGCAATGGCATAGACGCGCGGTTGGCCTTCAACTTCGACGAACAAATGGTCTTCCACACCAATCAAGCGCGCCAGCTCGCGCTTGCGCTCGTTCACGTCGGGGTACTCCAGCATGACCGTGGCTTTCCAGTTGCTGCCGGTTGGAACCAGCGGCGCGTAAGCCTCAATCTCTTGCAAGATGCCCTCTTCTTCAAACACTTTCTCGATGCGCAGCATCTCCTGAATCTGGTAGCGGATGGTCGTCTCGCTCTCGAACTGCAGGTTGATGAACTCGCCCAGGCGCACGCTGCGCAACTTGCGGTGCGCCATGATGAGCGCCTTGTGGGCCTTGCGCCACTTGCTGTAGGCCTCCAGCGACATCAGACTCTCTACGGTAATATTTCCGGTCGTTTGCATTGAATCTCCAAAATAGCAACAGTTTCCATTCACTTCAAACCATAGGCCTTGGCCACCAGCGACAGCGGGTGCTGTAACTCGGGCGTGCCGAGCTGGTTGACTTCAAAACCCTGCGCAATGTGGTGGCCGCCGAGCGGGCAGTCCGAGCTGATGAAATCAGGCTTGCTGCCGTCTTTCATGGCCGCCATGCCTTTGAACAGCGGTTTGCCGATCTTCATGGCCTGCTCATGGTGCGCCTTCTTGACGCCAAAGGTGCCGGCGTGGCCCGAGCAACGCTCAAAGGTGTTGACCGTGGTGCCCGGAATCATCTTGAGCATCTCTTCGGTTTTTTTGCCGATGTTCTGCACCCGGCCGTGGCAGGGGATCTGGTAGCTCACGTTGCCCAGCGGCACCGGAAAATCAGCCTTCAAGAGGCCATCGCGCTTGCGCTGCATCAGGTATTCGAACGGGTCCCACATCGCCTCCTTGACCAGCTGGACGTCCGGCTCATTCGGGTACATGAGAGGAATCTCCTGCTTGAACATCAGCGCGCAACTGGGCACCGCTGCCAAAATGGCATAACCCTCTTTGGCATATTTGGTCAGCACCGGGATGTTGGCTTCTTTGCTGGCGTTGACGGACTCCATGTCACCCAATTCGAGCTTGGGCATGCCGCAGCATTTTTCCTTCTCGACAATCACATAGGGCACGTCGTTGTGGTCCAGAATTTTAAGCAGGTCCAGGCCAATGCCGGGCTCGTTGTAGTTGATGAAACAGGTGGCAAAAATGGCGACTTTGCCGGGCGTCTTTTCACCGTCGGTCACGATGGTGGCTTTGGCCATGGGCGTGCCCGAGCGGAACTTCCTTGTAGCCAGCGACGGCAGCCAGGCGTTCTTGTCCACGCCCGCCACGCTTTCCATCACGCTGCGCGCTACTTTGGTCTTATTGACGGCATTGGCCACCTGCACCACGATCGGGATGCCGGCCAGCTGGCCGTGCACATCGGTGGATGCCAAAAACTTCTCGGCCGTTGACACCTCGCCTTTTTTGAACTTGATCGCCTTGGCGCGCAGCATGGTGTGCGGAAAGTCAAGGTTGAACTGGTGCGGCGGCACATACGGGCATTTGGTCATGTAGCACAGGTCACACAGGTAACACTGGTCCACCACCTTCCAATAATTTTTTTTGTCGACGCCATCGACTTCCTGCGTCTTACTCTCGTCAACCAGGTCAAACAGCGTGGGGAAGGAGCCGCACAGGCTGACGCAGCGCCGGCAACCGTGGCAGATGTCAAAAATGCGCTCGAGCTCGTGAAAGGTGGCTTCTTCGTTGTAGTAATCAGCCCCCTTCCAGTCGATCGGGTGACGGGTGGGCGCTGATAAATTGCCTTCGCGTGCCATGGTGCTTGTCCCTTGGGTATTTTCTGTTGTCAGCTTTGAGTCTTCTGCATTGGGCGCTGCAAGCAACGCCCAACACAGACGAATCAACCGAGATCAATCGACCAATTCAACCAAGGCCTTGGCATAGCGATTGGCGTGCGAGCGCTCGGCCTTGGCCAGCGTCTCAAACCAGTCAGCCACCTCGTCATGACCTTCGTCACGCGCAGTCTTGGCCATGCCGGGGTACATGTCGGTGTACTCGTGGGTCTCGCCGGCGACCGCCGACTTGAGGTTGTCACGGGTGCCGCCAAAGGGCAAGCCGGTGGCGGGGTCGCCACAGGTTTCCAGCCACTCCAGGTGACCGTGCGCGTGGCCGGTTTCACCTTCTGCCGTGGAGCGGAACAGCGCGGCCACGTCAGGTTGACCTTCCACGTCGGCCTTGTTTGCGAAATACAAATAACGGCGGTTGGCCTGGGATTCGCCCGCGAAGGCGGCCTTCAGGTTGTCTTCCGTCTTCGAGCCTTTGAGTGCTGCCATGGAAATCTCCTTCATCAGTTAAAAAATTGAGTCGCTTGGCTTTGAGCAATGCTTTGCCAAAGACAGGTACAGCATAGACCGGATAGAGGCCCGCGTCTAATTGGATGCATCAATGCCATAAATTGTTTTTGACTATGAAAACGCGATTTTTGATAATCGTCAACAAGCAGCAAGGCGCATGGCGCTGTCGAATAAAATTCTGACTGATCAGCCCCCTTCCCCTGCGGCATTTGCATCCCGATGCCGCGCTCGCTGCCACCCGCCCCCCTGGGCGTGCCAGCGAAACAGCCAAAGACACCATGAACGACGCACTGCAACAACCCGGCCTGAACAGCCTGTCCAAATCATTTGAGCCTGCCGCGCTGGAAGCGCACTGGGGTCCCGAATGGGAAAAACGCGGCTACGCCGTGGCGGGCTACCGGGGCACGGGCAAGCCAAAAGACGGCGCCGAATCCTTTGCCATCCAGTTGCCCCCGCCCAATGTCACCGGCACGCTGCACATGGGGCACGCCTTCAACCAGACCATCATGGACTCGCTCACGCGCTACCACCGCATGCGGGGTGACAACACGGTGTGGATTCCAGGCACCGACCACGCCGGCATTGCCACGCAAATCGTGGTGGAACGCCAGTTGCAGGAGCAAAAGATCAGCCGCCATGACCTGGGCCGCAAGAACTTTGTGAGCAAAGTATGGGAGTGGAAAGAGAAGAGTGGCAACACCATCACCACCCAGATGCGCCGCATGGGCGACAGCGTGGACTGGTCTAGAGAGTACTTCACCATGGACGACAAACTGTCCAAAACTGTGACCGAAACCTTTGTGCAGTTGTACGAGCAAGGCCTGATCTACCGTGGCAAACGCCTGGTGAACTGGGACCCGGTGTTGCAAAGTGCGGTGAGCGACCTCGAAGTCGAAAGCGAAGAGGAAGAAGGCTCTTTGTGGCACATTCTTTATCCCTTTGCTGACGGCCCGCAAATGGTCAACGGTGAGATGGTCGAAGGCCTGGTGGTTGCCACCACGCGACCCGAGACCATGCTCGGTGACGTGGCCGCCATGATCCACCCCGAGGACGAGCGCTACCTGCACCTGCTGGGCAAGCACGTCACCCTGCCCCTGTGCAACCGCACCATTCCCATCATTGCCGACGACTACGTGGACAAAGCCTTCGGCACCGGCGTGGTGAAAGTCACGCCCGCGCACGACCAGAACGACTATGCCGTAGGCCAGCGCCACAAGCTGCCGATGATTTGCGTGCTGACGTTAGATGCCAAGATCGACAGCAACGCGCCCGCCGCTTATGTCGGCATGGACCGCTTTGCCGCGCGCAAGCAAATCGTCAAAGACCTGGATGCATTGGGCCTTTTGGTGGAGGTGAAGAAGCACAAACTGATGGTGCCGCGCTGCGCCCGCACTGGCCAGATCATTGAGCCCATGCTGACTGACCAGTGGTTTGTGGCCATGAACCAGGTCGGCAAAGGTGATGCCACCGGCAAATCCATCGCGCAAAAAGCCATTGACGCCGTGCAATCGGGCGAGGTGCGCTTTGTGCCCGAGAACTGGATCAACACCTACAACCAGTGGATGAACAACATCACCGACTGGTGCATCAGCCGCCAGCTCTGGTGGGGCCACCAGATTCCGGCGTGGTACGGCGACGATGGTTCTATTTTTGTAGCACGCGACGCAGATTCTGCGAGGGCTGCAGCCAAAAAGGCCGGATATACCGGCGAACTGCGCCGTGACGAGGATGTGCTCGACACCTGGTATTCCAGCGCGCTGGTGCCGTTCAGCACCATGGGCTGGCCCAGCAGCGGCGAGTCAACCCGCAGCGCAGCTCAGGATGGTGCCCGTGACGAACCGGGCGATGTCGCTAGCGCAGCGCATCTGAGCCCGGTCGGCACGGGCTCCGGCCTGAGCGGAACGCAAGCTCAGACAGACGCCAAGGGCCTCGACGACATCGACCTCTACCTGCCAAGCTCGGTGCTGGTCACCGGCTACGACATCATCTTCTTCTGGGTCGCCCGGATGATCATGATGACCACGCACTTCACCGGACGCGTGCCGTTCAAACACGTCTACATCCACGGCCTGGTGCGCGACGCGCAGGGCCACAAAATGAGCAAATCAGAAGGCAATGTGCTCGACCCGGTGGATCTGATCGACGGCATTGCCCTGCCCGAGTTGCTTAACAAACGCTCTGAAGGTCTGCGCAAGCCCGAAACCGCGCCGCAAGTTCGCAAAAACACCGAAAAAGAATTCCCCGCTGGCATCCCCGCCTTTGGTGCCGATGCGCTGCGCTTCACTTTTGCATCCCTCGCCTCCTTGGGCCGCAGCATCAACTTCGACACCAAACGCTGCGAGGGTTACCGGAATTTCTGCAACAAGCTGTGGAACGCCAGCCGCTTCGTACTGATGAACTGCGAGGGCCAGGACTGCGGTTTGAACGAACAAACGACACAAGAGTGTTCTGCTGGTGGCTATCTGCAGTTCAGCCCGGCTGACCGCTGGATCGTCTCGCTGCTGCAGCGCACCGAGGCTGAAGTGGCCAAAGGATTTGAAGAGTACCGCCTGGACAACGTCGCCAGCACGATTTATGACTTTGTCTGGAACGAGTTCTGCGACTGGTACCTGGAAATCGCCAAGGTGCAGATCCAGCAAGGCAAAGACCACACCGACCCGCAGACAGGTCTGGCGCAACAACGCGCCACGCGCCGCACCCTGATCCGCACTTTAGAGACCATCCTGCGCCTGGCGCACCCGGTGATTCCGTTCGTCACTGAAGAGCTATGGCAAAAAGTGGCGCCGGTGGCGGGTCGTGCCGGCGCATCGGTCGCCATTGCCGCGTACCCGCAAGCGCAGCCCCAGCGCATTGACGCGGCCGCGCTGGCCTACGTGGGCAAACTCAAGCTCTTGGTGGATGCCTGCCGCAACCTGCGCGGCGAGATGAGCGTGTCACCGGCCACCCGCTTGCCGCTGTTTGTGGTTGCCGGCCAAGCCGATGAAGCCGCCTTCTTGCTGCAAGCCGCGCCCGTCTTGAAAGCGCTGGCCAAGCTCAGTGAAGTGCGCGTGTTTGACGATGAAGCTGCCTGGGCGGCAGCTGCTCAAGCTGCGCCCGTGGCCGTGGTGGGTAGCGCGCGCATTTGCCTGTTCATGGAAGTCGACGTTGCCGCTGAAAAATTGCGTCTGGGCAAAGAGGTTACGCGCCTGGAAGGCGAGATTGTCAAAACCGAAGGCAAGCTCGGCAACGAAGCCTTTGTCGCCCGGGCCCCTGCGACCATCATCAAACTGGAACGCCAGCGCATGGTTGATTTTGCTGCGACCCTGGCCAAAATAAAGGAGCAACTCGCGCGCCTGGGCTGAATCGCCGCTCAGGCCGCCACGCCGGCCTGATGGCAACTTAACGCCGACGCATCACGTGGATGTAATCGGCGCCCACGGTGTGCTGCTCCAGGAGCTCATTGCCGGTCTGCTTGGCAAAGGCCTGAAAGTCACGCACCGAGCCGGCATCGGTGGCGACCACCCGCAGCGTCTGCCCGCTTTGCATGTCGCTCAATGCTTTTTTGGCTTTAAGGATGGGCAGCGGGCAGTTCAGGCCGCGGGTGTCGAGTTCTTTGTCAATTTGCATCAAATATCCTTGAAATTGGGGCGATTTTAAAGTTCAGGCCGGGAAGACGCCGGTGGAGAGATAACGGTCACCGCGGTCGCACACAATGAACACAATCGTCGCCTTGGATTCACGCTTGGCAATCTCCTGCGCCACCCAGCACGCGCCGGCCGCTGAGATACCGGCAAATATTCCTTCTTCTCGTGCCATGCGGCGGCACATCTCTTCAGCATCTTCCTGGCTCACGTAGACCAACTCATCCACATGGGTGGGGTCGTAAATCTTTGGCAAATAGGCCTGAGGCCACTTGCGGATGCCGGGAATACGGGAGCCCTCGTTGGGCTGCACGCCGATGATCTTGATGGCCGGGTTCTTCTTTTTCAAATATTGAGAAACGCCGGTGATGGTGCCGGTGGTGCCCATGGCGCTCACAAAATGGGTCACATGCCCTTTGGTAGCGGCCCATATCTCGGGGCCGGTGGTTTCAAAATGAATGCGCGGATTGTCCGCATTGGAGAACTGATCGAGCACCCTCCCCTTACCGTCACGCTGCATTTGCTCAGCCAGATCGCGTGAATACTCGATGCCGCCGCTTTTGGGCGTGAGGATCAACTCGGCACCGAAGGCCTTCATGGTCTGCGCGCGCTCGATCGACAGGTCTTCGGGCATGATCAAAATCATGCGGTAGCCCTTGATGGCCGCAGCCATCGCCAGTGCGATGCCGGTGTTGCCCGAGGTGGCCTCGATCAGCGTGTCACCCGGTTTGATCTCACCACGCTCCTGCGCTCGCTGAATCATCGACAAAGCGGGTCGGTCTTTGACCGAACCCGCCGGGTTGTTCCCCTCGAGCTTGCCCAAAATCACATTGCCACGGGCAGCGTTGTCTTGCGCCCCGATGCGCTGCAGCCTGACCAAGGGGGTTTTTCCGATGGAATCTTCAATTGTTGGATATTTCATACCCCACACTGTGCCATAATTCCCGGCTGCACAAAGCGTCGCCCGGGTGGTGGAATTGGTAGACGCACGGGACTCAAAATCCCGCGCCGCAAGGCGTGCCGGTTCGATTCCGGCCCCGGGCACCATTTGGTGATTTCAGACAGTATCAAGAGCTCTCAGAACCCGCATGCTTCATCGGCCTAGCCATTACATTAACGTGTTGACGGATTGACTGAAGGCCGCGCCCAGCTTGAGTTCGCGGCCTCTTTTGCGTCCGGAGAAATCTTAGGCACAGGGAATGGTACAGACGCTAAGCGCCATGAGGGTTTCAGACGGTTTCGCCGCCAAAATCAACACTTTAAGCTAATGGCTAGCTTCATCGGCATGGCGGGTTTTTTGTTGCAGTCGGCGCTCAAACGCGATACGCGTCCACCCAGGCACATTCACAGGTAAAGTGACGCAGGTACTGCGGCTGTTTGGTGATCCGCACCCCGCGGATGCTGGCCGCTTTTTGTTTGACTTCGTCAATCACCTCGGCGGCGTAATCGAAGTGGCTCTGCGTGTACATGCGCCGCGGAAAGGCCAGGCGCACCAGTTCCATGCTGTGGTAAGTCTCGCTGCCATCAGGCAAGCGCTTGCCGAACATCACCGAGCCGATTTCAACCCCGCGAATGCCGCCTTCCAGATACAGCGCATTGCACAACGCCCAGGCCGGGTAATGCGCCACCGGCATGTTGGGCAGCACCGTTCTGGCATCGATGTAAACCGCGTGACCACCGGTGGGTTTGACAAAGCCGACACCCGAGGCCTCCAGGCGCTCGCCCAGGTACTCAGCCGTGCGCAGACGGTAGCGCAGGTAGTCTTCCTGCATGCCTTCTTCGAGCCCCACGGCCAGCGTCTCCAGGTCGCGCCCGGCCAGGCCGCCGTAGGTCGGAAAGCCTTCGGTCATGATCAGCACGTTGCGCACCGCGTCCATCCATTCGTCGCTGCGCAGCACGATGAAGCCGCCGATATTGACCATGCCATCCTTTTTGGCACTCATGGTGGCGCCGTCGGCGTAACTGAACATCTCCTGCACGATCTGCTTGATGGGGGTGTTTTGGTAGCCGGGCTCGCGCATCTTGATGAACATGGCGTTTTCCGAGAAGCGGCACACGTCCATGATCAAAGGTTTGCCGTAAGCTTTGAGCAGCTTGGCATAGGCGCGGATGTTGGCCATGGACACCGGCTGGCCGCCGCCGGTGTTGTTGGTCACGGTGATCATGCCAAAGGGGATGCGCTCGCCCTGAGTCTTCAGCAGCGCCTCGACCCGGTCCAGATCGATGTTGCCCTTGAACGGGTAGATCAGCGCCGGCTGCAAACCCTCGGCAATCACCAGATCGACCGCCTCGACGCCGAGGTATTCCAGATTGGCGCGGGTGGTGTCGAAGTGGCTGTTGTTGGGCACCAGATCGCCCTTCTTGCAGGCGGCGGTGAACAGCACTTTCTCGGCCGCGCGCCCCTGGTGCGTCGGCACAAAATGCTGCATGCCGGTGATGTCCTGAATCACGGCCTCCAGCCGATAGAAGCTGCGGGCCCCGGCGTAGCTCTCGTCGCCTTCCATGATGGCGCCCCATTGGCGGGAAGACATGGCGCCGGTGCCCGAGTCGGTCAGCCAGTCGATCAGCACGTCTTCGGCACGCAGCTTGAAGACGTTGAGCTTGGCGGCTTCCAGCAGCTGCTCGCGCTCAGGCCGCGTGGTCATGCGGATAGGCTCGACGCTTTTGATGCGAAACGGTTCAATCAGGGTTTTGGGCATGGCGATGTTTGAGAAGTTGTTAAACGGTGCCTGAAGGTAGCACTAGCAAAATCAGCGTGGTGTCGGGTATTTCCAACAGAATCAAAAAATGCGCCCGGCTCAGGGGACTCGATGCTGCCAATAGCGCAAGGTCACTGATCGTTGACATTGAATCTGCTCGGGCCGCATCGATTGCCAGGTCGCCGCACCACAACGAGGCGAGGCGATCACCCGAATGTTCCGCTCTTGGTAGCGCAGCAAAACAGCCTCTGCCGGATGCCCGAAGCGGTTGCGATAGCCTGCTTGCACCAGCGCCAGCCGCGGCTGCACCGCGTCCAGAAACGCCGCGCTGCTCGATGTCTTGCTGCCGTGGTGCGGCACCAGCAGCACATCGGCCTTAAGCTTGGCGCCCTCAAGCACCAGCTGAGCTTCCTGCGCCTGCTCAATATCACCCGCCAGCAGCGCCGACTGCACGCCGTTGGACAGACGCAGCACGCAGCTCATGGCGTTGCTCTTGCGCACCGCGTCGTAGTCAGCGGCTTGCGGGTGCAGCACTTCAAAATCAACGCCGTCCCAGTGCCAGCGCTGGCCACTCACGCAGCGCGTGACCGGGCGCACGGCCTGCAACTCATGCGCATCTTCTACAGAACTGAGCAGCGTGGCCTGCGGCTGCATCGCCAGCAGCGCCAGCGCACCGCCGGTGTGGTCGCTGTCGCGGTGACTGAGTAGCAAGGTGTCGAGCGGCGTATCGAGTGCGCGCAGCAGCGGCACCAGCACGCGGTGACCGGCATCGCTCTCGCGGCTATAGCGCGGCCCGGCGTCATACAGCAAAGCATGGTGCGCAGTGCGCACCAGCACGGCGTTGCCCTGCCCGACGTCTGCAGCCAGCAGTTCAAACTGACCTTGTGAAGGGCGCGGCGCCTGCCACAGCAGCACGGGCAGCATCAAGGGCAGGCCCAGCAGCCGCACGCTCCAGGGCCACTGCATAACCAAGACCGCGCCGCCGGTGACGCCTGCCACGCCCGCCCAGAACGGCGCCTGCGCCACCGTGATGGTGGCAAAGGGCAAGGCCGCCAACAGCTGCAAATACCAGCTCAAGGCGGCGATGGCCCAGGCCGCCCCATCCCACAGCGGCGCCAATGCCACGCCCGCCATGGCCAGCGGCGTCACCACCAGCGTGACCCAGGGGATGGCCAGCGCGTTGGCCACCAAACCCACCACCGAGACCTGCCCAAACAGCAGCAGCGTCAAGGGCGTCAGCGCCAGCGTGATCACCCCTTGCTCCCGAAAAATTTTAATGAATCGTCCTCTAGCCCCCGTATTTATTGAATTAGACGCTGCTGAATCAGAAGCAAACAGTACACCGACGGCAACAAAACTGAGCCAGAACCCTGCCTGCAACAGCGCCCAGGGGTCCACCGCCACCACCACCGCGCAAACCAGCAGCCAGACATGCGGCCAGGGCCAGCGCCGCCCGCTCAGGCGCAGCAAACCCACGGTGGCGAGCATCAGCACGGTGCGCTGCGAGGGCACACCCCAGCCGCTGAACAGGGCATAGGCCCCTGCCAGCAACACGCCGCCGACCAGGGCCGCACTGGGCGCCGGCAGCCACAGGCACAGCCCGGTAGAGCGGCGCCACAACCAGCCCACAAGCAGCGCAGCGAGCCAGGCAAACATCGTAACGTGCAAGCCTGAAATGCTCATCAGATGCGCCACGCCGGTGGCCCGGAACACATCCCAGTCGGCGCGGTCGATGGCGTTTTGGTCGCCCACCACCAGCGCGGCGATCAGGCCGGCATATTGGCGGTCCTCTACCTGCCCGAATATCTGTTCGCGCACCAGTTGTCGGGCCAGTTCCACCGGACGCCGATGCGTTTGGGTCAGCTGCTGCGGCGTCGGGTCTTTGGGCCCGGCGCGTACATAACCCGTGGCCTGCAAGCCCTGCTCCCACAGCCAAAGCTCAAAGTCATAGCCAAAGGGGTTGCTGGCGCCATGCGGTGCCTTCAGGCGCACGGTGAACCGCCAGCGCTCACCCGCCTGCAGCGGCGCCGGCTGCCTTTGGCGTTCATCGGCCTGCTGCGCATCACCGCCCGCAAAACGATCGGCGTACCAAGCCAGATAAAGGCGTGGCGGCACGCGAACGGGCTGCCCCTGCAGTTGCGCCGACTCCACGTCCAGACGAAAGCGCAATCCGGTCTCGCTGCGCTGCGGCATGGCGGCAACGAGTCCGCTCACCGCCACGTCGCGCCCTTCCAGGCTGGCATCGAGCGCCTGGTTTGCATAGATCGAGGCGCGCAGCCCGGTAAGACCGAAAGCCAGCACGCCAAGCGCCAGCGCCATCAGCGCGCTGCGATAAACAAATGCTATTTTTCTAGTAGCAACAGGGGCAAAGAACACGAGGGCTAGAAGCACAAATGATGCATAGACAGGCCAGAGCCACAAGCCTGGCTGCTGCAGTTGCAACGCGGTGCCCGCCACAAAACCCAGCAAGGCTGGGAAAACCAAGCGGGCACGGGCGCTGCTGTGGGTCGGGGCGGCGTCCATGGCGTGTTTGGCAAGCCGCCCGCTACATCGACAGCGACCCTTCGCGAAATTCGGTCTTGTCGAGCCAGACGTTCACCAGCACGGGCCGGCCGCTGTGCGCCAGCGCGCGGGCGCGGGCCAGGGCAGCGGGTACTTGTGCCATGGTTTTCACCACGATGCCTTCGGCACCCAAGGCGGCCGCCACGGCGTGGTAGTCGCTGCGGGCCAGCACAGTGGCCACATCGTTATGCAGCATCTTGATCTGCTCACGCGCAATCTGGGTCCAGCCCGCGTCGTTGCCGACCAGCGCAATCACCGGGATGCCGTGGCGCACAAAGGTGTCGAACTCGACCAGACCATAGCCACTGGCGCCGTCGCCCAAGATGATCCAGACCTCGCTGCCCGGGCGCGCCAAAGCGGCGCCCAGCGCAAAGCCTGCCCCCACGCCCAAGGTGCCGAAGGCGCCGGGGTCGAGCCAGCTCAGCGGCGTGCGCGGGTGCAGCACATAGGAGGCGGTGGCGACAAAGTCGCCGCCGTCGGCCACCAGCACGGCGTTGTCACCCAGCTCTTGCTCCAGCGTGCGAAACAGCGCGATCGGGTTGACCAACTCGCCTCTAGCCTGCGCTTGCTGGTCGATCTCCAGCTCGCGCTCACCGTCGCGGCCGCGCAGTTGCGCGACCCATGCGGCCAGGCGCGACCCGGCTGCGCTGCTAGGCGGCTGTGCGTGCGCCAGCGCCTGCAGGAACAGGCCGGCGTCGCCAATGGCGGCAATGTCGGGCTTGCGGTTCAGACGCGCGTCCTTGGCGCTGCGGTTGGCCGCGATCAGTGTGGCACTGCGGCGAACATGTTTGCCGTAGTCCAGCCTGAAGTCGCAGGGCACGCCGGCCAGCAGCACGCAGTCGGCTTCACGCAGCGCCTGGCGGCGCTGGTGGCGCATTTGCAGCGCGTGCTCGCGCCCCAGCAAGCCGCGCGCCATGCCCGACAAATAGACCGGAATGCCGAGCCGGGCCACGGCCCCGGCCAGATCGGCCGCTTCCTTGGAGCGCACCAGCGCCTGGCTGCCGATCACCAGCAAGGGCCGCTCGGCCTTGGCCAGTGCGGCCAAGGCTGCGCGCAGACTGGCGCCGGACGCACGCGGCGGCTCCACCGGGCGCACCTTTGGGGCCAGCACCTGGGCGCTGCCGTCGAACATTTTTTTGACGTGGCGATTCAAATAAAAACGCAACAGCCGGTCGGCGACAGAGGTTCCCTTGCCCGCCGCGTCGGCGTACCACTGGCGGATCGAGGCCTCGTCATACAGCAGATCGACCGGGCATTCGATGAACACCGGCCCTGGCACCCCGGCCTGCGCCACGGCAAAAGCTTGCGCCACCGCCGGGCCGAGCTCGCGCACGCGCCGGATCTTGATAAAGCGCTTGACGTGCGGCGCCACCAGCGGTCGCTGGTCGATGTCTTGCAGGGCGCCGCGCCCCTGCAATGCGGTCGGCGCGGCGCCGCCGATGAGAATCACCGGCGACTGCGCCAGTTGCGCGTTCTTCAGCGCCGTGATGGTGTTGCTGATGCCCGGCCCGGCCGTGACTGCCGCCACACCGGGCAGGCCTGACAGGCGCGCGGTGGCATCGGCCGCGAACACGGCGGTGGCCTCATCGCGCACATCAATGATGCGAATGCCGCGTGCCTTGGACGCACTCAGAATCGGCGATATGTGGCCGCCACAGAGCGTGAAGACGCAGCGCACGCCGTGCGACTGCAGGGCCTCGGCGACGCGATCGCCGCCGTGGCGCATAGAAGGAGTGGTGTTTGGCATGGTGTCTTTCTTCAAGCCCAGTGAACCGTGCCGTGGCTGGCGTACCAAAGCTCGACCTGCGGCGCCATCAGCGCCTCAATGCGACCGCGCTTGATCTTCATGGTCGGCGTCAGACAGCCGTTCTCAATGGACCAGGGCTCAGGCGCCACCACGATCATGCGCAGTTTTTCATAGTCAGGCAGCTGGCCGTTCACGCTCTGCAGCAACTCGCCAAGGGCTGCCTGCACCTGCGTGCGAATCGCAGGCTCAATCATTTGGGGCCGCAGACTCTCCGCCAGCACCACCATGGCATAGGCCGACGGTTGACCGACGCCCGACACCAGGGACAGCTCCACCATCGGATGCGCGTTGAGCAGGTTCTCGATCGGTGCCGGTGCCACGTACTTGCCCTTGGCGGTCTTGAACAACTCCTTGAGCCGACCGGTGATCTTGAGCAGGCCGTCAGCGCGCAATTCGCCCAAGTCGCCGGTGTGAAAGAAGCCATCTTCGGTGAAGCTCTCGGCGTTCAGGTCCGGGCGCTTGAAGTAGCCGCTGAGCTGCCCCGGCGACTTGATCAACACCTCGCCTTGCGCACTGATGCGCACCTGCACGCCGGGCAGCGGCACGCCGACAAAGCCGGGCGCGTTGATCGCTGCGGTGGAGTTGTGGGAATAAGCAAAATCCTCGGTCATGCCGTAGCCTTCGATCAGGTTCAGGCCCAGGCGACGGTACCAGGCGATCAGCTCGGCCGGAATCGGCGCCGAGCCGCTGCCGGCCAGGCGCACCTGGTCAAGCCCCAAGCCTTTGAGCACCTTGCGCGCCACCAGTTTCCCCAAGATCGGAATGCTGAGCAGCCGGTCCAGCTTTTTGGGCGACATCTTGCTGAAGACCCCCTGCTGGAATTTCAGCCACAAGCGCGGCACCGAGATGAAGGTGGTCGGCCGGGCGCGCTGCAAGTCCTGCAGGAACGTGTCCATCGACTCGGCAAAAAAAACGTGGGTGTTGCCGCCGACCCAGGATGCGGCCTCGACCCAGGCGCGCTCGAAGCTGTGTGCCAGCGGCAGGTATGACAGCACCCGGTTCGGGGCGCCCTGGCCCAGCTTTGTCGACACATCCTTGACCATGCCTTCGGTGGCGCGGGTGATGTGCTCAAAATCAAGCATCACGCCCTTGGGCTGGCCGGTGGAGCCTGAGGTATAGATCAGCATCGCCAGATCATCGGGTGCGCGAGCCGGTCGGCCCGTGAGCGGGGACGTGCGCGCCATGATCGCATCCCAGCTGTCAAAGTCGTTGCGCGGTGCCAGCGGAAAGGCAACACAAGGCAGTCCGACCGGCACGCCCGGCGCCTGATGCTCCCACAAGTCGAGTTTGCCCACGAACAGCAGGCGCGCGTCGCTGTGCTCCAGCACAAAGTTGACCGTGTGCGCCGTCTCCGTCGGGAAAATCGCCACCGTGGTGTAACCGGCCATCCAGATCGCCAGCTCGGCCATGAAGAAATGCGCACAGTTCTTGGACAGGATGGCAATGCGGTCACCGGGCGCAAAGCCCTGGGCTTGCAGATGAGTCGCCATACAGCGCGCCTGCAACAGCGTCTGCGCCCAGGTGTAGTGCGTGAGCTGCCCGTCGCCCACCGGCTGGGTCAGGAAGACCTGATCCGGGTGCGCGGCTTCATGGTCGTAGATGTAGTCGAGGATCAGTTTGGATTCGGGCATCGGGCATCCTGTTTTTTTGACTCTCGCGCCAGGCGGCGCACAGCCTTCAACTATGACTGCCAATCTCCACGGCGTCACACGGGTTTACCCGAAACCTGACGCCGATTCCCCGCGCCATTTAGAGCAAAATCAGCCTGCGGCTCACGTCCATAATGCCTTAGTAGCTACATTATTTAGAGCGACTCAAAGGTCCGGCGTATAAAAACTCACCCGGTTGCACCCCTCTTGCTTGGCTCTGTACATGGCCGCATCGGCCCGGTTGAGGATGTCGTCTTGGGTCCTTGCGTTGTCAATGAACAGCACGACACCGATGCTGGCTGTGCAGCGATGCGTCACCACCGTGTCGGGCAGGCCCGCCTGATGCACCGTGAGCAGGTAGGGCTCAGACAGGCTCAGACGGATTTTCTCGGCTATGGTTTGCGCCTGCGCGCTCGACAGCGCCAGACTGGCACTCAACTCCACGAGCATCACCACAAATTCGTCGCCACCGAAACGCCCGACTGTATCGACCTCGCGCACGCAATGGGTCAGGCGTGTTGCCACCTCGATCAAAAGCAAGTCACCCACCAAATGCCCGTGCGTGTCGTTGAGCGGCTTGAACTCATCCAGATCAAGAATCATCAGCGCGCAGTAGCAGTTGCTGCGTTTGCTGGCCGCCATCGCATGGCTCACGCGGTCTTCGATCAGACGACGGTTCGGTAGCTGGGTCAGCGGGTCATAAAACGCCAGTCGGTGGATCTGATCTTCCATCTGCTTGCGCTGCGTGATGTCGTGGGTCACAGCGAGTTGCACGGTCTGGCCATGGTCGAGCATCGGCACGGCGTGAGACTCCAGCCAGCGACGCCCTCCTTTAAGGCCAATCACCTCGAACTGCATTTGCATGGTTTCCCCCGCCAACACCCTTTGGTGCATGTCAGCAAAAGCAGTGTGGTACTCGGGCGCGACGAGTTCGAGCACCGAGCGCCCCGCAACTTGGGCCAGCGAGTCGGCCTCAACCATCAGCAGCCCGGCCGGGTTCATCTGTTGCAAGCGCCCCTGGGCGTCCACAATTTTGATGCACTCGGGTTCGTTCTCGATGATGGTATGCAGGTGCAACTCGCTCTCGGCGAGATTGGCGGTGCGCTCTGCCACCCGTTGCTCCAACGTTGCGTTAACTTCCCGCACCTCATCAAACTTCGTCACCAACAGATCAGACACATCCTTGAAATTGCTGATCAGGTCGTTGGTTTCCTTGACGGCCGTTTGGGGCCAGTCGATTTTTTTGTCATCGGTGGCCAATCTCAGCGCAAGATTGCGGGTGAGTTGGCCCAGCAAGTCAAGCGTAGCCATGATCTTGCGGCTGAACAACTCAGACAGCGCCAGTGCCCCCAGCAAGACCAGGAACAAAAGCATCAGTTTGCCGCCGTAGTTCCTGTAGAGCACTTTCTGGAACGGCGCCACCGGTTGCTCCAATATCAGCTGCCACTCCGACAAGTCGCCAACCGCAGTTTGTGTCACATAAAAGGAATCCCGCCATTGCTCGGAGATCGACGTATTGGGCGTCACCATTGGGAGCCACTGGCTGATGCCTGCGTCCAGGCGCAGGAGCTTACCCGGGCCGTGCACCAAAGGCTGCATCACAGTTTGATCGCTGCGATTGCTCATGATGACGCTGCCATGTTTGTCTAACAGCGTATAGCGCACCAGATCGCCTGCCGTACTGGTGTCAAGCTGCGCGCGGATTTGCTCCAGGGACAGGATACCGGTGACATAGCCCGCATATTTCCCGTTGACAATCACTGGTGAACGGGCGGCCACCATCGGCTTGGCGGTGCCAATTTTGTCCATCACCACCTCCGAGACCATGGGTTGGAGGGTCCGCTTGAGATCTGCAATGAACGCGCGATCGGCGAAATTTTTGCCAATGGTGGACTGCCCCAATTCATCCAGCGGTGGAAAGTAGGCAACCGTTGTCGCGTCGCCGTCGAGCAGGCCCGCCCGCAGAAAATTGACATCCGATTTCTGGGTTTGCTCCAGACGCGCCTGCATTTGCTGCGGCGAATGCGTGGCTGCCAGGCTAGCCAAACTTCGAACGGCAGTTTTTCTGTTTTCCACCCAGGTCGCGATGTAGTGATGCAAGCGGGCGCTGTCTTGCACCAGCGACGCTCGGATTTGCCGATCGGTCTGCGCATAATCGGCCCGGCTGCCTATGGCCAGCATGATCAGCGCGGGAAACAGCACAAACGAGGACAGCAGGTTGTGCACAATCTCGCGAAACGTGGTCTGCGCTGAGCGCGTCTGCAGCGCCAGACCGATAAAGATCAGCCGCGCCAGCAAGGCGTTAGCAATGCCGTTGACGGCCTGCTTGGTCATGATGGTGCTGCTGCTATAGAGCGGCACTTCCATCACCCCATGGTAAAAAATGTAGACCAGCGGCATGCCGATGACGATCCAGTAAAGCGTGTCAGCCAGCACCATGCTCATGCGGCGCCGTGCCATCAGAGCGCCCACGACCAGCACCTCTACCGTCATGATGACAATGGCATAGGGGTGATTCCAAAGCGTATAAGTAGAACTGGCGATCAGAGCCGCCGCCAGTACGCCCCGGCCCAGTCCCAAGAACTGCAGTGCCAGCAGGGCAAAGATGCTGCCAAACAGAAGGTCGATATTGAGAAAGAGCGGGAACCTGAAGTAATTGCCGGCCAGCCCCAGCGCGATCAGCGGCAACAGCCACAGGCTGCTGATCGAGCGCCGGGCTTCGCCGCGGCTGAGCGGGTCATTCAAGATGGGCATTTTGGGTTCAAAAGCCGGAGTCTTTCAGGCTAGAGACTTTCGTGAAACAAAATGTTTCTAAAAAAACTTATAGCAGTTTGAGCGTGATCAGGGCTTGCGCTAGATCAGGCTTTAAAGCAGCGAGCGCCCCGGGACCTGGGCTGACCAGTCAATCGGGTCTTGCTGCAGCACCATGTCAATGTCCAGGCCCAAGACCTCGCCCACTGCGCCTGGGAAGGTCGTGGCCAGCAGGTTGTCCGACAAGCCCAACTCACGCGCACGCACTCGCCAAGTGGCCAGGTGGATCACACCGGCCAGCGGTTCATATACATCGCCTTCAAAGGGCGCGTCCTGGTGCGCCAAGGCGTCCACAATCGGCTGGGGAAAATGCCATTTTTTGGCAAAACCGGCACCCACCTCGGCATAACAGTAGCCAAAAGTGTGGTGTTCCAGCTTGGCACGGCGCAAATCAAGCGGCGCCACCTCGCGGTCGAGCGCCGCCACCTCGTCGGGCATTCCAATGTGCATCGCCAGCTCGCCCAGCGCATGAATCAAGCCGCAGGTGAACGCGGCCTGCGGGTTTTGCCGTACCAGCCCGGCCAGTGAACGCGCCAGTTTGGCGACATTCAGGCTGTAGGCCCAAAACTGCTGCAGGTTGATGCCCGGCACGGCCTTCAGCGACGCCCCGGAGGCGGCCTGCACGGCCATGGCCCGCACATGCGCCAAGCCCAGGATGGCCAGCGCCTCCGACACACTGTTGATCTGCCCCGAGAGCTGAAAGAACCCTGCATTAGCGGTCTGCAGCAGGCGCGTGGTCAGGGCCGGGTCGGTGGCGATGAGTTGCGTGATGGTCTTGAGGTCTGGCTCAGCACGCCCAAGCTCGCTGAGCAAGAGCGCCACTACCTTTGGAATGCTCGGCAAGACCAAGGGTAGAGCCAGCAGGGCTTTGAGTTCCAAGGCGGCACAACTCCGTTAACAAATTGGGCAGAAGCAAGTGGCTGACGGAATCCATTATGGCCCGAAATTCCTAGCGACCCACACCCTTGAGCTTGGCAAAGGCCGAAGACATTGACGTCGCGGGCGGATTGGACGGCGAGGCGCCTTGAGCGCCACGCCCGCCGCGCTGGCTATTCGCCGCTCCCTGAAAGCGGTTGTCTCCCGCGCTGCCCTGCCGGCTGGGCGCCGCACCGAGCTTCATTGTCAAGGCGATGCGTTTGCGTGCCACGTCCACCTCCACCACCTGGACCTTGACGATGTCGCCGGTCTTGACGATCTCGCGCGCGTCGGTCACAAACTTGTGGCTGAGCTGGCTCACATGCACCAGCCCGTCCTGGTGCACGCCCAGGTCAATGAAGGCGCCAAAGGCTGCCACGTTGCTCACCGTGCCCTCCAGCACCATGCCCTCTTTCAGATCCCGGATGTCTTCGACACCGTCATTGAAGCGCGCCACCTTGAAGTCCGGGCGCGGGTCACGCCCCGGCTTTTCCAGCTCGCCCAAAATGTCCTTGACCGTGATCACGCCGAACTTTTCATTGGCAAACAGCTCGGGCCTCAAGGTCTTGAGCATGTCCGAGCGGCCCATCAGCGCAGCCACCGGTTGGCCGGTCTTGGCAATGATCTGCTCGACTACCGGGTAAGTCTCGGGGTGCACGCCGGTCATGTCCAGCGGGTTGTCACCGCCGCGAATGCGCAAGAAACCCGCGCTTTGCTCAAAGGCTTTAGGCCCCAGGCCCGTGACCTTGAGCAACTGCTGGCGATTGGCAAAAGCGCCATTGGCCTCGCGCCAGCGCACCACCGCCTTGGCCACGCTACCAGAGAGGCCCGAGACCCGGCTGAGCAGCGGCACGCTCGCCATGTTCAGGTCCACGCCAACCGCATTCACGCAGTCTTCCACCACGGCGTCGAGCGTTTTGGCCAGCTCGCTCTGGTTCACGTCATGCTGGTACTGGCCCACGCCAATGCTTTTGGGGTCGATCTTGACCAGTTCGGCCAGCGGGTCTTGCAGGCGCCGCGCAATGCTGGCAGCGCCGCGCAGGCTCACATCGACGTCGGGCATTTCTTGTGAGGCGAATTCGCTGGCCGAGTAAACGGAGGCGCCGGCTTCGCTGACAACTACTTTTTCAATAGCTGCTCGTGCTTGTCCTTCCTGGGCTGCAGCCGATTTAGCCATTAATTTAATCAAGTCAGCTGCCAGCTTGTCGGTTTCGCGGCTGGCGGTGCCATTGCCAATGGCGATCAGGTTGACGCCGTGCTTCTCACACAGTTTGGCCAGAATGTGCAAGGAACCGTCCCAATCCTTGCGCGGCTCGTGCGGGTAGACGGTGCTGGTGTCCACCAGCTTGCCGGTGGCGTCCACCACCGCCACCTTGACGCCAGTGCGGATGCCGGGGTCCAGCCCCAGCACCACGCGGGGACCGGCTGGCGCGGCCAGCAGCAGGTCGCGCAGGTTGTCGGCAAAAACCTTGATCGCGACTCTTTCGGCGTCTTCTCTTAGCCTGGTGAACAGATCGCGCTCGGTGGACAGACTGAGCTTGACGCGCCAGGTCCAGGCGACACACTTGCGGATCAGGTCATCGGCGGCGCGGCCCTGGTGGCTCCAGCCGAGTTTGAGCGCGATGCGGCCTTCGGCCAGCGACACAGTCGGCGTAACTCTTGTTTTGATAGCTGTCTGAGAAGGTGCGACGTGGGCTGGCGCCTGATTTGGCTCAAGAACCACAAGTTTGGCGTCAAGTATCTCCAACCCACGGCCACGAAACACCGCCAGCGCCCGGTGCGAGGGCACGCGGCCAATGGGCTCGTCGTAGTCAAAATAATCACGGAACTTGGCGACATCGGGGTGGTTTTCGTCCTTGCCGTCCATCAACTTCGCTTTGAACAGCCCCTCGTGCCACAACCATTCGCGCAGGTCCTGCACCACAGCCGGATTCTCGGCCCAGCGTTCGCTCAAGAGGTCGCGCACACCGTCCAGCACCGCGGGCACAGTGGAGAAATCCGGCTGCTTGTCCTCGCCCTCCACCACCGGCCGCATGGGAATCACGTAAGCCTGGGCTTCATCCGCCGGGACCAGCGCCGGGTTGGCAAACAGCGCATCGGCCAGCGGCTCCAAGCCCGCCTCGCGCGCCAGCTGGCCCTTGGTGCGGCGTTTGAGTTTGAACGGCAAGTACAGGTCTTCAAGCTCCTGCTTGGTGCTGGCCGCTGCCAGCGAGGCCATCAGCTCCGGTGTGAGCTTGCCCTGCTCGTCAATCGCCTTGATCACGGTCTGCAGGCGGTCACGCAGCTCGCGCAGGTAGCCCAGTCGAGCCTCCAACTCGCGCAACTGGATGTCGTCGAGCCCGTCAGTGGCCTCCTTGCGGTAGCGGGCGATAAAGGGCACGCTGGCACCGCCGTCGAGCAGATCGACCGCGGCCTGCACCTGCTTTTGATGAACCCGGAGCTCTTGCGCGATTTGCGCGATGATTTTCTGCATGACGGTGAAACATGCCAGCACGTGCGCTGGCTAACTTGAAAAAGAGGCCGTGAGTGTGCCACAGGGCCCAGGTAGGCCCCTACGGGGCCAATTTGACCCTAACGCGGGTCAAACCGGGGGGAGAGTTTTTTCAGAAATGGCTTCATCAGCAGGTCTTCCTTGATGACGTGGTCGATCAGCCAGGTGCGCAAAAAAGCACTGAAGTGCTCGACGGCCGATGCCTCCCACGCCTCACCAATTTCTTCCTTGACCTTCGTCAGCGCAGTGACCAAGGCCTCGTGCGAGAGGTGCAGATGCTCTGCCTTGGGGTACCCAGCCGCCGTGGCAATGGCCTCCTCTCGAGAAAAATGCATTTTTGAGTAGCGCTCCAGATTGTCAAGCGCCCCCATCAGCACCACCCGGTCATGGCGCTTCAAACCCTGCTCTGCCAAGTTGATGATTTCAATGAGGTATTTGTGATCCGCGTCGATCAGGTCATTGCCAACGCTCAATTGTTCCCGCCATTCCAGAGCCATGGAGCCCTCCCGGTTGTTGCAAGTAGTGACGGGGGCCAGTTTACGATGTCCGATGGGGCTGCGAGCACTGCTGGCATGGCGCTCGGCGATTGCCAGACTCACGAAGCCCGCAAAGCCTGCCGCAACTCCTGCCCAAGCTCCGGCTTGAGCGCAAAAGGGTCGGTGGGGTTGCGCCCGAGCATCACGTCTTCCATCCGGGTCTGGACTGAAGCCAGCGCTTTGGGGTGGCTGTAGATATAGAACTGGCGCGTGGCGACCGCGTCGAACACTTTTTGCGCCACCTCAGCCGCAGTGACTTTGCCCGACCCCACCGCCTTGTCGCTCATCGCCTGCCCTATCAGCTGACTGCGCGTTGGCTTGGCGCCTGCCACCTCTTGCGGACGGTTGCGGTGGCTCTGGCTGATGCCAGTCGGCACAAAATACGGGCACAAGACCGAGGCGCTGATCTGGTCCGTGACCAATGCCAGGTCCTGGTACAGCGTCTCGCTCATGCTCACCACGGCGTGTTTGCTGGCGCCGTAAACGCCCATATTGGGTGCATTGAGCAGGCCGGCCATGCTGGCGGTGTTGACGATGTGGCCGCGCCAGGTGGGGTCATTTTTGGCGGCGTCGAGCATCATTGGCGTGAACACGCGCAAGCCGTGGGCCACGCCCATCAGGTTAACGCCGATCACCCACTCCCAGTCGGCCGCGCTGTTTTCCCAGATCAGGCCGCCAGAGCCAACGCCCGCGTTGTTGAACACCAGATGCGGCGCACCAAAACGCGCCAGCACCGCCTGGCCCAGGGCTTCGACCTGGGCGGCTTTGGACACGTCGAGTTGAATCGCCAGCACTGGGGCACCGAGCGCCTGCATTTCGGCGCTGGCGCGGTCCAACGCATCTTGCTGCACATCGGCCAGCACCAGGTTCATGCCCAGTTTGGCGCCAATGCGGGCGCATTCCAGGCCAAAGCCGGAACCAGCACCGGTGAGAACGGCGGTCTTGTTTTTGAAATCAGTGATCACGAGGCAGCTCCAAAAAATAGGAATAAAGAGGGGGTCAATCAGCGGCCGGATGGCATCAGGGCGTGCGCAGCATTTCCAGATGCGCGATGCCGTCCTCCAGATAGGGCAGGCCCTGGTCTACAAAACCGTGGGCAGCATAAAAATTCAATAGATGGGCCTGGGCGCCAATGCGGATCGGCTGCGCGCCCCATTGCACCTGAACGGCCTGAATGGCGCGTTCCATCAGCGCGTGCCCCAGACCCGTGCCACGGGCAGCGGGCGCCGTCAGCACGCGGCCAATGCTGGCCTCGTCAAACTTGAGCCCGGCGGGAAAGCAGCGCGCATAAGCCAGCAACTGGGGCGGCTGGGCAAGCGACCCGGCCTTGGACGCAGCGGCAAAGCCCAGCAAGTGCATGGCCTGCGCATCAGCCCCGTCCAGGTCTTGAAAAACGCAGTTTTGCTCCACCACGAACACCGCGCTGCGCAACTGCAGCAGCGCGTACAGGTCGGCGCTGCGCAGGTCGGCAAAAGCGGTCCATTGCCAGTCCAGCGCCATGCGTGCGCCAGCGACGCCGCCACCCGTGGCGCACGCCATGCCAGCCGAGGCGACCGCGTCGCTCATGCGGTTGCCACCGCCTTGAGCACATAGCCAATGCGCGGAAAGTGCACTTGCACCGTACCGGCGCGCGCATCAACCCGGCGCAAGCTGTAATGGGTGCGGCTGGCCGCGATCAGCTCACCTTCGGTCAGATCGGTCCCAAAGCTCTCCGCCGCCACGGTCACGCGGCTGCCCAGTGCAATGCCGTGCTCGTCCTCAAACATGGAGTCTTTTAAGGCGCTAGCCCCCGTCGATGCTGCGCAGACAGCTATTGAATCTGCTGCAGACAGTTTTTCCATGCGGCCATGCCCGAGCGCCGCCATGCGCTCCATCCAGGCCAGTACCAAGGGGGTAGCGTCCAGAATGCCGGCCATCACCGGCACCACCTGGCGCGTGAACCACAAAGGGTGGTAAGCGGCAAAGTCGGCCACGCAGGGCGCGTTGCCGAGCAAGAAGTCCTGGCCGTCGAGCATGTTGGCGATGCGCCGCAAATACGATTTGTAGGCGGCGCTGGCGTCGCCCGGGCGCACACGGACCATGCCCGCGCTCATGGCGGCCCGGTCCGCGCCAAAAGCCTTGGCCGCATCAATCGGCACGCCCGCAAACAGCGCCGCCGCCCCTTTGGCTTGAAGGTTGTAGGCCATCGCGGCCCAGAACAGCGTGCTGTCGGCCCATTGCGCCAGCACCCGCGCCAGCCCCTTGTGCTGCGCCGGGTACAGCGTCGGCTCTGGCTGCAGGTGCTCGAGCACGTCACAGATCAGGGTGGTGTCGCAGTACACGTCCGAGCCGATCTGCAAAAACGGCGTTCTGCGGTAGCCGCCGGTGAGCGCCAGCACGTCGGGTTTGGGCATGATCGACGGGATGATGACCGACTTCCAGGCCAGTTGTTTGTAGCCCAGCACGAGCCGGATTTTTTCCGAGAACGGCGAGGTGGGGTAGTGGTGCAGGATGATGTCGGTCATGGTGGAATATCCGTTTCAGGTGAAATAACTGTTCTTAATGCCCGCGCGGTTAGCTTTAACCCGCGGCGCGCGTTGGGTGTCCAACTCCGTGAATGTCCCCCGGCTCGGGCTGCGCCCAAGCCTCCTCCTTGACTTCACTGCGTCAGACACCCAACGCACGCCGCTAGTCGCTGTTGGCGCAATTTCATCGATCGCGGTGGCGTTTGGTCATGGGACTTAGACCAATTTGACCAGCTGTTTGCCAAAATTCTTGCCTTTGAGCAGCCCCAGAAAAGCTTCGGGTGCGGCGGCAAGCCCTTGGGCAATCGATTCCCGGGGCTTGAGCTTGCCGGTGGCCACCAGCGTGCCCAGCTCCTTGAGCGCCTCGGGCCAGACTTCCATGTGTTCGCTCACGATGAAACCCTGCACCTTGAGCCGATTCGTCAGGATCAGCGCCGGGTAGCTCAAGGGCAGGGGCGCGCCGTCGTAGCCGGCAATCATGCCGCAGACCGCGATGCGGCCAAAGGCGTTCATGCGCTGAATGACGGCGTCAAGCACCATGCCGCCGACGTTCTCAAAATAGCCATCCACACCATCCGGGCAGGCGTCCTTGACCGCTTGGGACAGCGAGGCCGCGTCTTTGTGCAGCTTGTAGTCGATGCAGGCGTCGAACCCCAGTTCATCGACGGCGTATTTGCATTTTTCCGGGCCACCGGCAATGCCGATGGTGCGGCAGCCACGCGCTTTGCTCAAGGCCGCAAAGGCGCTGCCCACCGCACCGGTGGCGGCACTGACCAGCATGGTTTCACCGGCCTTTGGTTCAATGATCTTGACCAGGCCGTACCAGGCGGTGACGCCCGGCATGCCGACGGCGCCCAGGTAAGCACTCAAGGGAATATGGGTGGTATCGACCTTGCGCAGCGCACCTAATTGGTTGGCGTCGACCACGCTGTACTGCTGCCAGCCGCCCATGCCGACGACCTGGTCACCAATGACAAATTTCGGGCTCTTGGATTGCACCACCTCGCCCACCGTGCCGCCGCCCATCACTTCATTCAAGGCTTGCGGCGCGGTGTAGCTTTTGGCGTCGTTCATGCGGCCGCGCATGTAGGGGTCAAGACTCAGGAAGTGGTGCTGCACCAGCACCTGGCCGTCTTGCAGCGCGGGGGTTTCACGGCTGATCAGTTGGAAGTTACTGCTCAAAGCTTCGCCGCTGGGGCGGCTGACGAGATGGATTTGTTGGTTCATGGGCATGGGACTATTCCTTCTAAAATCAATATTAATTTAATAGCTACTCACGCAGCAATGACGTGGGCTAGAGCCAAATTTCTTATAAATACTGCCAAAAAACGTTCAATCGGTCGAAATGACGCCGGGCGAGGCGTTCAAGTCGTGCGCGCTCTTGGGTCCGGTGGGCAGACGGCGCACAAACTTGAAGGTGCCGGTGGCGTGCGCGCACGCCCTGCCCTGTTCATCAAACACCGTACCCTCGGTGAAAGCCATCGTGGCGCTGCGGTGCATCAAGCGGCCTTTGGCGGTGAGGGCGCCGCGCGCCGGCTGCATGAAGCTGGTCTTCATCTCGATGGTGACCGCGCCCATGTCCTGCTGCACACTGCGCGCCGCCACCGCCATGGTCACATCGAGCAGCGTCATCAAAGCGCCGCCGTGCGTGACGTTGAAGGAATTGAGGTGCTCCGGGCGCGGCGTGTAGCCCAACTCCGAGAAGCCGCCCTCATACAGCCGCAGCTCAAAACCCAGCAGTTCGACAAAGGGGATGCTGACGCCGAAGTTCATGGTCGCCGCGCCGGGCCGCCCCAAGCCAGGCCAGCCCCCTCGGGGGGCAGCGAAGCGCGCGTTGTGACAAGCGTGGGGGTCATTGGACTAGCCCCCAATGACCACGCTGACGCCGCCGTCCACCGCCAGCCACTGGCCGGTGATGTGCTTGCCGGCATCTGAGGCGAACAGCAGGCACAAGCCTTTCAGGTCTTCTTCGTCGCCCAGGCGTTTCAAAGGCGCACCGGCAGCCAGCTTTTCTTCGCCCAGCGCCGCCAGCGTGCCCGCGGTCATCTTGCTCGGGAAAAACCCGGGGCAGATGGCGTTGACGTTGATGTTGTACTTGCCCCATTCAGCCGCCAGCGCCCGCGTGAAATTGATGACGGCGCCTTTGGAGGTGTTGTAGGCAATGGTCGTCATCTCGGGCGGGTTGCCACCGAGCCCGGCGATGGAGGCCACGTTGATGATGCGCCCCGAGCGGCGCTCGATCATGCTCTTTTTGGCAATCACCTGACTCAGCAGGAAGTAGCCGCGCACGTTCAGGTTCATCACCTTGTCCCAGGCGTCAACCGGATGATCTTCAGCGGGCGAACCCCAGGCGGCGCCCGCGTTGTTGACCAGAATATCCACCTCGCCTAGGCGCTGCAGCGTCTCATTGGCCAGGTGGTGAATGTCGGTTTCCTTGGCGCAGTCAGCGGCGACCCAGCGCGCGTCGATGCCGGCGGCTTGCAATTCGGCCGTGGCCTGCTCCAGTTCACCGGCTTTGCGCGCGCTGAGCATGATGCGCGCACCGGCCTCGCCCAGCGCGTGCGCCATTTGCAGCCCCAGGCCGCGCGAGCCGCCGGTGACCAGCGCGGTCTTGCCTTTAAGGTCAAAAAGTTGTTGGATGGTACGGGTCATGGGAGTCTCCTGTTTGTAGTATTTGAATCGCATCGTGCTTGCGCCGACGCAAGGCCCAATCCTATTTTGCAGGAATTTACCCGATTGCCACCTGAGGGCTGTCGCTCTGGGGATAGCGTGCGACCGCAACGCGCTTTGCGCTCAGGCCGCGACATCAATCATTTTCAAATTGGGCTTGTAAGCCGGAACCCCGGAAATTTCCGCTGCTGTTGCATGTAACGTCAGGTAGACGTAGACTGTTACATGCAACTTGAAAGGAGACCCGCATGGAACATGTCAATTCACGCGTTCAAAAGCATCGCGACGCGCTGCGCATGGCGGGGCTGCGCCCGGTACAAATCTGGGTACCTGACACACGTCGCCCCGACTTCGCGCAGGAATGCCGCCGTCAATGCCTTCTCGTAGCTCAGGCGGACAGCTCCGACACGGCCGTGCAGCAGTTCATGGATGAAGCCTTGGCAGACGTGGACGGCTGGACGGAATGAAGCGCGGCGACCTCGTCACCCTCACCCTGCAAGGCGACTTCGGAAAACCACGGCCCGCTTTGATCATTCAGTCCGACCAGTTCGCAGCGCACGCGAGCGTTACGGTACTGCCCGTCACCAGCACGCTGGTTGCCGCGCCCTTGCTTCGCGTCACTGTGCATCCGAGTGCAGAGAACGGCTTGCACAAGCCTTCGCAGGTGATGCTGGACAAGGCCATGACGGTGAAGCGCGACAAGGTAGGGCCAGTCTTCGGGCGCATCGACGCGGATGAGCTGGTGGAGGTTGAGCGTTGCTTGGCGGTGTTCTTGGGCATCGCCAAGTAACGGAAAAAAACTGTTTCTCGGTCGTGATCCGCCAAAGGCGCAGACCCCCAGCCTGCGCGGCCAAAACAAGCACCGCAACCCTTGTCGGATAGCGCAATCGGCCGGAAACTTCGCCGCGACGGTTTTCCGGCGCTCCTGGCGGAAAAATCTGGGGGTTCCGGCTTGGAACCCCAAGTTGAGAATGACCGCTTGTTGCGTTCGCTTGTCGTCTTCAAAATCTTCTTTGGATAAGGCTTCAACATAGGCACACGCCTGTGAGGCGGCTTCCAGCAGGGTTTGAAGCTCGACTTGAAGACCAGCCAGATCAAACAGCGTGGTGCCCGGCAACGGCTCAACCAACAAATCAAGATCACTGCCGCCCGCATCATCGCCGCGTTTCCAAGACGCTCGCCCCAAATGAATCCGGCCTTAGTCGCTGACGTTACCGCTGCGGGTTGACCACAAAATTGCGCTGTCTTAGCATGGCAAAGTGACTACTTTCAAAGCACAAAAAGGGAGACCTCATGCCATTTGCCTCAGTCAACGGCCAGCAGATTTACTTCGAGGACAGCGCCGGCGCTGGCCCGGCCCTTGTTTTTTCTCATGGCTTGCTGATGGACAGCAGCATGTTTGCGCCGCAGGTGCAAGCCCTGAAGTCGCGTTACCGCTGCATCGTGTGGGACGAGCGCGGCCATGGTCAGAGCGCCACCGGGGCTTGCGCGCCTTTCAGTTACTACGACTCGGCCGATGACCTGGCGGCCTTGCTGGCGCACCTGGGCATCAAACAGGCCGTATTGGTCGGCATGTCGCAAGGCGGCTACCTGTCGCTGCGCTGCGCGCTGACCCACCCCGAGGTGGTTCGCGCTCTGATCCTGATCGACACCCAGGCGCTGCCGGAAGACCCGGCCAAAATGCCCCTTTACCAGGCCATGCTGCAGGACTGGGCGACGAACGGGCTGTCGCAGCAAAGCGCCGCCACGATTGAGTCCATCATCCTGGGTGATCAGTGGCCAGGAGCGGCCGCGTGGCGCGAAAAATGGAAAAAAATCGCGCCCGCGGACTTGCTGCAGAGTTTTCAGACCCTGGGCACGCGCGATGACATCAGCGACCAGATCGGGCGCATTGCCGTGCCCGCGCTGGTGATCCACGGCGACAACGACCGCGCGATTGAGCTCCCCCGCGCCAAAGCCATGGCGCAGGCCCTGCCCAACGCCCAGATCGTCGTCGTGCCAGGCGCGGGGCATGCGGCCAACCTCACGCATGCGCCCATCGTCAATCCAGCCATTGAATCGTTCTTGGCAAGCCTTCATTTTTAATTCTTAGTTCTTTTTTCTTAACTCTCAATCAGGAGACAGTCACCATGCTTCAACCCGGCCTCATGATGGAACGCCCGCTGCTTATTTCTGACGTGATCGAACACGGCGCAGCGCAGTTCGGCGATGTGGAGGTGGTCTCGCGTGAAACGCACGGCCCGCTGTTTCGCTACACCTACGCCCAGTGCGCCGCGCGTTCGCGCAAGCTCGCCAATGCACTCAAAGGGCTTGGATTGGCGCCGGGCAACGCAGTGGGGTCGATCGCCTGGAACAACCACCGCCACCTGGAAGCCTACTTTGCGGTCTCCGGCAGCGGCATGGTGATGCACACCTGCAACCCGCGCCTGCAGGCGCAGCAGCTGATCTACATCATCAACCACGCCGAAGACGCGGTGATGCTGTTTGACGCCACCTTTGCGCCCTTGGTCAAAGGCATCGCCGCGCACTGCCCCAAGATCAAGGCCTGGGTTTGCCTGAGCGACGCGGCCAACATGGCGCAAGTCGAAGGTGTGGCCAACGTGCTGTGCTACGAGGAGCTGATCGCACCGCACAGCGAGCAGTTTGACTGGCCTCAGTTTGACGAACGCACCGGCGCCGCGCTGTGCTACACCTCGGGCACCACCGGCAACCCCAAGGGCGCGCTGTACTCGCACCGCGCGATCGTGCTCAACGCCATGTCGGGCTGCCTGCCGGGCGTTTTGTCTCTCTCGCCCCGAGACACGGTGCTGCCGGTGGTGCCGATGTTTCACATCAATGCCTGGTGCATTCCCTACGCCGCGCCCATCGGCGGCTCGCGCCTGGTCTTGCCTGGCCCGCGCCTGGATGGCGCCAGCCTGTACGAGCTGATGGAAACCGAGCGCGTGACCGTGAGCGCCGGTGTGCCCACCATCTGGCTCGGGCTGATGCAGCACGTCGAGCAGCACGGCCTGAAGTTCTCCAGCATGCGCCGCACGGCGGTGGGCGGCTCGGCCATGCCGGCGTCCTTGATTGCCAAGTTTGCCGACGACTACGGCGTCGAAGTGCGCCACGGCTGGGGCATGACAGAGACCACCGCCGCCACCACCATGAGTTGCCTCACACCCCGAGACCTGGAACTGAGCCCGGCGCAGCAGCACGCAACCATTGCGCGCCAGGGAAAGTCGGTGTTTGGCGCGGAGCTCAAGATCGTCGACGAAGCCGGCGCGACCATGCCGCGCGACGGCGTGTCGCAAGGCGAATTAATGGTGCGCGGGCAGTGGATCGTGACCGGCTATTACAAGGGGGAGCGCTCGCCGCTGGTCGATGGCTGGTTCCCCACCGGGGACATCGCCACCATCGACGCCCACGGCGTCATGCAAATCCGCGACCGCGCCAAAGACGTGATCAAGACCGGCGGCGAGTGGATCAGCTCGATTGATCTCGAAAGCGCGGCCATGGGGCATCCGGCGGTGGCGATGGCAGCCGTCATCGGCGTCAAACACCCAAAGTGGGACGAGCGCCCGCTGCTGTTCATCGTGCGCAAGCCGGGCAAGACGGTGGAGCGCGAGGACATCCTGGCCTTTCTCACCGAGCGCGTCGCCAAGTGGTGGGTGCCTGATGAGGTCGTCTTTGTGGAGTCCTTGCCGGTTGGCGGCACCGGCAAAGTGCAAAAAGGCGACTTGCGCAAGCAGTACGGCGGCGTCTTCAGTTAAGTCGGTGGGCGACCCGCGGGCGCGCGTGTGCCAAAACCTTTGAACACGCGCTGATAGCACCGCCACAGGCGCCATGTCGTCGCTCGCCCACTCAGGCGATACTTGCCCCGACTGTCCCGACCAGATGCAGTCTGTCTGGTGCCGCTGCAGCGCGTCGCAGCGCTCTGGCCTTGGGACCCGTCTTTTGCGTAGATTCAGGTCATTCAACACCGCAAAGACATTGGAGCCCACCTTGAACCCAACCGCAAATTCTCCTGGCAGCAACAGCCGCTGGGCGCGATTTTCCAGCCGCAGTGTCCATATTTTTCACACTTATGCGGCGTGGCTGGTCAGCATCAGCTGGAAGCGCTTTTTCATGCTGGCGCTGCTGTTGATCATTTCCGTGGCGATCATTCACGACTTGCCTCCGTTCAGCTGGACCTATTTGGAAGCCGTGAGCGACAGCGATAGCGCGCGTGACGCCGACCCTGACGAGGCGCCGCAGCCGCCCAGTGCGTCGGTCGGCAAGGCCAGCAACCAATCAAAGAAAGGCGTGAACATCTCGATTGATGAACAGGGTGTGCGCATCACGCCGCGCAAGGCAGATAGCGCCAGCGCGCCCCCCTTACCGGCTTCTGCAGCTTCTGCACCGTCCACACCCGACACGGCAACCGAGACGGTGCTGGATTTGCCCGCCGTGACGATCAAGCTGCCGCCCGGTGAAGACGCGCAGAGCGTCAAGGACCTGGTTGCCGATATCCGGCGCGAGGTCTTGGGCGAGCGCCAGGGCGCGCACGTCCAAATCCGCAAGTATGGCGAGCCGCTGATGCCGTTGACCCTGTGGTTCATTGTGATCTCCATCATCATCAAGGTCACTTACAAGGGCACGGTGCAGGCCGAGGCCAAGGCGGCGCAGGCCACTGAAGTGGCCGAAGCCGAGTCACTCAAACGCCAGGTGATCGAGGCGCGCATGGCGGCCATGCAGGCGCAGGTGGAGCCGCACTTTCTGTTCAACACCCTGGCCAGCATTGACCACCTGATCGAGACCGACCCGCCGCGGGCCAGCAAGATGCAGAAGAACCTGATCGCCTTGCTGCGCGCCACCATGCCCACCATGCGCGAGGCCAATGCACAGGCGACGCGGGACCTGGGGCGTGAGCTGGCGATGATCCGCCCCTACCTCGAGATATTGAAAGTGCGCATGGAAGACCGCCTGCAGACTGATATACGCGTCAGTGACGGCCTGCTGTCGGCGGAATTCCCGCCCATGATGCTGCAAAGCCTGGTGGAGAACGCCATCAAGCACGGGTTGGAGCCCAAGGCCGACGGGGGGCAACTGACCGTGAGCGCAGAGATCGTCCATGGCAAGCTGGCCGTGACGGTGGCCGACACCGGCCTGGGCTTTGGCAAGGCCGCAACAGCCGGAACCGGCATTGGTTTGAGTAACATCCGCGAGCGCTTGGCGCTGCTCTATGGCAACAAGGCCAGCCTGCGCGTGACGGAACCCAGCGGCGGGGGCACCTCGGTCACGATCACCGTGCCCTATGTAGCCCATGCTGACGCAGTGACGGACGCGACAGCCGCACCATCCGCCTGAATAATCGAATGACCGATGTAACGCTGGAGCCCCGCGATGACCCGTGCCCTGATTGCCGATGATGAACGTTTGATGCGCGACCAGCTGCGTGCCCGCCTGGCGGAAGTCTGGCCCGAGCTGGAGATCGTGGCCGAGGCCAGGAACGGCGAAGAAGCCGTGGCCCTGACGGCGCAGCATCAGCCCGACATTGTGTTCCTTGACATTCGCATGCCGGTGCTCACCGGCGTCGATGCCGCGCGCCAGATTGCCCAACTGCCCACTTACGAGGAGGCCGGGGGCTGGCCCGGCTGCGAGATTGTCTTCATCACCGCCTATGACCAGTACGCGGTGCAGGCCTTTGAGCAGGGCGTCGTCGATTACGTGCTCAAGCCGGCCGAGCGCGAGCGCCTGCAGCTCACGATGGAGCGCATCAAGGCGCGCATGGCAGAACGTGTGCGTCAAAACGGCAACGGGGACGGCGGCAGCAACGGCGCGAGCGCTCCACTGCCCGCCCACACCCCTGGCATGCAACAACTGCTGCAGCGCCTGGCCGAACAAATCAACCCCAAAGCCGCGCCGAAGCTGCAGTGGATACAAGCCACGGTGCGCCAAAGCATCCAGATGATCCCGGTGGCCGATGTGCTGTTCTTCATCTCGGATGAAAAATACACCCGGGTGCAGACTGCCACCCTGGAGGCGCTGATTCGCAAGCCGATCAAGGAACTGGTGGAAGAACTCGACATGAACCAGTTTTGGCAAATCCACCGCTCCACCCTGGTGAGCACCAAGGCGATTGCGGGCGTGAGCCGCGACGAGCGTGGTCGGCAATTGGTGAGCGTGCGTGGCCTCAATGAAAAGCTGGAGGTCAGCCGCAGTTACGCGGGCTTGTTCAAGAGCATGTAGCGCGCGCAAGGCGGCAGCAAGCCCATGCCGTCGTCAGCTAAAATTTTTAACAAATCAGCCTCTAGCCCCCGTATCCATTGGCTATGTAGCTATTTTAATCATAGTAAACAGGACCCAATGGCAAGGCGTTAAGCTTGTGACCCACCCGATCACACCGCCATGAATACCCAACACGTCACCCCCAGCAAAGAGCAGATCGCACTGCTGCCCGAATTTGAGCGCCTGGGGCCCAGCCGCATTGCGCTGGTGAGCACGGCGCCGCAAGCGTTGCAGGCGCACGCGGAACTCAGCCGCTCGGCGGTCTGGGGTTTTGACACCGAGTCCAAACCGACATTTTTCAAAGACCAGTTGTCCGAGGGGCCGCACATCGTGCAACTTTCCACCGTGGACAAGGCCTGGGTGTTTCAGCTACACGACTTTGACTGCCGCGCCGTGGTGGCGCAACTGCTGGCGCTGCCAGGCATTACCAAGGCCGGCTTTGGCCTGGGCGACGACCGCAAGCGCATCCAGAGCAAGCTGGGCGTGGACGTGGCCGACATGCTGGAACTCAACACGGTATTTCGCCAGCGTGGCTACCGCAAGGACATGGGCGTCAAAGGGGCTGTGGCGGTGCTGTTCAAGCAGCGCTTCATCAAATCAAAGAAAGCGACCACGTCCAATTGGGCTTTGCCCAGCCTGAGCCAGTCGCAACTGGTCTATGCCGCCAATGACGCCTACGCCGCCATTCGCGTGTTTCACGCGCTGGGCAGCATCTGAGCGACGCAGCTGCCGCCCACCCGTTCAGAACTTGGGAAAGCGGATGCGGCTGATCATCAAGGAACCTGAGAGCGCAAACAGCAACACCAGCGGGTGCAGTATGAAACCCGCCAGGGTGATCTGACCAAACCAGAGCGCAGGCCCCAAAGCCCCTTGCATGGCCGCAACCAGCAGCACCAGCACCAGCAAGAGCGAGGTCGGAATCGGCGTTCCCTCAAAATATTTCACTTTGTCTTGGCCTTGAGAAAGCGCCTCGGCGGTCACGTTGTAGCGCGCCAGGCGTGACACGCCGCACGCCACAAAGTAGGTCAGGACAATGCGGTCGTACAGGCCCTGCATGCCGCAGCCGTAGGCAATCAAGGCCGGGGCAACGCCAAAGGAGATGATGTCGGCGAGCGAGTCAAGCTCGCGCCCCATCGGCGATGTTTTTTGGCGCCAGCGGGCAATACGACCGTCCAGCACATCAAACACCATGGCGGCAACCACCAGCGCACAGGCAAAGTAAATGTGCATCACCTCGCTGCTTTGCAGGTAAGTCATCATGGAAAACATGGCGCCCATGCCACAGATGGCATTGCCCAGGGTAAACCAGTCGGCCAGGTGGAACTCGCGAATCATCGAAAAAGTCTTGTTCATCATGTAAATCCTCGTAGCGAACAGGTTACACCACTTTTTTTGGAGGATTGCTGGGCCCAAGCCCGGCGCTGGCATACTCTGAGCCCGTGACAGACGCAAACCATTTACCCCTTGCCACACCGGCTTTGAGCCGGCCCGATGCTCAGACGCTGGCACTGGCGTGCGCGGCGGCGCCGGGTCATTTCGACGAATTGCGCGGTGCCACCGCCCCCGGTCTTGCGGGAGCCGATGCGCCGACAGCCGATTCAAATGCGGATGAGAGCCCATTGACACCGGTGTGGGCCCAGTTCTTTGCCCATTTGTCAGGCCAGACGGCGGCAGACCTGAACCAGCGCGCCGTTAATCTGGCACGCCAGGTGCGCGACAACGGCGTCAGCTACAACGTGTATGCCGACGAGGGCGGGCCGCAGCGCCCCTGGTCGCTGGACTTGTTTCCGTTGATCATTGAGCCGGGCAGCTGGCAGCAGATCGAGGCCGGCGTGCTGCAGCGCATGCGGCTGCTGGAGCGCTTGATGGCCGACGTTTACGGGCCGCAGCAGTCACTGATGCAAGGCTGGTTACCCCCGGCGCTGGTGCAGGGGCACCCAGGCTACCTGCGCGCCATGCATGGCGTCAAGCCGGTCGGCGGCATGCATTTGCACATTGCGGCCTTTGACCTGGCACGTGGCCCAGACGGCCAATGGTGGGTGGTGGGCCAGCGCTGCCAGGCGCCCTCGGGTCTGGGTTATTTGCTGGAAAACCGCTTGACCATTGGTAGCCAGTTCCCCGAGGCGTTTGCGGCCCTGCGTGTGCAACGCCTGGCAAGCACCTACCGCGCGCTGATGGACAGCTTGAAGCTGATGAGCCCGGCCGGGCCAGACGCGCACCTGGCGCTGCTGACCCCCGGCCCGTACAACGAAACCTATTTTGAACACGCCTACCTGGCGCGCTACCTGGGCTTGAGCCTGGTCGAAGGCAGCGACCTGATCGTGCGCGACGAGCGGCTTTACCTCAAGACCCTCAAGGGCTTGGTGCCGGTGCACGGCCTGTTGAAGCGCGTGGACGACGAGTACCTGGACCCACTGGAGCTGCGCGCCGACTCCACCTTGGGCGTGCCGGGCTTGTTGCAGGCGATCCGCGCCGGCCATGTGCTGGTGGCCAACGCGCCGGGCTCGGCTTTTCTGGAGTCACCCGCCCTGCTCGGCTTCTTGCCGGCGCTGTCGCGCCATTTGCTGGGCGAAGAGTTGCAATTGCCGGCATTGCCAACCTGGTGGTGTGGCGAACGCTCGGCCCTGGAAGACGCCCTGCCGCGCCTGCGCGAAAGCGCCATCAAAGCCACCTACACCGGCTCACCCGTGCACCACAGTTTCGACGCCGTGTTGGGGCGGGCCCTGTCAGCGCGCGAACTCGACGAATGGGCCGGGCGCATCGTGCGCCAAAGCGAAGAGCACACCATCCAGGCCTATCTACCGTTGTCGCAAATACCGACCTGGCAGACCACAGCAGCCGGCGGGGGCGTCGACACCGCCAGCGCGGCCCATGAGGCGGCGGGTCAGGTCCTGCCACGCTCGGTCATGCTACGGGTGTTTGTGGTGTCAAGCGGCTTGCAATCCTGGCGCGTGCTGCCCGGCGGCCTGGCGCGCGTGGCAGGCAGCACGGCAGAGGTGGCTGCCATGCAGCGCGGGGGCAGCAGCGCCGACGTCTGGGCGCTCACGCGCGGTGAAGTTGACACGACGACGCTGTTGCAGCCGCACCTGACGGCGGCCTCGCTGACACAGCGCAAGCGGATGGTCACCAGCCGCGCGGCCGAAAATCTCTTTTGGCTGGGTCGCTACACCGAGCGCACTGAAAACGCGCTGCGTCTGGCCCGCCTGACGCTGGAATGCCTCAATGGCGAGGATCAATCGTCGCCGGCCTTGTTGGTCTGGCTCGGTAGCATGGCTCTGGCCAACACGCTGGTGCTGCCGGGTGTGCCCTCGCCCGCGCAGGCGCGTCGCGTTTTTGAGCGGTCGTTGATCGCCAGTCTGGGCAGTTCTGAGGGCGCCACCAGTGTGGGCTACTACCTGCGCGCCCTGAAAATGGCCGCCTCCACCGTGCGCGAACGCTTGTCGCAGGCGCATTGGCGCGTGATCGTGCGGGCCGAAGAAGAGCTGTTTGCCGGCTGCTCCATGCACAGTGACCAAGGCGATTATTCGTCGCTGGCAGCGCTGCAGTTGCTCAAAAACACCAGCGATCACCTGGCGGCCATCACCGGCGCGCAGACCGACCGCATGACGCGCGACGACGGCTGGCGCCTGCTCAGCATTGGCCGCCATATTGAGCGCCTGTCCTTCCTGACGGGCGCGCTGGCGCGCGGCTTTGAGACCGGCAGTGTGCATACCGAAGGCGGCTTTGAAGCCATGATGGCGCTGTTTGACTGCACCATCACCTTCCACGCGCAGTACCAGCAAAGCCGTGACATCGCCGCCCTCTTAGACCTGCTGGTGCTTGACCCCGACAACCCGCGTTCGCTCGCCTGGGTGGCGCGCACCCTGCGCGCACGACTGGCCAAGCTCGCTGACAGTGCACCCGGTGAGCTCTGCGCCTTGTCATTGCGCGTGCCCGACCCGCAAAGCTGGAGTCTGGTGCAACTGTGTGAAACCCAGCCATCAGACTCAGGCCAGGACTACTTGGCCTTGAGAGACTTGCTGCTGCAATGCTTAGGTGCGGCCATGGAGGTGTCGGACGCCATCAACAGCACCTATTTCACGCATTCGGCTGCCAGCAACCAGAGTGTGGGCACATGAAACTGCGCGTGACGCATGAAACCCGCTATGACTACGCACCCGCGGTAGAAACTGCGCAGCACCTGGCCTACTTGCGACCTTTGAGCGCGCGCGGGCAAGAGCTGCTGGCCTACACGTTGCAAATCGACCCGAGCCCGGCCCGCACCGTGCAAGCCCAAGACGTTTTCGGCAACACGCGTTGTTTTTTTTCACTGCAGACACCGCACACGGCACTCACCGTGGTGGCGCGCAGCGTGGTCGTCACGGTTGCGTCATCACCGCCAGCGAGCCGCATCAGTTGGGAGCAAACCCGAGAACTGTTTCGCTACCGCTCAAGCCTGCGTTTTGATTGCGCCAATGAGTTTGTATTTGCATCGCCCTTTGTGCCCCGGCAGAGCGAATTTGCAGACTACGCGCGCCCCAGTTTCGCGCCCGGCGCGAGCGTTTTGGCAGCAGCGCAGGACTTGATGCAACGCATTTACAGCGACTTCAGCTACGAGAGCGAGAGCACCGAGATCAACACCCCGGCCCTGGAGGCCCTGGCACAGCGCAAAGGGGTGTGCCAGGATTTTGCCCACATCATGATTGCCTGCCTGCGCTCCATGGGGCTGGCGGCGCGTTATGTCAGCGGCTATCTGCTTACCCTGCCTGCCCCGGGGACGGTCAAGCTCCAGGGCAGCGATGCCTCCCACGCCTGGGTGTCGGTGTACGTGCCGGACCTGCCGGCGGGCGAGCGCTGGTGTGATCTGGACCCCACCAACAACCGCAGTGGCTGGCACTCGCCCGGTGAGGACTATGTGACGCTGGCGCTGGGACGCGACTTCAGCGACGTATCGCCGATTCGCGGTGTCATACATGGCGGCGCCAACCACACGCTGCGGGTTGGTGTGACGGTGCAGGCTGTGCCAGACGAAAATCAATCTAAGAGCCAGCCACAAGGCCAGACGAGCAGCCCAACAATTGATATCAATTAGATAGCTGCTTTGGCATATTTGGCGTGGGCTAGAGGCCAATTTCATTCATAAAACTTAGCAAGGAAGCTGCATGAGCATTTACGCCAAACTCACCGAACTCAACATCACGCTGCCGCCCGTTGCCGCGCCCGCTGCGGCTTATGTACCCTTTGTTCAAACCGGCAAACTGGTCTTCCTGAGCGGCCACCTGGCCAAGAAGGAGGGCAAAGTGTGGGTTGGCCAGCTGGGCAAGAACATCAGCACCGAAGAAGGCAAAGCCGCCGCCCGCGCTGCGGCCATTGATCTGATGGGAACCCTGCACGCCGCCGTGGGCGACCTGAACCGCATCAAACGAATCGTCAAGCTGATGTCGCTCATCAACTCCACCGGCGACTTCACCGAGCAACACCTGGTGACCAATGGCGCCAGCGAACTTTTCGGTGAAGTCTTTGGCGCCAAAGGTGCTCACGCCCGCAGCGCATTTGGCGTGGCCCAAATTCCATTGGGCGCTTGCGTGGAAATTGAATTGATTGCTGAAGTGGAATGAACCGGGTCAAGCTCTGAAGTGCTGGGGACAGAGCTGGCGCAGCGCATTAAACCCGGCCCGTCGAAGTCAAAATTTCTACAGCAAGCGGCGCACATCAATTCGCGCCACCCCAACGCAGGCAACTTTTGAATTCCCCCTGTCGGCGGACCAAGACGCTCGCAGAATCAGCTGGGTGATACGCTTTGCGTAGGTAAAAGAGGAGCCCGCGAAGCGGGCGGGGGACACGTAGCAAAGCGTATCACCCGGCTGATTCAACAATTCCCGCAAGTCCTGAAATGTTGGGGACAAAGCTGGCGGACCTCCAATATCTGACAGTGTGTTGGGGACAGAGCTGGTTCACTTCGTGTAACGGCGGTCTGTCCCGCAAGGTATCAGAAAGTCTCCCAATCCGCGTCTGCAGCCGCAGGGGTCGTCGTAGCCGGTTTCTTGACGGCTGCCAGGGCCAGCGGTTTGCGCGCTGGCGCAGCGGCTCGGGTATGGCCCAGCGTAGCGCTCGCTGGTTTCGCTTTGGGCAGTGGCGTTGGGCGCTTGTAGGTAGGCGCCTGCGCGCGCGCTGTCATGTCACGGGTCGGGCGCGGCTGCACGCTCACCACTTGGCCGCTGATCTTGAACACGGATACGGCCTGCGCCAATTGGTTGGCTTGATCTCGCAGGCTCTCGGCCGCGGCGGCACTTTCTTCAACCAGCGCGGCATTTTGCTGCGTCATTTGGTCTAGGTTGCCAATAGCCTGGTTGACGTGGGCAATGCCTGTGCTTTGCTCATTGGACGCTGCCGTGATCTCGCTGATGACGTCTGCCACCTTGCGCACCGACTGCACAATGTCGCTCATGGTGGCACCCGCGTCCGACACCAGTTTGGTACCAGAGGCCACCCTGTCGACCGAGGTGCCAATCAGCGTCTTGATTTCCTTGGCGGCTTCAGCACTGCGCTGCGCCAGACTTCGCACTTCACTGGCGACCACAGCAAAGCCGCGCCCTTGCTCACCCGCGCGCGCCGCCTCGACCGCGGCATTGAGCGCCAGAATATTGGTCTGAAATGCAATGCCATCAATCACGCCAATGATGTCGGCAATTTTTTTGCTGCTAACGTTGATCTCTTCCATGGTGAGCACGACCTGCTGGACCACCACGCCCCCTCGCTCTGCCACTGAGGATGCGGTGGCTGCCAAGGTGCTGGCCTGGCGTGCGTTGTCTGCACTTTGTTGCACCGTCGCGGTCAACTGGTCCATGCTGGACGCAGTAGATTGCAGGTTGCTTGAGGTTTGCTCGGTGCGCTGGGCCAGGTCGTTGTTTCCGCTGGCAATCTCGGCACTGGCTGTTGCAATGCTGTCGGTGCTCTGACGTACTTGGTGCACCATGCGCCCGAGCGACTCATTCATGACCGCCAGCGACTTCATCAGGTCGCCAAATTCGTCACCGCGCGAGGTATCGATCTGGATGCTGAGATCACCCTGGGCAATGCGGGCGGCCAACGCATTGGCGCCAAGCAGTGGCTGGCGTATGGAGCGAATCAGCCAGGCCGCACCACCGAGAATAGCGGCCACGAGCAAGGCCATCAAGCCACTGGCCACAGTAATTAGCACCTTGGCGCGCTGCGCGTAATGGATGCGGGTTTTTTCATAAGCCTGCTCTTGCATGAGCACAAAGTCACGCTGCGACTTCTGATAAACCGACATGGCTGGCTGATACTTCGTGTCAATCGTATTGGCGACCTCGGCCGGCATACCTTCGCCGCGCTGCTTCATGGCCATCGCCCGTGTCTCCAGCACAAGCTTGCGGTTATTGGCAATGGTCTGGAGCTGAGCGCGGTCGGTCGATGTGAGCTCCCCCGCTTCAATGCTCTTTTGAATCTCGCCAATTTGAGCCGAGGTGTTTGCTATTGCATCTTTCAAGCCGATTTCTACCGCAGGGTCACTGCTAAGCAACACCGCTTGGGAACGCGCCGCGTTGGTTTCGGTCAGAGCGACCCATTGGCTGGCGAGCTTGCTCTTCAGATTGAGTGCCTCCAAAATAAGCGCGCTTTCCACGCGATCACTGGCGGAACGTGAAGCGGTGTAGCCCACCACCACCCCCATGCCCAACACAATCAGGCCAACAGCGAGCCACAATTTGGCGGCCAGGCGCATGTTATTCAAATTCACAGCGTATCTCCAATAGTCATTTGTCGCAGCCATCTTACGATAGCAAGTTGTTTTTTGACCCCAGCCTGTCAGAGTCGTTCAATCGACTGACTTTGCACCGCCAGCAATTGCGCGGCAGTCACAGCCTGCGGCGCAATTTCAGCAAGTGGCACCAGCACAAAAGCGCGCTCACCCATGCGCGGGTGCGGCATGGTCAACGCCGCGCTGCTGATGTATCCATCGCCATAGGTCAACAGGTCCAGATCCAGGGTGCGCGGCGCGTTGTGAAAAGAGCGCTGGCGCCCGGCACCTTGCTCCAGCGCCTGCAGCTGCGCCAGCAATGCGGGTGCAGTCAACGTCGTTTGGAGCTCAACCACGGCATTGACATAATCCGGGCCGCTGGCGTCCACTGGCGCAGTTTGGTACAGGGATGAGCGCTTGATCAGGCTAACCCCTTCGATCAGCGCCAGGTCATTCATCGCCGTCAGGAGGGTTGCCTGCGGATCACCCAAATTGGCACCCAGCGCCACATAGGCGGTCACCGCAGGCCGCGCCGATGCATTCAAACGCCAGCGTCCGGTGCCTGTTCGCCACCCATTCTGGGGCCCGTGCTGCGACGGCGGCGACGGCGCTTCTTAGGGGCATCAGCGTCAGACAAGCTGGCAGCTTCATCTTGCGGCGCATCAGCAGCGGCCTGCGGGCGGGCGCGGTCATCATGGCCATCGGACGCCGAATCACGCAGCCCGGAGGGTGCAGATTGCGCCGATTGCGCCGCATCACGGGCAGTGGGCGCCTTGTGCACGCGCGGTGCACGCTGGCGCTGTTGCTGCTGCTCTTCACGCACTTGGTCCACCATGTCTTGGCGCAGGTTGTCATCGGCCAGGCTGAACTCCTGCCACCAGTCGGCCAGAACCTCCTCGATCTCGCCGGTTTCAGCACGCAGGCGCATAAAGTCAAAGGCCGCACGAAAACGCGGCTGCTCGGTCAAACCAAAAGGCGCGCTGCCCACGCGCTTCTCGAAGCGGGGTTGCATCATCCACATTTCGCGCATGTCGCCGCCCAATTTTCCACGGCCCGACACATCGCCAATATGGGCATTGAACACATCGTCAATCGCATCTTGCAGCGCTGGATGCGCATGCTGGCGCTCATTGATGCGTTTGGCCCAGCCGTCGCGCACATCGGACCACAACACGCAAGCCAGCAGGAAGCTCGCCACCACTGGCTTGCCTTCGTTCACGCGGCGGTCGGTGTCGCGCAAGGCGGCTTTGACGAAGGCATGATCTGCGCGCTGCACCACCACGTCAAGCAACGGATAAATGCCGCGCGCCATGCCCAGCGCCTTGAGCTGCTCGATCGAGGCCAGGGAATGGCCGGTTTGCAGCAGCTTGAGCATTTCATCAAACAAGCGGCTCTGCGGCACCTCGGCCAACAGCTCTTGCGACTTGATCAGCGGTGCGGCCGTTTTGGCCTCCAACTTGAAACCCAAGTTACTGAGCTTGGCGGCAAAACGCACAGCGCGGATGATGCGCACCGGGTCTTCGCGGTAGCGCGTGGCCGGCTCACCAATCATGCGGATCACCCGGTTCTTGGAATCCTTGATGCCATGGTGGTAGTCGACCACGATTTGCGTCTCGGGGTCGTAGTACATGGCGTTGATGGTGAAGTCGCGCCGCACCGCGTCTTCTTCTTGCGGGCCCCAGACGTTGTCGCGCAGCACACGGCCGGTGGAGTCGACCGCGTGCTTCATGCCGGCGAGCTCGCTTTTGCTGGTTTTCTCGTTGCCAGCCACCTGCTCGGCCGCCGCGTTGTCCATGTAGGCGCGGAAAGTGGAGACTTCAATCACCTCATGCTCGCGCCCGCGCCCATACACCACGTGCACGATGCGAAAACGCCGTCCGATGATGAAGGCACGCCGAAACAGGCCCTTGACCTGCTCAGGGGTGGCGTTGGTGGCCACGTCAAAGTCTTTGGGTGCCAGGCCGACCATCAGGTCGCGCACGGCGCCGCCGACGATATAGGCCTCGAAGCCGGCATGTTTAAGGGTACGCACCACGTTGAGCGCGCGCTCGTCAACCAGCTTCGGATCGATCCCGTGCAACGCGGGGCCGACTTCTTCGCGCTTGCCAAATTGGAGTTTTTTGCTTTTGGCCGGAGATTTTCCGAGCAAGCGATCAATAAATTTTTTAATCATAAGTCCCTACACACTAAAACAGATCAAGTATGCGCCATCCGCGCGCCTGGGCCAGGGCTCGCAAAGGCGCATCCGGGTTGGTGGCCACGGGGTGAATGACACGCTCCAGCAGGCTCAAATCGTTCATGGAGTCACTGTAAAAAGTCGTCTCCACATCAGACCAGTCCAATTGGCGGCTTGCCAGCCACTGCGTCACCCGCGTGATTTTGCCTTCGCGAAACGAAGGCACCCCCACTATTTCTCCTGTGATCCAGCCGCTGCCGCCCGGCGCCGTGTCAACCGCCAACTGCGTTGCAATCAACTCGTCAACGCCCAGCGCCTGCGCAATGGGGCGCGTCACAAAGTCATTGGTGGCCGTCACGATCAGCACCGCGTCGCCGGCCTGCTGGTGCTGGCGCAGCAGTGCCAAGGCCTGCTGCTTGATGGCAGGGCCAACCACAGCTTGCATGAATTGAACATGCGCCGCTTGCGCCTTGATCGCCCCCTGCTCACGCAGTGCGGCGGTGGCAAAGCGCACATACGCGCGAATATCAAGCGTGCCCGCCTGGTAATGGGCAAAGAATTCGTCGTTGCGTTGATTGAAATCGACCGGGTCGGTCCAGCCGAGGGTGCTGGTAAAGACACCCCAGGCATGGTCGGAGTCGATCGGCAGCAAGGTGTGGTCAAGGTCAAACAGGGTCAGCTTCATGGGGTGATTGTCAGTCAGGTGTTGTCCATCATCGTTTTGATCAGCGGAATCGTAATTGCCCGCTTCGTTTGCAGCGCATAGCCATCAATCAGCTCCAGCAGCTCCATCAGGTTGCCCAGGTCCCGGCTGAAACGCGTCAACATGAAGTCCATCACCTCGTCACTCAACACCACCCCGCGCGCATCCGCTGCCTGCCGTAAAACGGCGCGTCGCTCGGTCTCACCGAGCAATTGCAGCTGAAACACATGGCCCCAACCGAGCCGGGTGCGCAGGTCATCGCGCAACTTCAGCTCCGTGGGGGGCAGCTCCCCGGCCGCCACTACGGCGCGCTGCCAGGTTTGCGCATTGATGAACCAGTTGAACGCCGCCTGCTGCTGCACCGGATTGTAAAAATGCACCTCGTCCATCAGCACGGCGCGCCAGCGCTCGTCAAACTCGGGCGGCTGCTGCACACTGGCGTCAAGCCAGCCGACGCTGGCGCCCTGCTCCTGCAAGGCCGCCTGTACCGCTCTGAGCAAATGCGTCTTGCCGCTCCCACCCGGGCCAAAGAGGTAAGTCGGCACGGGTGATCGCAGCGAGGCGCTGGCGCCATCTCCGACCCAAATCTGCAGGTGTCGCAACGCCGCCTCATTGGGACCGGCAAAAAAACTGCTCAACGTGGGGCCAGTCGCCAGGCCAATATCCAGGGCAATTTGTTTCATGCAGTTTCGGCGGGCTCTCTCTGGTGCATCGGTGTAAAAGGCGTGTGGCGATTCTCAAGGACAAGCCCTTGAACGGAGTTCGGGTCAAGCCGCAGGCAACTTTCAGTGAGGGCCACCGGTTGGGCCGGCTCTGTCGCACTAAAATCTGGCCAAATTCTATCGGGCTCCCGGCTCGCGCCTTTTTCCACCCCAAGACATGCTGGCACGCGCCCTGCCTGCGCATTTTTCAAGGCATCTTTCATGACCCAAAAAAACGTTTCCTCTGCTTCCCCCCTTTCCTACAAAGACGCGGGTGTTGACATCGACGCCGGGGACGCCCTCATTGAGCGCATCAAACCCCTGGCCAAAAAGACCATGCGTGAAGGCGTTTTGGCCGGTATTGGCGGCTTTGGCGCGCTGTTTGAAGTACCCAAGCGCTACAAAAAACCGGTGCTGGTGAGCGGGACCGACGGTGTCGGCACCAAGCTCAAGCTGGCGTTTGAGTGGAATATGCACGACACCGTTGGTATTGACCTGGTCGCGATGAGCGTCAATGACGTACTGGTGCAGGGGGCAGAGCCGCTGTTTTTTCTGGACTACTTTGCCTGCGGCAAGCTCGATGTGGACACGGCCGCCGCCGTGGTCGGGGGCGTTGCCAAGGGCTGTGAGCTCTCCGGCTGTGCCTTGATTGGCGGTGAAACCGCCGAAATGCCCGGCATGTACCCGGCGGGCGAGTACGACTTGGCGGGTTTTTGCGTGGGCGCCGTCGAAAAGTCCAAAATTTTGACCGGCGCTGATATCGAGCCCGGCGATGTGGTGCTGGGTTTAGCATCCAGCGGCGTGCACTCCAACGGCTTCAGCCTGGTGCGCAAGTGCATTGAACGCGCGGGTGCCAATGCCCCGGCCACGCTGGACGGCAAGCCGTTCAAGCAAGCGCTGATGGAACCCACACGCCTGTACGTCAAGAATGTACTGGCCGCGTTGACGGCTCACCCGGTCAAGGCGCTGGCCCATATCACCGGGGGCGGTTTGCTGGAGAATATTCCCCGCGTGCTGCCAGAGGGCACCGCGGCGCATTTGACGAAGGGCAGCTGGCCGCAAACCGAGTTGTTTGCCTGGCTGCAAGCCACAGCAGGCATTGACGACTTCGAGATGAATCGCACCTTCAATAACGGTATTGGCATGGTCGTGGTGATTGAGGCGGCGCAAGCTGGCGCCTGCGCGGCCACGTTGCGCGCGGCGGGTGAGACGGTCTATGCCATAGGTGTGATCGCCGAGCGTGGTGACGGCGCTGCGGTGCTGGTGCGCTGAATAGATAAAATTTGATAGCTACTCACCCATAATTCATAAGGGCTAGCGCTTATTTTTATCTAAAAAATACCATGAATCAACGCACCGCCACGCTCAGGCGAATCCCCAAGAGTATTTGGGCGCTGGGCTTTGTCAGCTTGCTGATGGATGTTTCGAGCGAACTGATTCACAGCCTGTTGCCTGTCTTCATGGTCACCAGCTTGGGGCTCAGCATGCTGGTGGTCGGGCTGATCGAAGGCGCGGCCGAGGCAACTGCGCTGATCGTCAAGGTATTCTCCGGCGCTTTGAGCGACTACTGGGGCAAGCGCAAGCCACTGGCGGTGCTGGGCTACGGACTGGGGGCTCTTTCCAAACCCCTTTTTGCGCTCGCCACCTCCAGCGGCTGGATCATCACCGCCCGTTTGGCGGACCGCATCGGCAAAGGCATTCGGGGTGCGCCGCGTGACGCGCTGGTGGCCGACATTGCGCCCCCCGAGCTGCGCGGTGCCGCCTTTGGTTTGCGCCAGTCGCTTGACACTGTGGGCGCGTTCTTGGGGCCCACGTTGGCGGTCGTTTTCATGCTGCTGTGGAACGATGACTTTCGCGCCGTGTTCTGGGTGGCAACCGTGCCCGCCTTCCTGTGCGTGGCACTGCTGGTGTGGGGCGTCAAGGAGCCTGATCGGCCCCTTCAGCCTAAGCGCCTCAACCCGATCAGCCGCGCCAACCTGGCCCGCTTGAGCCCCGCCTACTGGTGGGTGGTGGGCGTGGGTGCGGTGTTCACGCTGGCGCGTTTCAGCGAGGCTTTTTTGGTGCTGCGTGCGCAGGAAGGTGGTTTGGCGCTGGCCTGGACGCCGCTGGTGCTGATCGGCATGAACATCGTCTATGCAGGTTGCGCCTACCCCTTTGGCAAGCTGGCCGACAAGATAAGCCACACCTCGCTGCTGGGCTGGGGCCTCGTGCTGTTGATCAGCGCTGACTTGCTGCTGGCTTATAGCAACAGCGGCGTTGTGTTCTGGGCGGGCGTGGCGTTGTGGGGCCTGCACATGGCCATGACGCAAGGCCTGCTGGCGGCCATGGTGGCCGACACGGCGCCGCCTGACCTGCGCGGCACCGGCTACGGCTTTTTCAACTTGCTCAGCGGCGTGGCAATGCTGATCGCCAGTGGGCTGGCGGGCTGGCTGTGGCAAAGTTGGGGCGCATCAACTACCTTCATGGCTGGCATCGGTTTTGCGGCGCTGGCGCTGCTGTTGCTGGTGCTGCGGCCGAAGGATTTGGCGCGTTAAGGTGTTGCTCTGCGGCAGGCCAAGATCAAGGTGGGCCCCGAAGTACGGCTCTGCTGATACACCCGACGCATCAGCTGATGGCGCGCCGCAACTCGACGACTCGCCGAGCAATGGCGGGCATGTCGGCACCTTGTTCGGCGTTGCCCAGGTAGGTCTCCAGGTCTTCCAGGGCGCGTCCGGTGTGGCCCAGTTCGGCATGGGCCAGGCCGCGATCCCGGTATTCGTCCCAAGCTTGCGGTAACAGAACAACGAGCCGGTCTTGCACTGCAACCAGGCGCAGCCAGTCCTCCTGGCTGGTATGGATCTCTTTCAGGTTATGCAGCATACGGGCGATGATGTCGCGCGGCGGGCTGACCTGCAGGTACAAGCCCAGCGGCACTTCAAATTCATCCATCAGGCCGTTGCGCCGCCGGTAGGGCTCCAGCCGTTCAGCCAACGCCTCGCGCGTCAGTGATTGGCCGTCCAGCGGGTCCATTACGACCTGGCCTTCGGGCAAATTCACCTTGACCATGAAATGACCGGGAAATCCGACGCCGCGCGCGGCCAGTCCCAGACCTTGCGCCAATTCCAACCAGAGCACCGCCAGCGAGATCGGAATGCCACGGCGGGTGTGCAGAATCACATTGACAAAGCTGTTGTCAGGGTCGTAGTAGTGATTGACGTTGCCGGCAAATCCCAAATCACGGTAAAAGAACTGGTGCAAGGCGCGCAGCTTCTGCAAGGGGCCCGCATCGCGCGCAATGCGTTGTTTCAGTCGTGCCAGCAGTTGGTCAACCTCGCCCAGCACTTGTTGCACGTCGAGTTCCGGGTATTCGTCTTGGGCCAGGCAGGCCGCCGCCTCCAGCAGCGCAAAGTCGGTATCGCTGTGCACCAGCGATGCAAAGTACTCCAGCGGCGTAGGCACAGCGAGCGATAAAGTCATGCAGAGCTCCTCGGTCAAAGCAAGGTTACAAGCCTGGATTCGCTGCCACCACCGGCAGGTGCACGACGCGCTGCGGATAGGGAATCTCGATCTTGTTTTCACGCAATGCCTTAAGTATGTCCAGATTGACCAAGGACTTCAAGTTGTCACTGCCGTTCTCTGGGTCTGCAATCCAGAAGCCAAGCTTGAATTCCAGTCCATCAGCGCCAAAGGCCGCGAGGTTCACGGAAGGGACCGGTTCACGCAGCACCCGGGCCTGGTTCAGGGCCGCCTGCTTGAGCAAGTGCATCACCTGCTCCACATCGCTGTCATAGCCGACCGACACCACGGTGTTGAGCCAGACTCGCGAATCTGCCAGCGACAGGTTTTCGACCCGGGTGGTAATCAACAGCTCGTTAGGCACAATCGATTCGCGCCCAACGAGTGAGCGAATGACGGTGTAACGGGCATTGATTTGCATCACGACACCCTCAAAATTATCCACGCGCACGTTGTCACCAATGCGCATGCTGCGTTCGGCCAAAATGACAAAGCCACTGACATAGTTCGCTGCCAGCTTCTGCAGGCCAAAACCCACGCCCACGCCAATGGCACCGCCCAACACCGACAGCGCGGTCAAGTCAATACCCACCGCGGACAGCGCCACCAACAGGCCGACAAACATCAACAAGGCGCGCGTGGCGTTGCTCGCTGCCATGCGCAGCGACAACTCGCCGCCCTTGGCCGAGCGCAGCAAGCGGGTCTCGATGGCCGCTGAAATCCACAGGGCCAAGATCAGTACGGCCCCCGCGGTCAGGCCGCCCTCGATCAGGGTGCGTACTGACATCCTGGACTCTCCCATTTTCCAGGTGATCTGGTCGAGTTGCTCCAGCACCAGCGGGAGCAGGCCACTGACCCACATCACCATGGCCAGCCATGCCACCCAGGAAATGCTGCGCTCGAGCAGACGCACCAGCGGCGTGTCGCTGAAGGCCGCCTGCAGCACTTTGACCCCCAGCCGGATGACCACCAGGGAGATCAACACCGGCAGCGCAATTCTGAAAACCGCCATGGGCACCCGACCCACCATCAGCGCGTGCGCCGCGTAAGCCAGGCAAAGCAGCAGCAAAGGGAACAACACCCCGTCGACCAGGCGCCTTCCAAACAAGATTGAATTGACGTGATTTGTCCCGAGTGCCCGGCGCGCCAGCCAAGTCAGAGACCAGGCCAGCACAGCACTGGCCGCCAGCGCGCCGAGTTCCAGCAGTGCGCCGGTTTGGGTCAGCGCCGCGAACCAGGCATTCAGGTCGGCGATGCCGGGATCAGACATCGGCCAGCACTCGAATATGTCCCTCCACGCTGCGCGCCAGTGCGCTCAAAGAATAGCCCCCTTCCAGACAGGAGACGATGCGCCCCTTGCCGTGGCGCCGGGCAACGTCCATGAGACGATGCGTGATCCAGACAAAATCTTGCTCGACCAGGCCGAGCTGGCCCATATCGTCTTCCCGGTGCGAATCGAAACCGGCGCTGATGAAGATCATTTCCGGCCGAAACGCCTCCAGCCGAGGCATCCAGGTGCTTTCGATCAGCTCCCTGATCTCCATGCCCTTGGTATAGGCTGGCACCGGCAGATTCACCAGATTGGCTGCACTGGAGTGGACGTGATCCAGAGGATAAAACGGATATTGGTAAAAGCTGACCATCAAAATACGCTTGTCGCCCGCCACGATGTCCTCGGTGCCGTTGCCGTGGTGCACATCAAAATCGACAATGGCGACGCGCTTCAGGCCGTGGCGCTCCAGGGCGTACTTGGCGGCAATGGCGACGTTGTTGAAGAAGCAGAAACCCATGGCCTGGTCGCGGCAGGCATGGTGCCCGGGCGGACGAACGGCACAAAAGGCGTTTTCAAGTTCACCCGCAATCACCGCATCGGTGGCCGCCAGCGCGGCACCGGCAGCGCGCAGCGCGGCGTCCCAGGTACTGACGTTGATGGAGGTATCAGGATCGACCTGGGCATAGGGCGGGCCACCGGCCAAAATATCTTCTTTTAAAACATCGCTCAGCCCGCGCAGGGCCGTGACGTGGAGGCGGCTGTGCGCCAACTCAATGTCTGCCAGCGATGCCGGCGGGGCCTCACGCCGCGCCAGTGCCGGGCCCAGGCCGGACATCAATAGCCGGTCCTCAATGGCATCAAGGCGCTCGGGACACTCGGGGTGGCCAGGCCCCATTTCATGTTTACGGCAATCGGGGTGGGTGTAATAACCGGTCATTGTCACGGTGTGTTCTGCCTCTGGAATTATTTTGGTAACGTCGTGCTATGGATGCACAAATAAAACTTAAATCTATACTCGAACAGCTTAACACGGTGATCGTTGGCAAGCCGGCGCAAACGCAAGACTGTGTTGCCTGCCTGCTGGCCGGGGGCCACTTACTGATTGAAGACGTGCCCGGTGTGGGCAAGACCACGCTGGCGCTGGCGCTGGCCAAGACCTTTGGGCTGCAGTTCTCCCGTGTGCAGTTCACCGCCGACCTGATGCCCAGCGACCTCACGGGGGTCAGCGTTTATGAGCGCGCCAAAGAGAGCTTTGTCTTTCACCCTGGCCCGCTGTTTGCGCAGGTGCTGCTGGCGGACGAAATCAACCGTGCCAGCCCCAAGACCCAGAGCGCGCTGCTGGAGGCGATGGAAGAAAAGCAGGTCACCGTGGACGGCGACACGCGCGCGCTGCCCGCACCATTCTTTGTGATTGCCACGCAAAACCCGCATGACCAGCTCGGCACTTATGCGCTGCCGGAGTCGCAGCTGGACCGCTTCCTGATGCGCATCTCGCTGGGTTACCCGGACCGAGCCACCGAGCGCGAGCTGCTCGCCGGGCGCGACCGGCGCGACATGGTGGAGGCACTGCCGAGCCTGCTCAGTGCAGCCGAACTGCAAATGCTACAGCAGCAGGTGTTGGCGATCCATGCGGCTACGCCGCTCTTGGACTATGTGCAGGACCTGGTGGCCGCCACACGCTCGGGCCAGTGGTTTTTGCAGGGTCTGAGCCCGCGTGCCAGCATTGCCTTGGTGCGCGCGGCCAAGGCGCAGGCTTTGCTGAGCGGGCGCGATTACGTGGCACCCGATGACGTGCAGGCCATCCTGGCGCAAACCGTGGCGCACCGCCTGCTGCCCTTGGGCGATGCGGGTCGCGGCGCGGTCGAGCAGGTGCGCGCCATGCTCGATGCCGTGCCGCTGCCCTGAGCGCAAACGCCCGATGCCAGTCGCGCCACCCTTGCCCCACCCGCTGCTGCACCCGGTGGCGTACGTGCGCGCGATGTTCCAGCGCTGGTGGCAGGCCCGGCTGCCGCTGATCGACATTTTTACACTGACGCAGCGCAACGTCTACATCTTGCCCACGCGCCCGGGCTTCATGCTGGCCCTCACGCTGCTGGTGCTGCTGGTGGCCTCCATCAACTACCAGCTCAACCTGGGCTACCTGCTGACCTTCTTGCTGGCCGGTTGCAGCCTGGTGGCGATGCATGTGTGCCACGCCACCTTGCGCGGACTTACTCTTCATTTGATAGCTACTGACCCAGTATTCGCGGGGGCTACCGCCATTATTTCTATAAATTTGGAGAACAAGCGCAACAGCACCCGTTTCGGCATCGGGCTGGCCTTGCTGGGCTCGCAGCACTGGAGCTGGACCGATGTACCCGCACAAGCGAACGCCACGGTGCATGTGGCCTTCCAGCCAACGCGCCGCGGCCTGCACCGCGTGCCGGCGCTGACCGCTGAGACCCGCTTTCCGCTGGGCACCTTTAGGGTCTGGACGGTGTGGCGCCCGGCCGCGCAGGTGCTGGTCTATCCGGCGCCTGAAGCGCAGGCACCCGCCTTGCCCCTGGGTGAGCCCCGCGCAGGCGACGCCGCCGTGGCGCCAGGACCGGGCAGCGGTGACTACGACGGCATTCGCGCCTACCGCCGTGGCGACCCGCTCAAACTTGTGGTCTGGAAAAAAGCCGCCAAGGCCGATGAGCTGGTCAGCCGCGACACGCAGCAAGTACAACGCCGTGAGCTGTGGCTGGAGCCGCAGCAAACCGGAATTTCACAAACTGAACAGCAGCTCTCGCGTCTGTGCGCCTGGGTACTGCAAGCCGAGCAGCAGGGGCTCGACTACGGCCTGCGCTTGGGGGGTCTGGAAATCAAACCCGCCCATGGTGAGGCGCATAAGCGGCACTGCCTGCAAGCGCTGGCAGTGCATTAAGGACCCACTGCCATGCTAAACCCACTGCATCGCCTGTACCTGCTGCCGCGCGACAGCCGCGACACCTTGTTCATGTTGGGGGTAATCGCCTGGGTCGCGCTGCCACAGGTGAGTCATTTGCCGCTGTGGTGCAGCCTGCTAAGCGCAGCGATCATTCTCTGGCGCGGCTGGCTCGCCGTGGCGCTTCGGCCACTGCCTGCGCCCTGGTGGTTGTGGGTGCTGCTGGTGCTGACCATTGGCGCCACGCTGTTCACCCACAGGACCCTGCTCGGGCGCGACGCGGGCCTGACCCTGATCATGGTGCTGTTGGCCCTGAAGACGCTGGAGCTACGCGCTCGTCGTGATGCCTTTGTGGTGTTTTTCCTGAGCTTCTTCATGATGCTGAGCAACTTTTTCTTCTCGCAGTCGCTCTTGACCGCAGGCGCCATGCTGATCGCGCTGCTGGGTCTGCTGACGGCGCTGGTCAATGCCCACATGCCCGTGGGCCGACCGCCCTTGCTGCAGTCGGCCCGCATGGCGGCCTCCATGACCCTGCTGGGCGCACCGATCATGGTGGTTCTGTTCTTGTTGTTTCCACGCATGGCGCCGCTGTGGGGGGTGCCCAGTGACGCCATGAGTGGACGCAGCGGCCTGTCGGCCACGATGCAGGTCGGCACCATCGCCAGCCTGGCGCTCGATGACAGCGTGGCGATGCGCATCCGTTTTGAGGGCACGCCGCCGCGCCAATCGGATCTGTACTTTCGCGGGCCGGTACTCTCCAGCTTTGACGGGCGCAGCTGGCAGCCGCTGCGCTCCGGGCTGCCAGCGCGCATGCAGCCACTGCCCAATCTGCAGGTGCGCGGTGCTCCGGTCAACTACCAGGTGACGCTGGAGCCGAACCAACGCCCCTGGCTGCTGCTGCTCGACGCCACGCCCGAGGCTCCTGTGGTGAAGGGCTTCGAGGCCCGCATGACAGCCGAGCTGCAATGGCTGGTAGATCGCCCGGTCACCGACCTAGTGCGCTACACCGCGCGCAGCTATTCCGACTTCAGCCACGGCCCGTTGCGCCCGGTGGCGGGTCTGCAGGAGTACCTGGCACTGCCCACCGGCTTCAACCCGCGCACGCTGCAACTGGCCGCCGAGCTGCGGCGCGACCCACGCTACGCGGGCGACGACGGCACCGAGCTCGTCGCGGCGCTGCTCGAGCGGCTGCGCACGGGCGGCTACGTCTACACCCTGGACCCCGGCGTGTATGGCCGTGACAGCGCTGACGAGTTCTGGTTTGACCGCAAGCAAGGCTTTTGTGAACACATCGCATCGAGCTTCGTCATCCTGCTGCGAGCTCTCGATCTGCCCGCACGCGTCGTCACCGGCTACCAGGGCGGCGAGCAGAATTCCGTCGACGGTTTCTGGACTGTGCGCCAAAGCGACGCGCATGCCTGGACCGAAGTCTGGCTAAACGGGCGCGGCTGGGTGCGTGTGGACCCCACCGCCGCCGTGGCACCGGGGCGCGTGGGCAGCCTGCAGCGCCTGCAGGCGCCGCGCGGCGTCATCACCGAGGCCTTGCTCGGCAACGTCAACCCGGCGCTGGCCTTGAACCTGCGCGCGGTGTGGGACGCCGTCAACAACCGCTGGAACCAGTCGGTGCTGAACTACACCCAGCGCAAGCAGCTCAACCTGCTCAAAGACCTGGGCTTTGCGTCGCCAAGCTGGGAAGACCTGATTTACTTGCTGATCGGCATCGTGGTGCTGGCCAGCCTGGGAGGCACGGCCTGGACCCTGTGGGAGCGCACCCGCCACGACCCATGGCTGCGGCTGCTGGCAAGGGCTTCCAAGCGACTGCAACAAGCGGGCATCAAATTATCCCCAAACAGCCCGCCGCGGCGCATGGCCGAGCAGCTGCGCGCCCAGCTCGGCCCCGCCCATCCGGCAGCCCAAGGCATCGGCGACTGGCTGTTGCGCCTGGAAGCACTGCGCTACGCACCGCCCGCAGCGCAGCACAGCGGTCTGGCACCACTGCAACGCGAATTCAAACGGCTGCACTGGCCCCGGTGACGTCAAAGCCATTACTGCATTTTTGAGAGCACATTAAGCCCTATCTACAGGGGCTAGAGCCAATATCAGTCAAATTTATGCTCAAGTTTGATGATCAACGCACTTTTTAAATGCAGGTTCAAACTGCCGCTGGCAAAGCAAAAACGGGGCGGACTGGAGATTGTGATGAGCTGCTGTGGCAAGCGGCCTGCACCCGCAACGCGGCGAACGGGCGTAGCCCACCGACGTCCTAAATATTCAATTTCAAACTTGTGCTCGCACATTCAACAGTCTTCCGTGGCGGCCAGCAAGGTGCTCCTAACTGGGTAACTCAGAGTTGGCGCTTGGTGTTGAAAAGTCGGAACTATGGTGCTCATAGGCCGGGACAGATACAGAAGGCCGACTCGTCGCATGTATTTTTTTCTGTTAACGCAGCCTTAATCCGACCACGCAATGATGCGTGTTCCATTTGATCTAGGTATAGGAACACTGATGCTGCGTTTGTTATGGTTGGTCGTGTTGTTGGCAGTGTCGTGGGCACTGCCGGCGCAAGCACAGCAAGATTTTTTGCAACCGGAACAGGCTTTTCGCCTGAACGTCAGCAAGCAGGCCGATGGTCAGCTGCGCCTGAACTGGGACATCAGCCAGGGCTATTACCTCTATCGCCAGCAGATGAAGGTCAAAGTGGACCCCGTCGGAAGTGCGCTCAAGGTTCAGTGGCCAGCTGGCACCCTCAAGACCGATGAGACCTACGGCGAAAGCGAGGTCTACCACGACCAGGTAACAGCCTCACTGGTGGCACCTGATGCCCAGGCACTGACGATTGGCTGGCAGGGTTGTGCCGATGCGGGTCTTTGCTACCCGCCGCAAACCCGACGCGTGAATTTGGCCGATGTCGCCGCAGCACAGTCTGCCAGCCCGGCCGTGGCGGCTGCCAGCCTGAGTAGGACTGCATCGGGCGCACTCGGCGCGGATCAGGACCTGGCCGACCGCCTGTCACGCCTGAACCTGGGCTGGATGCTGCTGGTGTTCTTCGGATTGGGCTTGCTGATGACGTTCACACCCTGTGTCTTGCCGATGGTGCCGATTCTCTCCAGCCTGGTCGCGGGTAGCGGCGCGAGTGCCAAGCGCGGCTTTGTGCTGTCGTTGGCTTTTGTGCTGCCGATGGCGCTTGTTTATGCCGGAGTTGGCGCGGCGGCGGCGCTGGCAGGCGCCAATCTGCAAGCCGTATTACAAAACCCCTGGGTGCTCGGCAGCTTCGGGCTGCTATTTGTCGTGCTTGCACTGTCCATGTTTGGTTTCTATGAACTGCAACTGCCGGCCGTGCTGCGCAACCGCGTGAACGACGCCAGCCAGGGGCAGCGCGGCGGCACCATGACAGGTGCTGCGACGATGGGAGTGCTGTCTGCGCTGCTGGTTGGCCCGTGCATGACCGCGCCACTGGCCGGCGCCCTGCTTTACATCGGCAATACCGGCGATGTGCTGACCGGCGCCCTGGTCTTGTTCGCCATGGGGCTGGGCATGGGGGTGCCACTGCTGCTGGTCGGAACCCTCGGAGCCCGGCTGTTGCCGCGCCCCGGTGACTGGATGAACCGGGTCAAGGCATTGTTCGGATTTATCCTGTTGGGCACCGGCATCTTTTTTGTGGCGCGTGTCTTGCCTGCGGCACTGACGCTGGGCCTGTGGGGCGCCTGGTTGCTGGCCATCGCCCTCAGTTTGCTGTCACTGGTGCACAAGCTCGGTACCGACAGGGGCCGCTTAGTCTCGCGCTTTCTGGCATTGCTGCTGGGCCTGTGGGGCGGCTCCATGGTAATCGGTGCGGCCGGTGGCGCCCATGACCCGCTGCAGCCGCTGAACATTGGCGCCAGTGCCAGCCCGCTCGCGCCTGCTTCCGTCACGAATAATTTCATGAGCCGCTTCGGACCGGTCAAGACACCGCAAGCGCTTGAGGTGCTGGCTGGCGCAGCGGGCCAGCGCGGCCAGTGGACGCTGGTGGATTTCTACGCCGACTGGTGCGTGTCGTGCGGCGTGATCGAACGCGAGGTGTTTGGCGACCCGCGCGTGCAGCAGGCCTTGAACGACATGCAACTGCTGCGCCCGGACGTCACCGCCAACAATGCCGATGACCAGGCCCTGATGCGCACCCACCAGATTCTTGGTCCGCCCACTATGCTGTTAGTCGGTCCCGATGGCAAAGAGCGCCGCGGCGAACGCATCATCGGCGAACTCAGTGCCGACGAATTTCTCGCCCGTGTGGCGCGTGCAAGAGAGAAAGGCTGAGCATGCTGACATTTAATATCGGCCCCCTCCCCTTGCCAATCACTTTTCTTTTGTTGCTGGTGGCTTTGCTGGTTGCGGCGGGCGTAGGCCGCCTGGTCGGAGGTAGTCAGCGGATCGGCGTCGGCAATATCGCGATCGATATGTTGGTCGCCGCTGTACTGGTGGCGCGCATCGCTTTTGTTTCCATCTGGTATGACACTTACCGCAACGCACCCTGGTCCATGCTTGATATCCGCGACGGCGGGTTTACACCCTGGGCCGGGATGATGGCGGCTCTGCTGGTGGCATTCTGGCGGGCCTGGCGCCGCCCGGCGTTGCGCAGACCACTGGCCTTCGGCCTGGCGGCTGGGGCGCTCGCCTGGGGAGGGCTGTTTGGCGCAATACGCCTGATGGACAAGACGACTGTGCCCCAAGCCTCTGTGACGACGCTGGCGGGTGAGCCAACGAACCTTGCCGCGTTGGCACAGGGAAAGCCCATGGTTGTCAATTTGTGGGCCAGTTGGTGCCCCCCTTGCCGGCGTGAAATGCCGGTGCTCGCCGCCGCGCAAAAGCAGGAAACCGCAGTGCGCTTTGTCTTTGTCAACCAGGGCGAGGATGCAGCGACGGTCCAGCGCTATCTCACTGGCGCCGGACTTGATCTCGCCAACGTGGTGATCGACCCCGGCACCGCCCTTGGCCGCGAAGTTGGCTCCGGGGCGTTGCCAACCACCCTTTTCTACAACGCCAGCGGGCGGCTAGTAGATACCCATTTGGGCCCCCTATCGGCCGCCTCGCTGGCGAGCAAATTAGACCAGTTCCGTTCGCCCTCAAATCTCTCAAATTAGGAGTAAATCCCCCATGCTTAAGAAATCACTCGCTGCGTTTGCAGTTCTGTTCACATGGCTCGGCCTCACGCTGGCGGCGCAGGCGAAAGACTGGCCCGCACCAATCAAGGCGCTCGAAGCGCAGGGCGTTGAGGTGATCGGGACTTTTGCCGCGCCAGGCGGACTGACCGGCTATGCAGGCATCGTCGACCAGCAGCCGCTGTCCATCTATCTCACCGCCGACGGCAAACAAGCCATAGTCGGCCCAATGATGGACGCCAAAGGGGCCAACCTGAGCCAGGAGCCGCTGGACAAACTGGTCAGCAAACCCATGACCGGGAAGATCTGGAAACAGCTTGAGAGCAGCACCTGGATTGCAGATGGCAGTAAGACAGCACCGCGCGTCATCTACACTTTTACCGACCCGAATTGCCCTTACTGCAACAAATTCTGGAATGATGCCCGGCCCTGGGTCAGTGCCGGCAAAGTACAGTTGCGCCACGTCATCGTGGCCATCCTGAGAGACACCAGCGCGGGCAAAGCCGCAGCCCTGCTCTCGGCACAGGATGCGCAAGCCGCCCTGACCCAGCACGAACAGCAGCACGCCAGTGGTGGCGTCAAGCCCCTGGGCCAGGTGTCGGAAAAAATACGTGCTCAGCTCGACGCCAACTACAAATTAATGCAGCAACTCGGCGCCTCGGCTACCCCCACGATCTTCTACAAGGAGGCCAGCGGCAATCTGCAAAAGATGCAGGGTGCGCCACCGCCGGAGATGCTGGTCAAAATCATGGGTCCGCGCTGAGGCACGGCCAGCAAAGCCCTGACGTCGGTACTTTCTGGAGATTGAACATTAGTTGGAACTTATTTAATCCAGCGCGACCCAACGGTTGCGCTGCCACTTCCGCATTGCCTCGCCGCATTCTTTGGTGCGATTATTCATGCGGCGACTTCGCCTGCCGTTGAGCAAGCCTCGTTTGCACGTGATGCGGCAACTTGCAGAACCACTATGCGCGTTTTACTGATTGAAGACGATGAACTGATTGCTCACGGCATCCTGGTCGGATTGCGCGCGCACGGCCTGACGGTCGATGCTGTGCACACTGCGGCGCAGGCCGAAGCCACGTTGTCGGCGGTGCATTGTGATGTGGTGATCCTTGACCTCGGCTTGCCCGACGAGGACGGTATGCGTTTGTTGGGACGCTTGCGGGCGCGCGACATGGCGCTGCCGGTGCTGATCTTGAGCGCCCGCGACGCCGTGCAAGACCGCGTTGCCGGCTTGCGTGCCGGCGCCGACGACTATCTTCTCAAGCCCTTCGATCTGGACGAACTGGTGGCCCGACTGCATGCCTTGCTGCGCCGCGCCGCTGGCCGCAGTGTTGATGTCATTGAGCACGGCCCGTTGCGCCTTGACCCGGCCAGGGGTGAAGTCTTTTTGCACGGACGGCCCATCGATTTGTCACGGCGCGAACTGGCGCTGCTGGTTGCCCTGCTGCAGGCGCGTGGCCGCATCCTGAGCCCCGATCAGCTCAAAGACAGCCTTTACGATTTCAGTGAAGAAATCGAAAGCAATGCCCTCAACGTGCATATCCATCACATACGGCGCAAACTGGGGGCCGATGTGATCGAAACGGTACGTGGGGTGGGCTACCGATGCAGCATGGTGAGCGCATGACACTTCGCGTGCGCTTGCTGCTGATGATCGGCGTGTCGATGCTGCTGCTCTGGGGTGGGGTCGCGATCTGGATGCTGCACGGCCTGGAGCAGGAAATGCAGCGCACCCTGGATCAGCGCCTTGAAATGTCAGCCCATATGGTGGCCGGACTGATGTCGCAGAACCCGGCTGCGTGGGATGGCAGCAGCGGCAAAGCCGGCGTCTCCACCTTGAGCATGCCGGAGACGGTGAAAGGTTTGGCGTGTCAGGTCTCGCTGCGCGGCGAGGTCATTGCGCGCACGCCAGGCGCGGCACCGCAGGCCATTGACCTCGCCACGCCGGGGTTTTCTGATCGAAACATCAAGGGTGAAGACTGGCGCAGCTACACCCTGGATAAACTGGGTTTGCGCGTTACTACGTCAGATCGTCTGAGCGAGCGCAGCACACTGTTGCGCAATGTCATGGTGGCCGCTGTCGTACCCTTTGTCGTCGCCCTGCTGGGCAGCCTGCTGGTGCTGTGGTTCGGTGTAGGCAGTGGGTTGCGACCACTGGAGCGCCTGCGCCAGGTCCTGGCCAGCCGCACGCCAGATTCCTTGACCCCGATTGAAAATGCGCCCATATCGCGCGACTTGCGGCCCTTGGTCAACACCCTGAATCATTTGCTGGCGCGGGTGAGCGAGACATTCAGCCGCGAACGTCGCTTTACCAGCGATGCGGCCCATGAGTTGCGCACACCCCTCACCGCCATCAAGATCCATCTTCAGGTCGCCCGCATCACGCACGCCCAGGAGGCCGTTGTGGCCATGGATTACGCAGAAGAAGGCGTGGCGCGGTTGCAGCACTCGCTCTCGCAGTTGTTGACGCTGTCACAAGTAGAGGGCGACTTTTCCTGGGATGACGGGCGCGTCGCAGAGGCCAACGAAGTAGCCCGCCTCGCGATACGCGACGCGGCACCCGACGCGACTGAGCGCATCGTGTTGGACAGCGATGGCAACCGTGCCGAACTTTCACTGCCCCAAGCGCTGGCAGTCACCGCACTGCGTAATCTGCTTGATAACGCCTTGCGTCACTCCCCCGCAGAAAACAGCATCAGGCTGGAGATACGCCGCTCGCCGGAAACGATAAGGTTCCACGTTCTCGATCGCGGGCCGGGTCTCAGCGATAAGGAGTTGGTGCTAGCCACGCAACGTTTCTGGCGACGCGGATCAGGTCGGGGCAGCGGACTGGGCTTGTCCATCGTGGCAGCGATTGCCGAGCGCTTCGGCGGTTCGTTCGAGTTGCTTCAGCGACCCGAGGGTGGACTGGAGGCGAAATTGACGCTGACAAGAAAGAAACAGCTTGACTCGAGCTAGAAAGAATGGCTTTCCTTTTTTTGCGGGCCTGATCGCGCTGAAAGCCCGCATCAACATGCTGTGTCAAATGTATTTGTCAGCACTGGCGCCCCTCCTTATACTGCCACATTGAACATCAATGCGGCTCTTGCGGCTCCCGATAGGGAGGGTGGCCCTCAACCTGAAAATGCGTGTCGCGCTAGTGCGCCGGGTTTTGAGCGCGACCGGTCCACTGCGGCGCGACGCCCACGCCGCCCGTGAATCCGATGCGTCCGTCAACCACCAGCAACTTGCGGTGGGTCCGGTTGTTCAAGCGCCCCAGATGGGACCAGTGCGGCGGATGAAACTTGCGCACCTGCACGCCTGCATCCCGCATGGCGGCGAGCATGCTGTCTTCCATCTTGGCGCTCCCGACCCAATCGAGCAGCACATGGACCTTCACGCCCTGGCGCGCCCGCTCGGACAGGGCATCGGCGAACGCCTGACCGATGTCGCCTGACCAATAGATGTAGGTCTCGAAGGTGATGGACACCTTTGCGCCGCGGATGGCCGCGAGCATTGGGGGAAAAATTTCGTCGCCATTCAACAGCGCACTGATTTTGTTTCCGGTCAGAAACGGCGGGCCCAGCAGCACGCCCAGTTCGTTCGTGAAGCGTGGATCATCGAGCGCATAAAGGCGTTCGATGCGACGCTCAATTTTTGTTTCTCCGCCGCTGAAATTCGACATCAGCAGCCCGGCGATCAGTGCGAGGCTGGTCACGCCCGCCACAACAAAAACCCAACGCGGCAAGTCAGGCATGGTGTTCTCAGTCGGTCATCGCACCACTCAGACCTTCATCGGCAGCGGCGTGGGCAATGGTGAAGGCGGTGGCGAGGGAAACGGTGCCTGTTGTGGCGGCGGCATGGGCGATGGTGGCATCGGCACAGGCGGCATCGGTTCTGGTGAAGGTGATGGCATTTCAATGTTCATGGTGTTTTTCCTGGGTTTGGTCCGTGAAAGGCTTGAGAGATCGAGCATACGCAGCCGCCCCAGAAGCGTCTGTGCGGTGCCGAACGCACACCTTGGTTTGACAGCGCACAGACATTCCGTCTGAGTTTGCGCGGTCGCAGAGATTGATGGAGGCCACCCAAGGGACGCTCTGCATAACTCCCTGCGGTCTGTGGCAGCACGGCCTCGGGCGGTCTACTGCGTTGCTTTTCTTGCCAATAGAGACGGCTATTGGCTGCAAAAAGCGCCTTTGTATCCCATCCCGATCCGCACTACCACATCCTCGCCAGAGTTATGCAGAGCATCCCTAGCGCGGGAGTAGGACTTAAGATAAGCGGCCAACTCCGGCAGCGAGGCGTTTTTTGAGGGAGACTCTACCGCTCGCGCGCGTCGGATGCACCAACGCTTGGCCCTTGCAGCACAGCTTGCTGGCGCTCGCGAACTGAGCCGTGAACCCGTGGCATCGCTCCATCGATCCGGTGAAATTTGAGCGTCGTTTTTTGAACCACCGCTCGCGCCAGGTGCAGTGATCACACCTCGCTACACTGGAACGCGAACTCAAACTACTGCACTGGCTCACGTGACTTCAAAGCTTCTTCTTTACACTACATTTTTTATAGCTGTTTACGCCCTATCCACGGGGGCCAGAGCCCTAAATGGCTCAAATTCTCAAGCGATCATCCTGGCCGCAGCGCCAACGCCCAAACTCGTCAAATCGACACACAAGACCAAGCCATCGAAGCGGGCCGTCCACCAGCGCCGCCTGGCGCTGAGCCAGACACCCAATAGGCAGCCTGCGCTACCCGGGCCGATCTACGCGCAGCGCACTGACGCCATGCTGGCGGCCGATGACATCGCAGCCCGGCGCGATTTTCCGCCTGACTGGGTGCGCCAGGCCATTGGGGCGGCCCGCTACTTGCCGCAAGTGGCCAAATACATCCAGCCACCGCCACCGGGAACGCCCAAGAACTGGCAGGTTTACCGCAGCCGCTTCATCGATCCGGTGCGCATCCGGGCCGGCGTCCAGTTCTGGCAAGACAACCGGCAGACGCTGGCGCGGGCGCAAGCACAGACCGGCGTGCCCGCCGAGATCATCGTCGGCATCATCGGGGTGGAGACGATCTACGGCCAGCAAATGGGCAGCTTTCGGGTTATCGACGCGTTGACGACGCTGGCTTTTGACTTTCCGGCCAGTCACCCTCGCGCTGACGCCCGCAGCGCGTTCTTCCTGGCCGAACTGGAGCAGTTCTTGAGCTTGACGCACCGCACGGGCGTGGACCCGCTGGCACCGCTGGGCAGCTTTGCCGGGGCCATGGGCATGGCGCAATTCATGCCATCGAGCTGGGTGAAGTACGCCATTGACTTCGACGGCGACAACCGGGTGGACTTGTTCAACAGCGCCGCCGACGCCATTGGTTCAGTCGCCAACTATTTCAAGGCCTTCAACTGGCAACCTGGCCTGCCGACCCATTACGCTGTGCGTTTTGACAGCCCAACGCTGAACCTGCCGGCGCTCATGGCACCCGATATCCTGCCCACCTTCAGCGCCGAGCAGTTTGTGGCGCATGGCGCCGTACTCGATGGCGCCGCCTTGCAGCATCCCGGCCCGCTGGCACTGGTGGAGTTGCAAAATGGCGAGGCGCCCCCCAGCTACGTGGCTGGAACCGGCAACTTCTATGCCATCACGCGCTACAACTGGAGCAGCTACTATGCGATGGCCGTGATTGAACTCGGCCAAGAAGTGGCGCAAGCCATGGCCCGCCCCTGATTACCACCTGATACTTACCTTATGGCCAAGAAACCTGACACCGCCTCCCGCATTGCCGACAACAAGAAGGCGGCCTACAACTATTTTTTCGAGGAGCGCTTTGAAGCCGGCCTGGTGTTAGAGGGCTGGGAGGTCAAGTCGCTGCGCGAGGGCAAGGTGCAGATTACCGACGGCTACGTGGTCATTCGCAATGGCGAGCTGTTTGTCATTGGCGTGCAGATTCAGCCGCTGGGCACCGCCTCGACCCACATCAGCCCGGACAAGCAGCGCACCAAGAAGCTCTTGATGCACAAGGAAGAAATCAAACGTTTAATTGGCAAGGTTGAGCAAAAAGGCTACACCCTGGTGCCGCTGAATCTGCACTGGAAGGCCGGCAAGATCAAATGCGAAATCGCGCTGGCCAAGGGCAAGGCCGAGCACGATAAGCGCGACACCATCAAGGACCGCGAAGGCAAGCGCGAGGTGGAGCGCGCGATGAAGACCCACCACCGTTAAACCGAGATTGTCCATGAGGCGGTGCTTCGTACCTGTTTGAGCGCTGGCGGCGGCTTTGCGGTCATTTTGCGCGTCTGCTCGGTGTCCATAGCGGTGCTATGAACGCCTCCCAGCCACACAAACTGCCTCGCAAATCCACTCGCCATCATCTCAAACCCTCATGAACAATCTCGGTTAAATATTTTTCCGGCATCGGGAATAAATGGGCCACTTCGGGTGTTTATCTCTGTGCAAACGCTTGTTTGCGTTCATCAACTCAGGAGTTCACCATGAAATTCACATCTCGCGCCGCCCTGTCAAGGCCTCTGACAATCGCCCTTTTGGCCGCTTGCGGCTCCCTGTATGCCGCCCCGCCCATGGTGGCAGATGGCGTACTGGTTGGCTCAAACGGCATGACGCTCTACACCTTCGACAAAGACGTCGCCGCCAGCGGAAAATCGGCCTGCAACGGCCCTTGCGCCACCAACTGGCCGCCCTTGATGGCCACGGCAACTGACCAAGCCGCCGGTGAATACAGCATCATCACACGCGACGACGGCACCAAGCAATGGGCGGTCAAAGGCAAGCCCGTGTACTTCTGGGTCAAGGATGCCAAGCCAGGCGACAAAACCGGTGATGGCGTCAATAAGGTGTGGCAGACCGCCAAGCCCTAAGCTGGCTTTAGCCTTTGCGCAGCAGAGCGGCGCTTCGCGAAGCGAGCAAGCGCTGTGCCCAGGCGGTCCAATGAATTCTCAATCCATCGTCGATCAGATCCCGGCTTTGCGCCGTTACGCACGTGCGTTGACGGGTGACGCTTGGGCGGCCGATGATCTGGTGCAGGACACGCTGGAGCGCGCTTGCAGCAAGTGGCGCTTGTGGGCTGTGGGCTCAAACCTGCGAGCGTGGTTGTTCACCCTGATGCACAACCTGTTTGCGAACTCAGTGCGCACAGCCAAGCGGCAGTCGCCGGACGGCACAGTCGATATTGACGATGTGGCCCACGAGTTCCATGCCGCCGACCCGGGTGTCGACCAGGCCATTGATTTGCAGCGCTGCTTGCTGCGGCTGCCAATGGACCAGCGCGCGGTGCTGCTGCTGGTGAGCCTGGAGGACATGAGTTATGCCGATGTGGCCCGAATCACCGCAGTGCCCATGGGCACGGTCATGTCTCGTCTGTCGCGCGCGCGCCGCCACCTGCAGGAACTGCTGGATGAGCCGGCGCGCACTGCCCAGCCTGCGTCTGCAACGGGCAAACCAACCGGCTCCGTCACCCCGCTTCGACGTGTGAAATGAGCCACCGGAAGAACACCATGGACAGGACTGCGCAGCAACCATTGACCGAAGACGAAATCCACGCCCTGGTGGATGAACGGTTGACGCCAGACGCGCTGGCCGCCGTGCACAAGCGCTTGGCCCACGACCCGGCCGCGCAGTCCACGATTGCGCAGTGGCAACAGCATCGCGACGCGCTGCGACGCCTGCACCAGCACATTTTGGACGAGCCCGTTCCGGCCCCATTGATGGCGGCAGGGCAGCAGACCGCAGCCGCGCAGCAGGACATTCATCAGCGGTGGCGCTGGGGCGGCATGGCCGCCGGGGTGATGTTGGCTTTTGGTGTGGGCTGGTTCTCCCACACGGCCTGGCTCGGTGCGGGGCACTTCCCGCCGTCCTCTTCCACGCTGGCGTACACCGGGGGAGCGCCGGAATTTGCACGCCAGGCCAGTTTTGCGCACGCGGTCTACGCCCCGGAAATCCGCCACCCGGTGGAAGTGGGCGCCACCGAGCAGGAGCATCTGGTGCAATGGCTGTCCAAGCGCGTCGGTAAGCCGCTTAAGGTGCCCCATCTGCAGACGCAAGGTTTTGAACTGGTGGGGGGCCGTCTGCTACCCGGTGAAGCCGGTGCGCGGGCGCAATTTATGTACCAGAACACGGCAGGTACCCGCATCACGCTTTACCTTGGCGCCGTAGACAGGACGGCCATAGGCGCTGGTGCTGGAGTTGGTGCGGACATCCGCGAGACCGGCTTCCAGTTTCGCGCGGATGGCCCGGTTCCAAGTTTTTACTGGGTCGACCAGGGCTTTGGCTATGCGCTGGCCGGACCAGTGCCGCGAGAGACCCTCATGAAGCTGGCCGAAGCGGTGTATCGCCAGCTTTGATTTACACAAGCGCCCGCAGCGGATGCGTCTGGGGTGTCCATGGGCTGCTGAAGAACGGCGCCACCATCTCGCAAGTCACATCTTCAATCCGGCTGGGGTGCCAGTGCGGTGTGTTGTCTTTGTCCACCGCCAGCGCGCGGATGCCCTCAACCGTCTCGCTCTGGCTGGCGCTGCGCCCAAGGTGCCGGGGATCAAAGCAATGGTGCACCATGTCGCGCTCCATGCGCAGCTCATCGGCCAGGCTCAAGGCGCGGGCGCGGCGAATTTGTTCCAGCGTCACCTGCAGCATCAGCGGGGAGCGCCGACGCAAGGTGGCTGCGCAGCGCAGCGCCCAGGCGTCGTCAGACGCTTCCAATGCGCGCACCATGGCAGGCACGCAATCCAAACCAAAATAATGGTCAATCTGGTTGGCGGTTTCTGAAAAATCACCAAAGCAGGTCATTTCAAAGTCGACAAGCCAGGCATCCACCGCAGACTGCTGATCAAAGTCGAGCAGCGCCAAGGCATTCCAGGCCAAGGGCAAGCGACTCGCGTCAAAACAATGGTCAGCCAGACCCAGCGCCAGCGCTGCAGCGGCGCCCAGGGTGTCGCCGGTCAAGGCCAGCCATTCACCGCTGTGCCCAGGGCAGCGACTCAAAAAATAACCGCCCCCCACGTCCGGAAACAAACCAATATTCGTTTCCGGCATGGCCATGCGGGTGCGCTCGGTGACGACGCGAATCTGGGCGCCTTGCGCCAGGCCCATGCCACCGCCCATGACGATGCCATCCATGAACGCGATGAAGGGCTTGGGGTAGCTGTGAATCAAGTGATTGAGCGCGTATTCCTCGGTGAAGAAATCCTCCAGCGCCGGGTCGCCCGCCAGCGCGGCTTGGTGAAAAAATCGGATGTCGCCGCCAGCGCAAAAAGCGCCAAAGGGGCCGGTCTTGCTGCTGCCACGAATCGCCACCGCCTTGATCTGGGCGTCATCGCGCCAGGCCAGCAGACGCTGGGTCAAGGCACGGATCATGTCCAGGGACAAGGCGTTCAGGGCTTTGGGTCGGCTCAAAGTGATGCAGCCGAGCTGGCCGCGCACCTCACTCAGCACGTGCGCGGGCTCATCGCCTGGCATAGGCAGTGGTGTGTCGGCCGCAATAGTCGTCATGCTCGGTTTCTCCATCCAATCAGTTCATTAAGTGCAAGGGCCCCGATCACCAGCGCGCCACCCAGAAGCACATTGGGGCCAGGCACTTCATTGGCGCCGACCCAGGCCAGAAAAATGCCAAAAATGACTTCGAGCAAGCCGAGCAAGGACACCTCGGGCGCCAGCAGCACCCGGGTGCACAGAACCGCCAGCGCGGAGGGAATCGCCAGCTGCACCAGGCCCAGGCCGGCCAGCAGCACCAAATCATGCGCTGAGGCCTGAAACGGTAAGGCCATGGGCAAAGTCACCAGGCACGACAGCACGGCGCCAATCAGAACCGCCGGGACCAGATCGACGTCGTGCCCCTGCGCGTGGGCATGCTGCGTCACGGTCCAGTTGGCGGCGCCAGCGATCGGCACGCACAGGGCCACCATCGTCCCGAGCAGACTGCCGCCCTGCGTGATGTGGTTGCCGTACATGTAGACAATGCCGCCACCAGCCGCAACGATGGCAAACCAGGTTCGGGCGGGTATTCGGTGCCCAATGAACGCACGTGCGGCCAGGGCAGTGAACAAAGGTCCCAGCGCCATGGTAATTAGCACATTGGCGACACTGGTGAGCATGATCGCCAGCATGAAGAAAGTGAACATGCCAGCCCAGCAAGCGCCGGAAATCCACAGCGCGAAACCGCCGCTGCGCATGCGGCAAAAAACACCGCGTCCTAAAAAAATCGGCAGGATCACCAGCAAGGACAGCACCGTGAAGAAGCTACGCCAGAAGGTCACCTCAAAGCTGCGGGCCTGCTCCAGATGGCGCGTCACGACGCCAGCGATGGACCACATCAGGGTCACCGCCACCATCAGGAGAACCGCCCGGTTGTGGTTGAGCTTCACACGTCTTCAATCAATTGGGGACAGAGCTGCTTCACCTCGCGGCGCTGCGGTCTGTCCCACAAGAAATTGAAAATTAACGACCCGCGCGCTTGCGCTCGCTCTCGGTCAGGTAGCGCTTGCGCAAGCGAATCGACTTGGGCGTGATTTCGACCAGCTCGTCGTCTTCAATGAACTCCACACCGTATTCGAGCGTGCATTCAATCGGTGGCGTGATCTTGGCAACGTCTTCCTTACCCGACACACGGAAGTTGGTCAGCTGCTTGGTACGCGTGGCGTTCACCACCAGATCGTTGTCACGACTGTGGATGCCCACGATCATGCCTTCATAGACCGGGTCATTGGGACGCACAAACATGCGGCCACGGTCGTCGAGCTTACCCAGGGCGTAGGTGAAGATTTCACCCGCATCCATGGAAATCAACACGCCGTTTTTGCGGCCACCGATATCGCCCTTGTGCGGCTCGTAGCTGTCGAAAATGTTGGAGATCAGGCCGGTGCCACGCGTCAAATTCAGGAACTCGTTGGTGAAACCAATCAGGCCCCGCGCCGGGATGCGGTATTCCAGGCGCACGCGGCCACGGCCGTCCGGCTCCATGTTGACCAAGTCGCCCTTGCGCTCACCCAAAGCCTGCATCACACCACCTTGGTGCTGCTCTTCGATGTCGGCCGTGACCAACTCGATCGGCTCGTGCTTCTCGCCATTGACGTCCTTCATCACGACGCGCGGCTTGGAGACGGCCATCTCAAAACCTTCGCGGCGCATGTTCTCCAGCAAAATCGTCAGGTGCAGCTCGCCACGACCCATGACTTCAAAGATGCCTTCTTCGTCGGTTTCCTTGACGCGCAAGGCGACGTTGTGTTGCAGTTCTTTTTGCAGGCGGTCCCAGATCTGACGGCTGGTGACGTACTTGCCTTCACGCCCGGCCAGTGGGCTGGTGTTGACGCAGAAGTTCATGGTCAGGGTCGGCTCGTCGACCTTGAGCATGGGCAGCGGCATGGGATTGAGCGGATCGGTAATGGTCACACCAATGCCGATGTCGGTCAGGCCGTTGATCAGCACGATTTCGCCAGGACCGGCATCGGTGGTCTGAACGCGTTCCAGCCCCTGGAAGGTGAGAACCTGGTTGACACGGCCTTTGACCGCCTTGCCATCGGGCCCTTCCATGACCACGACGTCCATCATGGGCCTGATCGTGCCCTGGCTGATGCGCCCGACGCCAATCCGGCCAACAAAGGTCGAAAAGTCGAGCGCTGAAATTTGCAGTTGCAGTGGCGCTGCAGGGTCGCCCTGCTGGTGTGGCACATGCTCTAGCACGGTGTTGAACAGGGCCGACATGTCGGGGCCCCACTGTTCACCCTGCTCACCCTCCTCCATGGATGACCAGCCGTTGATACCCGAAGCGTAGACCACGGGGAAATCGAGCTGCTCATCGGTGGCGCCTAACTTGTCGAACAGGTCGAACGCTGCGTTGACCACCCATTGGGGACGCGCACCTGGCTTGTCCACCTTGTTCACCACCAAAATCGGCTTCAACCCCAGGGCCAGGGCCTTCTTGGTCACAAAACGGGTCTGCGGCATCGGGCCTTCTTGTGCGTCGATCAGCAGCACCACGCCATCGACCATGGAGAGCGCGCGTTCGACTTCGCCGCCGAAGTCGGCGTGGCCGGGGGTGTCAACGATGTTGATGTGCGTGCCTTGCCAAGTCACGGCGCAGTTCTTGGCCAGAATGGTGATGCCACGCTCTTTTTCAATGGCGTTGTTGTCCATCACAGTGTCGACCACTTTTTCGTGGTCGGCAAAGGTGCCGGACTGGCGCAGCAATTGGTCGACCATGGTGGTCTTGCCATGGTCGACGTGGGCGATGATGGCGATGTTTCGGATCTGTTTATGCGACATGGTTCACTTTCTCTTAAATCTGGTCAAAATCTGTTTTCTGAGGGGTTGAAGGCGGGACGGCGCACAGTTCGCCTGACCCCGATCCGCCATCTCCCGCTATTTGCTCAATCTCAAGCGGACTCAGCAGCCGCCCCGGTATCAACTCACCCGCGACCACATGGGCAGTGCCCATCAAGACGCGTTGTGCCTGCCACGCGCCGATCAAAGGGCCATACACAGCGACCTGCCCACTATCGGGCCACCTGCCCCGGCGCCGCACGCCACTGAGAAAACGCCCTGCATTTTCATCGTCCAGCGAAACCACCGTGTGCTCGCGCAAGAGCGACTCCACCGGCAGCAACTGGCTCCATCTTTCTTCGTCCGTCATGGCCTCCAGGGCCGCCAGCGTCACGCACTGCGCGACATCAAAGCCACCCGTCTCAATCCGGCGCAATTGGGTCAAATGCGCGCCGCAACCCAAGGCTTCACCAATATCCTCTGCCAAGGTCCTTATGTAGGTTCCCTTGCTGCATTTAACTACTATTTTAATAGCTTCATATTCAATATCCACGTGGGCTAGCGCCAAATTTAGCTCATAAATTGTCACTTCACGAGCTTGCCGCTCTACCTCGATACCGGCCCGTGCGTATTCGTACAGGGCTTTGCCATCCTTCTTCAAGGCACTGTGCATCGGCGGTATCTGCCGAATCAACCCGGTAAACCGTGGCGCCACATCATTGATCTCCTCCGCTGTCACCTTGACAGGCCGCTCTGCAATAACCTCGCCCTCGGCATCGCCGGTGGTGGTTTTCACACCCAGGCGCGCCACCGCCTCGTACGTTTTGTCCGCATCCAACTGAAGCTGGCTGAACTTGGTGGCAGCACCAAAGCACAACGGCAACAACCCCGTGGCCAATGGATCAAGCGTGCCCGTATGGCCGGCTTTCTCAGCCCGCATGAGCCACTTGACTTTTTGCAGCGCATCGTTGCTGGACCAACCCAAAGGCTTGTCTAGCAACAGCACCCCGTGTACGGGGCGCCTGGCAACCCGTGCACACGGCGCAGAGCTGTTGCCCCCACGCTTGATCACTTCGTGTACGTCGCTACCCCCCAAGGGGGCCTTCGCACCTTGGGGCGGCCCGGCGGTGCTCATCGTTAGTCCTCTTTAGCCCGGGATGCCACCGCTCGCGCTATCAAGGCATTCATGTCCGCGGCATGTTCGGTCGTCTGGTCAAAAACAAAGTGCAGCGTTGGCACGGTATGGATGTGCAGGCGCTTGAACAGACCGGCCCGCAAAAAGCCGGCCGCCTGATTCAGACCTTCAGTACACAGCTTCGAATCGCCGGCCAGGAGACTGAAGAACACCTTGGCGTGCGCGTAATCGGGCGTGACCTCCACGCCCTGGATCGTGACCATGCCCACCCGGGGATCTTTGAGCTCACGCGCAATGAGCTCGGTCAGATCACGCTGGATCTGATCGGCCACTTTGAAGGCGCGATTCGGAGTTTTTGATTTTTTTCGCACGATTTACAGTGATTTCATCAAAGCGTGCGCGCCACTTCGCGGATTTCAAAGAATTCCAACACGTCGCCCTCTTGGATGTCGTTGTAGTTCTTGATGTTCAAACCGCAATCAAAGCCTTCACGCACTTCCTTGGCATCGTCCTTGAAGCGCTTGAGCGAGTCGAGTTCACCCGTGAAGATGACCATGTTGTCGCGCAGCAAACGCAGCCGTGCGGTGCGTCGCACCACACCGGCGGTGACCATACAGCCAGCGATCGTGCCGATCTTGGACACCTTGAAAATCTGGCGAATTTCGGCGGTGCCGATGACTTCTTCTTTCTTGTCCGGCGTCAACATGCCCGACATGGCGAGTTTGAGCTCATCCACAGCGTCATAGATGATGTCGTAGTAACGGATGTCGACACCGTTGTTCTCGGCCAACTTGCGCGCACCGGCATCGGCGCGGGTGTTGAAACCGATGATGACGGCCTTGGAAGCAATCGCCAGATTCACGTCCGACTCGCTGATGGCGCCGACGGCGGTGTAAACCAGTTGGACCTTGACCTCGTCGGTCGAGAGCTTGAGCAGCGACTGCGCCAGTGCTTCCTGCGAACCCTGCACATCAGCCTTGATGATGATCGGAACCAGTTTGACTTCGCCGGCAGCCATGTCGGTAAACATGTTCTCCAGTTTGGCGGCTTGCTGCTTGGCCAGCTTGGTGTGGCGGAACTTGCCAGCGCGGTAGGTCGCAATTTCACGGGCCCGGCGCTCGTCGGACATCACCATGAACTCGTCACCGGCTTGCGGAACTTCCGTCAGGCCCTGGATTTCGACTGGAATCGACGGGCCTGCCGTTTTGATGTTTTTGCCGTTCTCATCCAACATGGCGCGCACGCGGCCAAAGGTGGAACCCGCCAGCACAACGTCACCCGTCTTGAGCGTGCCAGATTGAACCAAAATGGTCGCTACCGGGCCACGACCCTTGTCAAGACGGGCTTCAATCACCAGGCCCTTGGCCATGGCGTCCACTGGCGCCCTGAGCTCCAGCACCTCGGCCTGCAGCAATACCTGTTCCAGCAAGGCGTCAATGCCAACGCCGGTCTTGGCGGACACAGGCACGAAGGGGGACTCGCCGCCAAATTCCTCAGGCACGACTTCTTCGACCACCAGTTCGTTCTTGACGCGCTCTGGGTTGGCATCGGGCTTGTCGATCTTGTTGATGGCAACCACGATAGGAACACCCGCAGCCTTGGCATGCTTGATGGCCTCTTTGGTTTGCGGCATCACGCCGTCGTCCGCTGCCACCACCAAAATCACGATGTCGGTTGCCTGGGCGCCCCGGGCACGCATCGCGGTAAAGGCTTCGTGACCTGGGGTATCCAGGAAGGAAATCATGCCGCGCGGTGTTTCCACGTGGTACGCGCCAATGTGCTGGGTAATGCCACCGGCTTCGCCCGTGGCCACCTTGGCGCGACGAATGTAATCGAGCAAGGAGGTCTTGCCATGGTCCACGTGGCCCATGACGGTAACAACGGGTGCGCGCGGCAGCGACTCGGACTGCTGCTGCGACACTTCGTCGTCGGTAAAGGCTTCGGGGTCGTCCAGCGCCGCCACAATCGCTTTGTGACCCATTTCTTCCACCAAAATCATGGCGGTGTCCTGGTCCAGCGGCTGGTTGATGGTCACCATCTGGCCGAGCTTCATCAAATGCTTGATCACCTCGGACGCCTTCACGGCCATCTTGTGCGCCAATTCGGCCACGGTGATGGTTTCGGGCACGTGCACTTCAATCACGCGCTGCTCAACGGGTGCGGCTTGCGCACGATGGTCATCACGGTCGCGATCACTGCTGCCACGCCGACCACCTCGGGCTGGAGCGCGCCAGTTGGTGCTACGACCTGCGCCCGGTGCCGCCGTGGCGCCACGGGTGGGAATGCCCTTCTTCTTGGCCGGATCGCCCGCCCAACTGCTCGACAGCTTGGCTGACTTGACTTCTTTGCCAGCGCCCGCGGCGGCACCAGCGACCGGTGCGCCGGGCGCCCCGGGCTTGACTGGTTTCGCGGCCACGGCGCCCACAGCTGGCTTGTGCAGCGTGCCCTTCATGGCCGGCTTCACTTCTTCCGGCTTCTTGGGCGGTGGCGGCGCCTTTTTGGCGGGCGAAGCCATCATCAGGCGAATGGCAGCGGCTTCGTTTTCCGCCTTGCGGCGACGATCACCCAGATCAGCCGCACGGGCCAGATCTTCAGCCGCGCGCGCTTTCGAATCTGCCAATTCCTTCTCGCGTGTCGCGCTTTTTTCTCTGGCCAGGTCCTGTTCTTTTTGCGCCGCAGCCAACACTTTGGCGGCTTCAATTTCAGTCGCATCCGGTTTTGTTTGCGCGGGCTCTTGCGGCCTGTTCTTTTCAATCAGCGCCTGTGCAGCCGCGGCAGCCGCGGCCGCCTCAGAGGCGATGGCGGCGGCCTTTTCAGAGGCTTCACGCGAGCGCGTTTCCTGCTCTTCACGCTCACGCCTGCGCAAAGTCAGCTCTTCTTCCTGACGGCGAATCAACTCGGCCTGAGTACGTGCTTCTTCTTCGCGACGCGCCAACTCAACGTGGTCGACGGCAGGCACCGCATCGAATTCCTGTTCGTGCTCAGGCGCAGGCGCCTGCGCGCTCACATCAATGCCGTCCTCGCGTCGGATGAAGGTGCGCTTCTTGCGCACTTCGACCTGAATGGTGCGCGCCTTGCCGCTGGCGTCCGCCTGCTTGATTTCAGTGGTCGACTTCTTGACCAAGGTAATTTTCTTGCGCTCTGCGCCTGCAGCGCCATGGGTAGACTGCAGATAACTCAGCAGGCGCTGCTTGTCAGCGTCATCGAGTTTGTCGGTCGGTGCCGTTTTGGCAACGCCCGCCGATTTGAGCTGCTCAAGCAGCGTAGCGGTTGATTTCTTGAGTTCGTTTGCAAACTCGGCGACTGTCGTACTGAACATTTGTTGGGTAACCTTTCATGACCATTACTCTTGAGAAGCGGCGTCATTGGTAAACCAATGTTCGCGCGCCTTCATGATCAAGGTCTTGGCCTCGTCCGCAGACTGGCCGGTGATTTCTGTCAATTCGTCAACGGCCAGGTCAGCCAGGTCGTCCAGGTTGTTAACGCCGCTTGTTGCCAGCTTGGCGATCAGCTCAGGGCTGAGACCCTGAAAATCGTTCAGATCCAGCGAAACCGCCTGCACACTCTCTTCGTGCGCGATTTCCATGGTCAACAACGCATCCTTGGCCCGGGTGCGCAATTCGTTGGCGGTGTCTTCGTCGAAACTCTCGATTTCGAGCATTTCTTCGAGCGGCACATAGGCCACCTGCTCCAGGCTGGTGAAGCCTTCGGCAATCAGAAGATCGGCAATTTCTTCATCGACGTCGAGGTATTCCATGAACAACTTGCGACCCGAATCGGTCTCGCTGGCCTGCTTCTGGGCCGACTCGGCCGCATCCAGGATGTTGATCTTCCAACCGGTCAGCTCGGAGGCCAGGCGCACGTTCTGGCCGCCACGGCCGATCGCGATCGCCAAGTTTTCTTCGTCGACCACCACATCCATGGCATGGCGCTCTTCGTCGACCACGATGCTGCTGACATTGGCAGGCGCCAGCGCACCAATCACAAACTGCGCCGGGTCTTCGCTCCACAGCACGATATCGACGCGCTCGCCGGCCAACTCGTTGGTTACCCCATTGACCCGGGTACCGCGCACGCCAACGCAGGTGCCGATCGGGTCAACCCGCTTGTCATGCGACAACACGGCGATCTTGGCGCGGGAACCGACATCGCGGGCGCAGGATTTGATCTCCAGCAAGCCCTGTTCAATCTCGGGGACTTCCTGGCGGAACAGCTCGATCATGAATTCAGGCGCAGAACGCGACAAAATGATCGGCGCACCGCGCAAGGTCAGATCGACTTCCATGATCATGGCGCGAACCCGGTCACCCACGCGCAAGTTTTCTTTCGGGATCATCTCGGTGCGGCGCAGGCGGCCCTCGACCCGGCCGGACTCGACGATCAGATCGCCCTTATCCAGACGTTTGACGGTACCGACAAAAATATTGTCACCGCGCGACATGAAGTCGTTGAGCAGCATCTCACGCTCGGCATCGCGAATTTTCTGCAGAATGACCTGCTTGGCCGCCATGGCGCCAATGCGACCAATCGGCAACGATTCGACCGTCTCTTCGATGTATTCGTCGACCTCGATGTCGGGAATCTGCTCTTTGGCTTCAAACAACAGGATTTCCTGATCGGGCAACTGCAAACCGGCTTCGTCGGGCACCACATGCCAGCGCCTAAAGGTTTCGTAGTTGCCACTGTCGCGGTCAAGCGCCACCCGGATATCAACATCACCCTGGTAAATCTTTCTTGTGGCCTGGGCCAGCGCCGCTTCAACGGCGCCAAACACCACATCAAGCTCCACGTTCTTTTCACGTGATATGGCTTCTACCAGCATTAACATTTCGCGATTCATGCCATGACTCTCCTGTTTCAATTCAATCCAAATTCGACTCTGTGTCAGCCTTGGCACCGCGGCCTTTAAAACTGACAATGGGCGCCAGGCGCGCCTCCTTCAACTCATCAAGCGTAAAACCCAAGGCCTGCAGCGGTGCGGGCAACCTCTTTTTACTGATTCTTTGGCCGGGCTTGACTGCGGGCGCATCGCTCCAGACGATTTGCCAGCCCGGCGCAACGCCTGACTCGCCAGCGTCGCGTGGCGCACACTCCAAGGTACCGCGAAACTTCTTGCGCGTGGCACTCACCTGACCAGCGGCTGCAGCGCCAATAGGCGCCTTCAGCGTGACATCAATCTCTTGCCCAACAAAGCGTTCAAAGTCTTTCTCATGGCGCAAGGGGCGATCAATACCGGGCGAGGAGACCTCCAGCCGCTTGTAATCAACACCATCCACTTCCAGCGCAAACAACAACTGTCGCGTGACTTTCTCGCAGTCTTCGACCGTAATGAACTGTTCCGCTCTAACACCAGCCGACGCCGACTCCCAAGGCAAATCAATTGTGATGCGCAGCAAACCGCCCGCGGAACGATCGGTTTCCACCAGGTCGTAGCCTAGCCCGGCCACGGTTTGATCAACAATTTCTTTCAACGCCACGAGAGTTCAAATGCCCTGTATAAAACAATCGACCAAAAAAAACGGGCGGTAGTAACCCGCCCGTTTGGTCGTGAAGGGGCAAATTATAGCCTAAAAAACTTCGATCTCAACTCTTTCGGCCCAAGGAATTTGGCCTAAGTGCCTTGATTTTCAAGAGTTTTACTGTTGCTTGGCTGTCGGCAAAGTGCCAGCCTTGATGAGCACCAAGTGGTCAGGTTTGAGATATTTCTTGATGACGCCGTTGACCTGTTTGTCGCTGATGGCATTGATTTTCACCGGGAACTCATCCAGCCATCGAACATCGTAGCCCCGATTAACAGCGGCCAACAAAGCGTCTGCCATGCCGCCCGTCGTGGCAAGGTTGACCTTGAAGGAGCCAATCAGATTGCTTTTGCGGGACTCGATTTCCTCGGCCGTGGCACCGGCCTCATACCACCGCTCAAGCTGGTGTTTGGTCGAGGCGATGCCTTTGTCGAGCAAAGCGGGGGAAAAACTGGCGGAAATCTTCCAATCTCCGGCGCGGAACATGTCATTGGCCAGGTTCGCGTCGATGCCATACGTCAAGCCCTCCTTGTCGCGCACGTTGGCCATCAATCGCCCGGTAAATCCGCTGCCCAAAATGGCAGTGGCAATTCGCAACGCCTGGTAGTCGGGGTCACTGTAGCGCAGGCCACTGGCTTGGCCCAAGATGACGGATACGCTGGTCTTGTCAGCCATGGCGACCAGTTGCTCCTGTGGCGCCTGGGTTACTTCTGCCTTGGCAATGCGTGCAACACTGGCGCCACCCGACCACCCGGAAAACGACTGCCTGATGGTCGCGTGCAGGGTACTTATGTCAAGGTCACCCGTCATCACTAGCGTCATGTGCGCCGGTCCGTAGTGGGCTTTGTAAAAGGCTTTTACATCGTCCAGTGTGGCCGTACCAATGGCGGCCAGCAAAGCCTCAGGCGCAGGGTTGCGGTTGGGGTGTGTCTCTGAATAGACGGCACGGGTAAAGGCATCCGAGGCGCGGAAATCGGTACTCTCAAGCCGCCGCTGCAGGGCTCCGGCGTATTGCTGCTTTGCCTTGGCAAACTCATCTTCCGAGAAGGCTGGCGTGCGCAGTTGTTCGGCAATCACGCTCAACAGCAGGGGCGCATCTTTTTTGAGTGATTTGGCACTGATTTCTAGGAGGTCGACACCGACCCTAAAGTCAATGCTTGCGCCAACGGCTTCAAGCTCTTCAGCAATGGCAAACTTGTCTCGTTTTTGAGTGCCTTGGTCAAGCAGCATGCCGGTCAGCATCGGGATGCTGGGGTTGCCTTTGCCCCCCAGCGCCCGACCTGCCGGCAACGAGGCACGCACGGTGATGACATTTTTCACGCCAGTCGGGTACGCAATCACGTCGATGCCGGCAATTTTGCTGCGCCGAACATTGGACGTAATCATTGCACCTGAAGCGCCGCCGACCCCTGGCGCAGCAACTTGCGCCAGGCCCGGCGCATCTACGCCAGGATCTCGGTAATAGCTTGGGCCACCCGCCGGGATAAAGTTCGATTTGGACGTGCTCAGGGCAGCTAAGCCACCCGCTGCAGTCGGTAGAAACCAGCCGGTAGTGCTTTGATCTTCATTCAGGTAATGTTGGGCGACACGCTTGATGTCGGCGACAGAGACCTTCTGTGCCGCAGCGTCCAAGGAATAGAACAACGACCAGTCCCCTGCTGCAATGCACTCATTAAGGTTGCCGGCAACGGCAAATGAACCATCGCGCTTAAAAGCGGAATCGGCCAGCGTCTTTGCAATCGCCGCCTTCAGTTCAGACTCAGAAACGCCATCCCGCTTCAGTGTTTCGACTTCTTGCACGATGGCGTTCTCGACATCGATATGTTTCACGCCGGGCGCCAGCGGTGCAAAAATGATATGCAACGTGGGGTCACTGTTGAATCCAGCATCGGCTTCAACGCCGGTCGAAAGATTTTTGTCAGTCACAGCCTTGTACAGGCGGCTGTTTTTACCGTCTGCCAGAATGGCGCTGAGCAAGGTGACAGCCGGGTAGTCTGGGTGGGTTGCAGCCGGGATTTTATGGGCAATGGCCACCACACCCAGTTGGCCCGCACGCTTCACCGTCACCCGACGGGCGCCGGTTTGTGCTGGCTCTTCGGTATACATGGCGGGGATCGGTTGCGGTGAGCGCGGATAAACGCCAAATGATTTTTTGACAATCGCCAGCGCTTGCGCTGGCTGAAAGTCCCCAACGATTGAGACAGTGGCGTTATCAGGCCAATAGAAAGTGTCGTAGAACTCACGAAGTTTTTCAATTGACACCTTCTCAATGTCACTGCGATGCCCAATGGTGCTGTGGTGATAGGGGTGAGCGACAAACGCGCTTTGGTAGATTTCCTTGTACAGGGACTGAATCGGCGAGTTCTCGCCCCGTTCAAATTCATTGCGTACGACCGTCATCTCAGTTCGACGATCTTCTTCCCGCAAGAGCAGGTTGCGCATGCGGTCCGCCTCCATGTCGGCGACGGCGGCAAGATGCTCACTTGCCAGGTTTTCGTAATAATTGGTGCGGTCAAGCCAGGTGGTCGCGTTGTACCTGGCGCCGGTGCGCTCCAGCAACTGGTCGACGTTATTGCCCTTGCTGCGGTCCCGCTGCGTTGTGCCTTTGAACATCAAATGCTCAAGAATATGGGTCGCACCTGTGGTACCCGTGACTTCATTTTTTGAGCCAACCCGGTAGGTCACCATGAACGTCAACGTGGGGCTGGAATGCTCGGGCAGCAGCAAGACCTGCAAACCGTTGGATGAGAGGGTGTACTCGTCGATGCTGCCCACAGTTTTGACGTGGGTAAAGCCCTCAGCAACAACACGCGCCTGTGCGGTCAAAGTCAAGCAAAGAAGTCCAGCCAGCCAGATGCATCGTCTCATGTTGTCGCCCCGTCAATAAAGCTGGCGACCATATCACAAGCCAAAACGCCCCGTTGCAGCTCAATCTGGGACGCTGGTCCATCGCCGCCTTGGCACTGACCGACAGAACAACCCTGAAGGAGCCCCCAAAGTCACAGTGCGCAAAAAATCAACCTTGCATGCGACAATTCTCTCTCGATAACCACTGCCGTCAGGCGAGCGCGGCAAATTCCGTCAAAACGGCTTCAAGCCGTCGCCGAGACGATGACGTTTTAACAGCATAGAGAACACAGAGAAAAGGCCACTATGGGATTCCTGACAGGAAAAAAATTATTGATTACGGGTGTTTTGTCCAAACGCTCCATTGCCTATGGCATTGCGCAAGCCTGCCACGCGCAGGGAGCGGAATTGGCCTTCAGCTACGTCGGCGAGCGCTTCAAGGAACGCATCACCGAGTTTGCGGCGGATTTTGGCTCCACGCTGGTGTTTGACTGCGATGTGGCAGACGATGCCCAGATTGAAAAACTGTTCACCGACCTGGCCACTCACTGGCCCAAATTCGATGGCTTTGTGCACAGCATCGGCTTCGCGCCGCGAGAAGCTATTGCTGGCAATTTTCTGGACGGCCTCACGCGTGAAAATTTCCGCATTGCGCATGACATCAGCGCCTACAGTTTCCCGGCGATGGCCAAGGCTGCCCTACCCTACCTCAACGACAAGTCGTCTTTGCTCACCCTTACCTATCTCGGCGGCGTGCGCGTGGTGCCCAGCTACAACACCATGGGACTGGCCAAGGCGTCGCTGGAGTCCTCGGTGCGTTACCTGGCCGACGCGATCGGCCCGCGCGGCATGCGCGTGAATGGTCTGAGCGCTGGCGCTGTCAAGACCCTGGCAGCCAGTGGCATCAAGGATTTCGGCCGATTGTTGGCCATTTCCGCCAGCGCCTCACCGTTGAAGCGCAACGTGACAATTGAAGAGGTCGGCAACGTGGCCGCCTTCTTGCTCAGCGACTTGGCCTCGGGCATGACCGGGCAAATCTCGTATGTCGATTGCGGCGTCAGCCAGACTGCCGTGGCGGTCGTTGAATCTTGATAAAATAGGGTCTTAGCCCGCATCGATACTACCTAGGTAGCTATCTAAATAATAGTTACCTAGCCAGTCACTATTCAGGACTTGACGCAATCGGCGTAGTAGTGCCGATGCCCATCAGCCTCCTGCTCTTCCACCAGCCCGTGAATATCGGTTTCAAAACCGGGGCACTGGGTGTTGAACTCGCGCGCAAACTTCAGGTAGTCAACGATCTTCTTGTTGAACACTTCACCCGGAATCAACAAGGGAATGCCGGGTGGGTAAGGCGTGACCAGACCGACCGTGATGCGGCCCTCCAGTTCGTCAATCGGCACGCGCTCGGTTTTGCGCAGCGCAATGTGGGCATAGGCATCGCTGGGCTTCATGGCCGGCGTCAGGTCGCTTAAATACATGTCGGTGGTCAGGCGGGCGATGTCGTACTTGGCATAAAGCTGATGGATGTACTGGCACAAGTCGGCCAGGCCCATGGTTTCGTATTTGGGGTGTTTCTGGCAAAACGCCGGCAAGATGCGCCACATCGGCTGATTCTTGTCGTAGTCATCCTTGAACTGCTGCAAGGCCGTCAACATGCTGTTCCAACGGCCCTTGGTGATGCCGATGGTGAACATGATGAAAAAGCTGTAGAGCCCAGTCTTCTCGACCACCACGCCGTGTTCGGCCAGGAACTTGTTGACCACGCTGGCAGGTATGCCAGTTTTGGCAAACTTGCCGTTCAAGTCCATGCCGGGCGTGACCACCGTGGATTTGATCGGGTCAAGCATGTTGAAACCGGTGGCCATCTTCCCAAAGCCGTGCCAGTTGACACCGACCTTGGCTTTGGCGGACTCCCCTTTGATCACCCAGGCATCGGCGCGGCCAATGCCTTCATCCACCAGTTTGTCGGGTCCCCAGACCTTGAACCACCAGTCTGCGCCGTACTCTTCGTCAATCTTGCGCATGGCGCGCCGAAAATCAAGCGCTTCCGCAATGCTTTCCTCCACCAGCGCGGTGCCACCGGGGGGCTCCATCATGGCCGCGGCCACATCACAACTTGCAATGATGCTGTACTGCGGGCTGGTACTGGTGTGCATCAGGTACGCATCGTTGAACAGGTGCTTGTCGAGCTTGACCGTTTGCGAATCCTGCACCAGCACCTGACTAGCCTGGCTGATGCCGGCCAACAGCTTGTGAATCGACTGCGTGGCGTACACCATGGCGTGTTTCGGGCGCGCCCGCTTTTTTCCCATCGCATGGTAAGTGCCGTAAAAAGGGTGAAACGCGGCATGAGGCAACCAGGCCTCGTCAAAGTGGATGTTCTCCACATAGCCGTCGAGCATGTTTTTGACGGTTTCCGTGTTGTACAGCACACCGTCATAGGTGGATTGGGTCAGCGTGAGCACGCGTGGCTTGATCTGGCTGAGGTCTGTGTCGGGGAGATGTTCCTTGATCAGCGGGTTGGCCTTGATCTTTGCCTTGATGGCGGCTGGTTCGAACTCGCTTTTGGGGATCGGCCCGATGATGCCGAAGTGGTTGCGCGTGGGTTTCAAAAACACCGGAATGGCCCCGGTCATGATGATCGCGTGCAAGATGGAAACGTGGCAATTACGGTCGACCACCACCACATCGTTGGGCGCCACCGTGTGGTGCCACACCATTTTGTTGCTGGTACTGGTGCCGTTGGTGACAAAAAAGCAATGGTCGGCGTTGAAGATGCGCGCGGCATTGCGCTCGCTCTTGCCGATGGCACCGTCATGGTCCAGCAGTTGGCCGAGTTCTTCCACCGCGTTGCAGACGTCCGCCCGCAGCATGTTTTCACCATAGAACTGGTGGTACATCTGCCCCACTGGGCTTTTCAGAAACGCCACGCCACCCGAGTGGCCGGGACAATGCCATGAGTAGGAACCGTTCTCGGCGTAGTCCAGCAAGGCCTTGAAGAACGGCGGCTGCACGCCTTCCAGGTAGTTTTTGGCTTCGTGAATGATGTGCCTCGCCACAAATTCGGGTGTGTCCTCAAACATGTGAATGAAACCGTGCAGCTCGCGCAGAATGTCATTGGGCAAGTGGCGCGAGGTCTTGGTCTCGCCATAAATATAGATCGGCACGTCCAGATTCTTGCGACGCACCTCTTCAATGAAGTGACGCAAATTCACTACCGCCGGATCCAGGTCCGGGCCCGGCGTGAATTCTTCATCGTCGATCGACAAAATAAATGAACTGGCCCGGCTTTGCTGCTGCGCAAACTGGCTCAAGTCGCCGTAGCTCGTGACACCCAGCACTTCCAGGCCTTCTGACTCGATGGCTTGGGCCAGGGCCCGGATACCCAGGCCGGAGGTGTTTTCAGAACGAAAATCTTCGTCAATGATGACAATGGGAAAACGAAATTTCATGGATAACTCCAGCCGCATACAAAACAATTTCACGAATAAGGCGCGAAGTGTAAGGACTTATCAAGTCGCGACCCTTGCACGCGCCGACTTTTGCCCCAGAATGTGGCAAGGGCAACACAATTGGAAACAAACATGGCTGATTCGACGATCTGGTGGCTGTTAACAGGGGCGTTCATCGCCGTCGAACTTCTGACCGGCACCTTCTATTTGCTGATGTTGTCGCTGGGCCTTGCGGGCGGGGCCATCGCCGCCCATCTGGGTGCCACGGTGCCGGTTCAATTGGTGGTGGCCGCCGTGCTGGGCGGTGGTTTGGTCGTAGCCTGGCGCAGCTACAAGAAGCACCAACCGCCGGCCTTGCCCGCAGGAGCCAACCGGGATGTCAATCTGGACGTTGGGGAAACTCTGCAGGTCGAGGTGTGGGACGAGGACGGTACCAGCACCGCAAAATACCGCGGTGCTGCGTGGACCGTGTCGCTGCGTCCCGGCGCTGTCTCAGCGCCGGGTCTGCACCGCATTGTGGAAGTGGTCGGCAGCCGTCTGGTGGTCGAGAAATTGTAGGTTTTTTTATTTTTTGGAGAGTTAAGTATGGAAGTTGCAGTCATCCTGTTCGTCATTGCGGTGATATTTGTCACGCAGTCGGTCAAGGTCGTTCCCCAACAACATGCCTGGGTCGTCGAGCGACTGGGCAAGTACAACGGCACGCTGATGCCGGGTCTGAACTTTTTGGTGCCCTTTGTCGACAAGGTGGCATACAAGCATCTGCTCAAGGAAGTGCCGCTGGACATTCCCAGCCAGGTCTGCATCACGCGTGACAACACGCAACTGCAGGTCGATGGCATCTTGTATTTTCAGGTGACCGATGCGATGCGCGCCAGCTACGGCTCGAGCAACTACATCATGGCGATCTCACAACTGGCGCAGACCTCGCTGCGCTCCGTCATCGGCAAGCTCGAACTCGACAAGACCTTTGAAGAGCGCGACATCATCAATGCCCAGGTGGTGCAAGCCATTGATGAAGCGGCGCTGAATTGGGGTGTCAAGGTGCTGCGTTATGAAATCAAGGACTTGACCCCGCCCAAAGAAATTCTGCATGCGATGCAGCAGCAAATCACGGCCGAACGTGAAAAGCGCGCGCTGATTGCCGCCTCAGAAGGCAGGCGTCAGGAGCAGATCAATATTGCCACCGGTGAACGTGAAGCCTTTATTGCCCGTTCTGAGGGCGAAAAGCAGGCGGTCATCAACAAGGCCCAAGGCGACGCGCAATCCATTTTGGCCGTCGCTGAAGCCACCGCCCAGGCGATTGAACGGATCGCGGCCGCCATCAACCAGCCCGGTGGCTCTGACGCGGTGCAGCTCAAGGTGGCTGAAAAGGCCGTGGACGCCTATTCCAGGGTTGCCACCAATGCCACCACCACCCTGATCGTGCCCAGCAACATGACCGAGGTGTCAGCGCTGATCTCATCGGCCATGAAGATGGTGCAAGCCCAGCGCAGTTAAGCCACTACCGAGAACAAGAAGCCGTCGCGCCCCGACAGGGCGCGACGGCTTTTTAACGCGGTGAGTAAGCCAGTGAAGACTATTTCAGCGCCGCAAGAACTGCCGCAGCTTCAGGCCTGTCGCCCAGATAGCTACAAAATAAATAGCACCTGAGCCAATAAGGACGAGGGCTAGAAGCCAAACTCGTTTAAAACTCTCGCTACGCAACTGGGTCCAGGACACAGCGTTGTTGGCCCACATCAAAAAGACCGCCAGTAAGGCGCAAGCCGCAATCACCTGCAACACAAAGACACCCCAACCTGGCTCGGGCTTGTAGCTGCCCCGCCTAAGCAGCCCCACCAGCAGCCAAATGGCATTGATCATGGCGCCGATGCCAATCGACAAGGTCAACGCCGCATGGGCAAACACCGGCACCAACGCCAAGTTGAGCAACTGCGTGATCACCAGCACGGCAACGGCGATGGTGACGGGGGTTTTGGTGTCCTGGTTGGCGTAATAGCCCGGCGCCAGCACCTTGATCGCGACGATGCCGACCAGGCCGACACCCCAGCCCATCAGGGCGTAAGTAATTTGCTGCACGTCAAAGTCGGTCATGGCGCCGTAGTGGTACAGCACGGCCACCAGTGGCTTCGGAAACACAAGCAGCGCCACCGCGCACGGCACGGCCAGCAGCACCACCAGGCGCAGGCCCCAGTCCAGCATGGCCGAGTATTTGGCCGGGTCGCCCGCAGCGCGCGCACCGGCGAGTTGCGGCATCAGCACCACCCCCATGGCGACGCCGAGCATGGCGGTGGGGAATTCCATCAGGCGGTCAGCGTAGGTGATCCAGCTCACGCTGCCGCTCGCCAGATGCGAGGCGATTTGCGTGTTGATCAACATTGAGATATGCGCCACGCTCACCCCCAGCAAGGCCGGCCCCATCAGGCGCAGGATGTTTTTGGTGGCCGGGTCGTTCCATGCCGCGCGCAGCGCCCGCCAGCGCAGACCCACAGCCGGGGCAAGACCGAGCTTTTTCAACGCCAGCCACTGCACCCCCAGTTGCAGCACGCCGCCCGCGAGCACGCCACCCGCCAGCGCATAGATCGGCTCGAGCCCCAGACTCTTGAACCAAGGCGCCCCCAGCCAGGCCGCCACGATCATGCACAGGTTCAACAGGACCGGCGTGGCGGCCGGAACGGCAAAACGCTTCCAGGTGTTGAGCACACCTGCCCCCAGCGCCACCAGCGACATGAAGGCAACGTACGGAAACATCCAGCGCGTCATGACGACAGCGATCTCAAAGCCACGCGGGTCCTGCTGCAGGCCACTGGCCATGGCCCACACCAAGGCCGGGGCGGCCGCCACGCCGATGACACTGAGAACCAGCAACGCCCAGCTCAGCACCGTGGCTGCATGGTTGATCACGGCTTGCGTGGCCACCTCGCCGTGCTGCGCCTTGGAGGCGGCCAATACGGGCACAAAAGCTTGGCTGAAGGCGCCTTCAGCAAAAAAACGGCGAAACAGATTGGGAATGCGAAACGCCACATTGAAGGCGTCCGTGGTGGCGTTGGCGCCAAAGGTCGATGCAATCAGGAGTTCGCGCACCAAACCGGTGACGCGCGATACCAGGGTCAGCAGGGAAACAATGGAAGCAGATTTAAGGAGACTCACCGGCCGAAGTGTAGCTGCGCCAGAACAGCACCTGTTAGAATCGCAGGCTTTGCTGGCAACATCCTCAGACACAAGGAACTATCAATATGGCATCTACCAAACCCAAGAAAAAGAACCCGCGCCTGGCGTCGGGCCGCAAACGCGTCCGTCAGGACGTCAAAATCAACGCTGCAAACACCTCGCTGCGCTCGAAATACCGCACGGCGGTCAAGAACGTGGAAAAAGCAGTGGTCGCTGGCGACAAGGCCAAGGCAACCGAGTTGTTTGCCAAGATGCAAGCCGTGGTTGACACCGTGGCTGACAAAGGCATCTTCCACAAAAACAAGGCAGCTCGCGACAAGAGCCGCCTGTCGACCAAGGTGAAAGCCCTGGCCGCCGTAGCCGCCTGATTTTTCAGGCAACTCGCACGCATTCCCAAGCTAATTGAGAATGCGCCGTTTGTAACGGGTGCGCTGCTCAAGCAAAGCAAAAAAGCCGTCTTAGGACGGCTTTTTTGTGTGCGCCTAGAATCGCTCTTCAACGGCCCGCCATTGAACGGGCCTTTTTGTTTTCTTGGGAACCGTGTGCTGCGACGCAGAGCGACCAGGCGCCATCCCCGACTGACCCACTGGAGCCCCATTCATGACTGCCACCCCGTTAATTGAAGCCGCATCGCCCCACGTCATGAACACCTACGGTCGTTTGCCGATCGCCCTGTCGCATGGCCAGGGTTGCCGCGTGTGGGATGTCAATGGCAAGTCGTATCTGGACGCGCTCGGTGGCATCGCGGTCAACACCCTGGGCCACAACCATCCCAAGCTGGTGCCGGCGCTGCAGGATCAGATTGGAAAAATCATCCACAGCTGCAACTACTACCACGTGCCCAACCAGGAGCTGCTGGCCAAAAAACTGGCCGAGCTGTCGGGCATGAGCAACGTCTTTTTCTGCTCCACCGGCCTGGAAGCCAACGAGGCCGCCTTAAAGCTGGCGCGCAAATTCGGCCACGACAAGGGCATCGACCGGCCCGAGATCGTGGTGTATGAGAAGGCCTTTCATGGCCGCTCCATTGCCACCTTGAGCGCTACCGGCAACCCCAAGGTGCAGGCTGGCTTTGGCCCGCTGGTGGAAGGCTTCATCCGGGTGCCGATCAACAGCATGGACAGTCTTCTGGCTGCGACCGACGGCAACCCCCATGTGGTGGCGGTATTTCTGGAGGCCATTCAGGGCGAAGGCGGCGTCAACCCCATGCACATGGACTACCTCAAGGCGGTGCGACAGCTGTGCGACGAGCGTGACTGGTTGCTGATGATTGACGAGGTGCAATGCGGTATGGGCCGCACCGGCAAATGGTTTGCCCATCAATGGGCGGGCGTCATACCGGACGTCATGCCCCTGGCCAAGGGCCTGGGCTCGGGCGTGCCGGTGGGGGCCGTGGTGGCGGGTCCGAGGGCCGCTTCCATCTTTCAGCCCGGCAATCACGGCACCACCTTTGGCGGCAACCCGCTGGCGATGCGGGCCGGGGTCGAGACCATTCGCATCATCGAAGAAGAGGGCCTGCTGGAGAACGCGGCGCGCGTGGGCAAGCACTTGAGCGCTGCGTTTGAGCAGGCATTGGCGGCAGAACTGGCCGCAGGCAGCGTCAAGGAAATTCGTGGCATGGGCCTGATGATCGGCGTTGAGCTGGCCAAGCCCTGCTCAGCCCTGGTACAGCAGTCTGCCGACAAGGGTCTGCTGATCAGCGTCACCGCCGAGACCGTCATTCGCCTGGTACCGCCGCTGATCATGAACAAAACCGAAGCCGACGAAGTGGTCAGCATACTGTGCCCGCTGATCAAGCAGCTGCTCAATGCTAGCTGAAGAACTTTGCCAACAAACCCTTGCCCTGCGAGCATCCGCCATGCAACATTACCTGCAATTTAGTGATCTGACTGCCCCCGACTACGCCTACCTGTTTGAGCGCGCCGCCCTGATCAAGAAAAAATTCAAAAACTACGAAAAACATCAACCGCTGGTCGACCGCACCCTTGCCATGATTTTCGAGAAAGCCTCCACCCGCACGCGGGTGAGCTTTGAGGCTGGCATGTACCAGTTAGGAGGCAGCGTGGTGAACCTGACCACCGGCGACAGCCAGCTCGGTCGCGCCGAGCCAATTGAAGACAGCGCCAAGGTGATCAGCCGCATGGTCGATCTGGTGATGATCCGCACCTTCGAGCAAACCAAGATCGAGCGCTTTGCCCAGCACTCCCGCGTGCCGGTGATCAACGGTCTGACCAACGAATTTCACCCCTGCCAGATTCTGGCCGACATCTTCACTTTCATCGAGCACCGCGGCTCGATTGCAGGCAAGACCGTGGCCTGGGTGGGGGACGGCAACAACATGGCCAACACCTGGCTGCAAGCCAGCGAAATCCTCGGCTTCAAGGTGCATGTCAGCACCCCCACCGGTTATGAAGTGGATCAGTCAATCGCGGGCCTGCGTTCAAGCGACAGCTACCAGGTATTTCAGGATCCGATGCAGGCCTGCGCCGACGCCGATCTGGTCACGACCGATGTCTGGACCAGCATGGGTTTTGAAGCTGAAAACGAAGCCCGCAAAGTGGCTTTTACCGACTGGTGCGTCGACCTGGACATGATGCGCGCCGCCAAGCCCGATGCGCTGTTCATGCACTGCCTGCCAGCGCACCGGGGCGAGGAAGTGCAGGCTGAAGTGATTGACGGCTTGCAATCGGTGGTGTGGGAAGAGGCCGAAAACCGCATGCATGTGCAAAAGGCGTTGATGGAGTATTTGCTGCTGGGCCGCCTATGAGCGGGCACTCAGCAATGCCAGCATGACATACGGGCCCTTTTGGGCCCGTGTCTACTTCACAGGCAGGCCGCCCGTGGTGGCTGCGTCAGGCTGACTGCTTGAACGCCATCACGGCCTGGTTGCGCAGTGTTCTGAGCAGGGCCAACTCTTTCTCATCAATCACCATGCCGCCCTTTTCTGCTTTGTCGGCATAAATCAAGCCCAAAGGTCGGCCCTTGATATTCACCGGCAGCAGCAAAAAGGCTGGCGCATTGAACAATTCGTGATACCAGGCGGGCAGGCGCGCGGCGATCGTTGCTTCGCTGGCGTCCCGGATCATGGTGTCAACGCCCTTGCCGCAGACCACCGCAAACAGGTCGGGCGGCGTGGCCTTGAACGACACGTTAAACCGTTTGACCACCGTCTCAACACCCTGCCCCAAACCAAAACGACCCGTCAGGGTGTCGGTCTTGGCGTCGCGCAGGCAAAACACGATGCGCTGAAAGCCCATGGCGCGGAACATGGTCTCCAGAATCATGCGCAGCACATCACTCAAATTAAAGTCTTCCACCAGCGTGTTGGTGATGTCCTGAATACCCGCCGCCAGTATCTGGGCCACCTGCTGGGTCTCGTCGCGCGAGCCCGACGCTTGCGCCGGCAGTTGGACCGCCTGGGTCGCCTCTAACGTCAGCTGTGTCAAGGTGTCAGGGACTTCTTGACCCGGGCCGCGCAGGGCACCCTCCGGTTCAGCCGGCGCCTTCAACAACTTGGCGGCAGCCGAGCCGGGCAACACCTTGATGTCCATCACAGCGGCCATCTCGATCAATTTTTTGCGAGCCACCGCGGTCGCCACCTGCACCGCGCCGGTACTGATACCCAGCGTCTTGGCATAACGTTTGCCAATCTGCGCCAGTTGCCCGTCGACTGCCCCGGATTCGGCATGCAGCATCACATCGGCCATCTCGTTGGCGGCCAGAGCCATCCAGCGCTGACGCTCCAGCGCATCGGTCGGCGCGCGCGCCGGCGGGTCGCCGCTGGGTTTATGCATGCAGCGCTGCAAGCCCTCGGGCAAGCCCCAGGCTTTGGCCACCCCCACGCCCAGCGCCTCATAGCTCAAGCCGAGCACGCTGGCAGACGCCGTCGCCTCGCTCACCGGCTGGCGGCTGGCTTGCAGGAGGCCGCGCACCGTGCGCGCTTCTTCCGGAAAATAAAACGAGGCCAGCAAACGCCCCAGGTTATGAAACATGGCGCCAATAAAGGATTCTTCTGTGCCTTGCATGCCTGGGCACAGTTCACTGGCAATCGAGCCCGCCATCAGTGAGCGCAGAAATTCTTCTCTCAATACCTGCGCATGGGCTTTGTCCTGCATGTGTTCCAACAGGACCAGGCTGAGTGCCATGTTGCGGATGCCGTTGAAACCCACCAGGCTGACCGCCCTAGACACGGTCCCGATGCTGCTGCCGCGGGCGTAATGGGCGCTGTTGACCAGGCGCAGCAACTTGTTGGTCAGTGCCACGTCCTTCAAAATCTCATTGGTAACGCTGTTGATACTCTCTTTTTCAGAACTGGCCATGCTCTGGATGCGCAGCACCGCATCCGACAGCGCCGGGAAATCACTTTTGTGGCGCATGCGCCGCAGCAGAAACTCCAGCGTGCTGTTGCTGCTGCCAGCGCCAGCGCCAGCCGCTGCACCCTGCCCGGTTTTGGCGCTTGCAACGCCCGACCCCTTGGACAACTCGTCCCTAAATACCTGGGCGCTGGTGTGGCGCTGTGACGGGTCTCGCGCCAGTGCCCGCGTCAAGACGGCACGCAACTGGTCGTCGATTTCATTGCTCAAGTCAGCGGGCAACGAGAACTGCTCATGCAGCACCCGGTACATCGCTCTATAGGGATCACGTTCGGCATTGAGCGGCTGGCCCGAGAGCATTTCGCCCAGCACCATACCGGCCGAAAAAATATCCATCGACGCCGTGGGCGGCAGATTTTCGGCCGCCTCGGGCGACATATAGCCCGGTGTGCCGCTGGCCGATGCTGTGCTGCTGCCAGTGGACGCCTGCATGCGCCTTGCAATGCCAAAGTCCATCACCCGCGCACGCCCGGCGGGGTCGATCAGGATATTGGAAGGTTTGAGATCGCGGTGCACCACCCCGGCCGCATGCGCCACCACCAGCGCGTCGAGCACGCCCAGCATCAAAACCACCGCCTCGGCTGGCAGCATGGCGCCCTGTTGGCTCAGGCGCGCAGCGAGTGTTTGACCCGGCACATATTCGAACACCAGGTAGGGTTGCTGATCTTGCACATCAGCCTCAAACACCGGCACGATGTTGGGGTGCGTCAAGCGGCTGACGCTGCGCGCCTCCTGCAGCCACTGGGCCAGGGCTGAAGCGTCCGAATTGAGGCCAACCTTCATCACCTTGATCGCTACCTCGCGCTCCAGACGCGGATCAAATGCCAGCCAGACAATCGATTGGGCGCCGCGGCCCAGAATGCGGCGCAATTCAAAGCGACCCAGCATGGCGGGTTGCCCAGGCGTCGACGGCCCAGGGGGCAGCCTGCGAATGGTGTTTAGAGGTGAAAAATCAGCCATGGCTCGGTCTGGGTGGCATCATGAAACATGACAGCTCGGTTGCGGTCACACAGTGTAGTGCTACATGATGGATCACCTCAGCCAGACAAACCGTCCCGGGTGCGGTTCAAAGTCATGTGGCACGCTGAAAAAATCAAGGCCTCACGTCAAACCTGGCGCAGCGCATCAAACCCGGCCCGGCGACTGGGCTATGCGCATGCGGTTTTGGGGCGAAAACACACGCGAAATTGAAGCTGGGGTATGCAAGCGCTTGTGGGCGCGCGCCTTTCACGCAGTAGCCCGGTCGCATAGCCCAATCACCGTGCCTGCCGCCGTCGAAGTCAGAATTTCTGCAGCAAGCGGCGCACATGAATTCGCGCCACCCCAACGCAGGCAACTTTTGAATTCCCCCTGACCGCGTACCCAATCGCTCGCAGAATCAGTCGGGTGATGCGCTTTGCGGAGGTAAAGGAGGAGCTCGCGCAGCGGGCGGGGGACACGTAGCAAAGCGCATCGCCCGGCTGATTCACCCACCACCTTGATATCAGCCCCGATCCAATGGACGCACCTGAGTGCTTCGGAAACAAGCCCTTGATCTAAAGCCCAGATTACTTTGAATCGCACCCAACCGGCCCAGCGCCGACCCAGCGCCGGCGCCTTGCTGCGCGCCGCAGGCGCCCTTATTTCAGTTGCACCGACCCCGACACAGTGACCAGCACAGCCGTCTTGCCCGCCTCCACCGGAACGGGCGCATCGGACACCGCTTTGGCCTCCATCGCCATCATCCGGGGCCGCGGGGTGTACCCCTGGTCATTGGCGCTGACGTTGACTTCACGCAGCGTGTAGCCGGTGAAGCCGAAACCGCGGGCGATGTCGCCAGCGCGCGCCTTGAAGCGCTCGATGGCCATGCTTTGCGCATCGCCTTCAACCTGCGTGCGCTGCTCGCGGCTCAGGCTAAAGCTCACATTACTCACGGTCAAGGTTTGTATCTTGCCAGCGGCGCTGCTGATACGGGCAAAGTCGCGGCCTTCCAGAATCAGCTCAGCAGTACCCTGCCAGCCGCTGGGCTTGCCGTCACGCCCGTAGCGCGGATACAGGCTGAAGTTGCCGGTGCGAACATCAAGCTGGCCCGCCAGCGCCACCTTCTTGGCCTCAACCAAAGCAGCGTCAAGTGCACTCTTGAGCTGGCTCTGCACGACGCTGGCGTCAACGCCGTCACGGCTCGTGCTCATGGCAATCGACAACATATCTTGCGGCACCTCCACCGAACCGGTGGCCGAGAGCTGCACCACGTTTTGCACGGGCGGCGAGGCATTTTGTTGGGCAAAAAGGCCGCTAGCCCCCGTAAGAAGAGCGCCTATAGCTATCAATTTAATCTTATTTTTCAAACCAATTCCTTTAAAGAAACGACACACGACTGATGCGTCTGTGATCAACGTGCCATCTTATTCATGGACAGGCCCTTACTTGGCACCGACGTTCAGCATGTCATCCGCATTGAGCTGGCGCAACTGCTGACGCAGGTCAGCGCGCTCCTGCTCTGTCAAACGTCGATCATAGGTTCTGCGTGGCTCAAGGGTCTCTGCGTCGACCACGGGGCCAGTCTCCTGAGCCTGGGACGCCTGCATCCTCTTCAGCGCCTCACGCAACTCCGAACGGCGCAAGTCGGGTGGCAGCTGTTCAGTCGCGGCCCCTCGCCTGGGCGGCGTTGCCTGCGCCCAGACCCCGACCGCACAGACAGACAGAAACAGAAAAAGATAAAAATTCTTCATGCGCCAACGATAACGCCAAATCGCCTGGCTGTGCGTAGCTTGTTGGCCGGGTGCCGACCGGCTGCGGCAACATTTGTAACATCGTGTCATTGTTGTCCGACAATTGTGGCTAATGAGCAATCCAGCCTGCAAAATCGGCTCTGTTACAAATTCAAGGAGGCCCAGATGAGCCAAGTCCCCAACCGCAACGACAAGATATTGATTTGCGACGACGATGTCCGCATCCGCGACCTGTTGCGCCGTTACCTGACCCAAGAGGGCTTCGACGTGTTGCAGGCTGAAGACGGCAAATCGCTGACGCGCCTGTTGCTGCGTGAACCGGTTGACCTGATCGTGCTGGACCTGATGATGCCGGGCGAGGACGGCCTGTCTATTTGCCGGCGTCTGCGCGCGGCCAATGACCGCACTCCCATCATCATGTTGACCGCCAAAGGCGAGGACGTAGACCGCATCGTCGGCCTGGAGGTCGGCGCTGACGATTACCTGGGCAAGCCCTTCAATCCGCGCGAGCTGCTGGCCCGCATCCACGCGGTGCTGCGACGGCGTCCGACCCAGGAGGCGCCTGGCTCACCCGCCAGCGACAACGCGGTGGTCAGCTTTGGCCCATTCACCTTTGACCTGGGCGCACGCACGCTGCGCAAGGATCAAGAAGACCAACCCCTGACCACCGGCGAATTTGCCATGCTCAAAGCGCTGGTACGCCATCCGCGCCAACCGCTGTCGCGCGAAAAACTGGCGCAATTGGCGCGTGGGCGCGAGTTCGAACCGTTTGACCGCAGTCTGGACGTGCAGGTATCGCGCTTGCGGAAATTGATTGAAGTGGATGCCGCCGCGCCACGCTACATCCAGACCGTATGGGGTGTGGGCTATGTCTTTGTCCCTGATGGCGCAGCGTGAATCCCTTCGCAAACACTTTGACTGACGCGCCCAACACGGCGGCGGACAACAGCGGCCTGATGCCGCTCGATGCCAGTCCGACAGGGCTTAGCGCACGCGTAGCGCTGAGCCTGTTCTGGCGTACCTTTTTTTTGTTGGCACTGCTGCTGATTGGCAGCATTCTGGCCTGGCTGCAGACCTTGCGGGCGCTTGAGTTTGAGCCGCGCGCCATCCAGACGGCACAGCAGATTGCGTCGCTGGTCAACTTGAGCCGCGCCGCGCTGATTCACTCGGACGCCATCAACCGCGTGTCCTTGATCAAAACCATGAAGGAGCAGGAGGGCGTGCGCATTGTGCCGCGCGAACCCGGTGACCGATTTGAGCCCTTTGACACCGATGCGCTGGGTCAGCGCGTTTCGCAGGAGCTTCAATCAAAGCTCGGCCCCGGCACCGTGGTGGCCAACAGCGTCAACAGGGAAGTGGGGCTCTGGGTTGGCTTCACGATTGACGAAGACCGCTACTGGATGCTCACAGACCGATCCCGCTTCAGCCCCACCACCGGGCGTACCTGGCTGATCTGGCTGATTACAGCCGGCATCTTGTCGCTGGCCGGTGCCGCCCTGATTGCGCGCTTGATTAACCGACCTCTGAAGCAACTTTCCTTTGCCGCAGGCCGGGTGCGTGACGGTGATTTCGAGGCCAGTTCCCTGGACGAAACCGTGGCCACCAGCGAAATCCGGGCAGTCAACATCGGCTTTAACCGCATGACGCAGATGCTGGCCAAGATTGAGCAGGACCGCGCTGTCATGCTGGCCGGCATCTCGCATGATCTGCGCACGCCGCTGGCACGCCTGCGGCTGGAAACGGAGCTCAGCGTTGTCGACGTGCAGGCACAGGCCAACATGGTCGCCGATATTGCCCAGCTTGACGCGATCATCGGCAAGTTTCTGGACTATGCCCGCCCTGGCAACGTCAAGTTAAGCCCCGTATCCCTGCGCGAGGCCTTCGACAACTGTCTGTACAGCACGCGCAACCGCACCGACATGCAGGTCAACCTGGATGTGGCGGACGACTTGATGGTGCTCGCTGATGCCGTGGAACTGGGCCGCGTCATTACCAATTTGCTGGAAAACGCCGCACGTTACGGCAAGTCGCCGACAACCGGCGTGGCGCTGGTGGACATCACCGCCAAGGCGCGCGAACAGTGGGTGCTGCTGCGGCTTCGTGACCATGGCGTAGGCGTCTCCGAAGAGCAACTGACGACCCTGACGACACCGTTTTACCGCGGCGAAGGCGCCCGCACCGCCGCCAACGGCGCCGGACTGGGGCTGGCCATTGTCGAGAAAACCGTGTCACGCATGGGTGGCACCTTTGTGCTCAGCAATGCTGCCTCTGGCGGCTTGGCGGCCAACATCAAGTTGCAACGCGCGCTCAAGGCCTAATCCCGGTGCAGCAGGCACGAAGCTTAGGAGTCGAGAAAAAATAAATTGGACAATGACCCGCTTTCAGACGAGATGCCAGGCAAGGCGCAAAGCGCGCCGTTTGGCGAGCCAAACAAGCAATTTGCAACGCCGCATGGCGCTCGTATGGAAGATGGGGAATGTTCAAGTTATTTTTTCTCGACGACTTAGCGCGCCTTGCGGACGGCATTGCCACCCAAACGCTTTGAGCCGGTCTCGCGCGGGGGCAAACCGGTGTGCTGGGTGAGCAAGCGCCCCGCCTGCACCTTGGCTGGCGGCGCAGATTCAGTCGCTGCGGTTGAGTTCTTGCGCCGCGCGCTGCTGTAACTGCTGTCGGTAAGCGGTTGAAAGGTCGGAATCAAATGGTGCTTGCCATTGCCGATCAGGTCGGCGCGGCCCATGCTTTTAAGCGCTTCACGCAGCAGCGGCCAGTTGTTGGCGTCGTGGTAGCGCAAAAAGGCCTTGTGCAGCCGCCGGCGTTTCTCGCCGCGCACGATGTCCACCGTTTCGCTCTCGCGCGTGATCTTGCGCAGCGGGTTCTTGTTGCTGTGGTACATCGCCGTGGCCGTGGCCATCGGGCTGGGGTAGAAAGTCTGCACCTGGTCGGCACGAAAGCCGTGTTTCTTCAGCCACAGCGCCAGATTCATCATGTCTTCGTCACTGGTGCCGGGGTGGGCGGCGATGAAATAGGGAATCAAAAACTGCTTCTTGCCCGCTTCCAGAGTGAACTTGTCAAACAGCGTCTTGAACTTGTCATAGCTGCCGATGCCGGGCTTCATCATCTTGGTCAGCGGCCCCGACTCAGTGTGCTCGGGCGCGATCTTGAGGTAACCACCGACGTGGTGCTGCACCAGCTCTTTCACATACTCCGGGCTTTGCACCGCCAGGTCATAGCGCACACCGGAACCAATCAGAATCTTCTTGATGCCTTTGAGCGCTCGCCCGCGGCGGTAGATGTTGATCAGCGGGTCGTGGTTGGTGCCCAGATTTTGACAAATGCCGGGGTAAACGCAACTCGGCTTGCGACAGGCGGCCTCGATCTCGGGGCTCTTGCAGCCCAATCGGTACATATTGGCGGTGGGGCCGCCCAGGTCGGAAATCGTGCCGGTAAAGCCCTTGACCTTGTCGCGCACGTCTTCAATCTCGCGAATCACCGACTCTTCCGAGCGGCTCTGGATGATGCGACCTTCGTGCTCGGTGATTGAGCAGAAGGTGCAGCCGCCAAAGCAGCCGCGCATGATGTTGATGGAAAAGCGAATCATCTCCCAGGCCGGGATTTTGGTCGCACCGTCATGGCTGCCGTTGTTGTCTGCATAGCTCGGATGCGGGCTGCGCGCATACGGCAGGTCAAAGACAAAATCCATCTCGGCGGTGGTCAAGGGAATCGGCGGCGGCGTGATCCAGACGTCGCGCGCGGTCACGCCCTCGCCGTGCGCCTGCACCAGGGCTCTGGCGTTGCCGGGGTTGGTCTCCAGGTGCAGCACGCGGTTGGCGTGGGCATACAGCACGGGGTCGCTCTTGACCTGCTCGTAACTGGGCAGGCGGATCACCGAGCGGTCGCGCGGCGGCACCTTGAGCTTGCCAAGGCCGGTTGACAAGTTCGGGTTCGGCACGAAAGTGAGCGGCCGAATCAGCGGATTTGCTTCATTTTTTAAGCCAAATTGGCCTGTAGCCCGCGTGGAATAAGCGTCAGTAGCTATCGTTTTTGTTGATTGATTGTTGCCATCGTCTTTGGCGCAGCTGCTGCCCTGCCCCGCCGCCTGCTCCGAGGTCGTCATATAGGGGTTGACCTGCGACTCGACCCGGCCCGGTTCGTCGACACTGGTCGAATCAATCTCAAACCAGCCGGTGCGAGAGGCATCGTCTGGGCGACGCACAAACGCGGTACCGCGCACATCGGTTATTTTCTCGACCGGCTCGCGCGCGGCCAAGCGGTGCGCAATCTCAACCAACGCGCGCTCGGCGTTGCCATACAGCAGCAAGTCGCACTTGGCATCGACCACGATCGAGCGGCGTACCTTGTCGGACCAGTAATCGTAGTGGGCAATGCGGCGCAAACTGCCTTCAATGCCACCCAACACAATCGGCACGTCCTTGAACGCCTCGCGGCAGCGCTGGCTGTAGACAATCGCGGCGCGGTCGGGCCGCTTGCCGCCGACGTCGCCGGGGGTGTAGGCGTCGTCACTGCGAATCTTGCGGTCGGCCGTGTAGCGATTGATCATGGAGTCCATGTTGCCCGCCGTCACGCCCCAAAACAGATTGGGCTTGCCCAATGCCTTGAACGGCTCAGCGCTTTGCCAGTCGGGCTGGGCGATGATGCCCACCCTGAAGCCCTGCGCTTCGAGCACGCGCCCGATCACCGCCATGCCAAAGCTGGGGTGATCCACGTAGGCGTCGCCCGTGACCAGGATGACATCGCAGCTGTCCCAGCCCAGTTGATTCATCTCCTCGCGGCTCATCGGCAAGAATTTGGCCGTGCCAAAGCGCGCCGCCCAGAACTTGCGGTAACTGGTCAGGGGTTTGGCGGCACGCGCAAAGAAAGAGACGTCAACGGGGGCGTTCATGAAAACTCACACAATAGGAAGGGACTGAGTGTACGGTTTGACCATTTGACAGGTGGCGGGCAGGGGTACTTCAGCCGCCCGAATTTACCCTCTACAGCGCCACAACCCGTCCTTGCGCCGCGCTTGTTTCCCCCAGCGTGAGCAGTTGCATCACCGCTCGCACGTCGCTGGCACTCACCGGTGGCTCGGGGCTCAGACCCCACAGATGGTCGCGCAAGCGGGCGTAGTAGGCCAAATAGTTGCCGCGCGGATTGGGTGCAGCCTGGCGCACGGAAACGGGCGATGCGACGCCGGCAATGCTGTCAATGCGCAACACTTCGCCCGCCTGCGGGTCTTGTCCCCAACCGTCCAGCGCAGCCAGTTGCGGGCGATGCCCGGCTTTAAGCGCATCTTCTTGCGGATCGAGCCCATACTTGGTGAAACTGCCACGCGTACCATGCACCGCCCAACGCGGGCCCGGCTGCGCCACCAGCGTGCCGGCATGCAGAATCACGCGCAGGCCGTGGTGGCGGCTGTCGTAGCGCAACACGGCATGAAAGCAGTCGTTCACTTGGGCGCCATCGCGCTGGCAAGCCAGCTCGAGACCGAGCGCATCAGGCACTCCCCACAAGGCCAGCGCCTGATCCAGCAGGTGCGGCCCGAGGTCAGACCACAGACCCGAGCCCGGCCCGCGTTGTTCACGCCAACAATCTGGCACAGCGGGGCGGTAACGGTCAAAGGTTGATTCCACCTGGACGACACGGCCTAACTGGCCGCTGGCCAAGACCTGTTGCAGCGCCAGAAAATCAGCGTCAAAGCGGCGGTTTTGAAACACGGTGAGCACCCGACTTTGGGCCCGGGCGGTGGCCAACAAATCGTCGGTCTCGGCCAACGTCACGCAGCAGGGCTTGTCCACCACCACATGCTTGCCCGCTTGCAGGGCGGCTTTGGCGAGCGCATGGTGGCTGGCGTTGGGGGTGGCCACTACCACCAAGTCAATGCGCGGGTCAGCCAACACCGCCTCGGGGCTTGCCAACACGCGTACCTGCGGCCAGTGCGCCTGAACGGCTTCGACTTGGCTGGTGCAAATGCAGGCCAGTTTCAAGCCCGGCACGCCTGAAATCAGCGGCGTATGAAAGATCCGGCCGGCGCTGCCGTAGCCGATCAGGGCGACTTGCAGCGGCGCGGCGATGCCGCTGTTCGAATGTGCAGGAGGGCTCGATGGATTCATGCCGTTATCATCCCCGAAAATGTGCCGAGCGCTTTTTAACGGCGATTCGGAGCAGGCATTCAACAAAAACGCCCGGCCCCGGGAGGCGCCAGGAATGCACTATCGTCAACCACTGCCTTGCTTGAAAGCGACCCATGCTTAATTTTCTACCCGCGCCCCTCGTTGGCCTGATCGCCAGCCTGCTGATGGTGCTCAATGCGCTGTTCTGGGTGCCGATCCTGCTGCTTGTCTCGTTTGTCAAGCTGCTGATCCCGATCAAAGCGGTTCGCCTATTGATCGACCCGATCTTGCTGCACATCGCCGAAGCCTGGATTGCCGGCAACAGCGGCTGGATGCGGCTGACCCAGCGCACCACCTGGGATGTGCAAGGCATTGAAGGCCTGAACTACCGCAGCTGGTACCTGGTCAACTGCAACCACCAGTCCTGGGTCGACATTCTGGTGCTGCAGCATTTGTTCAACCGGCGCATACCCCTGCTCAAGTTCTTTTTAAAGCAGCAGCTGATCTGGGTGCCGGTGATGGGGCTGGCCTGGTGGGCGCTGGAGTTTCCGTTCATGCGCCGACACAGCGAAGAGTTCCTCAAGCAGCACCCCGAAATGCGCGGCAAAGACCAGGAAACCACGCGCAAGGCCTGTGAGAAATATGCCTTGATTCCCACCAGCGTGATGAATTTTCTGGAAGGTACGCGTTTCACGCCAGCCAAACAACAGCGACAAAAATCACCCTACAAGCACCTGCTCAAACCCAAGGTCGGCGGCATGGCGCTGGCGCTGAACGCGATGGGCGACAAGTTTCAAGCCATTCTGGATGTGACCATTGTTTACCCGGACGGCGCACCCACGTTCTCGCAATTCGCGACCGGAAAACTGCACCGCGTCACCGTGCGCGTGCGGCCCTTGCCCGTGCCGCAACATTTGGTGCAAGGCGATTACGCCGGCGACCCGGCAGTGCGCGAGGCCTACCAGCAGTGGGTGCATCAGATGTGGCTGAACAAGGACGCGCAGATCGAGGCGCTTTTGGCTTCTTCATAGACAAAATCAAGCTGTAGCCCGCGTGCCATAAGCCTAGATTGCTATAATTTTAATTTTATTTCTTCTACTGGATTGAATTTCAGCTCAGTCGCCGCCAGCGGGCCACGGCGTGCTGACTGAGCCCCCAATGGAGCTCAACGGCGACCCAGCCAGCGTGTCATGTTGATCAGCGATGCGCCAGCTTGAAGACCGACACCGTCTGCACCAACTCCTGCGCCTGGGACTTCAAGCTGTCGGCGGCGGCGGCCATTTCTTCGACCAGCGAAGCATTTTGCTGCGTGACCTGGTCCATCTGCGTGATGGCTTCGCCCACTTGCGCAACCCCAATACTTTGTTCGCTGCTGGCTGTGCTGATTTCGCCCATGATGTCGGTGACGCGTTTGATGCTGCTCACCACCTCCTGCATGGTGCTGCCAGCCTGGTCCACCAACACCGTGCCCTGCTCGACCCGCTCCACGTTGGCGTTGATCAATGACTTGATCTCTTTGGCGGCCTGCGCCGAGCGTCCAGCCAGCGAACGCACTTCGGTAGCGACCACCGCAAAACCACGGCCTTGTTCACCGGCGCGGGCTGCTTCTACTGCGGCGTTGAGCGCCAGGATATTGGTCTGAAAGGCGATGCCGTCGATTACTTGAATGATGTCGGATATTTTGCGCGAGGCCTCGTTGATGCCCTTCATGGTTTGCACCACCTGCGCCACAACCTCGCCGCCTTTGGCCGCCACCGTGCTCGCGCTCTGGGCGAGCTGGTTGGCCTGGCGGGCGCTGTCGGCATTTTGTTTCACTTGCGAGCCCAACTGCTCCATGGAAGCTGCGGTTTCTTCAAGCACACTGGCCTGGCTTTCGGTGCGGGCCGAGAGATCGTGGTTGCCCTGGGCAATCTGGACGCTGGCCGTGGCCACGCCTTCGGCGCCCTGGCGCACGCTGCCCACGACATCGGACAGGCTTTGCTGCATCATTTTGAGTTGGGCCATCATGCTGTTGGCGTCACCCGGTCTCAAGTTAACCGGCTGGCTCAGGTCGCCCTGGGCCACGCTTTGCGCCAGGCTGGCAGCTTCAAGCGGCTCGGCCCCGAGTTGATTGAGCAGGCGCCGCACAATGAAGCCCACCACAAAGAACATGAGGACCTGCAGAACCCCCTGCCCCAGCCAAAGCCAGACGTCAAAGGTCTTGATGGCGGCCAGATCGTCCTTGATATCGACCGTGACGCTGGCAGCACCGAGCACGTTGCCTTCCTCAACCGCGTGACACTCCAGGCACTTGCTGGAGCGAAATTCTTTCATGCCAATGAACGGGAGCACGGCGCGCAGAGACGCTTCACCATCGCCCTTGTCGATCATCCTGAATTCGGTTTTGCCACTGGCGAGGACACTGCGGTCCATCTCGTCAACTGGCTGCTCCTGGGGCAAACCGGCTCCGTACTCGTCATTGGTTCCCTTTCCACGCACAATGCGGAGTTCTTTCAGCCCGTCGGACACACCCACCTTCTGGATGAAAAGCGCCCGCGCTACCGGATCGCTGATGACATCCTTGTCGCCCAGCTTGACCACCATCAAGGTGTTCAAACCATTGATTGCGCCATCTGCCACCGCGACTGCGCGCTCTTGAGCGGCATGCAGCGATCGCTGCTCGAACTGGATCAACAGCCATTGCTGTGCACCGAGAAGAAGCACCAGCAAACACCCCTGGATGAGAAGCTGCAGCTTGAGCTGCAGGCCGATTTTGGTCCACCAGCCGGAGTTATTTTTCATTGTTTAGCGCTCTGACGAGGTTTCAAAAAAGCCTGTGAGAACGCGAATATATCCCTCATAAGGGAAAACCCTTGATTGGCTCATGCGGGCTTCTTGACCCATGTCATCAATGCAGGGATTGCCGGTCGGAGGATGACACTCGCGGCGGTCTTGATGCGCGTCAGCGCAGATGTTTGGCCATCTTGGCCTTGAAGGACTCGGTGATGCGCAGGCGCCGCGGGCCCGCAACCAGGTCAAAGCCCTCCCCGGCCAGCAAATGCCCCGGCTGCTGCACTGCCAGATAAAAACCGCAGCAGCCCTGTTGTGCCATCGCCCGGGCGGCGCCATTGAAACCCATCGCGGCATTGAACTTGTAGCACGGCTCGCGCGGCTGCGTCACCCGCAGCGCACAGTGCGCAAACCGGAGCACGTCGCCGACCCAGACATCCGCTTCCAGCAGACCCTGCAGCGTCAGGTTTTCACCGACCGAACCGTAGGGCAGTGAGTCATCAATGCTGGTCAGCCCCGCCTGGGCACGAGCCGCTCGCCAGAACGGGTAATGCTCAAAGGGGTAGGCATAGAGCGCTTTGTCCAGACCGCCATGCACCGACAGATCGGCCTGCTCATCCCCCGCCAGGCCCAGCGGCTCCACCAGAACGGCGCCCGCAACCGGTAGTTTGTGGATGGCGCTCAGAATGGTGCGGCCGTCGATTTGAATGCGCCGGGCCAACGCGCGCTGGATGCTGAGAAGTGTGGGCATGCGCTCTATTTTGCACCCAGTCCCATGGCCCGCGTGATCACCTCTTTCATGATTTCATTGGTGCCGCCATAGATGCGCTGCGGCCGCGCGTCGACGTAGGCGCGCGTGATCGGGTATTCCCACATGTAGCCGTAACCGCCAAACAGCTGCACGCATTCGTCCATCACCTTGCACTGCAAATCGCTGCACCAGTACTTGGCCATGCTGGCCGTGGCTGTGTCCAATGTGTCCGTCATCAAGAGCTCGGTGCATTTGTCAATGAACACCTGCGCGATCTGGACCTCGGTTTGCAGTTCCGCCAGGGTAAAGCGCGTGTTCTGGAACGCGGCCACCGGTTGGCCGAATACTTTGCGCTCTTTGACATAAGCCACGGTCCAGTCGATGGCGGCCTGCGAGGCGGCAATGGCGCCAATGGCAATTTGCAGGCGCTCCCACGGCAACTGCTCCATCAGGCAGATGAAGCCCCGGTTCTCATGCGCCGCCCCGCCCAGCAGGTTGTCGGACGGGACGCGCACATTGTCAAAAAAGAGCTCGGAGGTGTCCTGGGCTTTCATGCCCATTTTCTTCAAGCGTTGGCCCACCGTAAAGCCTGGCATGCCACGCTCCACCAGCAGCAGACTGGTGCCCTTGGCGCCGGCTTGCGGGTTGGTCTTGGCCACCACAATCACCAGATCAGCGTGCCACCCGTTGGTAATAAAGGTCTTGCTGCCATTGAGCAGGTAACTGCCGTCAGACTGCATGATCGCGGTGGCCTTGATGCCCTGAAGGTCCGAGCCTGCGGCGGGCTCGCTCATGGCGATCGCCCCGATCATCTCGCCGCTGGCCAGTTTGGGCAGGTACTTGGCTTTCTGCTCGTCAGTGCCGTAGTGAAGGATGTACGGCGCGACGATTTCACTGTGCAGGCCGTAGCCAATGCCGGTGAAGCCGGCACGGCCGATTTCTTCGAGTTGCACCACCGAAAACAGCTTGTCGGCGCCAGCTCCACCGTATTCTTCCGGCATGGCCATGCACAAAAAGCCGTTCTCGCCGGCCTTGGTCCAAACCGCTCGATCCACGTAGCCCTGCTCCTCCCAGTCGGCATGAAAGGGGGCAATCTCCTTGTCGATAAAGCGGCGAAAACTGTCGCGAAAGGCTTCGTGGTCGGGCGTAAATAGGGTTCTTTGGATCATGGCGGCACCTGGTTAACATGAATGGGGTTATTTATACAAAGCAATCGCTTTGCAAAAAGCAATATACTGCATTCTTGCGCCTTCGCACCCCGCATTTTTTTTACCCTGCCTTTCTACTGGAGCCCCCATGACTGAAGCATTTGTATATGACGCCATCCGCACACCGCGCGGCAAAGGCAAAAAAGACGGCAGCCTGTATGAGGTCAAGCCCGTCAATCTGTTGGCCGGACTGCTGACCGAACTGCAGCGCCGCAACGACTTCGACACCGCCCAAGTGGATGACGTGGTCATGGGCGTGGTCTCTCCGGTGGGGGATCAAGGGGCAGTGATTGCCAAAGTGGCAGCGCTCAGGGCCGGGTGGGACTTCACCTGCTCGGGTATGCAGATCAACCGTTTTTGTGCCTCGGGCCTGGAGGCGGTTAACCTGGCAGCGCAGAAGGTGCGCTCGGGCTGGGAAGAACTGGTGGTGGCCGGCGGCGTGGAGAGCATGAGCCGCGTGCCCATTGGCTCTGACGGCGGCGCCTGGGCGATGGACCCGGAAACCAGCTCTGCCACCGGCTTTGTACCGCAGGGCATTGGTGCCGATCTGATTGCGACACTGGAGGGTTTTTCACGTCAAGACCTCGACGCCTTTGCGCTTGAATCGCAAAAGCGGGCCACCAAGGCGCGTGAGAATGCGTACTTCTCGCGCTCTGTGGTGCCCGTCACCGACTTTCTAGGCCAGGTCATTCTGGCCCAGGACGAATTCATCAAGCCGCAGACCACGCTCGAAGGACTGGCGTCACTCAAGCCCGCGTTCGAGCAGATGGGCGCCATGGGCTTCGACCAGCTCGCCCTCACCCGCTACCCGCAGGTGGAGCGCATCCACCATGTGCACCATGCAGGCAACTCGTCCGGCATTGTGGATGGTGCTGCGGCGGTGTTGATTGGCTCCGAAGCTGCTGGCAAGTTGCACGGTTTCACACCCCGAGCGCGCATCGTGTCCGCCGCCTTGAGCGGCGCTGACCCGACCATCATGTTGACCGGCCCGATGCCAGCCGCGCGCAAGGCGCTGGCCAAGGCCGGCCTTAGCATTGACCAGATCGACCTGTTTGAAGTGAACGAGGCATTTGCAGCCGTGGTGATGCGCTTCATGAAAGAGATGAAAGTGCCGCATGAAAAAGTTAACGTCAACGGCGGCGCCATTGCCATGGGACACCCGCTGGGTGCCACCGGCGCCATGCTCATCAGCACGTTGATTGACGAGTTACACCGGCGCCAACTGCGTTACGGCATGGCGACGCTGTGTGTGGGCGGCGGCATGGGGATTGCCACCATTGTTGAGAGAATGTGAGATCTTTGCGGGACAGACCGCCGTTACACGAAGTGAACAAGCTCTGTCCTCAACCATTTAAGGTGAATCGGGCTCTAGCTCCCGTATTTATTGCCTAAGCAGCTATTAATTTCATATAAACATCACCATGAAAACCATCCAGTACGAACTAAAAGACGGCATCGCCACCATCACCTTTGACGAGCCGAACTCGCCCGTGAACACCATGGGATTGCAGTGGCAAGAAGACCTCTCAGCATTGACCGCTCAGGTTGTAGCGGACCAGGACAAGATCAAAGGCATGCTCCTGACCTCTGCCAAGTCGACCTTCTTCGCGGGGGCCGACCTCAAGGGCACGATGCGGCTCAAGCCTGCGGACGCCGGTGCCGTCTATGCGCAGATCGAACTGCTCAAGAAGAACTTCCACACGCTGGAGACGCTGGGCAAGCCGGTGGTGAGTTGCCTCAACGGCACGGCGCTGGGCGGGGGCTGGGAGGTGGCGCTGGTGGGCCATTACCGCATCGCGATCGACAACCCCAAGACGCAGTTTGGCATGCCTGAAGTGACATTGGGCCTGCTACCCGGGGCGGGCGGTGTGACCAAGATGACACGACACCTGGGCCTGATGGGCGCGCAGCCCTACCTGGTGGAAGGCAAGACTTTCTCGCCCAAAGAAGCCAAAAGCCTGGGACTGGTGCATGAACTGGTCGCAGCGGGCGAGACCGCCGCCGCTGACATGCACGCTAAGGCGCTGGCCTGGATCGCAGCCAACCCGAGCGCCCAGCACCCCTGGGAAGCCAAGGGCTACAAAGTGCCCGGCGGCCTGCCCTCCAGCCCGGCAGTCGCCCAAATGCTGGTGGTAGCCCCGGCCATGATCAAGCTGCAAACGCGCGGCTTGTACCCGGCGCCCGAAGCCATCATGGCCTGCATGGTCGAAGGGCTGCAGGTCGATATTCCGACCGCGCTGCGCCTTGAGAGCCGCTACCTCGCCAAGCTCATGACCGGCACGAATGCCCGCGCCATGATCAACACCTTTTTCTTCAACCTCAACGCCATCAAGAGCGGCCAGTCACGCCCGGGAACAGCCCCGCGCTTCAAACCAACCAAGGTCGGTTTGCTCGGGGCCGGCATGATGGGCGCGGGCATTGCCTTTTCCCAGGCCAGCAAAGGAATCGCCACCGTGCTCAAAGACGTGAGCCAGGACAAGGCGGACCTGGGCAAGTCCTACAGCGCCAAGATCACCCAGGCGCGGGTGGACAAGGGCCGCATGAGCGCGCTAGAGCAGCAAACCATTCTTGAGCGCATTCACGCCACAGACCAAGTGGCAGACTTGTCCGGTTGCGACCTGATCATCGAAGCGGTGTTTGAAAACCGAGAGCTCAAGGCCAAAGTCACGAAAGAGGCCGAGCCCATGCTGGCCCCGGGTGGCTTCTTTGCTTCAAACACCTCAACATTGCCGATCAGCGGCCTGGCCACGGCCAGTCGCGCGGCTGACAAGTTCATCGGCATCCACTTCTTCAGCCCGGTGGACAAAATGAAGCTGGTGGAGATTATTCGCGGCGAGAAGACCAGCGATGACACGGTGGCGCGGGCTTATGACTACGTGCAGGCCATCGGCAAGATGCCGATTGTGGTGAACGATTCGCGCGGCTTTTTTACCAGCCGCGTGTTTGGCACTTTTGTGATGGAAGGTGTCGCCATGCTCGGTGAAGGCATCCCAGCTGCAGCCATCGAAAACGCCGGCATCCAGAGTGGCATGCCGGTCGGCCCGCTGGCGGTACTCGATGAGACTTCGCTCACGCTGAGTCTGCATGTGATGGCGCAAACCCGCGCCGACTTTGAAGCCGAGGGCAAGACCTACGTCGCCACGCCAGGCGAGGCGCTGCTGGTCAGCATGGTCAAGGAACACCAGCGGCCTGGGCGCGCGGGTGGCGCTGGCTTTTATGAATACCCGGCCGAAAAAGGCGTCAAGAAGTTCCTCTGGCCAGAGCTCAAGGCTCTGTTTGAGAAGTCCGATGTTCAATGGGATATCACCGACCTGAAAGATCGCCTGCTCTATCGTCAGGCGGTCGAGACAGCCCGTTGTTTAAGCGAAAACGTGCTCACCAGCGTGCACGACGCCAACATCGGGTCGATCTTCGGCATTGGCTTTCCGGCCTGGACCGGGGGCGCCATGCAGTTCATCTACGGGCTGGGCATTGAGGCTTTTGTCAAGCGGGCGGACGAACTGGCAGCCAATTTCGGGGATGGCTTTGCATTGACGGATGAGGTCAAAGCCGCGATCACCCGCTACCAGCCGGTTTATTGACTGGTTGCCTCAGCGGGGGCGGGCCACGTCGCCCGCGATCGGGTGTAATCGCGGGTCGTCTTGAAAAAATGGAGTTCTCGGATGTTGTCACGCCTGATGCGCGGCCTGTTGCTGGGCCAGATTCTGATCGGCGCCTTGCTGGGCTGGCTGCTGGCGTGGCAGACGGGCGCCACGCTCTGGCTGGTGGCGGTCATGGCGCTGGCCTTGCCGCTGATTGGGGTGCTGCTGGTGATCATCACCATTGCGCTCTTGTCACGCGCGCCAGGCGCCAATAGCCGCTGGTTGCGTTCGCTGCTGTTTGAATACGCGGCCATGCTACGGGCTTCTGTGTGGCAACTCCCCTGGGCCAGCATCGCGCAAGTGGCCATGCCGGTGCCGGGCGCTACCATGCGCACCCCGGTGCTGCTGGTGCATGGCTACCTGTGCAACCACCGGGTCTGGGATGCCATGGCGCATCAATTGCAGAGCGCCGGTCACCCGGTCATGCAGATTGACCTGGAACCCGTGTTCGCACCGATTGACAGCTACGCCCCCCAGGTTGAGCAGGCAGTGCTCGAGCTGTGCCACCAAACCGGTGCCACCAAAGTCGCGCTCATCGGCCACAGCATGGGCGGTGTGGTCATTCGCGCCTGGATGCGCGCCTTTGGCACGACCCGTGTGGACCGGGTCATCACGCTCGGAACACCCCACGCCGGCACGCAGATCGCCCGGCGCACCAGAACCCCGAACGGGCAGCAAATGGTCTGGCGCAGCGCCTGGCTGCAAGAACTGGAGAGAAGCGAGTCGCCGCAGACCCGAGCCCTGATGCGCATCGCCCTCACCCCCCAAGACCACATCGTGTTCCCGCAGCGCGAACAGGTGCTGCCCGGGGTGCCGGTCACCGTGTTCGACGGTCTGGGCCACCTGGAGCTTTGCCGCAACCGGGCTGTCATTGCCTGGGTATTGCAGCAGCTTGATGATCCAGTTGTGCCAGCGTAAGTGATCGGCCCGACGGTATCTGGTAAAAGTGATGCCATGATGGACATTGAGACTGACCCAAAGCACTTCATCAAAGCGGTAACCGAGCTCGGTGAAAAGCGCCCGGTGCTGACCACACAGGCGATCTTCAACGACCGCGGTGTCAAGATTATTGAAAAGGGCGTTCAGGTCAATGCCGGGCTGTATGAGCGGCTGATGGCGCACAAGCTTAACGTCCCGCTTGAACAATCCGTGGCCAGCACGCCCACCGTCACGGGAGCGCTTCTTCGCAGGCAAGCCGAAGAAGTGATGCGTGACGTGCCCTTCTTTGAGCGTATCGCAGCCAACCCGAAGACCCGCAACTTGTTGCTGGACGCGCTGACAAAACTGCCATTGCCCGACCCGATCGCGTTTCAACTGACGCTGGCCTATGAGGTGCGCCCGATCCTGTTTCGCCACTCGGTCTTGATGGCCCTCTTTGCAGCCTGGATGACGCAGGGCATGCTGGTATCACGTTTTGACGTCAGCGTCGCAAGCGCCGCTGGCTTGCTGCATGACATCGGTATGCAGCATCTCGACCCGGTCCTGCTCGCACCCCAGAGTGTGATTGATCGCGATCAACGGCGCCAGCTCTACTCACATCCGCTGGTTTCCACGCTGCTGATCGAGCGCCACCACGAGTATCCGCGTGAGTTGCTGCGCGCGGTCAGGGAGCACCACGAGTTCCTTGATGGCTCCGGCTATCCCGGCAATCTTGGTGGTGACGCCATCAGCCCGCTGGGGCGCATTCTCTCGCTGGGCGAGTTGGTCACATCCCTGCTGGCGTCCAACGAGCCGGCTTGCGAATTGCGGCTCAGAGTGCTGCTGCGCATGAACGGGCATCGCTATGACGCCGCGCTGGTCGAGCGCGTGATGCAAAACACGGAGCCGCAAACCGAAGGGCAAAGCAAGGGCCTGGCGGTGATGGCGGATCCGGTGAATCGCCTACTGGAGATCGACGCAATTCTGTCGGCGTGGCCGTGTGAACTGGCCGGGCACGCTGACCTGAGTGCGGCGCGCCGGGACAACCTGGCCGCCGTCGCAGCGCAGTCGGCACAACTGCGCCGTACCCTGGCCGCAGTCGGCGTGGCACCGCAACAGTTGGCGCAACTGGGTAGCGAGGCACTGGACGAGTTTCTTCAGTTGGAACTATCGCTGTTGGTGCAGGAATCGACTTGGCAGCTGCGCTCGCTGGCTCGTCAAACCCGGCGGCGCTGGCGCCTCGAGGCCGATGCCCGTTACCCGGATGCCCTGCAATTCTGGCTGGATCGGGCAGACACCTTGGTGGCAAGCATCAGTGGCACGGCGCCGGTGCAACTGCGCGTGATGGAGTAGTCGATGCCGGCTCATCAAGAGGGCAGTTCACCGCGTCCAAGCTCCCTGGCTGACTTGTTCTGGTCTTTCACCCAGCTCGCGCTGCAGGGTTTTGGTGGCGTACTTGCCATCGTGCAGCGCGAGTTGGTGGAAAAAAAGCGCTGGCTCACGCCTGAGGAGTTCATGGAAGACTGGGCCGTGGCGCAAATACTGCCGGGCCCCAATGTGGTCAACCTGTCCCTGATGATTGGCGACCGCTACTTTGGCTGGCGTGGTGGCTTGGTGGCGCTGGCCGGCATGTTGACTTTTCCATTGCTGATCGTGCTGGCCTTGGCGGCGCTGTTTGCCGGCGTCTCTGATTCACCCGGCGTTCAAGGGGCGTTGCGCGGCATGGGCGCTGTCACCGCCGGTCTGATCGGTGGCACCGGCCTTAGACTCATCAATTCCTTAGAGAAGAATGTGATGGGAGCCCTCGTCTGCTGGGCGTTGGCAGCTATTACTTTTGCAGCTATTGCCTGGCTGCGTGTGCCACTTGTGTGGGTGCTGTTGGGGGTGGGCACGCTGGCCTGTGGCTGGGCGTACCGGCAACTGGGCAAAGTGCAGGCTCGGGTGATGCCAGAGTGAGTGAGAGCCTGACACTGAATCTGACGCTTGCCGATTGGCTGGCCTTGCTCAGCCACTTCATGCAGTTGTCTCTGCTGGCCATTGGCGGCGCCATTACAACAGCGCCCGACATGCACCGTTACCTGGTGATTGAACAGCATTGGCTGAGCGACAGCCAATTCACCTCATCGGTCGCGCTGGCGCAGGCGGCACCGGGGCCCAACGTGCTGTTTGTCGCGCTGCTGGGCTGGAACGTGGGCTTGAACGCAGGCGGCGGCCAGGGCGGGGGCGCGCTGGCCTGGCTCTATGCCCTGCTCGGCGTTGTCGTGACCATGGTCGGCATCATGCTGCCCAGCACGACGCTGACCTTCGTGGCCGCCCGCTGGGGCCATCGCAACCGGGAACGGCGCTGGGTACGCGCCTTCAAGCAAGGCATGGCACCGATCGTGATCGCGCTGCTGTTGGCGACCGGCTGGATTTTGGCTGTCGGCCACGGCACTTCCGTGAGTAACTGGCCCGCCTGGCTACTCGCAGCGGTGTGTGCTCTGCTGGTCTGGCGCACCCGCTTGCACTTGCTGTGGCTCTTGACGGCGGGGGGCTTATTGGGTTGGATTGGCTGGATTTAGCCAATTGTGTTGAGAATGATTCGCATTTGTGATAAAATTAATTTTTAACTATCCGGAGTTCACGCGACATGTTCAAAGCACACATCCCCACCGCCTGCGCCCTCTTGTTCGCCTGTACGGCGGTCGCGGCGCAAGACCAGGTTCTCAACATCTACTCGGCTCGCCATTACCCGACCGACGAAGCGCTTTACGGCAATTTCAGTAAGACCACCGGGATCAAGATCAACCGTGTCGACGCCGATGACGCAGGCATTCTCGCGCGACTCAAGGCAGAAGGCAGCGCATCACCGGCCGATGTCATTTTGCTCGTTGATGCCGCACGGCTGTGGAAAGGCGAGGTTGAAGGACTGTTCCAACCCATCAAGTCGAAAATTCTGACTCAGGCCATTCCCGCGCAGCTGCATGGCAAATCAACCGCCGATGGTGCTACTCCCTGGTTCGGCTTTTCCACCCGTGCCCGGGTCATTGTGTACAACAAAGGCACCGTGCAAAAAGAGGATGTTGATACCTACGAGGAACTGGGCGATGCCAAAAACAAGGGGAAACTCTGCATCCGCTCTGGCTCGCACCCGTACAACCTGTCACTGTTTGGCGCCGTGCTGGAGCACCTCGGTGAAGAAAAAACACAGGCCTGGCTCAAAGGTGTGGTCGACAACATGGCGCGCACGCCCAAAGGCGGTGACACCGACCAGATCAAAGGCGTAGCCTCGGGCGAATGCGGTGTGGCGGTGACCAACTCGTATTACCTGGCGCGCCTGATGCGTTCCGACAAACCAGAGGACAAGGCTATCATGGAACGGGTGGGTGTTGTGTTCCCGAACCAGGCAACCTGGGGCACACACGTCAACATCGCCGGTGGTGCGGTCGCCAAGCACGCCAAGAACCCGGGCAACGCCGTGAAATTTTTGGAGTACCTGGCCAGCGCCCAGGCGCAAGACCAGTTTGCCAACGGCAACAACGAATGGCCGGTGGCCAAAGGTATCAAAATCAGCAACCCGGCCTTGCAGTCCATGACCGGAGGCAGTTTCAAGAGTGAGACCATCCCCATCAGCGTCGTGGGGATGAACCAAGTCAAGGTCCAGCAGATGCTGGACCGCGTTGGCTTCAGATGAAATTGCAGTATTCAGTCGCCGAGAAAAAATAACTTGAACATTCCCTATCTTCCATACGAGCGCCATGCGGCGTTGCAAATCGCTTGTTTGGCTCGCCAAACGGCGCGCTTTGCGCCTTGCCTGGCATCTCGTCTGAAAACGGGTCATTGTCCAATTTATTTTTTCGCGACTCCTAACTGATCGTCGCGGCTAGCGGCTCGGGCTTGGATTTGCCCTCTTTCTTTGACAACGGTTGAATCTCGAGCAAGACTTCGGTCTTGCTCGCATCCGTGTCGTCAAGATCGACGGTCAACCGGCCGCCTTCGGTCAAGCGGCCAAAAAGCAGTTCGTCAGCCAGCGCGCGACGAATCGTGTCCTGAATCAAGCGCTGCATCGGGCGCGCGCCCATCAGCGGATCAAAGCCCTTCTTGGCCAAGTGCTTGCGCAACTTGTCGGTAAAGGTGACATCCACTTTCTTGTCGGCCAACTGGGCCTCAAGCTGCAACAAGAACTTGTCGACCACCCGCAGGATCACGACCTCATCAAGCGCCTTAAAGCTGACCACTGCATCGAGCCGGTTGCGGAATTCAGGTGTAAACAGCCGCTTGATATCGGCCATCTCGTCGCCCGCTTCGCGCACATTGGTAAACCCCATGACGGACTTGTTCATGGTTTCGGCACCGGCGTTGGTCGTCATGACGATAATGACGTTGCGAAAGTCAGCCTTGCGCCCGTTGTTGTCTGTCAATGTGCCATGGTCCATGACCTGCAACAACACGTTGAAGATCGCCGGGTGCGCTTTCTCGATTTCGTCGAGCAGCAAGACACAGTGCGGTTTCTTGGTAATGGCTTCAGTCAACAGCCCGCCCTGATCAAAACCCACATAGCCGGGCGGCGCGCCGATCAGGCGACTGACCGCGTGTTGCTCCATGTACTCGCTCATATCGAAGCGAATCAGGTCAATGCCCATGATGTAGGCCAACTGCTTGGCGGCTTCGGTCTTGCCAACCCCCGTGGGGCCACTGAACAAGAAAGCACCAATCGGTTTGTCGCCCTTGCCCAGGCCAGAGCGGGCCATCTTCACGGCCGAGGCCAGCATGTCCAGCGCCTTGTCTTGCCCAAAAACAACATTCTTGAGGTCGCGCTCCAGCGTTCTAAGCTTACCGCGGTCATCATTGGACACATTGGCGGGAGGAATCCGGGCAATCTTGGCAACGATTTCTTCTACCTCAGCCTTGCTGATGATTTTCTTGCGCTTGGACGGCGGCAAAATCCGCTGCGCTGCACCGGCTTCGTCGATCACATCAATCGCCTTGTCTGGCAGATGCCGGTCGTTGATGTACTTGGCGCTTAATTCCGCTGCCGCCTGCAAGGCAGCCACCGCGTACTTGACGTTGTGATGCTCCTCAAAACGGGATTTGAGGCCCTTGAGAATCTCCACCGTCTGCTCAACCGTCGGCTCGACCACATCGATTTTCTGGAAACGACGCGACAACGCGGCGTCCTTTTCAAATATCCCACGATATTCAGTGAATGTGGTCGCCCCAATGCACTTGAGCGCGCCAGAGCTCAAACCTGGTTTGAGCAGGTTGGACGCATCGAGCGTTCCGCCCGACGCCGCGCCGGCACCAATCAAGGTGTGAATCTCATCAATGAACAAAATGGCATTGGGCTTGTCCTTCAAGGACTTCAACACCCCTTTGAGCCGCTGCTCGAAGTCTCCCCGGTACTTGGTCCCAGCCAACAAGGCACCCATATCGAGTGAGTAGACAATGGAATCAGCCAAAATTTCAGGCACATCCTTTTCAGTGATACGCCATGCTAAGCCTTCAGCAATGGCCGTCTTGCCGACGCCGGCCTCGCCGACCAGAAGCGGATTGTTCTTGCGCCGACGGCACAGAATCTGAATCACGCGCTCGACTTCATACTCGCGACCAATCAAGGGATCAATCTTGCCGTCTTTGGCCAACTGATTGAGGTTTTGCGTGTACTGCTCCAGCGGGGACGACTTCTCGTTCTTCTCGGAGGCGCCCTCTTCGCTCTCAGCCGGGCTCTCACCGGACTTGGCGGGCTCAGGTGGTTCGGTCTTTTTGATGCCGTGCGCGATGAAGTTCACCACGTCGAGCCGGGTCACGCCCTGCTGGTGCAGGTAGTACACCGCGTGAGAATCCTTCTCACCAAAAATCGCCACCAACACGTTGGCTCCGGTGACTTCTTTTTTGCCGCTGCCGGTGGACTGCACGTGCATGATGGCACGTTGAATCACACGTTGGAAGCCCAGCGTGGGTTGCGTGTCTACGTCGTCTGAGCCCGCCACCTGGGGCGTATTGTCTTTTATGAAATTTGCCAGTGACTTGCGCAGATCATCAATATTGACAGAGCAGGCCCGCATTACTTCAGCCGCACTGGGATTGTCCAGCAAGGCTAGCAGCAGATGCTCTACCGTGATGAACTCGTGACGCTGCTGGCGCGCCTCAACAAATGCCATATGAAGGCTAACTTCCAATTCTTGGGCAATCATGTGATTTCCTTTATAGCCTTTACGGTGGTGATTAACTGTAATCCGATTTCGAAATCAATTCTGAAGAGATGCCAAGATGTCCCTATCAATTACGGGCAGAGCAGTAACAGACGATGCCTGGTCTTATCTCAGACCACCCAACCAAAACGCCTAGAAATCGACGGGTTCACTGATGCACTTTAACGGATGCCCGGCTTTGTTGGCTGCATCAAGCACCTGATCCACTTTGGTGGCGGCCACGTCCCGTGAATAAACACCACAAATGCCTTTGCCATCGAGGTGAATCTTGAGCATGATCCTTGTAGCTCCTTCTAAATCCTTGCCAAAAAACTCCTGGATGACCACCACCACAAACTCCATCGGTGTGTAGTCGTCGTTCAGCATGACCACCTGGTACATCTGCGGAGGCTTGGTCCTTTGCGTTCTGCGTTCAAGCACAACAGTGCCGCTTTCATCCAGGCCCGGCGTCTGAGCCGGCGGTATTTTGGGAATTTCTGGTGATTTGGTTGCCATGCTTTGATTCTATCGAGCGCACCGTTTCACTGCGCCACCCAGGCGAATTGGTGACAATCTGGCCGCATTCAAGAAGCAGAGTCAAAAAAATCGTTCACAACGTTCAAGCCATAGCGGTTCAGGTAGCGGCGGACTCAAGCCTTGCCGAGAGCCAAGCAGGGGAAGCAGCTGTGCACTTGATACCACCTGTGGTCACTCATTACGTCGCGGCTGTCCATTTTTACTGCCGCGCTTGATATTCAGGTGACGCAGCTTAGGGCCCTTAGGCCGCGACTCGGTTGACTGCAGTGCGGGCGGGTTCGTCCATTTTTTCAACATGACCTGAAATCCCATGGGCTCGGTGGCTCCCGAAAGTCGACTCAACCCAGTGGCCCAGGCGATCTTGTGAACTGCGCCGTGTCGAAAGCAGTGAGCTTCAAACTCGAGACCCGCTGCTCAGCGGGCCTCGATAATTTCGCCCAGCTTGGCGCCTACCAGGTAACAGGCCATGCCTAGCTGAGCTTCCTCGGGCAAATCCAAAGACGATTCAATGCGTTTTTTGCGCGTTTGCATCGTTCTGATTCTGCCTTGAGTTGCCATGCATCAGTGGCGGTGCGCGCCCTGCTCGATCTTGCTCTTGTCGATGTCGAACGACGCTGCGCCGGCGAGCTCGCCGATGACACTGCGCATGCGGGTGCTGGCTTGCGCCAGCGCATCGTCGTGGCTGCAAGCCTCGACGAACGATTCGAACTCTAGCTTGTCGCCGTTGTCGAGCATATGTGCCAGTTTGGCCTTGAAGGTCTGCGTCATGGGTATCCTCGTTGATGTGAAGCGTTGGATGTAGCGACAGTATCTGCCACCGTGGTTTGCGCTGGCAAGGTTCGCTCGGAGAACTCGGCCAGCACACTTCTCACCATCGGAATGCAGTTGTTGCACTTGGGCAGACACCCGATGGCTTTGAAGCAGGTTTTGACGTTGTGCGCGCCGCTCTGGCTCGCTCTTCTGAAAACGTCAATGGAGATGTCATGGCAAGTGCAGGTGCTTCGGTCGTTCATGGCTTGCACTCGGCATCGGGCAATTCATAAGGGCGAAGCACGCGGCGCACAGACGGCCAGCTCTCACGGATCTTGTTGTGCATCTTGGTGACCGCGTTCAGAGGCTTGGTCAGCAATTTCAGGTTGACCAGGAACACGCCAATCTCGGCGGCAGTGAGTGGGTCTGGCAGCAGACGCCAGACACCAGACCAGGCCAGCAGCAGCACCACGACGAGTGACACCCAGAAGGCGAACTCGGAAATCACCTCACTGAACTGCTTGGTGATTTCAAACCGAATCCGGTTGCGGTAGAGCTTTTCCTGCTGAACGTGCAGGCGCTGCCTGTCGCCCTGTGCCACGGCCGAGCTGACTTGCGCCATCAACAGCACCCCTCGGTGGCTCAGACGCTGGATGAGTTGGCCAAACACCAGTGAAGCCAGGAACGGCGTGAAAGCGGTCACCACCAGGGCAGGGAGCAGCTCGGGCGAGAGCTTGACCTGCCAGATGAGCACAGCGGGCACACCGATGAGAATGACCCAGATTTCTTTTTGCGCCAGATCGAAAAGCTTGACGACGTTCTTGCAGTCGTTGGTGGCCTTGGCGACATGTTCGCCCGCGCAACCGTCCCCCCGGATCTCAAACCAGCGTCGCTGGGTGTCGATCAACAGGCGGTCGTCGTACATGCGGTTGAACACCTTCTCGACGATGGTGAGCAGCGCCAGGCCCAGGAACACGGCCACTGCATAGGGTACGTAGCCAAGCAGTTCATTTAAAGCGAATGCTCTCGATCCTTTGGCAACTTCCTGCAGCACCTCGCTGGCCAGCCAGGCCTGCACCGGTGCTAGCGCGGGCGAGATGATGTTGGGCAGGATCGTCAGTGCGAGCAGCCAGGGGTGGGCCAGCATCATTCGCAGCATGTCGCGCAAGAGGTCGGGCAGGCTGGAGCGAGACGGTTGCGATCCTGCAGCAGCGGGCATCCTCGGCACGGGCGGGGTGGGCACATGCTCAAGCATCGGGATGGCCGCAGTCAAAACCGCGCCTCGTAGGTCATGTAGACCGTCGGACGCGAGCGCTCGGACTTCGACTCGGCATTGGCAAACGCCCCGCTGGCGTTGAACTTGGTGGTCGTTTCCGTCTTACTCACTGCCAGGATGTTCTTGGCCACCAGGCGCAGCTCTGCCTTGGCGCTGAAGACTTTGGTGATGTAGGCGTCCAGCAAAGCTGAGCCTTCGAGCGCCTTCACTTCAAGTTCACCGCTGTCGTTGAGGCTGCGTGCCGTGAAGGCCGGTTGCACCGAGGCGCTGACACCCGCGGACCAACGTGAAGGACGGTGCGTCCAGTCCAGGCCCAGCGTGCTAATGCGCGGCGGCAGGTCGTTGACAGCCGCTTTCAAGCCCGCCGTGGTGTACGTGCTCCCACGCAGCTCCGCGTGATTGCCAATGAAACTGAGCTGGTTCGCCCCCTTGTGGCGGATCGGAATTCGCCAGTCGATTTCGACCCCGTGAAAGCTTGCATTCGCCACATTCTCCGGTCGCTTGATGTAGCGCATGCCTTCGAGCGTGGTGACCTGCTGAACGAAGTCTTTGACGTTACGCTGGTACAGATTGACGCCCACAACACCCCTGCGTCCAGCAAAAAAGCGCTCGACCCCCAGTTCAAAACCTCGGGCACGCTCTGGCCGCAGGGCCGGATTACCCTGTGTGTCCGGTGCGCTCAGGCTGCCCGCGTTGGTGGTAATCAGCGGGGTGATTTGGTCAAACCTCGGCAGGCGCGACGTCATGGCCCAGCTGGCTCGCACGTTGGTGTTTTTCGCTGCTTCCCAGCGGTAGTGCAGCGAAGGGTTGGCAAAGCGGTCGTCGCCGGGTCGGCTCAACCCAGTGCCGTCGATTGCTATGCGGCGCACCGACTCCACGCGCAGCCCCGGCGTCAGCATATGACGGCGGGTCACCCGCCATTCGTCCTGCACGTAGGCGATGAGGCGGCTTTCCTCGATGTTGAAGACGTCGCTCAACGCCGTCTTATCCGCGCCGTTTTCTGTTTTTGTTTTTCGGGTGTCAAAGCTGGACTCCCGCACCTCCAGGCCGGTCGACAGCTGGTGATCGCCTCCTACTGACCAAGCCGCACCCACACCCGCGTAAGCCGCCTCGTCGTTGACGCGTTCGTTGTCCTGTGCGCGCTTGGTCACCTGGCCGCTGGCGCTGTTTTCGGTGCTGGACGAGACCCTGCCGATGCGCGCCTGTTGCACGCCAACCTTGGCAAACCACGTGCCCCAGGTGTTCACGCCGTCGTAGCGGGTGCCCAGGCGCCAGACGCTGTCGTTTTTTGTTTCTGTCTTGTTCGTGCCCTTTTTGTAGATGCCGCCCGCATCTCGGATCGATGAGCCTTCATCCTTGTCCTCAGTGCCCTCGGAAACAAATGAATCGAGCGTGAGCCGATCCTGCCCGTTGCGCCAGGTCAGGCGCGGAGAAAACAATGTCTCGCTCTTGCGGGTGGGACGAGTCTTGAACTCGCGCTCGGTCACCGCGCCCGAGGCATTGAGCTTATTCTTGTCTTCTTCAATGTCCTCGGCTCCCCGGGTGTGCGAGAGCGCCAACACCACATCCAGGTCATCGAGTTTTCTGCTGATCTGTGCCACGACATCGCCCACCGGCAGGGAACCGTTGCGTCCCACCGCCACGCGCAGGCGGGTGAGGTTGTCCACGCTTTCTTTGAGCACGATGTTGATCGCCCCCCCGATTCCGTCGGCGTCCATGGCCGCGCTGGGGTTGCGCACGATTTCGATGCGCTCGATCATGTCGGCGGGTAGACGATCGACTTGAAACTGGCGGGCCTTGGTGGCGCTGGGCACAGGTTCGCCGTTGATGAGGAACTGCGTGTAACCCTTGTCGAGGCCGCGGATGCGGATGTCCTTGACCACGCCGGCCGGGCCGGTGAAGGTCATGCCAGGCAAGCGGCGCAGCACATCGCCCACAGTGGCGTCGCCGAAGCGCTCTACCTCGACCTCGTCAACAACGATCTTTGCGACCGCCGCGTCCTGGCGTGCCTTTCGGGCGTCCCGCTCGGCATCGGCCTGCACAGTCACCAACGGCAATGTGCCGCGGCTGCGGGGCGACTGGGGATTTGGAGTTTGTTCGCTCCAGGCGGGGCAAGGCGCAAGCACCGTCAAGCAGGCCATGGCAGCCGCCATGGAAGTTTTTTCAAGCATGTCTGTATCTCTGATGAAACAGGCACGGGCTGGCGGCTGCTGGCTGGTGCGATCAGTTCACGAGAGCAGGTCTTGGATTACCTGCGTCGCAACTGGCGAGTCCACAGTATAAACGCAAATGCGACCTATTCGCAACAAGTCTCTGACAACCGGCGTCAAAGGTTGCTCAAGCTTTTTTACAACTCAACAAGGGAAGGTGCGCCTGATCACGGCCGGAGGTATACGTGAGGCCGGTTTAGGAAATTCTGCTGAGGGTGTAGTTGACGTGGCGCATTTTGATGACTTGGCCAAAGCTATGACCCCAAATATGCCCCTGTGGCCGTTGAGGTCAAAAAACTTTGCGGGACGCTTAGAAAAAAAACCCCAGTCAAATCAACGCTAGCCATTACATTAAAGTGTTGATGGCTTTTTGGCAAAATTGGAGCATTGATTCAAGGTCGTATCTGTAGTGGATACGACCTTTTTCTTCGTCGGTGCTTGGCTATTTTTGGGCGAATGCCGCCGGATACGCGATGCTTGGGTATTCCGGTCGATCGTGACCGGTCATTCCGGTTTGTCGTGACCGGCGATTCTGGTTCATCGTGACCGCTCATTCCGGCCGATCGTGACCGCCCGTTCTGGTTTATCGTGACCGCCGATTCCGGTTTATCGTGACCGATGTCTGGGGCCGGTCTGAGCGGGCCGTCATGACGCTGTAACAGGCGC